>Ga0316601_100001349_pt1 | contig 11873 bp, 3 predicted proteins | sample OWC_soil_day5_no_FD_207663 | JGI IMG/M metagenome (GOLD analysis project Ga0316601, IMG submission 207663) | Wetland soil microbial communities from Old Woman Creek delta, Ohio, United States - OWC_soil_day5_noCT | ecosystem: Environmental > Terrestrial > Soil > Wetlands | place: USA: Ohio...
AGGTGTTCCGTGCCATCACAGATTCGAGCGGCCACGCCAACGTGAAGTCCATCCCATTTGGCCTCTACCAGCTCGAGATCCACCACGTCGGGCATCTGCCGCATGCCGCCCTGATAGAAATTGCTGACGCTGAAATCGATACCGGCACGGTCGTGCTCCGTACCCGGACAATCCAGATTCCCGAAGTACTTGTGCGTGCAGAAGCGCCCATTGTGCAAAAGGGTGACACGACGGAGTACCTGGCGGACGCATTTCGATCATCAGAAAACGCCACAGCAGAAGACCTTCTGCAGCGGCTCCCAGGCCTCAGGATTACCGGGGGCACCATCCGCACCGGCACCGAAGATGTTTCCGAGGTCCTTCTCGACGGCCTTCCTATTTCGCCATCCGACCCATTGACGCTCCTGCGTGAGATACCGGCGGCCTCAATTGAACGGGTGCAGGTGTATGAACGGAAGAGTGAAGAAACTGAGTTCTCCGGTTTCGAAGACGGCGAAATGCGGCCTACCGTCAATCTTGTGAGCCGGAGCGGCGCCCGCACGATGTCCTCCGGGAACGTGGCAGGTGGATATGGAGAGAGCGGCAGATATGAAGCCCGTGCGTCGTACGTGAGAGTAGACGGCGCCCGGCGGTTCCTGCTCTCAGGGAACACACTTTCAAGTTCCGGCTCCGGAAGATTCCTTCTACCCATGTCGTCCTCAAGCATTGTCCCGGATCCTTCTCCACTCGGCGGTCAGTCGCTTAATGATTGGCCGTCGAGGACATACACTTCGTACGGTGCAGCTTCCGCTTTCAATGACACATGGGACCAGGGAAGCTACGGTATTGACTATCGTTTCGCACGGCCTGGCTCTGAGAGCGAGGTGGAACGGGAACGCCACTACCTCGCGCCGGAGATGTTTGGATCGGTATATCGCGAACGCCGACTCACAAGTTCGCGGCAGACGGCACACACACTGCGGGGGCGACTCCAAGCAGCAATTGATGAGAGCAATAGTGTGACGTTCAACCCACAATTCTCCTTCAGGTCCGGAGACATCGGGCGCACTCTGGAAGGTGAAAACGTATCCGTGATCACGGCATCTACATCCCGCACCGAGACATCGAACCAGACTTCCACCTCGTCTCACGGAGGAGGAGGGAGACTCATATTTCGCCACCGGTTTGATTTACCCGGGAGGACACTTTCGCTTGAGCTCGGCTACACCGGCCAGAGCGGAGACCGCAGTTCACACCTTGAGTCCCGCAACGCTTCACTGTTCTCGTCCGGCGTCAATGCGGACACACTCCGGCAGACCGGCCGCGATGATACGCCGTCGGAGGAGATCTCGTCCCGGGTCGCGTTCACCGAACCTCTCACCGTCGGAAGCCGTGTGCAGCTGGAGTATCGTCTGACCAGATCCCGGTCTGCGTCATCGCTTCGCACCACAAACCTTTCCTCCGGAAGCAACGAAGCGGACGGGCTGGATCTATCTGCCTCCAGTTCTTTCGAACAGCGATACGAGTCTCACCGCGCCGGCGGGGCTTTTCAGATGCAATCGGGAAATATTGTGGTGACGGCCGAGCTGGCGTTTGAACGCGCCGGTATCGAAGGGAATGAATCCTTTCCTCTTGTACGCTCGTCTTCAAAGACGTATCGGACGCTTCTCCCCTCCGCCTGGCTGAAATGGAATAGCGGGGCGAAGGATTTCCGGCTCAGATACTCCAGTGCCGCAGTCATCCCGTCGCTTGGCCAAGTCCAGGAGGCTGTGGACAACGCCAATCCCCTGTTCCAGGCGATCGGGAACGCAGCGCTGCGGCAGGGAGTGAGGCACCGTCTCAGTGCACGATACTCGTCCCAAGAAACGGCGGCCGTGCGGCTCTTCTTCGGGACCTCGGCGGAGGTGATCAGCAACAACATCTGCCGCTCGATCACGGTTTTCGAAGCTGACACGATCCTTCCGAACGGTGCCCGGTTCATGCGGGGCGGCGAGTTGGCAACATATGCCAACATGGACGGCTCATGGAACGCCAGGATCTCGGGCGAGATTTCCGTCCCTGTCGCAGTATTTGGTTCGCGCCTTTCAATCTCGGCTGCAGCTTCATTCTCTTCGACACCCTGGATGCAGAACGGGAACCTGGAGTGGACGCGGCAGTGGGATCTCGCCCCCGACATTACACTCTTCACGCAGCGGGACACAACGCTGAGCCTGCATCTCAGCTACGCGCCCTCCTTTCGCACATCGGTCACATCACAGGATGCCGCTGGCCCCACACGCAGCATCCTGCATTTCTTCTGGCTCGATTGGAGATGGACGGTGGCACGATGGCTCGCGTTGGAGAGCCAGCTCTGGTTCAGGCACGAGAAGGAGGGGAGGACTGATTTGAGCCGGCAAGGAACAGTACTGGATATCGCGGTAGCGGTGAAGCCGTTCGGTTACCGGCGGGGTGAAATCCGTTTGGAGGCACATGACGTACTCAACACAGACCGTGGCGGCGGCAGGACGATCACGGAGACATACGTCGAAGACGCCAGCGCAGGCCTGCTCCCCCGGTACCTTTTGGTTCGCGTTCTGTACTTTTGGAATTGACTTTGTTGCCGGGAGTGTGTATTTTGCATTGTTATTCCGCGATAGCTCAATGGTAGAGCATGCGGCTGTGAGCTCTGCATGATGAAGCATTATCATGCGGGAAAAGCAGCGCTCCCGGGTAACCGGGGGTGGAAAACCGGGTGAATTCAGGGAACCCTGCCCCCTCTTGACAAAGGGAAAGGCAACCCTGAGCGAAGCCCCGCAAAGAGAAGAAATGTAGCGGGGAACGTGCAGAGACTAGGGGATGAGGATTCTCACCAATAAGCCCCACGAGCGCCCGGCATCCTGAGGCCGTCGTGCTAAGCAAGACGATTCAAAGGATGATGAGATAGTCCGGACCGATGCGAAAGCATTGGAGCATGCCGTAACCGCAGGGTTGCAGGTTCGAGTCCTGCTCGCGGAGCGATTGACACGAAGACTCAAACCACGAAGGATCGAGGGGTTTGAGTCTTCGTCTTTTCAGCCCTTCTTTGCACTCTTCCGCGGCAGGGCACATCCCACGCATTGTTTGACAATCCATCTCCCCTGTCGTATTATACGGCCGTACCGCTGATTTTTCGTGCCGTTGGGATCATTCACATCCGTAGAGATCCCCTTGACTGGTCCCTCCCTCCCTAGCCATTGGGTTGATACATTTCCCCACGAAGGATCCCCACTATTGCGGCGGGCGACCCTCTTCGCTCTGTTAACTATAGCCAGCATTCAATCCGTTGCTGCGCAAGACAAGCTCATTCCCGTCGTCCACTTCCAGCGAATACAGGGTCTACCCGATGATAATAGTATGCATCGTCTTATCCGGGACCAGGATGGCATCCTTTGGATCTCGTCTGCAAACGGACTCGAGAAGTATGACGGATATGGCTGCAAGGTCTATCGCAACGTTCCGGACGATCCGACTTCGATTTCCTCAAACGTAACATCCGTGGTGAAATTCGACAGCAGGAAACGACTCTGGGTGGGATCCTGGGAGACCGGGTTGAGCGTGTTTGACCCCTCCCGTGAGCAGTTCGTCAATTTTACGCCCCGGCGGGGAGACTCGACCTGGCTCCAGGCAAAATCCGTTTATGCACTTCTTGAAGACCGGCGGGGCACGCTGTGGGTGGGGACGTCGGCAGGTGTGGTGCGGATCGACATCCCAACTAGCGCCAACATCTATGGCATTGATTCACTGGCTGGCCATATCCGGTTTACTTCAGTCCCTCTGGGCCCCAAAGACATCGAGGTGAGCGATATTTGCGAGCGATCGGACGGGAAGCTCCTTGTTTCTTCTCTCGGCGGATTGTTCGTGCTGGATCCGGCAACTCTCAAAGTCACACGCCCACAGCTCGTAAGTGCTGCCGGACGTCGCCTTGATTCATTGGGCATTGCCTGCATGTATCAGGAATCCGATGGGACCCTATGGTTGGGGACGTTCGCAGAGGGACTATTCCGGGTTTCTTGGAGAAGTGCTGCCGTCCTGAACTACAGACACCAGAAAAATGATATTCTGTCAATCAGATCTGACCAGGTCTCGGATATCATACGTGATCGACAGGGCACCCTGTGGATAGCGACGCCCGAGGGACTTGATCGCTTTTCTCCTGAGCGGGGACGTTGCGATCCATACCTGGCGTGGGGTCAGGCCCCGCAAGGTCAGGCGATAGCACTGTCCGTTGACACCACCGGTACACTCTGGGCAGGGGCAAACGCAGGCGGGATATTCTTTGTGAGTCCAAAGTCCCGACGGTTTCCGCACTATGGGGTTCCGGAACGAAACGGATGGTTGACCAGCTATGCCACTGTCAATCTCGACCGGAAGGGGAACTACTGGTTCATGTCATGGGCCGGAAAAATCACTCGCATCGACATCGCTGGCCTTACGGTTCTCAGAACAATTGATGTCTTCAAGGGTAAAAGCCCGGACCTCACGTGGCCAGATCGCACCATCTCGCTGATTGACGCACATGATGACTTCTGGTATGGCACCAATGGGCTGGGCCTCTACCGCGTCAACCTTGCCACAGCACAGGTCAAAAACTATCGATACGCAAGTCAGTTCGGCAATCGACCCGAGGTCATGAGTATCGCACAGGGCCCGGGGGACACACTCTGGTTGTCCGGCGGGGAATGTGGCTTGATGAAGTTCTCTCCTTCGTCTGGGGAGTTCCAGAGCCTCGGCACCGTCAGAACCAACACGATCATGAGGGCTCGTGACGGGAAGATGTGGGTCACGACTGAGCACGATGGGGTCATGGTCATCGATCCGGTCACCGGAAAGACGGACCGGTATGTCCACGACCAATCGAACCCGCGATCTTTGAGCGGTGACCGCACACGTTTGACCTACGAGGACGCGTTCGGACGCATCTGGATCTGCGCTACTTCTACCATCAACCTCTGGGATCCCGCGACGAAATCTTTCTCTCGATTCACCAATCCTGCTCTCACAGGTATAAAGCATATCTTCCCACTTGGCGCCGACAAAAAGGGTCGCTTGTGGGTGCGGAACATTCCTCACGGTCTTGAGATCCTCGATCCTGCGACCGGGGTTTTCACAGACTTTGATCCGTCTGACGGCGTCTGTGGCGCGGTGCGTGCAATGGAAACCCTAGACGAGGGGATGGTGCTCCTCGCAGGAACGGGCATAAACATCGTGGACCCCGAAAGTATTCAGCCTCGGCGTCCTCCGCCAGCGTTGCTCATCACAAGACTGTCAGTCAATGACAAGCCGACTCTCGCCCCGGCCCTTACGGGTGGTACCGGCTCATTGCTCTTAGATCATTCCAAAAATGTGATCGAGATCGAATTTGCCGCAATCGATATTGACGCCCCACACCTGGTCCGGTATACGTACAAGCTTGAAGGCTTAGAGGAGGAGTGGGTGAGGCCGGAGGACCGTCGCTTCGTACGATACCCCGGCTTGCGCCCGGGTGAATACCTCTTCAAAGTGAGAGCTGCCTCGATGCGTAATGAATGGCCTGATCAGGAGATTTCACTTGCCATTAGTATCGCTCCTCCCTGGTGGCAATCGAGAGGGGCATTAGCTGCGTACGCCGGCATTCTCATCGGGTTGCTATACGTCGGCTACCGATTTCGATTGAGGGGGATTCAACTGAAGCAGCAGGCTGAAATGGCTAGCTTCAAGGCGGAGCATCTCGCTGAGGTTGATCGCCTCAAATCCCGATTCTTTGCCAACATCTCGCACGAGTTCCGCACTCCACTGACACTTATCAGTGGTCCGCTCAATGGAATGCTGGCTGCGGAGAGCGAAGAGAAGAAGCGCGAAAGCCTGAGGATGATGCAGCGAAACAGTCAGCGCCTCCTCGGGCTCATAAACCAGCTGCTCGACCTCTCAAAGCTCGAGGCGGGGGCGATGAAATTACGCGCTACTCGAATGAACATAGTCCCTCTCGTAAAAGGCACTGCAAACTCATTCGAATCGTCCGCGGGATTACGAGGGATTTCAGTTGACGTCGCATCCGAACGGGGAGATATTGAGGTCTATTGTGATAGAGATATGATGGATAAGATTCTGACGAACCTGCTGTCGAACGCATTCAAGTTTACGCCCGAAGGCGGACGAGTCTGCGTTGATGTCTCCCTATCACCCCCTCTCTCCCTCTCGAGTGAGCCCATGAAGGGGGGAGTGGTGGAGTGGGTGACAATCACCGTCTCTGACACCGGCATCGGCATCCCGACGGAGCAACTCGAAAAGGTCTTTGGTCGCTTTTACCAGGTCGACGCTTCGCACACCCGAGAGCACGAGGGGTCAGGCATTGGTCTCGCACTTGTGAAAGAACTTGTTGAATTGCATCACGGGACAATTAAAGTGCAGAGTGAGGTCGGGAAAGGGACGACGTTCACGATTCTGCTTCCGCTCGGGCGGAGCCACTTGAAGGATGACGAGATTGTTGAGGAGTCCGCCAGAGTCGAGCCGTCGAGGCGAGCAATCGACAGCCCGGACGAAATTGCTCCGCCTTCCAAAATCCCGTCCGGAAGCGTGATCCCGGAAAGCGAAACTTCAGCACTTGAAAACGTGCCTCGCAATGAGGGGGAGTCCATTATTCTTGTCGTTGAAGACAATGCGGACGTGCGTACATACATCAAGGGCTACCTGATTCCTGCATATCAAGTAGTGGAAGCACAGGATGGCGTCGAAGGAATCGAGAAAGCTCAGGAAGTCATTCCAGACCTGATCATCAGCGACGTGATGATGCCGAATAGGGATGGCTATGATGTCTGCAAAACGTTGAAGCGCGACCAAAAGACAAGCCACATTCCCATCATCCTGCTCACAGCAAAAGCGGCAAGCGAGAACAGGATTGACGGTCTTGAGACCGGTGCCGACGACTATCTGGTGAAGCCCTTCGAACCGAAGGAGCTCTTGGCGAGGGTAAAGAACCTCATCGATTTAAGGCGAAAGCTTCGAGAACGCTTCAGGACCTCGATCCCCCTAAGACCAGGGGAAATCACTGTCACTTCAGGGGACGACGAATTTCTGCGGCGTGCAAAGGGAATAGTCGAGGGGCGGATGGCGGACGAACAGTTCAGTGTGGAAGAATTTGCCTCAGAGCTTTTCATGAGTCGTTCGCAGCTTCACCGCAAGCTGACCGCTCTTACAAACCTCTCAGCCAGCGACTTCATCCGCTACCTACGGCTCCATCGGGCAATGGATTTGCTGAGGAGCGGGTCGGGAACAATCTCGGAAATCGCCTACAAGGTAGGTTTTACCGACCCGTCTCATTTTTCAAGGAGTTTCCGCGACCAGTTCGGCGTCACACCAAGCGAGTGCCTCAAAGCCTCCGGGACCGCCGGAGGATCTAAGAACTCGATCTAGTCTGTCCGCGAAATCTGCCCTTTTTTGCCTCGCGATGTGTCCTTTTTGAAAGGATGCAACGTAGTGGCCTGACTTCGCAACATCCGTCCTATTTACCCCCCCCATCGATGTAGTATTTTGCCCCGAGCTAAGTTCTCCTGACATATGAGATCACATCCGAGTCATTTCGCCTTCTCAGACAGATTTGACCTTGTTGAATCCTTCCCCCTCAGCCGGTTGGATCCCACCGGCACGCTTCGACAGTGAGTCAGCAGTAAGGCGCAGAAAGGAGTGTAGTCTATGAAACATGGGCAACGGGTACTAAGCATTCTTGGGATAGTTCCTGCAATACTCCTAATGAATTCGGAGTGTGCTCTTGGCCAACAAGATAGACACGAAGAGCGAGCGATACGGAAGAATGGTGTGACCCTTTCGGTCGCTTCCCTCAATACCGCCACCTCTGCAATGCGCGACAAGCTCCTGCTCTACGACGTGACATATTATGGTTTGGATCTCAACATCTCGACGGCCGTTACTGCTTGCGGAGGAAACACGACAATGAGAGCATTGGTGGGTGGCACAACAATTGACACCCTCGTCATCGCGCTGATCAATACTGCGAACGGAGCGACGATGATCACGGATTCAGTTTTTGTCGATGGAACCCGACGGTCATTTATCCACCAAAACAACCTCATTCAGATCCCGATGAATCCACCGATTCCAGGTGGTGGGTCATTCACCTCGCAGGTGTTTTATCATGGTGACGACGCCAACATAGGGGTTGGTTTAGTCCGTGGTTCCAAGTACGGCATGACATTCATGTACGCGTATTTATGGCCCCTCTATGCATCCTACTTGTTTCCCTGTAAGGACATGCTGGAAGACTGGGCAGATTCTGTGGACATCGCCATCACAACCGAACCTGCGAACAAAGTCGTGACGACAGGAGCGCTAGTCCGGACCATACCTGTAGGGGGCGGACGGGTCCGATGGGAATTTGCGAGTCGATGGAGCCTTCCGCCGACCGATATCTCATTCGTGGTAGGACCGTACTCGGAGTACAGAACCAGTCTCTTTTTGCCCGCACTGAGCGATTCAATGGTCATCCGTGGTTTCTTCTTCCCGGCAAGCCCGACATTGAGCAGGCAGATCGCCGTCATGGAGAAATCAAAGGAGTATCTTGCATATTTCACTTCTCTCTTCGGCGTCATTCCCTTCTGGCGAAATGAGCACCATTTCGTGACCACCGATTGGACCGGCGGCGCTATGTACGTCCTTGGGCTCTCACTCTTTTCTGAACTCCGGCTCGACACCGCATTGGTGGTGTACTCGGGGGGCTATCAAGCACTTTTTGTTCCCCATGAGTTGAGTCACGCATGGTTCGGCTCGACAGTCGGTCCATTGACCGAATGCGATATTTGGCTCGCCGAAGGGTTCGCCACCTACGCAGAACAGATTGCCATGGAACATTTTCTTCCTGAGTCCGTAGGTCGCCGCAATATTGCGTTGAACAGAGCACTGGTGATGTCGCAGCCCGGTGGAAGCGTCTACGTACCCCCAGCTGACAGATACAACGAAGACCGGGTTTTGGATAATCGCCTGACATACGTGAAGGGAGCTGCAATCCTTCACATTCTCCGGTTTGAACTGGGGAGCGATTCTCTCTTCTTCCGGCTTTTGAAGGAGTACCTCGCGGAATTTGCCGGTCGCGCCGTCACGGGAGAGATCTTCAAGGACTTTCTCACGCAGAAGACGGGTAGAGATTTCAACGCGTTCTTTGCACAGTGGTACTACGGAGAAGGATATCCCAGCTTCTCCATTCGATGGGCCAGGGGATCGGGAATGGTGAATATCGTTTCAACGCAATCACCCTCGATGCCAAGGGTAACGGACTTCTTCCAGACTTCTCTGGAGTTCAAGTTGAAATATGCAGGCGGAGATACGACCGTCCGAGTGTTTCAGAGCAGTCTCACGGACACATTTCGGATAGCCACTTTGAGACTCGTTGATTCGATCGTCGTGGATCCGAACGGCTGGTTGCTCTGTAAGGTGAATAGTGTAGCATTTGACCGCCTATGGGTCACGCTGGTCGCGCCAGAAGACAATGCACACCTGAAATCGGACTCCTGCCGGTTTTTCTGGAATCACACAGTGGATGCCGTTGTGAAATATCGTCTGCAGCTGGCCACCGATTCTCTATTCACACAAATTGTGATCGATGATTCCACGCTGACAGATACTTCTTACGTGGCCTGGGGTATTACAGATGGGAAATACTACTGGCGCGTGCGTGCGCGTGATGTGAATGGGTGGGGCATCTATGGCAGCGTGCGTCGTTTTTCTGTCATAGTGGGGGCTGTCAGGGATGATAGCGGTGTTCCGAGACGATACGCCCTTGAACAGAACTACCCCAACCCGTTCAACCCAACAACAGTAATAAGGTATCAGTTGCCAGTGGTCAGTGAAGTGAGGCTTGTGCTGTATGACCTACTGGGGCGAGAAGTATCTGTACTGGTGAATGAGAGGAAGAATGCGGGGTCATACGAAGTGAAGTTCGATGCGACGGGACTGGCAAGCGGGGTGTACCTCTACCGACTCACAGCGGGCAGCTTTGTTCAGACGTGCAAATTGCTTCTCTTGAAGTAGCCCTAGACAATCGAGAACGTAGACAAAAGGGGCTCAGGAACGTTAAGGGGAGGATCCTCGGCCTCTATCTTCTTCCCATTTGATCCCCTTCATTACTCTGCTCCCCCAGACCCTGCTGACACCCAGGTGACGGGCGAGCTCAGCCTGGCTGGCGAAACCGCCCACAGTGAGCATCCGGCGGTATGTCTGTTGGAGTGCGGAGTAGTCGATCGGCAATCACTTAACCTTTGCGGGTCGGGGACGGTGAATCAGACGAACACCCTGTAGCCGAGCGATGGCAGCCGGAGAGAGTGGGAGGGAGGAGTTTAGTAGGTTTTCAGCGACAGATAGGGCCTTCTCGCCACGGGCGGAATTGCTGATTTCGACGTGAATTTGCAGCAGGATGTAGTTCGAGTTTTCGTGTGTCTCGGGGAGCCGAACTACACGAGGACTCAAACCTGGTTTTCCCGGGTTATGTGACTCCTCGTTTGCTTTGCTGCTTCCTCCCATTCCTTCTTGGCCGTCCCGTCTCCCCAGAGTTTGTAGACAATTTCCATCGTCCTGTCCCCTCGCTTCACCTTGCAGATAGGTTGAGATTGTAGCAGTATGGCGATTGTCGACATTTCTTCACAGCTTTGAGGAAATTCCGTTCCTCAGTGTAATCTTTCCCTTCTTCGTGCAACTAACTCTAATAAGAAACCAGCCAAACAAGTGATGATGACCGACCCGCAGCAAGAATTCGTTCAGCAGGTGTACAAAGCCCAGGGGATCCTCTTTCGCATCTGCAATGTCTATGCCCGGGATGCTGAAAGAAGAAACGATCTGCGGCAGGAAATGCTCCTTCAGCTGTGGCGGGCGTATCCCTCGTTCCGGAAAGATTCAGCATTTACAACCTGGATGTATCGAGTGGCTTTGAATACTGCGTTGATGTATTCCCGAAAAGAGAAGAGGGAACCTCGATTTCTACCTATCGACGATGTTCCAGCGAGCGAAGTCCCGCGAGAAGAGCACAAGGATGATGAAGGAGTGCGAGCGCTGTACGAATGCATTCAGGAACTGCCAGTATTGGACCGCGGGATCGTGCTGTTGCACCTCGAGGAACGGACCAGTGAGGAGATTGCGGAGATCATCGGTGTGAGCCGCGGTAATGTGGGCGTACGCCTGGTACGCCTTAAGGGGCGTCTCCGACGCGCGCTTGAAGCGAAAGGAATCAGGAAGGAAACACTGCAATGAATGATGATATGATCAAGTCGCTCTGGGACCTGGGCAAACGGCAAGAGGCGCAAATGGACACTCAGGAGATCAACGATATCCTGAAGAAGAGCGTGCGCAGAGGGTGGCCACAACTCCGTCTGAATGTGTGGATCTATGTCGCCATGACCGCAGTCGCGTTGATCTTTGGCCTGCTGAATTTCGTTGGCAACCTGTCTAATGCGCCCTGGGGCGTGGTTCACTTCGTCTTGACGGTAGTGACACTGGTATTTCTCGCCTTGACCATGCGCGTACTGCGAAAACTGCGAGGTCTTGACGAGGCCGACCAGAGCGTTGCTGTTTTGGTGCAGCGCCAACTGCACTTCTTTCATTTTACATTCGAATGGTGGCTCTGGGTCGCTTCGGTGACAACCTGGATGCTGAGTTTCAGTGTGGTCGTCTGGATTGAAGACCAGGTTGACCGGTATAGCATCGTGGCTCCGGTTGAGTTCGCGGCTATTTCGGCTGCCGTGATATTCGGAGGCTATGCCCTCCTCAGGATGGGGCACTATCCGATGCTTCAGCGAACGCTCGCCGCTCTGCATGACCTGGAATCACAGATCACTGAACAGACGCAGAGGGTTCAGGCATGGAGGAAGTACTGGATTATTGCGACGGGAATCATGGTT
>Ga0316601_100001352_pt1 | contig 11866 bp, 11 predicted proteins | sample OWC_soil_day5_no_FD_207663 | JGI IMG/M metagenome (GOLD analysis project Ga0316601, IMG submission 207663) | Wetland soil microbial communities from Old Woman Creek delta, Ohio, United States - OWC_soil_day5_noCT | ecosystem: Environmental > Terrestrial > Soil > Wetlands | place: USA: Ohio...
CCGTCGACAAAGGCGAGTTCGTCGTCACCGACGAGATCACGCTGCCCACCGTCGCGGGCAGCGAGCTCGACATCCGCTCGATCATCTATCTCGGGGCCCGCCAGAACCTGACCGAAGCGCGCCTCGCGTCGGAGCTCGGCCTGTTCGGCACGTGGTTTCGGCTCAAGCCCGAGGCGTTCGAGGACCTGCCGCAGTTCGGCTTCACCGACGCCGAGCGCCCGATCATCGATGCGCTCTTGAACGGCGCCTCGCTCGGGGACCTCGAAGCCATCGTCGGCATCGACGTCCGCGCCGTTCGCGCGACGCTCTACGCCTTGTGCGCGGCGAACGCGTGCAACGTCGAGCAGACGCGAGGGCAGACCACGAAGCCGCCGCCGCCGACCATGCGCGGCTCGGACCCCGGCGTCCGCCGCAGCAGTGCGAGCTCGCAACCTCCGGCATCGCAGCCTCCGGCACCGCAGCCCGCGGCGCCGCCCCGCTCGAACCGCCCGACGCAGCAGCCCCTGGTCGCGTATCGGCCGGGTGTCCGACGCAGCGGCGGGACGGCGCCACCGCCGAACACCACGCAGACGGTCGTCGACGCGAATCGCCCGATGGGCGCGGCCGGCAACACGATGCCGCCACCACACGCACGGCGCGCGACGACGACCCCACCCGTCGGGCACGGGATCGTCGACCCGCACACGCAGTCGAATCCGGGGTTCTCGCGCGCGCACGCGGAGCCCGATTTCGAGTCGGAGTCGGGCGTGGGGCGCGTCGGGCCAACGAACAGCGGCTCGAATCCGGGCCTCACCCACCCCGGCGGATCGAATCCGGGACTCGGTCGGGCGGGCTCCGGGTCGAACCCGGGCGTTCCGCGCACGATCACCCCGACGGCGGCGCCACGCACGACCGCACCGACGGCGGCACCGCGCACGACCACACCGACGGCACCGCGCACGACCACGCCCACGGCGGCACCGCGCACGACCGCGTCCACGACAGCACCACGCACGACCACGCCCACGACGGCACCGCGGACCGCGACGCCGACGACCTCGCCGTCGACGGCACCGCGCACGGGCGCGCCGACGACCTCGCCGCGCTCCACGACGGCACCACCGCGCGCATCGACGGCGACGACCTCGCCGGTCGCCTCGCGCACGATGACCGGAGCGCGCCCCGCATCGCCGACGAAGCTGCCGGGCATGCAGGCGCCCGACGTGCAAGCGTTGATCTCGGCGCGCGCGTCGCAGATCGAGCAGGGTGCCGATCACTACGCGCTGCTCGGCGTCGCGCCGACGTCGTCTCCCGACGAGATTCGCAAGACGTACTTCAACCTCGCGCGCCAGCTGCATCCCGATCGGCTCGCCGCGCTCGGCATCGCCGACGACGGACACGTCGCGCACAAGGTCTTCGCGCAGCTCAACACCGCGTTCTCGACGCTCTCCGATCCGAAGCGCCGGGCCGAGTACGACCAGCTCCTCGGTCGCGGTGGCGAGGGCGCGATGCGCGACGAGCAGCAGCGCGCCGAAGAGATGGCGATGCGCATCTTCCAGGCCGAGGAGGCGTACAAGAAGGGCGAGCTGGCCCTCAAGCGCGACGATCTCGGCAACGCGATCGCCGAGCTCGAGCGCGCCATCGCGCTGAACCCCGACGAGCCCGACTTCTCCGCGCTCCACGCGTGGGCCATGTTCTGCGCGACACCCGACAAGACCACGATCGCGCGGCATACGAAGGCCACCCTCGAGAAGGCGATCCAGAAGTCACCGCGCGCGATCAATCCGCGCTTCTACCTGGGACGCGTCCATCGCATGCTCGGCAACGACAAGGAAGCGCTCCAGCTGTTCCGCGACGTGCTGCTCGACAAGCCGCACCACTTCGAAGCGCAGGGTGAAGTGCGCGCGATCGAAGCGAGGCTGTCCTCGAACAACCCGCCGAAGGGCGGCGGCGGCCTATTCGGCCGCAAACGCTGAACGCCAGCTCTCGATCGACCCCGCGAGCGCGAGCGCCGCATCGCCATCGAGCGTGATCGCGGCGTGCTTCTTCCATGCCTCGCGCACGCGCTGCAGGCGGATGAGCGCGAGCCGCGCCGGCTTCCAGCCGCCTTCGCGATCGCGCTCCTGGTAGACGATCGCGACCGTCGCCCAGCCGTGCTGCTCCCAGACCTGACGGTGGAGCTGGCGGCGAACTTGCTCGCCGTCGATCTCGAGGTCGTAGGCGACCTCGTCGAGCTCGGCGACGACCATTAGCCCGTCACCATCCGGCGCGGCGGCGTCTGCTCGGAGAGCTCGAGCTCGGTGATGCGCATCTCGGCGGGACCGACGTGGGCGCGCACCGTGGCCTGCGCCTCGTGGACGTGGCCGTCTTGCTCGATGCGGACGGCGAGCTCCTCCCCGATCTCGAACAGGAACGGAGAGCGCACGCGCGCGATGTTGTCGACGATCTCGAGGACGTCGAACAAGTCGTAAGGCTTGCCGTCGTCGAGGACGAACACGGTCGCCCTCGCCCGCGCCGCTTCCACCGCCGGGGTCACAGGAAACGACCCGTAACATGCAGCGCAATGCACTCTCAAGCCTGTTACGAACAGGGCTCGCTGAGGTAGGCTCGCTGGGCGGATGCTCAAGCCGGTGGAGAAGCAACGCGTCGCCGAGGAAGTTGCCGAACAACTTCGCTCGCTCATCCTCGGTGGCCAGTATCCGCCGGGGTCGAAGTTGCCACCGGAGCGCGAGCTCTCGAAGCGGCTCCGGGTCAATCGCGCGTCGCTGCGCGAGGCGCTCAAGAAGCTCGAGCACCTCGGGCTCGTACGGATCCGCCAAGGCGACGGCACGCGCGTTCAAAACTTCATGGAGACGGGCGGCATCGAGCTGGTGCAGCACCTCCTGCCGCTCGCCGGCGGTAAGCCCGAGCTGATCCGCGACCTCCTCGAGTTCCGCCGCATCTTCGGCCGCGAGCTCGCCCGGCTCGCGGCGGCCCGCGCGAAGGACAGCGAGGGCATCGCGAAGCTGCGCGCGCTCGCCGACCGCGCGGATCAAGTGACCGGCGCGCTCGAGCTGTTCGATCTCGACTTCGACTTCTACGTCGCGGTCGCGCAGATGTCGGGGAACCAGGTCATGCTGCTCCTCATCAACACGGTGCGCGACGGCGTGCGCAGCTTCATGCCGTTGCTCGCGAACCTCGCGGCGCCGGGCGACAGCGTGCGCAAGCACCACCGCGACCTGATCGCCGCGATCGAGAAGGGCGACATCAACGGCGCGGGCAAGATCGCCGACGACTACCTCCGCATGGGCGCCGAGCTCGCCGGCAGGATGAGCGGCGGCAAGCCCGAATTGCAGCCCCTTCCTCTTCACGCACCGGACTGATGGCGCTCGAACGCAAGGAGGTCGAGGAGATCGCGCTGTTGGCCCGACTCCATCTCGAGCCCGACGAGCTCGAGCGGATGCAGTCGGAGCTCGGCGCGATCCTCGAGCACTTCGGCGCGCTCGCGCAGGTCGACACGACCGACGTGGCACCGATGACGCACGCCGTCCCCAAGGACATGCAGCTCCGTGCCGACGAGCCACAGCCGTCGCTGTCGGCGAGCGAGGCGCTGGCCGCCGCGCCGAAGCGCGAGGGCGATCTGTTCGTGGTGCCGGCGATCATCTCGGGTGAGCCATGACGGCGTACTGGTCGATCGCCGACACCGTTCGCAACATCGTCAGCGGCGAGATCACGGCGACCGTTCTCGTCGAGACGATGCTCGATCGGATCGGCAAGCTCGACGACAAGCTCGGCGCGTACCTCACGATCGACAAGGCCGGCGCGCTCGGGCAAGCGGCCGCGATCGACCAGAAGCGGAAAGCCGGGCAGCCGCTCGGCGCGCTCGTCGGCGTTCCGATCTCGCTCAAGGACAACCTCGTGACGAAGGATCTCGTCACGACCGCCGCCTCGAAGATCCTCGACGGTTGGGTGCCGCCGTACGACGCGACGGTCGTGGCGAAGTTGCGCGCGGCGGGGGCGATCATCCTCGGCAAGACGAACATGGACGAGTTCGGCATGGGCTCGTCGACGGAGCGGTCGGCCTACCAGCCGACGAAGAATCCGTGGGACACCGCGCGCGTGCCGGGCGGCAGCTCGGGCGGCAGCGCCGTCGCGGTCGCGGCCGGCATGTGCGTCGGCAGCCTCGGGACCGACACCGGCGGCTCGATCCGGCAGCCCGCCGCGTTCTGCGGCACCGTGGGGCTGAAGCCGACCTACGGCCGCGTCTCGCGGTGGGGCGTCATCGCGTTCGCGTCGTCGCTCGATCAGGTCGGTCCGATCACGCGCACCGTCGCCGACGCCGCGGCGCTCCTCCAAGTCATCTGCGGTCACGATCCGCGCGATGCGACCTCGCTCGACACGCCGGTCCCGAGCTTCCGCGAAGCGCTCGGCGGCGACGTCAAGGGCCTCAGGATCGGCATCCCGGCGGAGTACTTCGGCGGCGACATCGATCCCCAAATCCGCGCCGCGATCGAGCGTGCGGTCGCGGCGCTCGTCGAGCGCGGTGCCGACACCGTCGACATCAACCTGCCGCACACCGAGCTCGCGCTGCCGGCGTACTACCTCGTCGCGCCCGCCGAGGCGTCGTCGAACCTGTCGCGCTACGACGGGATTCGCTACGGCAAGCGCGTCGACGCGACCGACCTGCTCGAGATGTACAGCAAGACGCGCGGCGCGGGCTTCGGGCCCGAGGTCAAGCGGCGCATCATGCTCGGCACGTACGCGCTGCGCTCGGGCTACTACGACGCGTATTACAGGAAGGCGCAGCAGATCCGCGCGCTGATCAAGAAAGACTTCGACAAGGCGTTCCGGTTCTGCGACGTCGTCCTCACGCCGACGACGCCGACCGCCGCCTTCGAGATCGGGGCGAAGGCGACCCCGTTCGAGATGTACCTCGCCGACATCTTCACGCTGTCGTGCAACCTCGCCGGGCTGCCCGGCATCAGCGTGCCGTGCGGGCTGACCGACAACAACCTGCCCGTCGGCGTGCAGCTCCTCGGCAAGCCGCTCGACGAAGCGACGCTGCTGCGGGCGGGGCAGGTGATCGAGAGCGCCGTCGGGCTCGGCGACAGGCGACCGCCGGGAGCCGCCTCGTGACGACCGAGCTCGAGCGCATGCTCGAGACGTGGGAGCCGGTGATCGGCCTCGAGATCCACGTCCAGCTGAAGACGAGGTCGAAGGCGTTCTCGCCGTCGGCGTGCGAGTTCGGTGCGCCGCCGAACTCGCTGACCGATCCGCTCGTGCTCGGGCTGCCGGGCACGTTGCCCGTGTTCAACCGCGCCGCGCTCGAGCTCGCGCTGCGGCTCGGGGTCGCGACCGAGTCACAGATCCGCGCGCGCTCGCGGTTCGCCCGCAAGCACTACTTCTATCCCGACCTGCCGAAGGGCTATCAGATCTCGCAGTACGACGAGCCGCTCTGCGAGAATGGCCACATCGACATCATCGCCGACGGCGCGATCAAGCGCGTCAAGCTGCAGCGCATCCACCTCGAGGAGGACGCGGGCAAGAACACGCACGTCGGCGCCGTCTCGCACGTCGATCTCAACCGCGCGGGCGTGCCGCTCGTCGAGGTCGTGACCTCCCCCGAGCTGCACAGCGCCGGCGACGCCGCCGAGCTCATGCGCTCGCTGCACCGGCTCGTGCGCTGGCTCGACATCAGCGAAGCCGACATGGAGAAGGGCCAGCTGCGCTGCGATGCCAACGTCTCCGTGCGGATCCGCGGCGAGGATCGCCTCGGCACGCGCACCGAGCTGAAGAACATCAACTCGTTTCGGTTCGTGCAGAACGCCGTCGAGAACGAGATCCTGCGGCAGATCCGGATCGTCGAGAGCGGCGGCCGCGTCACGCGCGAGACGCGCCTGTGGGACGCGAACCTCGGCCAGTCGGCGTCGATGCGCTCGAAAGAGGAAGCGAACGACTATCGTTATTTCCCCGACCCCGATCTGCCGCCGCTCGTCGTCGACGGCGCGATGATGGGTGGAATCCTCCGCTCGCTGCCCGAGCTGCCGGTCGCGCGCTTCGAGCGCTATCAGAGAGCGCACGGGCTGTCGGCCGACGACGCGCGGTTGCTCGTCTCCGAGCGCGGGCTCGCCGAATACTTCGACGCGCTCGTCGCGGCGCATCCGGGCAGCTCGAGCGGGCGCACGCTCGCGAACTGGATGCTCACCGAGCTCCTCGGTGCGCTCAACGCGGAGGGCAAGTCGATCGAGGACTCGGCGATGCCGCCGGCGACGCTGGCGGCGCTCGTCGAGCTCGTCCAGAACGGCACGATCAGCGGCAAGATCGGAAAAGAGATCTTCGAAGAGAGCTACAAGACCGGCGAAGCGCCGCTCGCGATCGTCGATCGTCGAGGTGTTCGGCAGATCTCCGACGAACACCTGCTCGGTGAAGTGGTCGATCGCGTCGTCGCCGCGAACCCGAAACAGGCCGAGGGCTACCGCGCCGGCAAGGACCAGCTGTTCGGGTTCTTCGTCGGCCAGGTCATGAAGGAGACGCAAGGTCGCGCGAATCCAGTGGTCACGTCCGATTTGCTACGGAAACGTCTGGGTCGCTAAGCCACTGATCTCACAGCGTGATCCGGGCATCTCTCCAGCAGCCTTGACGAACGTCGCGCGATCAGTAAAGTCCGCGATTCCGAAAGCGTTTTTGTGGAGAGCATGTCATGTACGCCGTGATTCAAACGGGTGGAAAGCAGTATCGAGTCGAGCCCGGCAAGACCATCGTGGTCGAGACCCTGCCCGGTGATGAAGGCGCGCAGGTCGTGTTCGACCAAGTGCTCCTCGTCTCCTCGGGCGACGGTGGCAACGTCAACGTCGGCAAGCCGACGGTCGCGGGTGCCAAGGTCACCGGTCAGATCGTGGAGCAGGGACGGGGCGAGAAGCTCGTCGTCTTCAAGTTCCGCCGTCGCAAGAACTACGTTCGTCGCAACGGCCATCGCCAGAACTACACCGCGGTGAAGATCGCGGACATCAAGGCCTAAGGGCCCTCACAGGATCACGCGCCATGGCACACAAAAAAGGACAAGGCTCGACTCGCAACGGTCGCGACTCGAACCCGAAGATGCGAGGCGTGAAGCGCTTCGCCGGCGAGCAAGTCTCGGCGGGTAGCATTCTCGTTCGTCAGGTCGGCACGAAGTATCACGCGGGTCAGAACGTCGGCATCGGCCGCGACTGGACGCTGTTCTCGAAGATCGACGGCGTCGTGAAGTTCGAGCGCCACGGCAAGTCGCGCATGCGCGTCGCGGTCTACCCGGCCGCTGCCGCTGCCGCCGCCTGAGCGAGCACCACGCGCCCCTCGCGGGCGTATCGCATCGCGCGCCCCTTCGGGCGCGTCGCGCATTTTCGGGCGACGCTACGGACGCGGACCCGCTTGCGCGAGTCTCGAGGTTGTCGGCTGCTACGGACGCGGACCCGCTTGCGTGAGCCGCTCCGTCGCGAGGTTGTCGGCGGTGATCATCGCGCCGGGACCCGCCGTCGGCGCACCGCGCTCGAACCAGCCGTACGAGAAGTTACCTTCGACGCCGTTCATCGTGTCGACGTCCTTCGTGCCGGCGCCGTACCAGTTGTTGAGCTGGAAGTTCGAGCCGACGCCGCCGTAGAACATCACGCCGAACGGGGCGCCGGCGATGTTGCTGCGGACGATGCTGACCGTCGTCGACGAGTTGATGTGCAGGTTGCAGTGCGTCGTGTCGGTCTCGCCGGTGTCGGGCCCGAGCTGCGAGTACTGCATGTTGATCGAGCCGCCGTTCATGATGATGTAGTCGCCGCTGGCCTTGAACATCTTCGAATCGGAGATCTCGAGGTTCGCGAGCGCGCCGTTCGTCGTGATCGAGCCGCCGGTGAAGTTCGCGTAGGTCATCCGCACGGTGCCATCGACCGCGATCGGTCCCCACGTGGTCGCGCCGTCCGCGGCCTTGCCGATGATCTTTCCGGCCGACGTGCCGTTCGCGAACAACGCACCTTGGACGCGGATGCCCGCCGACTGCGCGAACTCGAGCACGGTGCCGGGCTCGACGGTGACGGTGACCATCGGCGCGATCACGGTCACGCCCGTGAACCGCATCGTGCCGCTCCACGTCGTGTCCGCGCTGATCGTGCCGGTGACCTCGACCGGCGCCGCGTCGGGATGCTCGTCGCCCTTCGGCGGATCACTTCCGACGTTGCAGCCTGCGAGGAGGGAGAGGACGATGGCCGAAAGCTTCCTCATGGTTTCATCCTCGCACGATTTTCTAGCGTCCGAGCAAACGTCGTCGCGACGGTCCCCACGACCGAGGTAACCAGCGCAACTACCGGCGTGCTACGAACGGCATGCGGCTGACCTAGCCGCCATTTTATGCAGTTCATCGACGAGGCGATCATCAACGTGAAGGCGGGCGACGGCGGCAATGGATCCGCCGCGTTTCGTCGCGAGGATGGTGTGCCGCGCGGCGGTCCGTCGGGCGGTGACGGCGGCGACGGCGGCAACGTGATCGTCGTCGCGGACTCGCACCTGTCGTCGCTGCTCGACTTCAAGTACAAGCGGCACTACAAGGCCGATCGCGGCGAGGACGGCCGCAACAAGGATCAGTACGGCGCGCGCGGCGAGGACCTGGTGATCCGAGTGCCCGTCGGGACGGTGATCACGGAGGAGGGCAGCGACGTCGCGCTCGCGGATCTCACCGAAGACGGCGCGCGGTTCGTCCTCGCGCAAGGCGGCGTCGGCGGCAAGGGCAACATCCACTTCAAGACGCCGTGGAATCAGGCGCCGCGCACCGCCGAGCCGGGCACGCTCGGCGAGGAACGCACGGTTCGGCTCGAGCTCAAGCTGCTCGCCGACGTCGGCCTCCTCGGCTTTCCGAACGTCGGCAAGTCGACGTTCATCAGCCACGTCTCGCGCGCGCGGCCGAAGGTCGCCGACTATCCGTTCACGACGCTCGTCCCGAACCTCGGCGTCGTCCAGCTCTCCGACGAGCGGAACTTCGTGATCGCCGACATCCCGGGCTTGATCGAGGGCGCTGCGGACGGCGCGGGTCTGGGGCACCAGTTCTTGCGACACGTCGAGCGCTGCCGTGTCCTGCTCCACATCGTCGAGGCGACCTACACCACGGGTCCCGATCGCAACCCGATCAGCGATTACCAGATCATCAACCAAGAGCTCGCTCGGTACGCTCCCGCACTAGCGAACAAGCCTCAGGTCGTCGTGTTGAACAAGGTCGACGCGACGGACACCGAGCTCGTGGCCAGGATTCGCGAGGAGTTCAAGGCGCTCGATGTGGATCTACTCACGATGTCCGCGGCGACCGGCGAAGGCCTCGCGGTCGTCCTCGAGAAGCTCTGGTCACACCTACACCCGAGCACCAGAACTGAAGTGAGATAGAAAACCGGTCGGGCGTCTCCTTGAGGATGCTGGTGCGGGGTGTTACAACCGCGACATTCCCCAGGAATTGCACCGAACGCCGGTGCAGAATGAAGCGGCTGCTTGAGGGTCCAGCGAACCATCGCTGGTGGAGAGAACATGCGAGTTTCTTCGACTGTCGTCGTTCTGTCTTCGCTGTTGGTCGCGAGTGCGGTGCTCGCGCAGCCAAAAACGCCAACGCCCGCGCCGAAGACCGGTAGCGGTAGCGCGCCCGCACCCGCTGCAGGATCTGGCTCGGCGCCCGCGCCTGCGCCCGAGCCGGCGCCCACGCCACCCGCGCCGGATCCGAGCACGGTGAAGCCCGAAGACATGCCGACCGCCGTCCGCATGCGTCGCCTCGAGCAACAAACGCAAGCGCTCAAGGAGAAGGCGTGGCAGCTCAAGGCCCGCGTGCAGATGCTCAAGGAGCAAATGCTCGGCGGCGGCGTCGGCGCGCAAGCCGTCATCGCGCACTCGAACGAGATGGGCAGCTCGTTCCGCCTGATCAAGATCAACTACACGCTCGACGGAACGACGGTGCTCACGCGCACCGATGACACCGCCGAGGAGCTCTACAAGACGAAGAGCTTCGACGTGTTCTCGGGCCCGATCGCACCGGGCAACCACACGCTGACGGCGGTCGCGACGTACCGCGGTCACGGCTACGGCGTGTTCGCGTACCTCTCGAAGTACACGTTCACGGCGCGCGGCAACCAGTCGTTCACCGCGGGCGAAGGCAAGACCTCGAAGGTCGACTGCCGCGCCTACGAGAAGGGCGGCTCGACCACGCCGCTCGAGAAGCGCCCCGCGCTCGAGTGCAAGGTCACGCAGGTCTCGCCCGACAAGGCGCCCGAAGCGCCGACGCCGACGCCCGGCCAACCGTCGGCACCGACGCCGGCGACGCCCGCTCCCACCCCTGCAACCCCGGGGAAGTAACATGACGCGACTTTCGAATTGGCTGTACATCGCTGCGTTGCTGCTCGTGCCGACGGCGGCGCGTGCAGACATCGATTCGAAGCTCGCGTCCTACGAACAAGAGGCGCGGGCGATCGGAACGGATCTCCCGAAGCCGAACACGATCACCGGCGCGGCGCCACGGCGCCTCGTCGATGCCGAGGTCGCGTTCTCGCTCGGTGACTACGACAACGCCGCGCTCATGTTGTTCGATCTGGCGAGCAAGCCGGGCCCCGAGCAAGAGACGGCGCTCTACTACCTCGCGGAGTCGCTCTTTCAAAAAGGCGACAAGGGCGCGGCGCGCGCCTACTACGCGCAGATCGTTGCCGCGAAGAACGCGGGGAGCAAGTACTACGAGGCGTCGCTGCTGCGGCTGATCGAGATCGCGATCTGGCAGAACGATCCGACCGACGTCGACGCGCACCTCGTCGCGCTCTCGAGCTCGAGCAACCCGGAAGCGCCGTACGTTCGAGGAAAGTGGCTGTTCTCGCAGGGCAAGCACGACGACGCGATCGCCGCGCTCGCCGCCGTGCCGCGCGATTCGAGCCACGACTTCCAAGCGCAGTACTACAAGGGCACCGCCCTCGTCGCGAAGAAGGAGCTGGGGCAAGCGACGAACGTCTTCACCGATCTGATCGCGCGCAAGCCCGCCTCGATGAACGACCGCCGTGTCATCGAGCTCTCGCAGATGGCGCTCGGCCGCCTGTACTACGAGCAAGATCAACCGGCGAAGTCGATCGACAGCTACCTGCTCATCGATCGCAAGAGCGATCTGTTTCCGGACGCGCTCTACGAGGTCGCGTGGGTCTACGTGAAGGGCAAGCAGTACGACAAGGCGCTGCGCGCGCTCGAGCTCTTGCACCTCTCCGAGCCGCAGTCGCCGAAGGGCGCGACGGTGCGCATCCTCGAGGGCAACCTGCGCATTCGCAAGGCGCAGAAGATCCGGCTCAACCTGATCATGGGCTCGCTCGACGCCGCGAAGGAAGGCGACCCGACGACCGAGTACGACAAGGCGCGCGCCGTCTTCCAAGAGACGCACGACCTGTACATGCCGTCGTACCTCGCGCTCTCGCAGATGGTCGATGACACGAAGGACCCGGGCCAGTACCTCTCGCAGATCGCCGGTCGCTCGGGCCACGTGTTCATGGCATCGGCGCCGCTGCCCGAAGCGGCCGCGCAGTACCTCCGCGAAGAGCCCGAGGTGCAGCGCATCGTCACCGTCGAGCAAGACCTCGGCGAGATCCAGTCGAACCTCGCGCAAGCCGAAGCGACGGTCGCGCGTCTCGAGGGCGTGCTCGCGGCGAACGACAAGACCGCCGTGTATCCGGCGCTGCAAGTGCGCCGCACGCGGATCGGCGAGATCCAAGACGACCTGATCAAGATCCGCGCGGACCTCGCCGAGCAACAGCTCAAGCTCGTCGCGGAGCCGGGCGAGACGGCGCAACGTCGCGCGCTCGCCGCGCAGTACGCGGCCTCGCCGAGCCCGGAGAAGGCGTGGGCGAACAAGGTCGAAGAAGCGCAGCAGCAGTACGGCACGATCGAC
>Ga0316601_100001353_pt1 | contig 11858 bp, 12 predicted proteins | sample OWC_soil_day5_no_FD_207663 | JGI IMG/M metagenome (GOLD analysis project Ga0316601, IMG submission 207663) | Wetland soil microbial communities from Old Woman Creek delta, Ohio, United States - OWC_soil_day5_noCT | ecosystem: Environmental > Terrestrial > Soil > Wetlands | place: USA: Ohio...
ACCGCCTGCGCGTCCGGAGGCACCACCCGGCCGACTGGCGCTGCCGAGTTGGTCAATGTGACCTTGCAGCCCGCGCGGATCTCGCCCAATCCTCAGGGCGCGATGGTGCTCAGCGAGGTGACCGGCTGTTTCGTGGAGTTCGTTGGCCGAGGAGCGGCCGAGCCCGTGTTCCAGTTCCGCGTCGCGCCCACGGCGCGAGTGCCGAGTGTCGAACAGTGCCTCACTTCCCTGCGCAGCCAACCGGGCGTGACCGGTGTGCAGCTCGCCAAGTAGGCGGCTCAGAAGTACAGGACAATCTTCGGCAGCAATACGTGCAGCGGTTGCCGGAGTGCTTCCAGCCTGAGGCACAGCGCATTGCCGACAGCGAAATGCCTCGGTCAGAACCTGTCTTCAGGCATCGGGGTCCAAGCAGTCTGAATGCGGATTCCGCGCAAGGAGCGGCCAAACGTGCCTCGATTCACGAAGTGGTTGCTTGCCGTGATCGTCCTGGTCGGAGCTGCTGTGCTGGCTGGTCGCGAGGTGCTTTGGCGGATCGATCACGTTCCGGCCGGTCCAACCGCCGTGACAATGGCCGGCATCGTGTTTGAGACATATTTACTTCCGGAGCGATCTGAAGCTCCGTATGGTGTCGGGGTGTTCGCGCGCCATTTCTGGAACCCTCTTCGCAGCGTGGATGGCACGTTGGTCTTTGCTGCTTACTGCGGGAAGGACTTCGCCCTTAAAGGCGCCAGTGATGCCGCCCTTGAAATCACATGTTCGCTGCGGGAAGGACCGCCGAAGTTGCTGGTGAAGAGTTTCGCCGGCGTGCCGGTCCGACTGCAAGGCGCTTCCGGCTGACGGGCCGGGTGCGGCCAATTGATGGGAACCTGAGTGCCGCATGGTTGACAAGGTGTTGGTGTTCTACGGTTCCTACCGGGCCGACCGCATGGGGATTCGCCTGGCGGACTACGTCGTCACGAACCTTCGCGCCCGAGGGGTCGAAGCTGAGTTGGTGGATGCCAAGGCTGTCGACCTGCCGATGCTGGATCGGATGTACAAGGAGTATCCGAAGGGCACCGCACCTGCCGCAATGGAAGCGCTTGCGGAGCAGATACGTCGTGCCGATGCATTCGTCTTCGTGACAGGCGAATACAACTGGGGTCCGCAACCAGGCTTGAAGAACTTGACCGACCACTTTCTCGAGGAGTGGTTCTGGCGTCCAGCGGCGATCGCCAGCTATTCTGCCGGTCGGTTCTCAGGTGTTCGCGCCGGTACGATCTGGCACAGCATCCTGTCCGAAATGGGCATGGTCGTCATCTCGAGCACGCTGGCCGTCGGAGTGATTTCGCAGACGCTGGATGCCAATGGCAAACCGACCGGCAGCGGCGGCGAGGCTCTCCAAAAGACTTTTCCACGGTTTGCCGATGACCTGGCCTGGTGGACCGAAGCGGCTCGCGAACAGCGTGCGCGCAAACCGCCACCCTACTAGACGCGGCCCCCGGATGGCTGGGCTCGTCCGGTAGCTCCCCGACGCCGGGAGCCGCTAATCGCTGCAGAGCGGCTCCCGTCAGCGCGCAGTTGCACAGATCCGCATTCGCCTCTTGTGCCGCCGGTATCGGACCGTTCGCGCCTGGGCGTTCCTTCTTGTTCGAAGCCCAAGGGCTCCGGGTCGTGCCAGCGTCACCTACTTGCCCAGGCCCATCTGCTTGGCCGCTCCGGTGTAGACGCGGATCTTCTCGGCCATGAACTTGTCCATGCCTTCGACACCGACGTTGACCAGTTCGAAGCCGCTCTTGGCGGCGAGCTCCTTCATTTCGGGATCATTGTTGAGCACGGCCCACAGATCGGACATGCGCTTGCGCTGCTCTGGCGTCGAGGACTTCGGCATGGCAATCCCGCGATAGGCGCCGTCCACCCAGTCGACGCCGAGTTCCTTGAAGGTCGGCGTATCAGGCAGCAGCGGGTGACGCTTGTCCATCGCAACCGCCAGCGCCCGCACCTTGCCCTTGTTGTTGACCGCAAACGCGGTGTATGTCATCGCGCCGTCGACATGGCCGCCGAGGACCGAGGTCGTCATGTCGCCGGTGCCCTTGAACGGGATGTAGGTCGTCTTCACGCCGAACGCGGCATTCATCCGCTCGTTCGCCGCGTGGTTGGCGGAGTTGAGGCCTGAGCCGCCGAGGCTTAGCTTGCCCGGATCGGCCTTGGCAACCTTGACGAAGTCCTGGAAGGTCTTGATCGGGCTCGACTCGAGGACCACCAGTGCATCCGGTGTGTAGTGATACCAGTAGACCGGCACGATGTCTTCGGTCTTGTATTGCACCTGCCCCTCGAGTGGCTGGAACACCATGTGCGGCAGGTTGATACCGACAATGTTCAGGCCGTCGCCCGGTAGCTGGTTGATCTGCGCCCACATCAGTCCTCCGCCGGCGCCCGGCTTGTACTGGATGATCATGTCGATCGCCGGGCACTTCTTCTTGAGCACGACCTGCTGGTGGCGCCCCGAGATGTCGGTTTCACCGCCCGGAGGGAAGGCCTGCCAGTACAAGATGTTCTTTTCCGGGCAAGGCTGGGCTGAAACGGCCCATGCAATGGGCAGGAACAGAAGGGCAAGCAGGCGTCTCATCGCGCGTTTCCTTTGATGTCGGTGATCTGGCCTATGTATTCCCGGGCGACGGGCTTCAAGTGCACGCGCTTCGGAAGCGCGACGATGGCACGCAGCCGTCCTGTCCGCAAGATCAAAGGACGCAGCGGCGACGAAGGGCCGCCAATGTCGGTCGCGGTGCCCGAGCCGGAGACGCCTCGGCCTTGCCGGAAGCGCTTTCTCCCGCCGCAAGCAGACATACCGACTTCTGCATCGCGAGGAAGATCAGGAAGCCGGCTGCGTTGTCGGCGCAACACCTCCATGCCAGACCCGGCGGCTCGGCGCGATGCCGCCCTGCGCCGTGCTTCGGTCGCACTCGAGCAAGAAGGCCCTATCGCCCCACGGGTCGCAGGTTGCGGCTCCGTCGCTTGTCACATGCGGCCCACGGAATGCTCAGCCCATCCCGATGCGACGCGCACCGCGTCGGAACATCGCTTCGCCTTCGGCATCGAACCGGAACGCGCTGAAGAAATCTGCGACGCTGTAGCGCGGGTCGGACTGCCGAATGGTCGCTGCATACGATCGCGCGGCTTCGAGAGAGCCAGCAAGCGCCAGGCTGAATGCGGCGATGGCGCGGATATGAACATGGGCATTCGGGCGGGCCGCTGCCTGCACCGCCCAGCTCGCGGCCTCCTCGAACCGGCCAAGCCGCACCAGCGCCATCGCGCGCGACCCGAGCATGCCGAACAGCAGCGGATCGTACGGACTGAGGCTGCGCGACATGTCCGACGCGTCGATCGCTGCGCCGGCGTCACCCGCCTGGGACAGCACGAACGCGAGGGTGTAATGGCCGAGCGCGAAATTCGGGCTGAGGTCGACGGCCTGTTCCAGTTCGCCGACACTTTGCTCCTGCTGTCCTCGCAGCCATAGCGCGCGCCCCATGGCCCAGTGGGCCGCCGGATCACGATCGTCGGCCATCAGGCTTTGTCCGGCGGTTTCGAAGGCGCGGTTGACTGCTGCCGTGCGCTCCTCCCACCCCTGGAAGGCGCCCTGGAAGTGCGTGAACGACAGTCCCGCATAGGCGCGCGAGAACGTCGGATCAAGCCGTACGGCAGCATCGAAGAAATGCCGCGCCTGCTCGTTGTCGGGCCGGCTGAAACGGTACATGTGCCACAGACCGCGATGATGCGATTCCCACGCATCCAGGGAACTCGGCGGCTTGAGCACTGCACGGTTGCGCTCCAGCGCCTCGATCTCGCTGGCGATCGACGCGACGATGCGGTTGCCGATCTCTTCGAGCACGAGCAGCGCATCGTGCTGCCGCTGCTTCAGCACCTCGGCCCACACGATTCGGGCGGCGCGGGCCTCGACCAGTTCGACGGTGACGATCAGCTGGTCTCCATCATGTCGCAAGGAGCCGCTGATCACGTAGTCGACACCCAACAGGCGCCCGGCCTCCTCCGACCCGACCCCGCGCGCCTTGAGCGCGAACATGGTTCCCTGGGCGATGACGAACAGGCTGCGGAGTTTCGCCAGGCGGGTGATGACGTCGTAAGCCAGCGCTTCAGCCGGACCTCCCGGTCCCCCGGATGGCGCGGTGAGGTTTTCAAACGGCATGACAGCGATCGAGGCGCGTCGGTGTTCGACCACAGGCCGTTCACGATCGGCCGTGCCCTCGATGACGACCGTTGCGGCCGATGCAGCGGGCAGGGCTGAGGCACTGCGCGCCGCAAGCCAGGCGGTGTGGAGCGGTGCACTGTCGAGCCCCTCGTCCTCGAAAAGACGCACGGCAGCGTGCAGATGCTCTTCGGCTTCGCGCACGCGGCCGCGCCTCACGAGTCCGCCGAGCAGCAGTTGATGCACTTTGAGGTCGTACGGAGCCAACTCGCGCCAGGCTTCCAGATGCTGCAGGGCTTCGTCGTCCGGCGCACGTGTCGCCAGTTGCTGCAGCAGCTCGACGCGATGGTCAAGAAAACGGTGCCGTTGCGCGGTCAGCCAGGCGGCGAACTGTGAACTGCCGTCGATCTCCATTCCCTGCAGGAAGTCGCCGCTGTAGACCGCCGCCAGTGCGCGGCACTGCTCGATCGCAAGGTCTGCAAAACCGCCACGGACGGCATCCACGAGTTCGAGGGCATCGACGCGGCAGCCGGTCAGGTCGAGCCGCACCGTGTCGTCCTGGCTGACGAGACGCTGACCCGGCCCGAGGATGCTGCGCATCCGGCTCAGGCACCAGCGCAGTTCAGCACGCGGGTCGTCGGGCGTGTCCCACAGCAGTTCACAGAGGTGTGATCGCGGCGCCGCATGCGGCGCCATGGCCAGGTAGGCGATCAGCGCGCGCACCTTGCGCGATGGCGGCAACTCGACCGTGACGCCATCGCGGCAAACCGACAGCGGGCCGAGCAGTCGCACCTCGAGCGCTGCGCCGTCGCGCTTTGCCGAACTGCCGGACTTCACGGGCATTTCCACGCCTGCACCCACGCCCTCTCCCACGCCGGATCTCTACGGTTCGCTGCAACGCCAACGGCATCACGCCGGGCGTTCCGACCACCGCTCCGCACGCTGCGGGGCGGCACAGAACCACCCAGGATCGAACGGAGAAAACGCATGGATACCGCTGCTGTTCCCATTAATCAAGACCGCCAACCCGTTGTGGCCGACCTCGCTGCGGTGAAGGCCCGCCAGCGGGCCGCCTGGTCGTCCGGCGACTACGCCGTCGTCGGCACTACCCTGCAGATCGTCGGCGAAGAACTGTGCGAGACACTCGACCTGCGTGCGGGTGAGAGTGTTCTCGACGTCGCCGCCGGCAACGGCGCGACCAGCCTGGCCGCCGCGCGTCGCTGGTGCGACGTGACATCGACGGACTACGTTCCCGCCCTTCTGGAGCGCGCACGCGAGCGTGCCGAGGCCGAGCGCCTGGCCATCGACTTTCGTGAGGCCGATGCCGAGGCCCTGCCTTTCGAGGATCGCAGCTTCGACGTCGTGCTGTCGACCTTCGGTGTGATGTTCACGCCGGACCAGGACCAGGCCGCTGCCGAACTGGTTCGCGTATGCCGCCACGGCGGCAAGATCGGCCTCGCCAACTGGACGCCCGACGGCTTCATCGGCCAGCTCTTCAAGACCATCGGCCAATATGTTCCGCCGCCAGCCGGCGTGCGGTCACCCGCCCTGTGGGGAACCCGTGCGCGCATCAATGAGCTGTTCGAGCGCGACGCCAGTGACATCACCACCGCCCAGCGGTATTTCGCTTTCCGCTACCGCTCGCCGCAGCACTGGATCCAGGTCTTCCGCTCGTACTACGGACCGCTGCTGAAGGCCTTTGCGGCGCTCGATGCGTCCGCGCAAGGGCGTCTCGAGAAGGACGTCATCCAGCTGATCGAGCGCTTCAACCGCGCGCAGGACGGCTCGGTTGTCGTGCCCAGCGCGTACCTCGAGATCGTCATCACCCGCGCGTGACGTTCACGCCGCACCACCCATTCAGGAGTTCATCATGAATCACACTGGTCATTCACGCCCCCTTCTGCGCCACATCGCGTTCGCCGTCGGCGCCACGATCACCTTGTCGAGCGCGGCCGTTCACATCGAAGCGTCCGAGAAGTCGCACACCATCGTGCCCGGCGACGCCGTCAACTGGGGACCGGCGCCGCCATCGCTGCCACCCGGCGCGCAGGCGGCGGTGCTGCACGGCAGTCCGTCCAAGGAGGGCCCGTTCGTGCTGCGGTTGAAGTTTCCGGCCGGATTCGTCGTGCCGCCTCATCGGCATTCAAAGGACGAACTCGTCACGGTCATCTCGGGCCGCTTCAGCATCCTCGCCGGCGAAAAGGTCGATCGCGCGTCGTTTCGTGCCCTGCCCGCCGCGAGCTTCGTTCATCTGCCGAGCGGGCTGACGCATTACGCGATTGCCGAAACGGAATCGGTCGTGCAGATCAATGGCATCGGTCCCTTCGACGTGAACTACATCAACCCGAAGGACGACCCGCGCACGCCGTGAGGTGCGCGGCACTCCTCCGGGCGTGGGGGCCGGAGCGGGGCGGCCCCCCGCGGGGGGGGCGCCCCGGCGGGGGCCCCACGCCCGTGCCTTACCTTCCCGCGGTGGGAAGGTTCAGAATGCCTCCATTACCGCCCGCAGGAGCGAGGAATGAAGGCGAAGTACTTCGAGCTGGCCGAAGCGCGCAATGACGGTTTCATGAACATCGGCCGCGCGGCCCTGACGTCCGGAGTGTCGGCCAAGATGATCCGGCACTACGAGTCGATCGGACTGCTGCCTGCCGCCGGTCGCACCTTCGCCGGCTACCGCATCTACCGCGACAACGATGTCCACACTCTGAAGTTCATTCGGCGCGCTCGCGATCTCGGCTTCTCGATACGCGAGATCGCGGCACTGGTCGGGTTGTGGCAAAACCGACGTCGCACCAGCAGCGAAGTGAAGAAGCTCGTCGAGCGCCAGGTGCTGCAGCTCGACGAGAAGATCCGCGCGCTGCAGGCCATGCGCAATACCCTGTCCCACCTCGCGGGCAACTGCCACGGCGACTCTCGGCCGGCCTGCCCGATCATCGACGACCTGGCGTCCGATGCTGCGGACCCTGTTGCCACACCCGGCCGCGCTCGGCGTCGGGCCTAGCTGGTGGCCCGGGGTAACTAACTTCGGAACACACTTCACTGGTAAGGCCCATCGGAGGCTATGCCGCGTCACCCGGCCTGAGCGCCGTTGCTCACCGCCGTTGCACACTGCGGACCCTTCGAATTGCAGTTCCGGCACAATCGGCCGGCGCGCTGTGCGCAGGAGCCCACCACGCCCATGGAGTCCGCCCACAGGCCGCTGCCCGGACTGCGTCAGATGGTCGCCGATTCCGGCGGGCTCTACCTCGCAAACGCGGTGATCGCCTTCATCTTCGCCGCCTCGGGCCCGGTTGCGATCATCCTCGCCGTCGGCGCGCGCGGCGGGCTGAGCGAGTCCGACCTGTCGTCGTGGATCTTTGGCTCGTTCTTCCTCAATGGCTTGATCACGCTGCTCTTTTGCACGCTGTACCGGCAACCGCTCGTCTTTTTCTGGACGATCCCGGGGACGGTGCTGGTCGGCCAGGCGCTCGGCCATCTCAGCTGGGCCGAGGTCATTGGCGCCTTCCTTGCCACCGGACTGCTCATGCTGGTGCTGGGCCTCTCGGGGTGGGTACGGCGCGCGATGCAGGCCGTGCCGATGCCGATCGTGATGGGGATGGTGGCGGGCGTGTTCCTGCGCTTCGGCCTGGGCCTGGTGTACGCGGTGCGCGACGACCTCTGGATCGCCGCGCCAATGATCGTCGCCTTCCTCGCGCTCGGCACCTCGGTCAGATGGTCGCGCCGGCTGCCGCCGCTGATCGGCGCGCTCTTCGTCGGCGCAGCGGCGATCGCCCTCCTCGGCAAGTTCCATCCGCACGGCTGGGCGCCGCACGCGATCGCCCATCCCAACCTGTACGCGCCCGTATTCTCGTGGCGTGCGATGGTGGAGCTCGTCATCCCGCTCGCGATCACCGTGCTCGTGGTGCAGAACGGCCAAGGGATCGCGGTGCTCAACGCCGCCGAGCACAAGCCGCCGATCAACGCGATCACGGTGGCCTGCGGCGCGGGCTCGATGCTTACCGCGCTGGTCGGCACGGTCTCGACCTGCCTCACCGGCCCCGTCAACGCGATCATCTCGGGTTCGGGCGAGCGGCACCGGCACTACACCGCGGGCCTCGCCGTCGGCGTGTTCGCGCTGGCGTTCGGGCTGTTCGCGCCGGTGTTCACCCGGCTGATGCTCGCCACTCCGCCCGCGTTCATCGGCGCGCTCGCCGGCCTCGCCATGCTGCGCGTGCTCCAGACGGCGTTCACTGTGTCTTTCCGCGAGCGCTTCACGCTCGGCGCGCTCGTCACCTTCCTCGTCACGGTGGCCGACGTGCCGATCTTCAACGTCGGGGCGCCGTTCTGGGGCTTGGTAATCGGCTACGCCGTGTCGCGCCTGCTAGAGCGCAAGGACTTCGGCGCTGCCGGCGGCTGAGGCGAGACCGTCCGGCGCCCGCGCCGGACGGTCAATCATGGCTAAGGCGCGGCACCACAGAATTGCCGCCCAGCGGCACAGGCGCACAGCGAAGAAGTCCGGCTACTCCGTCGCCCGTGTCGCCGTGCCTGGCGCGAAGCGGACGCATTCAACGGGGCCGAGAGCAGGCGTCATTCGACCCCATCCCTAAGTGGACTTCGGTCGGAGTTGCTGTTCAAGGCGAGTCCGCGGCTCTTTGAAATACGGACTGCGTTCGCCGAAATGCGATCAGGCCGCCTTGCGGCGCTGGTAGTACTCCGCGATCTTCGGATGGCTGGACACGCGCTCGAAGTGTTTCACCAGCTGCGGCGCGACGGTGTCCACGAGGTCTTTCGGTATGTAGTCCAGCACACCGGACCGCAGCCAGCGAATCAACATGAGGACTTTCAGATCCGCCACCGTAAGGCGCCGGTCAGCGAAATACTCTCCGCCGGCTGCTTTGAGTCTCGCCTGGAACTGCTCCAGGTAGCGCGTGATATGACCCGCCGCAAGCTCCTCGCGCGCCTTTTTCTTGGCGTCCTCGGGCAAGCCGATGGTCTGCGCGATCCGGGTGCTGATGTCCTCAGCCGCCTCCATCACCTCGTCGCACAGGAATGCCTGCAAGTCGTCCTTTGGATACAGGTCGGTCAGCTTGCCGACGTAGCGATTGATGCTGTTGGACTGCGAAACCACCCGGCCGTCCACTTCCAGCGTGGGGATCGCAAGGAACGGCGTCTTGTCGCGGCAAGCCGGCCATTCCTTACCCGCGATGCGGTGATCTTCGAACGCGATGCCACCGATGTGAAGCGCCAGACGCGCAGGCTCGCCGCGTCCGCCGTCGAAGTCGAAATAGGTCAGCTTGAGCTTTGCCATCGGTGGGTCCTCGGGATTATTGGGGCGTCCCTCGCGAGGGTCTGCCTGCAAAGAAGTCTATCGCGACCCTCTGAGATCAGCAGTGTAAGTAAGGAGAGTTTCTAGGACGCGATTGTCCAAGGTGTCGAGCGCGCCAACAAGACTCTGCAGAATGTCAAAGGCGCCTGGATCAAGGATCAGGAAGTGACCATCGACAATGGGAAGGTGACCGGATACAAGGTGATCCTCAAAGTGACGTTCATCCTGTCGGATTGAGCACCGGGTTGCATTCGACGGACGTCGTCGCGCGGCTTGACCGACCGGTAGCTAGCGTCTCTGACCGTCCGCTTGCTAGTGAAATCGCAATCGGGCGCTCTTGGCCGCATGCGGCCGTGAAAGCCGCACAACCATGTCCTCGTTCCTGACCTAGTTCCATTTCAGCTGCGCGCCGTTCCGAACTTAATTCCCCTGTTCCGCACTTGATTCCGCTCCACCAGCTGGCATCGTTTCCCGACCCTGCCTTCGCCACCGATCGCTGTGCTGGCCATGACCCGTCGCGCGATGAGATGAAATCGCGAAGCGCCTGAAGGCTCCGCTGCCCGTCGCGCGTGGCTGGGCCTCGGGGTTTCCATGGAGCCCGGCTCATCATCCCGCGCCGTTACGATCGCGGCTCGCCAGCAGCGGCATAAATCCGTGGATTGCGCCCCGCCCCGGCGCCCGACAATGAATTCTTGATGAGGAGATTGAAGTGCGAGTTGTGACTTGGCTGGCCGCGGCGCTGACCGTGCTGTCCGGGACGGCGTGGGCTCATGGCGAGATGACCCATAAGCCGGGCGGCGGGTTGGCCGTGCAGGACCAGAAGGCGTGGGGCGTTGCCGGCGACGCAAAGGCGGTCAAGCGCACCGTCGAATTCAAGATGGGCGATGACATGCGCTTCACGCCCGATCGTCTCGAGGTCCGCCAGGGTGAGACCGTGCGATTCGTTCTGCGGAACCACGGCAAGTTGATGCACGAGTTCGTCATCGGCACCCGGAAGGAACTCGACGAGCACGCGGCTCTGATGATGAAATTTCCGGGCATGGAACACGACGAACCGTACATGGCTCACGTCGCGCCCGGCAAGACCGGCGAAGTGATCTGGAACTTCAATCGACCGGGCGAGTTCGACTTCGCCTGCTTGATCGCGGGGCATTATTCAGCCGGCATGATGGGCAGGATCAAGGTGGTGGCCAAATGAACGTGAATCGACGCCGCGTCAGCGCCCTGCTGGCGCTGAGCCCCCTCGTCCCCTGGTCACCCGCGCGGGCGAACCCACTGACGATGGAGGTATGGCGTTCCGCGTCATGCGGCTGCTGCAAGGACTGGATCGCCTACTTGGAGAAGAACGGCTTCGCGGTGAAGAGCCATGAAACCGGAAATTCGCAGGCGCGCGCGCGGGCCGGCCTGCCTTCGAAGTACGGGTCCTGCCACACCGGCATCATCGACGGCTATGTCGTCGAGGGCCACGTTCCGGTGCGGGAGATCCGCCGGCTGCTGGCGGAACGTCCCGATGCGATCGGCATCTCGGTCCCCGCCATGCCGATCGGTTCACCTGGCATGGACGGCCCGGCCTACGGCAACAAGAGCGAACCGTACGCCGTCATCCTGGTGACGCGCGACGGCAAGGCCAGGGTGTTTCAGTCATACCCCTGACGGCATTGAGGGTCTACGCAACGGTGACGGCCAGCGAGCCCAGCGGGCTCCCGCGCGCTTTCCTTGATTCAGCGCAGGGTCGCAGCGCCGATGCAGGTAATTCCTACTCGGAGCTGGGCGAATTTCGGCGAATGTTTTGCGAGCGGCCGCCGATAATCCGCCGTCTCTGTACTCAAGCCGTGTCCTGCGATGCGCACCGAACCCACGTTCAAGGTCCTTGGAGTTGCCCTGACAGCCCCGTCGCTGTCGGGATTGCTGCGCATGCTTGGCTTCCTGATGTTGATGGTGGTGGTCGTGGAGATCAGCGACGCGTTGACGCGTACGGCATGGTCGAGTGAAGGATCTCTCGCGCTGATCGTCGGCGCTTTCTCGGGATTCCTGCTCAATGAGTGTGGTGCCAACTTTGCGGAACACGGCTGGCGCGCATTTGCGCTGGTGATCGCCTGCAGCAGCCTGGTATTCGCCACCGCCAGCGTCGTCGTCTGACCGGATGCGTCGGCAGGGCGAGACCTGCGCGGGTGGTCACGCTCCCAGCAGCTGGCCCCCATCGACGGCGATCGTCTGTCCCGTGACCCAGCGCGCGTAGGGCGAAGCCAGGAAAAGCGCCACGTCGGCCACTTCCTCAGGCGTGCCGAGGCGGCCAAAGGGAATGCCCGCGAGGATCCGGCTGTACAGCGGATCACCCGCGAGCCGACGCTCCTCCCAGTGTCCGCCGGGAAA
>Ga0316601_100001354_pt1 | contig 11856 bp, 8 predicted proteins | sample OWC_soil_day5_no_FD_207663 | JGI IMG/M metagenome (GOLD analysis project Ga0316601, IMG submission 207663) | Wetland soil microbial communities from Old Woman Creek delta, Ohio, United States - OWC_soil_day5_noCT | ecosystem: Environmental > Terrestrial > Soil > Wetlands | place: USA: Ohio...
AGTTCGGTAAGCAGTCGTCCCACAAATTCCTTTCCGTCCGGCTGATAGGCAGGTAAAACCCATGGCATCTCTCGTAAGGTTTTCAGCATGGACGGCAGGAGGTCAAAAGGGATGGAAACGAGCTGTCTGCCTTCGGGAAATAGTCTTCTGCGCTTCATGCCATGGCCCAGACCCGTAATAGTGTAATTCAGCTTGCCGGTCAGGTATGGATAGATGTAGGTCCATGCACACCCTATTGCTGCCGTGAATTTGCTCTCCCACATCTCCCCTGTCCTGTAGCTCATGGCCCGGAGCAGGATTTCGGTCTGTTCGGTGTTTGCAAGGATGATCAACAGATCTGGGTCAAAGGCAAGCTTGTGTAAAGGCGAAAAGGAAACGTAGTGAATGACTCCTTTGCCTAATTTGGGAATGTGAAGATAAAGACGACTTGCAGAGCGGCGCTCTTCAAAAATCCGTAGCCCTGCTCCAAACTCTCCGCTGATAAAAGGTCCCGGGGAATCGGCCTGCCCCAAGACATACAGACCAGCCTCACAGGCATGGTTTGCCGCATCCACAAAAAACGCATTCCCCTGCTGCGCCCTCTTGAGCATCTCGCAGAGAGCGGTCTTTTCGGCCAACCTCTCCACCTGGTCCGGTCGCTGGCTCAAGAATTTCACGGCTACGGGCGGGACGGTGAAAGCAAACCTGTCCAAAATAGAGAAATCTTCCCTGGTGAGAGTCATGGGAATCGACCCCCTTCAAATCCGTCGTGCTCTTTTCGTCAAAGGGCCCTGCCCGATCCCCCCCTTTTAGAAAAGGGGGGGATGGGATGATAGAAACAGGAAACAATACGGAGTTGTGTCTATTTTTTCGTAAAAATGTGCCGCAGTGGGGTGAGACCCACCTTCACTGCCTTACCCTTCTGCACTTGATCAATCCGTATTTGATCAACACCTTCGACATCACCCGGACCATAGGTCAGAGGAGTACTGCTGATGTCACCGGTGGGAAGGTTCTTGATCCTGTAAAAGCCATTCTCCAGCACAGCACGAGGTGTGAGCTTCTCAAAGGGGACCTTTTCCATGGCAAGCCGCAATGCCTCAACTTGAATCATACCTTCAAGAAAACCACCTTGGTACATGATATGACTAACAAATTTTCCTGGGTGTGAAGCCTTCTGTGCTTCGAGCATAAACTTTACACCGGGGGCAGGATCGTCCCAAGGGGGAAAGCTGCCGGCGCAGACGTACCCATCACCCAGCTGACCCATAGCGTCGGCGAATACCACAGCGTGACCGGGCGAAGCCACGCCAAAAGTCATCTTGTAGGTCTGGAAAGGTCCCATCCCCAGCCTGACCATCTCCTTAACCGTGGGCTGGGAGCCGGGATTGATCATGACACCCAGGGCAAGGTCAACCCCCTTTTCCTTAAGCCATGTCAGTTGAGTGGTCGGCGGCGAGGTGGGTACAAGAGGCACATACTGGATGCCCACAAACTCATACCCGATCTGCTCCAGATACGCCTTCATCTCAGGGATCTCAATGGATTTGCCCATGGCGTTATCGGCAGTCAGGTACGCAACCTTCGGCTTTCTCGTCTCTTTCCAGTTCCCTTTGAACCAGTCGGCGATGGCGCCCATACAGTCGGTATAAATAGGGTAATAGGTAAAGCAGCTTTGAGGCGGCGAGAGGTAGTAGGGACCGGTGGCCATACTCGTGGCTCCCATACCGTCCTCCCACATTCTGTCTTTGAGTGCCAGCGCAATGGGAGACCCCGATATCCTGGCGACCAGCATTCCTTTGCCCTTGAGCTCCTCATAGATAGGCAGCGCTTTGGCCGGCATGAGCGCATCATCCCGCCACAGCACCTCCAGGGTGACATCGGCGGGCCATTTCTCGGTTCTCCAGGGGGCCAGGTTTTTTGTCGTGTTCACATATTTGACATAGTCCTCAATTGCAGCCAGCACTGCCGCTGAATCTTCAGCAAAAGGCCCGGTCAGCGACTGAGTACCGCCGACATACAGGGTTTTTGCATGGGCGGCCGGAACCCACAGCAACGCCACCACCATGATCGCCAGTGCTGCTAATGCAGCCATTTTGATTCTACCCATCTTCTTCCTCCTTTTCCGTTCATGGTTTCGTTTGCATCCCACTTCGGACCTATTATGAAACGGGACCACCCCCTTTCATTCTGAAACTTCATGGGAGAAAGGCCAAAGTCTGAAGTAGGCCTTGATCATCTCCCATCGGTGATGAAGCCCACGGGGCTCAAAAATGAGAAAAATGATGATGACCAGTCCGTGAGATATCAGAGCCAAAGACGCCGCTGCCTGAGGCGCGACAGCGGCGGATAAGATCGGTCCGGCAATGGTGACGAGTTCATCCAGCAACTTGAGGGCGACGGCGCCTAAGACAGCGCCTGTCGTGCTGCCCATCCCGCCGACGATCAACATCCCCAGATACCAAACGGAATCCATAAAGGGAAACTGGTCTGTGCTCGCGAAACTGTAGTAGTGAGTGAGCAGGGACCCGGCCACTCCCGCATACACACAGCCGATAAAGAAAGCCTGCAGCTTGTAACTCCAAAGACTAACCCCCATGACTTCTGCCGCCAGATCGTTATCCCGGATGGCGATGAAGGCCCTTCCTGCCTTGGTCCGGACAATGTTTTTCGCCACCAGTGTGGCCAGGCAGGTCAACCCCATCACCATGTAAAAATAGTTGGTCTTGGAGCTTAGCGAAATGCTTCCTATCTTAGCCCTGGGCACACTGAGACCGTCCGCTCCACCGGTAATGCTGTGCAATTGGATGATGGTCCAGATGATAATAAAATGAGCGGCGATGGTCGCCATAATGAGGTAGAAGCCTTTGATCTTTAAGGAGGGGAGGCCGAAGATCAAACCGGCTATTCCAGCGGCCAGGGCACCACAGGGGAGAGCCGCCCAGAAGGGTGCACCAAGTTTCGCGCACAAAACGGCCGACGTGTATCCTCCCACGGCCATAAAGCCCGCATGCCCGATGGAGATTTGACCGCAGTACCCGGTTAGAATATTGAGCCCGTGGACGCTGATCACCGAAATACCCATCATGGTCAGTATAGTGAGTATCCTATCGCTGAAAAAGAGAGGGCAGGTGAAAAGAAAGAGGATAAAAACAAGCACGCTCCCCCATTGCAAGGGAGAATGGAAGATGGACATATCCTGTGCATAATTTTCTTGAAAAGTTCCTATGCCTAAAGCCATGGGCTAAACCCTTTCGATCCTCACCAAACCGAACAGTCCGTAGGGCCTGAAGATGAGCACGATGATCATCACAAAAAAGGGGAAAACCTGGGCCAGCGCTCCGCCGGGCAGCAGAGGGTCCAGATACCCGGCAGCGACGTTTTCCAGCATTCCCAGAATAATTCCCGCTACAATGGCGCCGCCGACGGAGTTCACCCCTCCCAGCAGCACCACGGCGAACGCCTTGAGGCCGATATTCGCAAGATCCATATTCGCGCCAGACACGCCGCCCAGGAGAATGCCGCCGATGACCCCGACCACACTGGCGATGATCCATGACACGGCATAGACGGTGGTCGCTCTGATGCCGACGCTCTGAACCACCTGCAGATCCTCAGCTGTGGCCCGCATGGCCAGCCCGATCTTGGTATAGCGGAACAGCAGCATAAGGATCCCCACGCAAATCACGGACACGATCAGGCCGATCAGAGATTCTGAAGGGATGGATATTTCACCTATCTTTAAAGTGATGGTCGGCAGCAATCCATGGTAGGCCTTATACTCGGCACCCCAGAGCAAGGTGGCCAGACCTCCCAGGATCGTGGAGAGAGCGATGGTCGCCATAACGACAGCGAGCACCGGCTCACCGAGAAGAGGACGCAGGATCAGGCGTTCGATGAGCAAACCCATGATGACGGCCGTCACGATCGCCATTCCCAGGGCGGCCCATATCGGCAAGCCGAAGGTCACCAGGAAGGTGAAGCCGAGATAGCCGCCGATCAGAACAAAGTGTCCCTGAGCGATGTTAAAGACCTCGGAGCATTTCAGGATGATCACAAAGCCTATGGCGATGAGCGCATAGACCATGCCCTGAGCCAATCCCGTTACTACTAGTTGAAGAAAGAAGGTCATCCGCCAGCTCCTCCCACAGACTGGATTCGAAGCATTGTCTTGGTCGTTCCGTTTCCGGTCTCGCTGTGTCCGGCCCGGGCCTCGACCGGGACCTCGGCCCTGTCCCTGTAAATCGCTTCCACGAGTTCGCTGTAACGTCTTTCCAGAAAGACCCTCCTCAGTCTCCTGTTTCTCGTCACCTCTCCCTCGTCAGGATCGAACTCCCTGTGGAGAAGGACATATTTCCTCACCCTGGAGCCGGGGGACAAGGCGGGGTTGACCCTGTCGATATCTTGCTTGACCAGTTCGTACACCTCGGGCCTTTGCGCAAGTTCCGCGAACGTGCTGTAGGGCACCCTCTTCTCTCCGGCCCACTTTCCAACACTATTGTAATCGATGACGATAACGGCTGATGCGTAGAGCCCTTGAGGGCCGGCGAGTACCCACGCATCCTTGATATAGGGGCTGAACCGCAGCCTGCTTTCAATCTCTTGGGGGGCAAGGGTGTCTCCATTGGCCATACGGACAATGTCCTTTACCCTGCCCACAAGCACGAGGTGCCCGTCATCCCTGACAAACCCGCTGTCCCCGGTGCGGAACCATCCGTCCTTGAGAACTTCGGAGGTTTTATCCGGATCCTTGTAATAGCCGACGAAGGTGCCGGGTTGCCTGTAGATGATCTCTCCCTCCTCGGATATTTTCACTTCCGTCCCCTGGTGAGCAGGACCCACCGTGTCCAGGCGGATATCCTCATTTTTTGGGCCGCTGAGGGCTCCCCCCTCTGTCGTTCCGTAGAGGCTTTTGAGGGGGAGATTCAGGGCATGGTAGAACTTGAATGCGTCTGCGCTGAGCATGGTCCCGCTAGTATAGCAGATCCTGGCGTTCTGCAGGCCGAGGCTCTCCCGGATGGGGTTAAAGAGCAGAAGGCCCGCCAAACCGTAGAACAGTCTCCTGAACAAACCGGGCTGCTCTTTCTTGTACCTCGCCTCGGATATCTGATTGCCCACAGGCATAAGCAATCGAAAGGCAAGGCGCTTGATGGGATCGGCACTTGTAATCCTCGCCCGGACCTTGGCGGCCTGACTTTCCCAAAGTCGAGCCCCACGGAATACAATGGTGGGGCCGATTTCCCTGGCATCCCGCTCCTGGGTTTCAGGCTCTTCGGCAAAGTTGAGCGTGCTGCCTGAAAGAAGGTGACATCCGACGGCAAGCCACTGCTCGTTGATCCAAACGGGTGGCAGGTAGGGCACGATATTGTCCTCTTCATGCCACGGGTCTAGACGCAGGTGATATTCCGCACCCGCCCTCAGTGTTCTATAAGTGTGGACGGCCCCCTTGGGTTCCTCACCGGTGGTTCCCGACGTGTAGACAATCGCGCAGACATCCTCCGCCTTTCCGGTTTCCACACTTTGTTCGAAAATCCCCGGATGTTCCTTTTCGTATGCTTGCCCCCGTGCCACCACCTCCCTGAACCCTGTCAGGATAGGATTGGTGTAGTGCGCCAACCCCTTGTAGTTCCAAAAGATGACCTTTTTCAGAAGAGGGAGGGATTCCTTGACCTGAAGCACCTTGTCAACCTGTTCCTGGTCCTGCACCACTGCGAGGGCGGCCCCCGAGTTCTCCGCCATGTATTGGATCTCCCTTGGGGTAAGGTCCGAGTAAGCACCCACGGCTACGCCGTGGTCGGCCTGGGCAGCCAAGTCGGCGTAATACCATTCCGGCACGTTGTCGCCGATAATGAGAACCTTGTCTCCCTTTTTTAGACCCAACGATAGGAACCCCAGGGCCAGGGACTTCACATGGCGGTAGTAATCCTTCCAGGTGTAGGGCTGCCAGATCCCGTAGTGCTTGTGGCGCAAGGCCCTGCGGGAGTCTCCGTATTTTTCCCGGTTGTACCTGAGCACCTTGGGCCAGGTGTCACACTTTTCAAGATCCATCAGCGTCATCCTAATTCGTCCTAAGCGGAGTGATGAAGTACTGAGATCTTGGAGTACTGGAGTATTGGAGTTTTGGAGTACTGGTTAAGAATGCTAGACCGCTTATTCGCGATCCCTTTCATTACTCGATTACTCCAACACTCCATTACTCCACATCCTTTTATCCCAGCCACCTTTTCTTTCGCCGATAGTGCTTCACGTCGCGATAGCTCTTTCGAGATCCAACGGCAGACAGTCCCAGATAAAATTCCCGGACGTCCTCGTTATCCCTTAGCTTGTCGGCAGGACCTCCCATCACGATTCTGCCGTTTTCCAAGACATAGCCCTCGTCGGCAATCCCAAGGGCGGCCCTGGCATTCTGCTCCACCAAAAGGATCGCCATGTTCTGGTCAACACGGATTTTGTCTATTATTCGAAAGATGTCTTCCACGATCAGAGGGGCAAGGCCGAGGGAAGGCTCATCAAGAAGCATCAGTCGGGGGCGTGCGATGAGGGCCCGTCCAATCACCAGCATCTGCTGTTCTCCGCCTGAGAGGTAGCCGCTTGTGCGTTGACGGAGAACTCGGAGCTTCGGAAAGTAATCAAAAACGAGTTCCAGGTCTTTCTTGACTCCGGCCCGGTCATTCCGGCAGTAAGCGCCCACGAACAGGTTTTCCTCGACACTCAGATGCTCCAGAACTCTTCGCCCTTCCATGGCCTGACTGATGCCCATCGCGGCAATGGCCTCAGGGCCATACCCATCGATTCTTTTGCCGTCAAATTCAATGCGGCCGCCCGTGACCTCTCCCTCTTCGGTCTTCAGCATTCCGGATATCGCCTTCAAGGTCGTCGTCTTGCCGGCCCCGTTGGCGCCGAGCAGGGCGGCGATCTTCCCCTCATGGACTTCCAGGGAAACGCCCCTAAGAACCTGGATGACCTTTATGTAGATCACTTCGATATTTTTCACTTGCAGCATCTATTTCCCCTTGCCCAGGTAGGCGCTGACCACCTCAGGGTTCGTGCTGATCTCCGCAGGCGTGCCCTCGGCAATTTTGCGCCCGAAATCGAGAACGACGATTCGATCCGCCAGGTCCATCACAACTCCCATATCGTGCTCGACGAGGACAATGCTGCGAATTCCATCCCTTAGAACCGGAGTGTCGGGATACATGGCCCCCTGCCCTTCGAACACGTCGATGATGAATCGGGCGATGTCTTCTTTTTCTTCGAGGTTCATCCCGGCCATGGGTTCATCAAGAAGCAAAACCTTGGGCTCCAGAGCTAGGGCCCGTGCCAGCTCGACCCGCTTCCGAAGACCGTAAGGCAAAAGGCCGACGATCTTCTTTCGAATGGGCGCTATTTCCAGGAAGTCAATGATCTCTTCAACGATCCGTCGGTGCTGGATTTCCTCCCGTTGCGCCCAGCCAACGTAAAGGGCACCGGTGACGAAATTTTGTTTCATCAGCACGTGCCGGGAAGCCATGATGTTGTCTTGAGTGCTCAGCCCGGTGTAGAGCTCGATGTTTTGAAAGGTTCTCGCGATTCCAAGCTTGGCGAGTTTGTCCGGCCGCATCCGGGTGATTTCCCTCCCTTCATAAAGGATTTCACCCTTCTGAGGTTTGTAAAAACCGCTGATGCAGTTGAGGAGAGCGGTCTTGCCCGCTCCATTGGGTCCGATGACGGCGATCATTTCATTGTGCGCGAGATCCATGCTGACATCCAACAATGCACTGACGCCGCCAAAGCTGAGCGAAAGACCATCAATCTGCAACTTCATCCGCGCACCCTCCCTAACCATCCGCCAGCCCCTTCTCCTATCGGCCCAGGATTTTTCGGCCGATGATGATCTTCTCGATCTCCTTGCTCCCTTCAAAGATCTCCAGGACCTTTGCATTGCGCCAGTAATGGGCCACGTCATACTCCTCCAGGATGCCGTAGCCTCCATGGAGTTGGATGGCCTCGTCAGCGACCTTCACCGCCACCTCCGCGCTGTACCATTTCGCCATAGAGCTGAGGGCTGGATCCGCGGCTCCAGAATCAAGTTTTGATGCGGCGCGATAGCAAATGGACCTGGCCGCTTCGGTCATCGTCACCATCTCCGCGATTTTTCCCTGCACGAGCTGGAAAGCTCCAAGAGGACTTCCAAACTGCTCGCGCCTTCGCACATAGGCGACCGCTTTGTCCAGGGCACCCTGGGCCGTCCCTACCCCCAAGGCCGCCACTTGAACGCGCGTCCGGTTGAAGAATTCCATGATGTTGTAAAAGCCCCTTCCCTCCTTGCCCAGAAGATTGCGAACAGGGACCCTGACCCCTTTGAACGCCACTTCGCCCGTGTTCGACGGCCGCAGCGAAAGCTTGCCGTGCAAGATGTTGGCTTCATATCCGGGCCTGTTCGTTTCCACAAGGATCGTGCTGAACCTCTCGTGCTTTTTCGGGTGATCCGGATGGGTAACGCACAGGACAATCAGAAAATCGGCGAGCGTTGCATTGGTGATGAAGATTTTGTTCCCGCTGATGACATATTCCCCGCCCTCCTTGATCGCTTCCGTAGCCACGGATGTCACGTCGCTTCCTGCATCCGGCTCTGTAATGGCGACGCCCATTCTCATCTCCCCACTGCATATCGCAGGGAGGTATCTTTCCTTCTGTTCCTCCGTGCCCGCGAGCTGTATGAGCTGGGATCCGAAGAAACATGATTCAATCGCCTGCGCAATGCCGAGGTCCACACGGGCGAACTCTTCCACGATCAAGCACTGCTCCAGATACCCCAGCCCCAGGCCCCCGTATTTCTCGTCGACGAATACAGCCAGAAACCCAAGCTCGGCTGCTTTCTTCCATAGGCGATCGTCAAACATCTCCTTGGAGTCCAGGTCCCTTGCAATGGGTCGGATCTCCCCTTCGGCGAATTCCCTGGCCGCTTTCTGGATGTCGAGTTGCTCTTTGCTTAAAGTGAAGGACATAGGCTATTGAACCTCGCTTTCCATCCTTTGATGTTTTTCAGGAATCCGAAGGGTTCACACCCCGGTATTTCGAACGAATGGTTTTTTTCAGGATTTTTCCCTGCGGGTTCTTGGGCAGGAAATCAACAAACTCAACCGACTTCGGTACCTTGTACGACGCGATGTGCTCTTTGCAGAAGGCGATCATTTCCTTCTCCCTAACCTTGACAGCCGGTTTCAGAACGATGAGGGCATGCACACGCTCCACCCACCTGGGATCCGGCACTCCGATCACGGCTGCCTCCGCAACCGCAGGGTGCTTGTAAAGCACGTCCTCCACTTCCCGGGAATACACGTTCTCCCCGCCGCTCACGATCATATCTTTCTTCCTGTCAACAATGTAAATAAAACCTTTTTCATCGCAGTAGGCCAGATCGCCGGTGTAGAGCCATCCATCCACGATCGTTTCAGCGGTTTCTTTCGGCCTTTTCCAGTATTCCGTCATGATCGAATTGCTCTGTGCGATGATTTCCCCGACCACCCCTGGACCGACATCCCGGTTTTCCTTGTCCACTACTCGGACGTGAACGCCAAGGCTCGGTTGCCCGCAGGAAACCAGCACCTTCTGCTCTTCCGCCGGCTTGTCCAAGACCTGGTGGGCTTCTTTGGGAAGCGTGCAAATTTGCGGCCCTGATTCTGTTTGCCCGTAGCCCTGGGCAAAAATCGGGCCGAACACTTCGAGTCCTCTTCGCAACAGCTCCAGAGGCATGGGTGAAGCGGCATAATAGATTCTGTTCAGACTGCTCAGGTCATGCGCTTTCAGGTCCGGATGTGAAAGGAGCACACTGAGCTGGGTGGGAACAATTTGCATGTCCGTCACCCTTTCTTCCTGAATGGCCTGAAGAACCGCCACCGGATCAAAAGAGCGGTTCGGCACAATCACATTGCACCCTCCTGTAAGGAAAAAAGGCCACACGTGGCTGTCACCACCGATATGGAAAAAAGGCAAAACCATGAGATGCCTGTCTCCCGGTTTGGTGCCCATTTCCAGAGCTTTGATCCTTGTGTTGTCCAGTTTTTGAGCGTGCGTGTAAAGGGCTCCCCTCGGAAGCCCCGTAGTCCCGCTGGTGTACAAAATGATGACGGGATCATCTTTTTTTACATCACTATCCGGTTCGCCTGATTCGCCGGCGCCCAGCATCTCCTGATAAGAAACCATGCCGGCTGCAGAACCTTCAAGGCCAATGTATTCCTTCACCCTGGGAAGATGGGGCCTCAAGCGCTGAACGGTTTCGAGCAGCTCAGGACCCACAAACAGAGTGCTGGCTTCCGAGTAATTGATGAGATATTCGAGTTCCTCAGGGTGGAGTCTTGGGTTAAAGGGTGAAGCGATGAACCCCCCTTTCATTGCGGCTCCGTAAAAGTCTGTGTATTCCAGGCAATTCCACGAAAGGATGCCGATCACTCCTCCTTTACGGAGCCCGGATTTCTGAAGAGACCGGATCAACCGGTTTACCCGAGAATTGAACTGCGAAAAGGTGATTCTCTGGTGGCCGCAGACAAAGGCTTCCTCATCCGCATGGAGAAGAGCATTCCTGTAAATGATGTCTGCGAAAGTTCCTATTCGGTAGCGGCAAAGTTCCTTCAGGATGAGTGTACCGGACATGCCTCGCTCCTTATGCCTTTGTCATAACCTTTCTAAGGAATGACTCTCAGGAATATAGAAACTCGATTTCATTTTCCGTACTCCTTGCAGAACTCGATCATGGCTTTCACGTTTTCGTTTCTGGAGCCTTGTATGCCCGCTCCAGTGGAGAGGATGAATCCCCCACCCACTCCCGCCGCGTCGATGAGGTCCTTGCAGTACATTTTGACCTCCTCAGGCGTCCCGGCGCACAGGAGGTCCAGAGGGACATTTCCCGCCAGGCAGGCCACCTTCCCCACCGTTTTCTTGGCGCGCTTCATGTCCGTTCGATCAAACCACCACACCACGCGGCCTTTTGGGATATCCGAAATGGTTTCAAGTCGATCGTTGTAGGCGCCCTCAGCAAAAAGCTGCGGCACCAGTCCCTCGTTGACCAGCCCGATGATCAGTTTTCTCAAGCTGGGCCAATAAAAGGTGCTGAACTGTTCCTGCGACATGAAACCGTCCGCGCCTTTGTGAAGAGGAATGAAAGGCATGATCTGTCCGCTGGCGGTGCACGCCCCGACTGCACATTTGACCATGCTGGGCACCAGCCGCTCGCAGGCCTCTTTCAGTTCATCGGGAAAGCGGAACATGTCCAGCATGACACCCTTGGTTCCCCGGAGACTGTCCCCGATGACATCAAAGGGCGCCTTGGTGAAGCCCCCTGAAAACGAGGGAAAGCCCTTACCCATGATGCGGCCGCCGATCTCCCGAATAGCCGCTCTCCATCGAAGGGCCTCTTCTCCCGCCTCGGCGAGACACTTCAACGCCTTCTTCATGTCTTCGCTCCCGAAAGGCATGGCGAGCGGCGGCACCATAGGAATTTCGTTCACCGGCGGAAGAAGAGGAAAGGCCGTCAGTGGCTTGAGCGAACCGAAGATGCGGGGAAAGTAGACGTTCAGGAAATAGGCGGTGGGATCGTCGATCAGGTCCTGGTATTCCTCCGCCTTCATGTACTCCGCTTCAACATACTGGTATTCCCGCTCCTCGGAAACACCATGTCCGGGCCACTCGTAGAGCCTCAAGTCCAGGATATCCAGCACCTTACCGGGCACGATCGTTGTGGGGCTGTTGTACGCATCCGGCTCGAAATCCCTGTGGTAGATCTCCCAGGCCTTTCCGAGTGCTCGGTAGTCGTACATGGCATCGTACATGGTAACGCCCGCATACTGCATGGGGAAAAAACCGGCAGACGGGCAAACGGGGATGCGAGCCGGCCTCTGT
>Ga0316601_100001355_pt1 | contig 11855 bp, 13 predicted proteins | sample OWC_soil_day5_no_FD_207663 | JGI IMG/M metagenome (GOLD analysis project Ga0316601, IMG submission 207663) | Wetland soil microbial communities from Old Woman Creek delta, Ohio, United States - OWC_soil_day5_noCT | ecosystem: Environmental > Terrestrial > Soil > Wetlands | place: USA: Ohio...
TGCCGCTCACCCGAAGACCAAGGAGACATTCATGGATCAGGACACCTTCAACCTGGGCATTCGCAAGTTCCTCAAGACGGTCGGCGTGGCTTCGCAGCGCGAGATCGAGCAGGCGGTGGCAAAGGCCATCGCCGACCACACGATCACCGGTACCGAGGCGTTGTCGGTGACGATGACGCTGCGCATCGATGCACTGAAGTTCGAGCGGACCTTCGACGACAAGATTCCACTCGAATAGCGCCGCGCTGGCGCGAGGTCGTGATCGCGCCTGTCCCACGCCCAGACGTCACCGGCCGCCAGGTGCCTGCCGCCATGTCCGATCCATCCCGAACCGTCACTTCCTTGCCGAGGTAAAGCCATGTCCGACCTGTCGATGCTGATCAACGGCCTGAAGGTCACGGCCGAACGCAATGCCACCTTCGAGCGCCGCAACCCGCTGGACGGCACCGTGGCGACGCGCGCGCCGGCCTGCTCGCCCGCCGATGCAGTGATGGCGGTGGAGGCCGCTGCCGAGGCCTTCCGCACCTGGAGCGAGACCGGACCGAACGAACGCCGCATGCTGTTGCTGAAGGCCGCCGACGCGCTGGAAGCCAAGACGCCCGCCTTCATCGAAGCGGTGCCGGCTGAAACCGGCGCCACCGGCATGTGGGCCGGCTTCAATGTCATGCTGGCGGCGGGCATGATCCGCGAGGCCGCGTCGCTGACCACGCAGGTGGCCGGCGAGGTGATCCCCTCCGACGTGCCCGGCAGCCTGGCGATGGGCCTGCGCGTGCCGGCCGGCGTGGTGCTGGGCATCGCACCGTGGAACGCGCCGGTCATCCTGGGCGTGCGCGCCATTGCCACACCGCTGGCCTGCGGCAACACCGTCATCCTGAAGGGCAGCGAGAACTGCCCGCGCACCCATGCGCTGATCATCGAGGCCTTTGCCGACGCCGGCTTTCCGCCCGGCGTGGTCAACTACATCACCAATGCGCCGGCGGATGCCGGCGCGGTGGTGGAAGCGATGGTCGCGCATCCCGCGGTGCGGCGCGTCAACTTCACCGGCTCGACCAAGGTCGGGCGGATCATCGCGATGACCTGCGCCAAGCACCTGAAGCCGGTGGTGCTGGAACTGGGCGGCAAGGCACCGCTGGTGATCCTGGACGACGCCGACATCGACGACGCCGTCAACGCCGCGGCCTTCGGCTGCTTTGCCAACAGCGGCCAGATTTGCATGAGCACCGAGCGCCTCATCGTCGACCAGAAGATCGCCGACGAGTTCGTCAAGAAGTTCGCCGACAAGGCAAAGATGCTGCCGCTGGGCGACCCGCGCAAGCCCGAGCCTGTCGTGCTCGGTTCGGTGATCGGCATGGGCACGGTGGAGCACTGCAACGCGCTGATCGACGATGCCGTGTCCAAGGGTGCCAAGCTGCTGTGCGGCGGCAAGGCCGACAGCACGCTGATGCCGGCCACGCTGCTGGACCACGTCACGCCACAGATGCGCATCTACGGCGAAGAGACCTTCGGCCCGGTGAAATGCGTCGTGCGCGTCAAGGGCGTGGAAGAGGCGGTGGCCTGCGCCAACGACAACGAATACGGTCTGAGCGCGGCGGTCTTCGGCCGCGACCTGGCGCGCGCCTTCCAGGTGGCGCGCAAGATCGATTCGGGCATCTGCCACATCAACGGCCCCACCGTGCACGACGAGGCGCAGATGCCCTTCGGCGGCGTCAAGGGCTCAGGCATCGGCCGCTTCGGCGGCAAGGCCGGCATCGCCGAGTTCACCGAACTGCGTTGGATCACGATGCAGACGCAACCGCGGCACTATCCGTACTGAGGCTCAAGTTCCCGGCAGCTTGACGATATTCGTGTTGTGCGCGGCGCGAATGCGCCAGCGCTCACCGTCGCGCTGCAGCAGCCAGGAAAAGCGCCCGCTGCGCGGCGCGCGGGGTGTGCCATCGGGGTCGAAGTCGCCGCGAATCGACCAGCGCAGATGGGCCAAGCCGAGGTCCGGTCCCAGCAACTGGGCTTGCGATTCATGGTTCTCCCAGACGCTGTCTTGGAACTGCGCCTTGTGCATGGCGGCATGCACACGCTCGACGTCGGCGCTGCCTTTCCAGTGACTGCCCAGCACGTTGACGAAGTCGACGTCCGGTGTCAGCAACGCTGCCATGCGCGACATGTCGTGTGCATTCCAGGCTGCTTGCCATTCGGCGGCGATGGCGCAGGTGGCGTCTTCGAGGGATGTCGTCATGACTACCACCTTGTATTTCAGTAGGCCCGCGTGAAGCCGCCATCGTGCAACACGTTGTGTCCGGTCATGTGGTCGGTGAAAGCGGACAGCAGGCCGTCGACCGCACCGGCCACATCCTGCGGCGTGCCGTACTTGCGCAGCGGCACGTTCGCGGTCTCCTCGGCCAGGCGTTGTGCGTAGGACACCCCCGCGTTGGCCGCGCGCTTCTCGAGCGACGCGGCATAGCCGGGCGTGAGCGTGCCGCCGAGCGACAGCGTGTTCACGTGAATGCCGCGCTCGCCGAGGGCGAAGGCCAGCGTCTTGGCTTCGGCCAGCCAGGCGCAACGGATCACGTTGCTCGAGGCATAGTGGCCCAGCACCTGGGCCGACGAGATGCCCGAGACGATGACGATCTTGCAGCGCCGCCCCTGTGTCAGGTCGGGCTGCATCGCGCCGATGGCCGCCTTGAGCAGCGCCAGCGGGCCGACGAAGCTGTTCTGCAGCACTTCGCGCCACTTCTCGCTGCTCGGCAGCGCATCGGCCGTCGGCGGGTCCTGCGGCGGCATCAGCACCACGCCGTCCAGGATCACGTGGCGCTCGCTCAGCGCATCGGCAAACTGCTGCACCGAGGCATCGAGCGTCATGTCCACCGAGATCCAGCCATGTCCTGCAGGGCCAAGGGCCGGCAGTTCGGCGCACAGCGACTGCAGCCTGGCGGCATCGCGCGCCGCCAGCAACAGCGTCGCACCGCCCTCGGCCAAGCGCAGGCAAACCGCCCTTCCGATACCGCCGGTCGCGCCGGTCACCAGAATCGTTCTGGGTGTGTGGTCCATGGCGTCGTCCCCGGTGGCGCTCGATCGGAGCAGGTCGTCGACGGACGGTCCGGACCGTCCCCATGGTCACCAGGCGCGCTCGCAGGCGGCTCATTGTGCGGCGTGTGCCCTCAGTTCGGGTGGATATCTCGGCCGGGGTGGCCGAATACACCGAGCTGCGCCGGATCACGCTGCAGACCACGCCGCGGCACGGTCCGCTCTGAAACTTGACTGCGGTCTGGCGCTCGGCAATCGCCGTGGCTCAAGGCGCCGCCGCAGACGCAGCGGGTTCGGCAAACTCCGGCCGGATGGTGCTGGCGTCGCGGTATCGGGGCTGGATCTGGCTTGCCGGTGTCGGCGGCGGCAGGCGGCGGACATAGCCCCAGGGGCTGCCGGTGGTGCCCCAGATGTCCTGCTCGGGCGGTGCTCCGGGCCCAGCCGGCGCGGCCGCGGGCCTGCGTCTCGCTCGCTCGTCCCACCACGGTCCGACGCAGGCGGCGTAGGGCACGCATGCGCCGGGAAAGAAGTACGGCGAAACGACTGCGGGTGAGGGCCACGTGGAGCCCGGCCGTCCCAGCCGGCCCTTGGCCACCTCGGCCGCCGCCGGGGCATTGGCCGCAGCCTGGGCCAGGTGCGCCATGCCCAGCACCAGAATCGCGATCAAGGCCTTGTTCATTGCAGTCCCGCCAGCCACCATCGAAGCGCGCTGGTGGCAACTCCGGCCGCGAAGCCGACCATCATGTCACCCACCCGCCGCACACCGGGAACAACTGACCGACGAAACATGCCGCGGCATCGCTGGCCAGGTAGGCAGCAAACAGCGCGTCCTCGTCGCCTGAGACCAGCCGGCCCAGCGGCACCTCGCGCTTCAGCCGTTCCTGGAAAGCCGGGTTGGCCTGCACCTCGGCCGGAAAGTAGGTCGGGTTGTCGACGAAGTTCTGCGCGATGGCATTGAGCTGGATGTTCTGCCGCGCCAGCTCCACACCGGCGGCGCGCACCCAGCCGAGTTGCGCACCGCGCGCCGCGCTATAGGTGGACGTACGCTTCTGCCCACGCAGCGCGGCCGCGCTGCCGATGACGACAATACGCCCGGCCCCGCGCGCCGTGAACTGCGGCAGCACCGCCCGCGCCAGCCGCGGCAGCGGGTCCACCAGGTGAGCGAACACCTGGCGCCATTCGTCGTCGTCGACCGCGGCAACCGCGGTACTGGGTGCGGGCAGCGCCAGGTGCGCGATCAGCACGTCGACGTCGCCGGCCTCGGCCACCACGCGCGCGGCCAGGCCAGCCTCGTCGCCCAGCGGCCGGGCATCGGCGACCACCGCAGCGCCGAGCGCGCCGAACACGCGCACCAGCGCCGGGCCCATGAAGTCCTGCGCCTGCGTGATCAGCACGCGCTTGCCTTGCAGGTCGATCAGCTTCATGTGAGGTCCTTCAGCGCATGCCGATGCGCACGTCGCCGAACAGGTTGGCCATGCCGCGCGGCTGCGAGCGCCAGTACTGCGGCGGCGCCTCCACCGTCGCGCCGAGCTGGGCGGCGGCATGCCAGGGCCAGCGCGGGTCGAACAGCATGGCGCGTGCCAGGGCCACCAGGTCGGCCTGGCCGCTGGCGACGATGGCCTCGGCCTGCTCGGCCTCGGTGATCAACCCGACGGCGAGGGTGGGCAGCCCGGTCTCGCGCCGCAGCGTCTCGGCCAGCCCCACCTGATAGCCGGGGCCGATGGGAATCTTCTGCTGCGGCGACACACCGCCGCTGGATACATGCAGGAAGCTCAGGCCGCGCGACAGCAGCGCGCGCGCGAAGACCAGGCTCTGCGCCGGGTCCCAGCCGCCGTCGACCCAGTCGGTGGCCGACAGGCGCACGCCCAAAGGCGTGGCCGCCGGCAGCGCCGCGCGCACCGCCTCGAAGACCTGCAGCGGAAAGCGCATGCGGTTCTCCAGCGAGCCGCCGTAAGCATCGCTGCGCACGTTCGAGATCGGCGACAGGAACTGGTGCAGCAGGTAGCCGTGCGCGGCATGCAACTCGATCGCGTCCAGCCCCAGCCGGTGCGCGCGCAGCGCCGCATCGACAAAGGCGGCGACGATGCGCTGCAGCCCGGCTTCGTCCAGCGCCAGCGGCGGCGCCTCGCCGTCCAGCTGCGGCAGCGCCGATGGCGCCACCGGCCGCCAGCCGCCCTGCTCCGGCGCGATCAGCTGGCCGCCCTGCCAGGGCACATGGCTCGAGGCCTTGCGCCCCGCATGGCCCAGTTGGATGGCGATCGGCATGCGCGAATGGGCACGCACCGCCTGCAACACACGCTTCAGTGCGGACTCGGTGGCATCGGACCACAGCCCCAGGCAGCCGGGTGTGATGCGCCCGATGTCCTCGACCGCGGTGGCCTCGATGATCAGCAGCCCGGCGCCCGACAGGGCCAGGTGGCCCAGGTGGATCTGGTGCCAGTCGGTGGCTGCGCCATCGACGGCGCTGTACTGGCACATCGGCGCGATGACGATGCGGTTCTTCAGGTGCAGCGAGCCGATGCTGTAGGGCGAGAACAGGGTGCTCATGTCTTGGGTATGACCAGGTCGGAGTCAGCCCATAGGCTACAACAGCGCCTGCAACTTCAAAGGAGACCGGCATGTACACCCCCTTCGACTTGAGCGGCCGCGGTGCCGTGGTCACCGGCGGCAACGGAGGCATCGGCCTGGGCATGGCCCGCGCGCTGCTGGCCGCCGGCGCCAAGGTGGCGATCTGGGGCTCGAACCCCGACAAGACCGAACGCGCGCGCGCCCAGCTCGCTGGCGAATGCAGCGACGCCGGCCGCGTGCATGCCTTCGTCTGCGACGTCGGCGACGAGGCGCAGGTGGACGTGGCCTTCACCGCGTCGGCGATGGCGCTGGGCCGGGTGGACGCCTGCTTCGCCAACGCCGGCGTGTCGAGCAAAGGCACGCTGATGACGGAGATGAGCCTGGAGGAATTCCGCCGCGTCCAGCGCATCAACGTCGAAGGCGTGTTCCTGACCTTCCGCGCCGCGGCGCGGCACATGGCGGCCCATGGACAAGGCGGCGCGCTGGTGGCCACCGCCAGCACCGCGGCCATCGAAGGTGCGGCGCGCAACAGCCACTACGGCGCGTCGAAAGGCGCGGTCACGGCCTACGTGCGCGCGCTGGCGGTGGAGCTGGCGCGGCACAGGATCCGCGTCAACTCGATCCTGCCGGGCTGGATCGTCACCGACATGACCGAGCGTTCGGTCGCCAACCCGAAGTTCGCCGACGCGGTGCTGCCGCGCATCCCGGCGCGGCGCTGGGGCGGCATCGACGATTTCGGCGGCATCGCCGTGTATCTGGCCAGCGATGCCTCGGCCTACACCACCGGCGAGCAGTTCGTCATCGACGGCGGCTACACCAAGTTCTGATGCGGCAGACGGCGTTGCACGCCGCTCACTGGAACATCGGCATCGAGTCCAGACGTGACTCGATCGTCGCGAGCATGCGGTTGTAGGCTGCACCGCCGACGCCGCCGTAGCGCGCAACGAACTCCGCTTCCGGCAGATGCTCCGGCAGGTCGCTGACCTGCGGCAGCAGATCGGCGTCGCCGACCCCGGCGGCAATCCGCTGCTGCAGCCGGGTCGGATCGCCCACGGCCAGCTCACCGAAGCGCGTGCCCGCGCGGTCGGCCGCCAGATCGTTGAAGCTGAAGCCGCTGCCGCCGCTGCGTGCGTCGGCCAGTTCCTTCCACAGCCCGACGGCGTCGGCCAGCGGCGTGCCGGCCTCCGCGGCAATGACTGCCGAGATCAGGAAATGCAGCGCGAAGTCCTGGCGCTGCCTCAGTTGGACCACCGCCGGCCACGGCCGAGCCCATTGGTAGGCCGCCGGCACCAGCATGCCCAGCGGCCGGTGGTTGGCATAGAAGGTCAACGTCAGCAATGCGGCACGGTTCTCGGCGGCGGCATCGCCACCCTGCGCGGTGCGCTCGGCCGCCAGCGAGAACAGCGGCGACAACAGCGTGGCCACCGAGCGGGCCTGGCCCGCGCTGTCGCGCGTCAGCTCGGTCAGCCGCTCCTGATAAGCGCGCAGCCTCTGCTGGTCCTGCGGTGCGACCAGCGCCGCACGCAGCCGCGACACGGTATCGGGGTCGATGCGATACATCACCGCCACGGCATCCGGGCCGATGGACACGCTCTCGACCCAGCGCATCGCCAGCCACGCCTCGGGCTGCAGCCCGCGCCGTGCTGCAAGGCTTCGCAGCACGGGCAGCGCCAGTGCGGCGGGCAGCGGCAGGCGGCCGATCTGCAGGCGCTCGACCTCGGGTACAGCCGCAGTCTGCCGCAGCACCAGCTGCACGTTCAGCCAGCGTCCCCAAGGTACCGGCAGGCTGGCCTGCGCGAGCAGCCGGCCCGGCTGCAGTTGCAGCTGCGTGTCCACCGCCAACCAGTGGCGCGCGCCGTGCTGGACCAGCAGGTCGAGATCGCGCTCGCTCAGCAACAGCGAGCGCAATTGGCCGGGTGGCGAGCGGCGCGGGTCGTTGTGCCGCAGCACGGCCACGGCACGCTCGACATCGGCCGGCGAGACCTGGTCGCGACGCGGCACCCGCGGCTCGCGCTCGACGGCGAGCGCCAGCAGGAGCAGCGTCACGAGCACCAGCCCGAACACGGCCGCAAGCAGCCCGATGGCAAGTCTTCGCATGGAGGCGGAGTCTGACAGCCTCTTCACCGAGCTGCCTGGCCGGCACGAATGGGCCGTGCCGGCATCGGCTCATGCCTCATCGGCATGCGCAGACCCAGCCCCTTCGCGGCCCCCCAGGGCCTGGGCAGCACGCTCGCGCCCCAGCGCAATCAGCTCATCGGCACGCCAGAACTCGTGGTAGCCGCAGGCGTTGCGCGGAATTTCCACGGTCACGTCCGGCGCATGCGCCGCGAGCTTGAGCCGGGCGATGGTGTCGTGCATCGTCTGCATCGACACGAAGGCGACGTCCAGCAGGCCGCGCGTGCTTTCAGCCGACGCGCGGTTGGGTCGCAGCGCCGCAACGAAGTCGCCGATGCGCTTGCCGTAGGCCTTGCCGCCGTTCCTGCCTCCGTTGGCCCGCGCGGGTTGTGGCGGCGCCGGCCGAAGCTCGGCCGGCCCGCCCAGGTTGACGGCGATGGTCAGGTCGGTGCCGTCGTCGAGCGTCGGCGCCACCGGCAGCGGGTTGACCAGTGCACCGTCGAGCAGCGTGCGCTCGCCATGCTTGAAGGGCGTGAACACCAGCGGCGTGGCCATCGAGGCGCGGATGGCATCGAACAGCCGGCCCTCGCGCAGCCAGACTTCCTCGCCCGACTCGATGTCGGTGGCCACCGCCGTGTAGGACAGCGGCAGCTCGGCGATGTCGCAGTCGCCGATCAGCTCGCGCAGCACGCCGATGATGCGCTCACCCTTGAACAGCCCACTGCGGCTCAGGCTCGGATCGAGCAGCCGGATGACGTGCGCGCGTTCCAGCGCAGACACCCACTGGGCATACACCTCGAGCTTGCGCGCGGCGTAGATGCCACCGACCAGCGCACCCATCGACGACCCCGAGATCGAACGGATCTGATAGCCGTTTTCCGTCAACCACTGGATGACGCCGATGTGCGCCAAGCCGCGGGCGCCGCCACTGCCCAGCACCAGGGAAACACTCTTCGAAGCTTTCGACATGTCCGTGCCACTGCGGTGCATGGGCTGACATCAAGCCGGCGGCCCGCGACTGCCGGGCCGCCGACAAGCAAGGGCTTCAGCTCACGCTGATCTGCGTCACGTTCGGCCGGCCCGGCGTCAGCTTCGGCAGCTCGACCTTGAGCACGCCGTTGCGGTAGCTGGCCCGGGCTTGGTCGCCCTTCACCGCCACCGGCAGCGGCACCGTGCGCAGGAAGCTGCCATAGGCGCATTGCAGCACGCGCCAGCGGCCTTCGGTGCTCTCGCGCTCGAAGCGTTTTTCGCCGCGCACCACCAGCGCGCCGTCCAGCACCTGGATGTCGAAGTCGGACTTGTTCATGCCCGGGGCCTCCAGGCGCACCACAATGCGCTTGTCGTCCTCGAACACGTCGCCGCCGAGCATCGCCCAGCTGGCGCTGGGCAGGTAGCTGGCGTCGTCGACTTCATCCGGCGCGGGCAGGCTGGCCTTGTGCTCCGGCCGGTAGCGCGTCAGCGCCCCGGCCGCCCCTTGGCGCAGCCGTTCCCAGCCTTCGGTGACCGAATCCCAGAGCGTGCCGACGCCCTGGCGCAGATCGTCCAGTTTCATCATGGCTCTCCCGGAAATGATTCAGTGTCGTCAGCGCGTTCAGGCCACCTGCACCGTGATGCGCCGCGGCTGCGCGTGCTCGGCCTTGGGGATGCGCAGGCGCAGCACGCCCTGGCTCAGTTCGGCACTGACCTTGTCGGGGTCGAGTTCGCGGCTGAGCGTGAAAGCGCGCCGGTAATGCGTGCGCTGCACCTCGGCGTGGCTGGCCTGCATGTCCTGCGGCACCGCCAGCACCAATTCGGCCTCGATCAGCAGCGTCTCACCTTCGACGCGCACGTTCAGCCGGTCCTTCGGCACCCCCGGCAGGTCGGCGTAGAGGGTGATGCCGGTGGCGTCCTCGATCACGTCCACAAGCGGCAGCAGGGCCGGCTCGTCCCGGCTCGCGCTGGTTTGCTCGGGCGTCTGGGTCACAGCTTGGTTGTTCATGTCGGTACTCCTCGTGGTCATTGCACTTCGATGCGGCGCGGCTGCGCCGATTCGCGGCGCTGCACGCTCACGTGCAGCACGCCGTCGCGATAGCTGGCGTTCACGGCGGCCGGGTCGATGTCGTCCGGCAGGCTGAGCACGCGGCGGAAGCGGCCCTGGAAGCGTTCGTTGATGTGCGCCGTGGTCTTGCCGTCATCGGCGGGCAAGGCGCTTGCGCGCTCGCCTTCGATGGTGAGCACGCCCCGCTCGAGGTTGATCTCGATGCCCGCCGGGTCGATGCCGGGCGCAAAGGCATAGACCTCCACCGACTTCGGCGTGCTGCCGACGTTCAGCGCCGGGTAGCCACGGGCAAAGCCGCGGATGCTGGGCGACACGGTGTCGAAGGACTGCTGCAATTCGCGCTGCAGGCGGTCGACTTCCGCGAACAGGTCGCGGGGAAACAGGCTGCGGTACATGGTCTGGACCTCCATTGATGACGCGGGGCCGTGGCCCGACCCCTGGCAAAGCGGGAGTTCGGGGTGCTGGCACCGGATTTCAAGAGGTCCTGAACGGCCCGGACGAAGGCCATTGACGCAGCGCAACGGCCGCTTGGCGCCGCGCCGGCTCAGGCGGGGCCGAACAGCTCCGCATGGGTCTGCCGCAGCTGCCGCTTCAGCAGCTTGCCGCTGGGGTTCTTGGGCAGCGCGTCGACGAAGACCACCGCCTTCGGCGCCTTGAAGCCGGCCATGTGCGCGTTGCAATGGGCCAGCACCTCGGCTTCGGTCAGCGTCTGGCCGGCCTTGACGACGATCACCGCCACCACCGCCTCGACCCAGCGCGGGTGGTGGATGCCCACCACCGCCACCTCCGACACCTGCGGCAGGCGGTAGATGGCCTCTTCCACCTCGCGGCTGGCGACGTTCTCGCCGCCGGTCTTGATCATGTCCTTCTTGCGGTCGACCACCGTGATGTAGCCCTCGTCGTCGATGGTGCCCAGGTCGCCGCTGTGGAACCAGCCGCCCTCGAAGGCCGCGGCCGTGCGTTCGTCGTCGTGGAAGTAGCCCAGCATGACGTGCGGGCTGCGGTGCACGATCTCGCCGACCTCGCCGGGCCGGATGTCGTTCATGGCGTCGTCGACCACGCGCGTTTGCACGTTCAGCACCGCGCGGCCGCAGGAGCCCGGCTTGCGCAGTTGGTCCTCGGGGCCGAGCATCGTCGCCACCGGCGCGATCTCGGTCTGGCCGTAGAGGTTCCACAGCCGCAGCTGCGGGATGCGTTCGAGGATTTCGCGCATCACCGCCACCGGCATGATCGACGCGCCGTAGTAGCCCTTGCGCAAGCTGCTCAGGTCGGTGGCGTCGAACAGCGGCGAGCGCAGCAGCGAGATCCACACCGTGGGCGGCGCGAAGAAGCTGCTGATGCGGTGCTTCTCGATCAGCGGCAGCAGGTTGTCCGGCGTCGGCGCGGAGGTGATGACGCTGCTGCCACCGCAGTAGATGGCCGGGCCCAGGAACACGTCGAGCTGCGCGCAGTGGTACAGCGGCAGCGCATGCAGCGTCAGGTCGTCGGACGCGATGCCGGCGTCGACCAGGCAGCTGACGTACTGCCAGATCACGGCGTCGTGCGTGAGCATCGCGCCCTTCGGGCTCGATTCGGTGCCGCTGGTGTAGACGATCTGCAGCAGGTCGCTGCCGTCCAGCGCCGGCTCGGGCAGCACCGCGTCGCAGGCCGCCAGCGCATCGAAGGCCGTCATGCCCGGCTCGGGGGAGGTGGGATGCTCCGACGGCAGCCAGACGAAATCGCGCACCGCCGTGTCCAGCGCCGCGGCGGCGCGCGCGAGCGTGCTCAACCCGCTGTCGGTAGCCAGCATCGTGGCACCGGCATGGCGCAGGATGTAGGCCACCTCATCGGCCTTGAGCATGAAGTTGATCGGCACCAGCACCGCGCCCAGGCGCGCCAGCGCGAAGCGCAGCGCCGCGAAGGCATGCGAGTTGCGCGCCAGCACCGCCACGCGCGTGCCCTTGGCGATGCCCTGCCGCGCCAGGCCGGCCGCCAGCCGCGTGCACAGCGCATCGAACTCGGCATAGCTCCAGCGCACGTCGCCGCAGGCGATGGCCAGCTTGGTCGGCACACGGGCGGCGCTGCGCTGCAGCAGGTCGCCCAGGGTCTGGCGGCGGATGGCAGGATGCATGGTCGG
>Ga0316601_100001356_pt1 | contig 11855 bp, 6 predicted proteins | sample OWC_soil_day5_no_FD_207663 | JGI IMG/M metagenome (GOLD analysis project Ga0316601, IMG submission 207663) | Wetland soil microbial communities from Old Woman Creek delta, Ohio, United States - OWC_soil_day5_noCT | ecosystem: Environmental > Terrestrial > Soil > Wetlands | place: USA: Ohio...
AACAGCCGTCCTTTGCTCCTCTTTGGCAACGGCATCGTGTCCTCGGGATGCGCCAGCAATCCGTTCTGCCTTTTTGCCACCCCGGATGGCTTGCTGCACGGCACCGATCTGGCAGCGCTGGGTGTGGTCGCAGGACTATTGCAGACAATCAGCACCGGCGCAGTTCCCGACACCACGATCGGGCTTCGCTTCACGCAGTATGACGTCTTTGCACAGGACCTCTGGAAACTGCGGTCCAACCTCACACTGAGCTTCGGCCTTCGCTACGAACTTCAGACGGTACCCACCGAGGCCAATGGGCGGATCGAAGACACATTCAACCTGACTCCGGATATGTTCGGGCACCTGACTCCATCGGGGAGCCCTCAGGATCAGGCGATCATCAAGGCCGGAAATGCTGCTTTTGACGCGGCCCTTCAGGCCTGGAATCAATTCCTCGATGGCAGGCAGAAGATCTACGAGCCGGACCGAGACAACTTCGCACCGCGCTTCGGCGTGGCGTGGGACCCGCAGGGGCAGGGCAGGATGGCCATCCGCGCGGGTTTCACGGTGTCATACGATGCGAACCTGGGAGCCGTCACCAGCCAGTCGCGCAACGTGTTTCCCACGTTTGCCCCTTTGAACCTCGACCCGAGCTTCTACGTGACCTCAGGGCAGATCGTCAACAGTCCGCGCTTCTTCGTATTTACGCCGACGCAGACACCCTTGATCCGGCCCGGGACTCTGAACACGTACAACCTGCCCGCAGACGCCTTTGCCACCGGCCTGGGTACCTTGTTTGTGCAGTCGCCGCCATTTCCCGGGGGCAGCCTGAGCAGCAACGGGCTGGCATTTACACTGCCTCAAAAGGAATTCAAAACAGCGAGTGCCCAGCAGTGGTCGCTGACGTTCGAGAAACAGCTGGGCGACTACTACGTTCTATCTGCCGGCTACGTTGGAACACACGGTCTGCACCTCACCCGTTTCATCACGCCGAATGCCGGACTGGTTTCGACTCCGGTGCTTTTGTCGCCGGGACCCAACGGGGCCGTGCTGACGGTAGTGAGTCTTCCTCCGACGATTCCGTCCACGGGTCGCAGCCGCCCGCAACCGTCTTTGGGTGCCTACACTGTGTTTGCGAATTCGGCCGCGTCTGATTTCCACTCTCTGCAGCTTTCTGTGGAGAGCCGGTTGCGTCGCGGGCTGCAGTACCGTGCCAGCTATGTGTGGTCGCATGCCATTGATGAAGTGTCGGATCCGTTTGACAGCCGGGCGTTCTTTTCACTTCCACAGGACAGCCTGAATCTGGATCTCGAGCGTGCGTCCGCCAATTTCGATGCGCGCCACCGTCTGACCTGGTACTTCAGCTGGGCTCTTCCGGGAGCCTCTGCGAGTGCGTTCCTGCGAGACTGGTACCTGGCGGCGATCGGGGAATTCCAAAGCGGGCAACCATTCACTGCAAATACGTCTCTGGACCGGAATCGTGACGGCAACCTGACCGATCGTCTCGATTCGGTCGCCGGTGTTAGTGCGGATCCCGGAGAAGTCCGAGCGATCAGTATCGATTCAGACGTGTCGCTGCTCAGCCTGGTTGCCCCGCAGGGATCCGACGGCAAGGTGGCCCGCAATTCCTTCCAGACCGATGGGATTGCCAACGTCGACGTGGCATTCTGGCGTACTCTTGCATTCGGGGAGTCGAAGAGGCTCGACCTCCGGGTGGAGGTATTCAACATCTTCAACCACACCCAATTCGGAGTGCCGGACAGGATCCTCGAATCGCCGGGCTTCGGCAGTACCTTTGACACACGGTTGCCGCCCAGGCTGATCAGGCTAACCGTACGGTTTTCATTCTAGAGTCCGACGGAGAAACAGCAATGAAGCATCGAACCATCCTTGGAGTCCTGACGCTGGTGGCGGTTTCCTGCAGCACCGTGGTTGCGCAGACTGCACCGGCTCCGCAGGAGAGCTACAAACCCTATGTGTTGTCCACCGACGACTCCGGGCTAAGGGCCCGGGGCGCGCCGCCGAAGAACCCGAGCTCATTCACCACCACTTACGTTCTTGTGTCGCCGGGGGGGCCGGGCCAGGCCCAGGGACTGCCGCCGCAGGCAGCGGCTGAGTTCAGCTTTCCTTCCCTGAGCTTCGTCTTCTCCGCCGCCGCGAAGCTCATGACCGATGACGTGATCGAACCGGGGAAGGTGGAAGGGAAGTGGGTAAGCGACGCGGAACTGCGCAAGCTGCACGTGAATGTCAAGGTCCGCGGTCTTGATGCAAACAAGAAACCGATGCTGGCTCCGCGGCGGGCCTCATTCCCCGGCGACCGTGAATTGGAGCTCAGGTCGAAACAAGATACGACAGAGTACGAGGAGAACCCTTACGTTGCCGTGCTCGCCCTCACGCCCAGCGAGAGTCAGTTCAGGACGACCGAGGCCACGGTTTCGAAGGAGATGACCAGCATCGACATCTTCTCCAGGTTCATGGGGCCTTATGGAGGGGTGGTGTCCGGCGTGACGGCCCTGTTCAAGAACTGGTTCAGAACCAAAGATTCACCGACGCAGGTGGCCTACCTGAGTTCCGACGACGAATTCGGGTGGAGCTGGCGTGATGCGGAGCAATTCGGTATCGAGGGCATCCACCAGTGCGCGGCCGCCCTGAGGACGCGCAAAGAGGTCAAGTACCTGAACGTGCATCTCGACTTCATCACCGAATGGCGCCGCTTCGGCGCATGGATGAAGACCTACGATTACATTATCGCGGTCCCCCAGGAAGGCGCCTCGAACTGAGCACACGCCTGAGTGCGCCCGGGATTGCATCCGGACACCGGGCGGCATGATTCCATGGCAGCCGACCATGGGGTTGCCGCCGGTTGTGCGACGATACGAGCCGGGCTGCGTGACTTGAGGTTTCTCCTCAGAAGCCCTCAACCCATGTCTTGTTGCACGGCCTGCCCATGGTCAACCACTGCATATTAGCCTCGACTCTCTGGGTTCCACCCTCGATCCAGAGGTGAATGACGTACGTCAAATCACGGCTGCCTACTTGCGGCCTCTTGATGAATGTGGCGCCTTTCTGAGGGCCGACAGGCAAGCCGTGCGCACCGGAGAGGTCCCAGTAATCCTGAAATTGGCCGAACGTGAAGTGTTCCTTGAGCAACTTGCCGCTGAACACGGTAATTCTCACGGCGTTTTGTTGAGATCTCTGTTAGATACGACTGACCTGGTACGAATCTGGAAGCAGGGAGACAGTGTCAAGAGAAGGCTGGAGATGAGCTCTATCTACTTGCGGCATCCAGCCTTCCAACTCAGGAAGGGAGCGCGAGCATGAAAGCAGGGCAGAGAAAAAAGGTCGGCGTTGCTACCTTTGCGGTCACTTTCATGGTTGCACTATCCGTGCGGGCGACTATCTTCGATGACCTCAACAACCTGATCAGTACAGTCAACGGCTTGCTCGGTCAGGCCAGAAGCTCGGCGAAGGCGGCAGCTCAGAACAGCTACAACACACTGGATTCGGCACTGCGGACGTCAGGCAACAGCGTGACCAACGTTGCGGCGGCGGCGAAGCAGTCAGCCTATGACTCGAGAACCAATATCAACCAACTGGTCAATAACAGCCTGGTCATCAATCCCCAGGATGTAACTGCGCCCCTGCAGGGACTTCTGGATTGCATTGGAGCCATTCAGGCCTCTGCGACCGGCACCGCCAGCAGCCTGAACTTGATCACCGCCGCCAAGCAGGTCATTGCCTCAGAGATGAATGCGGCCAAGGCGGCAGCCCCGATCGGTTCAACAACTGCGGCCACCGCCGTCAAGGCCGTGCAAACAGCAGTCAGCGAGGCGGATGTCCTTTCTCAGAGGGTGCAGGCGTGGTCAACAGCACTGTCGAGGCTGACCAAAGAAACCAACGACGTCGTGCTGGCAGTGCAACAGGCGAGATATGGGGACCTGCAGAAAGAGGTCCCGGAGATGCAACAGGCGCAGACTTCCTACCAGAGCGCATGGAGTCAGCTGCAGATGCAGGCAACCAAGACAGGAACCGCACTCGCCCAGGCCCGCCAGATCGTTCAGGCTGCACAGGGAGACGCTGCCCTTGCGGTCTCCCATCTCAACAATGTGCTGGACCAGGTCGGCAAGATTGTGACTCGTGTCGCCGCGGATGTCAGTGCTTTCAGGAGTGGCTACGACTCATGCATGACCGCAGTGAGCAAGTATGTCACTGCCTGGAACAACGCTCTGGCAAGCGCAAAACAGCGTTTCCTTGATTCCCTGACTCCCGAGCAGAGGGACCTGATCGCGAACCTGAACAACAAGATCGCCCAGGTGGACGCTTTGATCACCAGTATCGGGGCGGCAGTAACCGCGGCACTGTCCGCCGCTTTGAACGTCGTCAACACCGCAGAATCCGCAATCTCAAACGCGGTCTCGGCAAGTATCACCGTCTTTATGAAATTCCTGCAGGGATTCCTGACTCACGTGTGGGATCTCAATATGACCCGGTTGCAGGCAGACCTGAACAACCTGACCTCCACGATTGCGTTCGAGGTTGCCAAGGTAGCCAACGCGGTTCTGACGGCGGCCAATCCCAAGAAGACGGAAGCCGAAACCCAACTGAGCAGCCTCACCGCCATTTCGGCCCAGCTTGCCCAACTCCATCAGCAGTTGAACCAGGCTGCGAGCAGGTCCACCGTGACCCTGCGAACTGGCTTCACCCTCGTGCAACCCAGGGCTGTCCTGCTGTCCCCGGTCAAGTTTGTCGCGCTGAGCAGTACGAGTATCCAGACGACCACGGCCGCCCAATTGAATGCCACGCTGACCACATCCGTACAGACCCTGTCAAAGAGTGTCTACGAGGAGCGGTTACGCAGGAAACTACCGGTGCAGTAATCCCGGAATTGTCTGGCTGGCCCGAAGCTGTGCCGGCCCGGCTGCCCGCCATCGTGGGTTGGCCGCGCCAAAGAGGAGGATATCGAGATGAGTAGAGACTTCCATACCGTATTCCTAGTCGCGCTTCTGACCATCACGCCGGGTTTCGGTCAGAACTATCGCGGGACTTACACAATGACGTCCGGCGACGTCACGCTTACTTTGACGCTCGATCAGGATGCTGCGGGCCGGATTACAGGGAGTCTGGCCAGTACCAAGGGCACCCGTTTCCGACTCGAGGGAGTTATCACGGAAGGGGTCGCACAGGGCACCTGTGCCGGTGATGCAGGTCAGTCCTACTTCGAGGCTGAATTTGAGGAGAGCAAGCTGATCTTCACTCTCGTCGAAATCAGTGCCGGAGGTGAGGGTTCCTCACGCTCACTCGAGTTCACGCGTTCGAAAGGTGCCCTTGCAAAAGGAGTACCCGTTCCACCTGCCCCTGCCGGAGAGCGGAAGCCCGGCCTCCCGGCACCGGCCCCACAGCCCGCATCACCGTCAATGCCGGCGCAGGCCGACAGCGACCTGATGCGCTACTTCGCCGGCGACTACTATTCCTACTCCAGCGGTTCGACCATGTATGGCGGAGCCGGCACGGAACGTACTGTAACGCTCTGTCCTGACGGCCTCTATCGCGATTCTTACGAGTTCAGCGCCTCCGGCACCGGCTCCTGGGGCGCGGTCAACAATCAGAGGGGCGCGGCGCGCTGGAGCATCCAGGGGGACCGGAACCGGGGCGTGATCTCCGTGACCTACGGAAGCGGACAGTCGAAGAGGATCCCCTACCAGGTTGTCTCCAAGGACGAGGGAGCGATCCTCTTCGATGGCATCAAGTTCGCTTTTGCCGGCGCACCCAAGTGCAGGTGAGCAGATGAAGTCCAACCCGCCGGCCCCGTTCAGGACTGAGGGGGCTTCATCTCCTTCCATTCCGGTGCCGGCGTTAGATCCTTTCCGCTTTGTCTCTAGCGGGGAAGGGCAAGCGCGGACGGCGGCCCTATCTTCACGGTTGTCTTTACAATGTTAGCCGTGTTCTTCGAGGCATCGCAGTTCAGGGGAGAAACCGTAACAGTATAGGTCTTGACTATAGTGGAGCCCTTCACTATGGCATAGGTGTGCGTTGCCGACTTTGTCAGGATCCCACCCGGTGCCGACATCAGTTTCCCGATGTTTACCGGCTTTGTGCCATCCCCATAATCGATGAACAGGTCGCAAGGGCCGTACAGGTATTTGATGCCCTCATCCGCTGCGGTTATGGTAACGGTGACCGGCTTTCCCGCGATCCCCGGGTTTGGTTTCACATCCACCAGAAGGCTGGCGGCTGACGCGGAACCAACCAGACCTATCGAGAGTACCAGCAGGATGCCCACGGTAAGAATCAGTGTCAAACTACCTCTCATAGCTGCCTCCATTGTTGAGTGTGCTGCTCATGCAGAATGACCGACCACATCTGGGAATTCGCTCCTGCGCGGCCAGATCTAACGAACCGGTTCATATTGCAGCTCTCAGGCGCGCCGCACAAAACGCCATTGATCAGGGGATGGACCCGCGGATGGCCCGGATACGATAGTTGCCGGTGTCGGCGATGAATATGTTTCCGGCAGAATCAACAGTAATTCCGGTCGGTATGGCCAGGAATGCTGCCGTGGCCGGTCCATCATCACCGTAGCTCCCCCACTTTCCGGGGCCCCCGACAGTTGTGATTATTCCGGTGCCTGCAGCTATCATCCGGATGCGCGCGTTGAGCGTGTCTGCGATGAGGAGATTGCCACGAGCGTCCACCGCAACGCCCTTCGGGCTCTGCAAAGTGGCTGCTGCTGCTGGTCCTCCGTCGCCCGAGAAGCCGGCTTGCCCGGTCCCCGCAACCGTAGTGATCAGGCCTGTCGACGCTGCGACCTTACGAACGCGCTGGTTGCCGGTGTCGGCAATGTACAGGTTCCCGGCAGAATCGACCGCGATGGCGGCCGGCTCCATCAGGCTGGCAGATATGGCGGGAGCGCTGTCGCCTGAGAACCCGCCGCTGCCGTTGCCTGCAACCGTGGTGATGATTCCTCCGGCAAAATTCAGCCTGCGGATCCGGTGATTCCCGGAGTCTGCGATAAGCAGGTTGCCCGCGGGATCAAACACAAGCCATGTCGGTACGTTCAGGCTGGCACTGGTGCCGGGGCCGTTGTCTCCCGAGTAGCCCTGGTTTCCGTTCCCGGCCACGGTAGTAATGACGCCGCTGGCCGCATCGATCCTCCGAATGCGTTGATTGGCTGTATCGCACACAAAAAGGTTTCCCGATCGATCCGAGACAACTGCCTCCGGCATGGACAAGCCGGCAGAAAGTGCCGGCCCGTTGTCCCCCGAATATCCAAGGGCGCCCGTCCCGGCTACGGTGCGGATGATGCCGGTCAAGGCTTCAATCTTGCGAATCCTGTTGTTGAAGGTATCTGCGATGAAGATGTTCCCGTCGGAATCGACAGCAGATCCATAGGGTCCCATGAGCTGTGCGGCGCCTGCAGGGCCGTTGTCTCCGGAGAGCCCCTGCGTCCCAACCCCGACCATCGTGCTTATGATGCCCGTGGCGGCCGACGCACGCCGCACCCTGTGATTGAAAAAGTCGGCAACATAACAGTTGCCGGCACCATCGACAACTATCCCCGTCGGCGCCATCAGTTGTGCGGATGTGGCTGGACCACCGTCGCCCGAATAACCGGGATAGCCGTTGCCCACGACGGTTTGTATGATTCCGGTAGCTGCATCGACTCGGCGGACACGGTTGCTCCCGGTATCCGCAATCAGGAGGTCGCCGTTCGAATCCAGGGCAACCCCATAGGGCCTCGCCAGGTTTGAAGCCACTGCCGGGCCGCCGTCGCCAGAGATGCCGAGAATGCCATTACCGGCCACGGTCCTGATGATCTGCGACGATGCATCCACCCTGCGTACGCGGTTGTTTCCTGTATCCGCGATAAGAATGTTCCCCCCCGAATCGAGAGCTATGCCGCAGGGCTCCGACAGGGTTGCACTCGCAGCCGGTCCTCCGTCACCAGAGTAGCCGCCCGTGCCATTGCCGGCGACAGTGGTGATCACCCCCGTGCCTGCGTCGACTCTCCGGATGCGGTTGTTTCCGGTGTCTGCAATAAAGAGGCTACCGGAACCGTCCACGGCAACTGCGTATGGCGAAGTCAAACTCGCGGATCGCGCAGGGCCACCGTCGCCGGAGTACCCGTCCTGGCCGATGCCTGCGACGGTCGCGATCACGCCGGAGGCCGCGTCGATTCTGCGAATCCGGTTGTTGATAGTGTCGACGACCAGAAGACCGTTTGCATAGTCGACCGCAATCCCGAAGGGGAACGCCATGCCTGCCAATACTGCCGGCCCCCCGTCACCCGAGTAGTCTACGAATCCTGTGCCGGCCACGGTCGTGATTATTCCTGTGGAGGCTGAGACCCTGCGAATGCGATGGTGGTATGCGTCTGCGATGTACAGGTTCCCGCCGTTGTCCAGCGCGACTCTCGCGGGGTGGAAGAGCCCGGCCGATTCAGCTGCTCCCCCGTCACCGGCAAAGGAGCTTCCGCCGGCAACCGTTGTGATGTGCCCGGGGGTCAGATCCCTCAGCGCGACCGGTTCCACGTAAAGCGATGTCTGGGCCGCTCCACCACGATTCTGGATTGTAAGAGTCGCAAGACCACTCGGCAGTGCGGAAGTAACGAAGCTGATCGTGTTCGAGTCCCTGACTTCGAAGTCGGTGATTCGGACGCCGGCGATCGCCAGCAGTGTCTCGGGCGCGAAATTCCCGCCCTGGACTATCACCCTTTCGCCGCCCTTAAGGCTGACTTTGAAGGGACTGATACTCGTGATCCGGGGCGTGCCGAAGCGGATTTCCTTTGCCGCATTGTTCGAATCCGAGACAACCACTCTGCCGCCTTCGGCGGCCACGATTCCCATTGGTGCAAAGAAAGTAGAGACCATGTTCATGGATACCAGGGTCCCGTTTCTGAGCAGCGTCTTCACAGTTGCCGAATCTGGTTCGGTTATGTGGATGTTCCCTGCGGGATCGACTGCGACACCGTATGGTCCCCTCAGACCGTCCTGGGCGGCGACCGGCTCTGGGGCTCTGCTCATCTGTCTACGCATGCCAACTGACTGTTCCGAGGTGCGGATGGTCACAACTTCTCCGGATTCTGTGACGCGTCGGAGTGTGTTGTTGCCGCGGTCGGCGACGATGATGGAGACGGGGGGAGGGGGTGCGCCTGAGATCTGCCGTTCGAGCTGTTGGGCGATAGGTTCGGTTTCGACGGCGATGCCGGCTGGGGAGTTGAAGCGGGCCTGGGAGCCGGTGCCGTCGGAGTTACCGGGGGAGCCTGGGGATCCGGCGATGGTGGAGACGGAGCCATTGAGGAGGTTGATGCGGCGGATCGAATGATTGCTGGAATCGGAGACCCAGAGGAAGCCGCGGTTATCGAGTGCGATGCCCTGGGGGTTATTAAAGGAAGCCTGATTAGTGGGGCCGTCGATGCGGCCCGGGGATCCGGTACCGGTGAGTGTGGAGGTTCTGCCGTTGGGGCCCGGTGAGACACGGCGGATGGAGTGGTTGGAGGAATCGGAGACGAACAGAGAGCCCTGGGCCTGGTCGAAGGCGAGGAAGGAAGGGTTGTTGAAGCGGGAGAGGAGGCGGAGGTCGTTTTTTAGGCCTGGGGAGTTGGGGAGGCCGGCGTAGGTGGAGGGGGATTGGTTGATGTCCTGGGAGAGGAGGATGGTGTGGAGGGAGGAGCTGGAGAGGTAGAGGCGGCGGGAGAGGTCCTGGGCGATGCCGGAGATCTGGAAGCCCTGGGGGCCTGAGCTGACGGAGACTACGGTGGCGGTGGCGGAGGAGACGGCGCCGCCGGCGGAGAAGGAGAGGGTGGAGAAGCCCGGTTTGAAGCCGTGGAGGCGGCCGAAGGGATCGATGGAGGCGATTGCGGGGTCTTTGGAGGAGCAGGAGAAGTCGAAGTCGTCGCGGAGTTGGCCGGAGGCGTCAGCGACGAGGAGAGAGATCTGGGAGGAGAGGCCTTCGTTGAGGACGAACTCGGAGGTGGGGGAGTTGGAGTAGGGGTCGAGGAGGAGGAGGGAGGAGGCGGGGATGGGGTTGCCAGGCTGGAGTTGCCGGGCGGCGGCCGGGGGCAGGAAGTAGGGGAAGGAGGAGGCGGAGGAGCCGGCCATGGGGAGAGTCATGGGGAGGCCGTTGGAGAGGAGGAAGGAGAGGGAGCCCGGGGCAGGGGAAGATTTGTTGGTATTGATGAGTATGAGGCGGGTGGAGAATCCCTGGCCGGAGGCGATTTGGGGGAAGACGATGGAGGAGGCGGAAGAGGGGTTGGTGAGGTCAGCGACAGGGAGGGTGGTAAGGACCTGGTCGAGGCGTGAGTTGATGGTGAGTTTGAGGGTGATGGGGGCGACGGGGAAGGGGGAGTCGAATTCGAGGAGGCCGGAGAAGGTGGAGGGGAGGTTGGGGAAGAGCTGGTGGGCGAAGATCGCTAGATGGCCGTGAGGGGGTAGGGAACGGGAGGAGGAGGAGATGAGGTTGCCGAAGCGGTCGAGGAGGAGGAAGCGGACAGCGGCGGTTTGGGAGGAGGGATTGGCGAGGGCGAGGCCGGTGAAGGTATCGATATTGTCGACGAAAATGCGGGCGTTGGAGGTGGGGGGGGAGGAGGCGACGCCGGCTTCGGTGACGATGGAGTTGTTGCGGGAGAACTGGAAGATGGCGGTGCCGGAGGGGGAGGGGGAGGAGGGATCGGGGGAGACAGTGGCGTAGCCGACGGTGAGGGAGGAGGGGGAGTCGAGGGAGGCTTTGAAGGTGCCGTTGGGATCGATCTGGTAGGGGAAGGAGGAGGCGGAGGAGTTGTTGAGGCGCAAGGGGAGTGGGAGGCCGGAGGAGTCGGTGAAGGATATGGAGCCGGAGGCCGGAAAGGAGGAGGTATTGAGGAGGACGAGCTGAGTGGAGTAGCCGTCTCCGGCGGCGATTTGAGGGAAGAGGAGAGGGGAGGGGGATGCAGGGGAGGAGAGGTTGATGACGGGGAGGGTGGTGTAGAGGGGTTCGTTGTAGGTGTTGCGGGTTTCGCGGAGGGTGATGGCGGCGAGGGGGATGGAGGAGGTGAAGGAGAGGGATCCGGTGAAGTTGTCGGGGAGGTTGGGGAAGAGCTGGTGGACGTAGGCGGCGGTGTGCTGGTGGGGGGGTAGGGAGAGGGAGGACTGGAGGAGTTCGGAGCCGGAGGGATCGCGGAGGGAGAGGGAGATGGAGGCGGTGGAGGAGGAGGAAGGGTTGGCGAGGGCGAGGCCGGTGAAAGTGCCGGCCTGGTCGACGAAGATGCGGCCTGAGCTAAAGGGGGTGACGCCGGCGACGCCGGCCTGGGAGACGAGGGTGCCGGAGGGGTTGGTATAGGTGAAGAGGGCGGAGCCGACGGGTGCGACGGACCCGGGCTCGGCATTCATGATGGTGAAGCCGACCTGGATCTGGCTTTGCGAAAAGAGCGAGACCGAAAGAATCGCGGCAGCTCCAACAGGGAACGCTCTCATCCAAGCACGCGGCGGGATTTGCATCAAACGCCTCCTGGATCTGCGGTATGGGCAGGAACGCACGACGGGGAACATCGGGCAATCGTCAAGCTCCCGCCCATCGGTGCAAAAGACCCCCTCCATGTATTCGAATGAATCGTGCACACTCTAACAGCCTCGCTGGTTCCATGCCACGGTTGCGGGGACGCGATCCTGTGGCTCGTGTAGCCCGGATACCACGTTTTTCACTGACTTCGAAAATTGATTTCCCTGAAAGCCGGGACGCGGCATAGAATCCCGCGCATGACGTTAACTGCCATCGACTGGGTCATCATCGCGATCTATCTCGCGGGGTGCGTCGGGGCCGGGATCCGGACGCGGCGCTATGTCAGGGACTTGAACGATTTCGCGCTCGCCGGGCGCCAGGTGGACGTCAACCTCGGAGTG
>Ga0316601_100001357_pt1 | contig 11849 bp, 9 predicted proteins | sample OWC_soil_day5_no_FD_207663 | JGI IMG/M metagenome (GOLD analysis project Ga0316601, IMG submission 207663) | Wetland soil microbial communities from Old Woman Creek delta, Ohio, United States - OWC_soil_day5_noCT | ecosystem: Environmental > Terrestrial > Soil > Wetlands | place: USA: Ohio...
CGCCGTCTGGAAGCCGACGGGCGGCGCCATCGCGGCGCCGTAGATCGCGCCGGCACTCGCGTGTCCGGGCGGCGGACGAACGGCCGGCGGCGGCGTGGAGACCGCGAACGACGGTCCGGTACCGGGCGCCGGAGGCGCACTCGGCATCGTCGGCGCTGCGAACGCTGGAGCCGGTGGCGCCGCGGGGCGCGCTGCCATCGGCGCGGGCGGCGGCGCGGGAACGGCCGGACGCGGCGTCGACGCGACGACATCGCTCGGGCTGGACGCCGGAATGGCCGGCGTGTTGACCTTCGTCGACTCTTCTTCCTCGGCGCCGATCGCGAGCTCGATGCGCGTCTCGCCGACGACGATCGTGTCTCCCGACTGGAGCTTGGCCTTGTTGACCTTCTGGCCGTTGACGAAGGTGCCCTTCGTCGAGCCGAGGTCGATGATGCTCACGTCACCGGGTCCGTTGACCTCGATGATCGCGTGCATGCGACTGACCGTCTCGTCGTCGAGCTTGAGGTGCGCCGATGGCACCTTGCCGAGCTTGATGACGGACAGGCTCAGCCGTTCTTCGCGAACGAGCTGGTCACCCTTGAAGATGCGGAATGTGAGAGGTGCTTTTGCGCCGGCCATGAGGTCTCCGTTTTATGGAGCGTTACAAACACTCGGCCGACGTGGTGACTACGCGTGCTCGCGCACGCGCACCATCACAAGTCTTCGGCCGACTTGATGATCTCGCGGATGAAGTCCTTACGAATCGTGATCAGGGACGAGTGCTTCGCGAAGTCGCGAGCGTCGACGGTCGAGCCCTCCGGCTTCACGAGGTCACCTTCGATGGTGTCGCCCGAGAAGTCGTAGACCTTGACCTTGCCGCCACCACCACCTGCCGGCGGCGCCTTGTCGCCGCCCTTGGGCTGCGCGATCGCGGTACCTGCGAGGAAGAGGATCGAGGCGAGTGCAATGGAGACGGTGCGCATGATGTTCAACCTTCCTGGTTGAGCCTCGCTGCGTAGTCCCGTGAGCACGGAGCTACTGACAACGAGGTTGGATTCCGGTTCCGAGATTCTTTCCAAAAAGTTCCGCGAATTCCAGGACACATGATCTCGGCCCCGGTTGCAGCCCGAGGCCGAGTCATTTCAATAGCTTACTTCTTCGGTGCCGGCGCGGGGGCCGGAGCGCCACCCGGCGCGGGTCCCGGCGCGGGTCCCGGCGTGGGGGCCGGAGTCGGCGGCTGCTGGGGCTGGCTTGCCATCGCCTTCAAGAACTTCTCGGTCTGGGTGACCGTCTTGTCGATCAGCGCGACCTGCTCCTTGGCCTCGGCCTGATCCTCGGGCGTGCCCTGCTTGCTCAAGAAGTCCTGGAAGTAGCCCTTCGCGGTCTTGTAGGTCGCGATCGACTGCTGCGCTTCCTGCTTGGTCGCGCGGAAGTCCTTGTAGAGGACGCCCAGGTTGTAGAACGCCTCGCCGCGGCGGCTGTCGAGGTCCTTGGCTTTCTTGTACATCGCCTCCGCGCCGTCGAGGTCCTTGAGGCCGCGCTGCGCGGCGCCGAGGCCGATCATCGCGTCGTAGTTCTTCGGCTGGAGCTCGAGGACCTTCGTGAACTGCTCCTTCGCGACGTCGTACTTGCGGAAGCCGAGCGTGATGAGCCCGACGTTCATGCGCGCCTCGACGAACTTCGGATCGAGATCGACGGCGGCCTGGAAGTTCTGGAGCGCCTCCGACAGCGCGTTGCGGTTCAGGTAGTAGAGGCCGTACGCGTTCTGCAGCGGCGCGAACTTCTCGTTGCGCTTCTTGCCCTCGTCGAGGAGGAGCTTCGCGAGGTCGAGCCGGTTCTTGTTCTTCTTCCAGCCCTCCATGTAGATGAGGCCGTACATCGTGTACGCGTACACGCTCTCGGAGTCGACGCCGAGCGCGTTCGAGAGGTGGATGCGCGCGTCCTCCTCCATCGTCTTCCACTTCGGATCCTTGTCGCCGACCTTGCGCATTTGATCGAGGAGCATCGAAGCGACGTTGATGCGCGCGGCGACGAGCTTGCCGTTCGCCTTGAGCGCGGCGTCCCAGTACTGCTTCGCGCCGTCGATCTTGCCGGCCTTGTAATAGATCTCGCCGAGGTTGCTCTGGGCCATCGCCTTCTTCAGGCCATCGCCCGGCATCCGCGTCGCTTCCTGGTACGCCTTCTCGGCTTCACCGACGAGGTTGCACCGGTGATACGAGAGGCCGGCCATGAACTGCGCGTCGACGATCTTGTGCTCGCGGGCCACGGCCGCGAACCGGTCGGCCGAGCTGCGGCACGCGCCCTCGGACCAGCCGCTCTTGTCGTTGGCCTTGAAGCTCTCGAGCGCGGCTTCGTAGTCCTTCTTCGCGTCCTTGCTGAACTCGACCTTCGGCTGGTTCTTGACGTCGGCCGCGGTGCCCGCGGTCGCATCGGTCGCGGTGTTGCCGCCGACGTTCACCGGCGGGGGGACACCGCCACCCTTGCCGAGGCCCGACGACTTCGCACCACCGCCGCACGCGACGAGCGTGCCGAGGAGAATGATTTGTAGAGTACGCATTGGTTTGAGCTCCAATTTCTCTTCGATTACTCGAGGCGGTTGATGGGCGGCTCGACGGCGATGACCGGAGCGACCTGGTTCGGGGTACCGCGAAGCTCCGACGCCGTCGGATACTCTTCCGGCTTGATCTGACCGAGCTCGCGCTCGCACAGCTTCGACCAGTCGCTGAACCAGCCGAGCTCCGTCGACTTGTTCAAGCAGACGCTGAACGCTTCGAGCGACCGCGCCTCGAGCGGCTCGGCGACTTCGGTCATGCGGTCGCAGAACGCTTCGACCTTCTCGTCGGCGAACTCGCCGGTGCGGACGTCCTTCGGAATCTCCGCCGTGAACAGCGCGTCGGAGAAGTTCTGCTGGATCTGGCCGATGCGCGCGGCCGCCGCGATCGACGTCGCCGCGTCCTTGACGCCGAGGATGCCCTCGTACTGAGAGGTCGCCTTGCCACCGACCTTGGTCTTCTCGGCGACCCAGTCGTTGAAGCGCTTGAGGCTCTTCTCCTTGATCGCCTTGTTCTTCGGGTCGGGGTCGAAGTTGAGACCCTGCGGGAACTTCTGGTCGAGGTAGTTCTCGAAGTCTTTGTCCGCGAACGCGAACTTCGCCTGCGCGTAGTAGTAGCGCGCGCCGCCTTCGTCACCACCGGTCTTGCCGCCGCTCTTGTCGAACTCCTTCACGGCGGCCTGGAACGCGGCCATCGCTTCCTTGGCCTTGCGATCGTCGCGCTTGACGACGGTCAGCTTGATCTTCGACTCGGGACCGCACTGCGTCGGCTGATCGTTGCCGCCCTTCTTGCGCTTCTGCTTCTTCATGTTGATCGCGCGCTCGCGGACGATCTTCACGCACGAGCCGTCGACCTGCTTCACCGGGCAGCTCTGCGCCCACAGCGTCTGGCCGATCTTCGCGTGCGCGATGACCAGGCGATCCGCGCCGCCCTTCGTGCCGAACTGACGGATGTAGTCGCGGAGGTGCTTGACGACGGCGTCGCCGTCGGCCTGCTTCTCGAACACCGTCGTCAGCGAGAACATCGCGTTCGCGGCGTCCTGCGGCTTCTTGGTGCCGAACGTCTTGATGAAGAACTTCGTGTTCTCGATCGCCTTGTCGTCTTGGCCGATGCCCTTGCGGAAGAACACCGCGTCGCTCATCGCCGAGTACGCATCCTTCTCGCCGGCGTACTTCTTCGCGTACTCCTCGAGCTTCTCCGACGCCTTCTCGTAGAACGCGACGTCGCCGTACGCCTTGCCGATGCGGCCGACGGCGCGCGGCATCAGCTTCGAGTTCGGATAGAACCGCTGCATCGTGTTGTACGCGATGATCGCGGCGCCGACCGACTTGCCCTCGTGGTAGCAGACGAGCGCGTTGTAGAGGACCTCGTCGTTCTCCTTCGCTTCCGGGTTCGCGTTGTAGATGTCGAAGTACGCCTGGCCGCACGCGATGAGCTTCTGGAAGTCCTTCGACTCCTTGCCTTCCTTCTCGAGCTTCTCGGCGTTCTTGCGCATCGACTGCGCCTTGATCTTCGCGAGCGTCTCGTTCAGGTCTTCCTTGCCCTCGAGGAACTTCTTGTCGTTGACGAGCTTGTCGACGAGCTTGAGCATCGAGTCGTAGTCCTGGAGGCGGTTGTAGGTATCCAGCAATAGGTTCGCCGAGAACTCGGCCGTCTCGTGCTCCTTGTGCTTCGCGAGGATGTCCTCGAACAGCGGAATCGCTTTGTCGAAGTGGTTGTAGCGGCGGTAGATGTTCGCCTTGAGGAACTTCATCCCGACGAGCTCGTCGTCCTTCGGGTCCTTGATGTAGTTGATGTAGATGTCGAAGGCCGCGAGCATCTTCTCCTCGCGCGGCGGGATCGGCTTCGGCTCGGGCTTCTTGTCGTACTGCTTGTCGATGTCCTCGACCTTGTCGGCCTGCTGCTTCACGCGCGGATCGACGTTGAGCGCGTTCTTCCAGCCGAGCACCGCGGCGTACGCGGCTTCCTTCATCAGCTTCGGCTCGACCTTGCCGGTCTTGACGACGTCGGTGAACGCGACGGCCGCGTTCTCCCAGAGCTCGGTCTGCAGGCGCGGGTTCTTCTCGGACTCGGCGCGCGACCAGATCAGCTCGGAGTAGAAGTACTGCGTCTGCGCGTAGTCAGGCGCCTCGGGGAACACGTCGAGGTAGACCTTGTAGAGCTTCTCCGCGTACGCGAGCGTCTCGGGGTTCTTCGTCTTCGCAGACTCCGAGTGATACGCGCGCGCGAGCTCGCCCGACATCGCGGCGGCGTTGTCGTAGCACTCCTGCGCTTCGGCCTGCGGGAGGACCTTCTTGCCCTTGAGCGCGCCGTGGAGGCGAACGAGGTTTTCGATCTCCTTCACCTTGTCGCTGTTCGCGGCGCCCGGCATCGACAGCATCGCGTGCGCGACGTTGTACTGCCACAGGCAGACGTTCTTGTTCGTCGGCGCGAGCCGCATCAGCTCTTGGTACGTGTAGATCGCCTTGTCGCTCTTGCCCTGCTCGAGGTAGAGGTCGGCGAGGATCGAGAGCATCTCGAACGCGTACTTGTTATCGACGCGCTGGAACGCCGGATAGGCCTTGTCGGCCTTACCGATCTCCGCGTACGCGCGCACGAAGTCCTTCTTCGACGCGCGGTTCAGGATCTCGTTCTTCTTGTCGTTCTTCGTGGCCTGCGCGACCTGGAAGAACGTCTCGAGCGCCTCCTGGAAGCGCTGCAAGTTGAGATGGATCCAGCCCATCTTGTACATCGCGTACCAGTACGCCGACGACTTCGGGAACTTGAGGACCATCTTGTAGCGGGCCTCGGCGTCGGCGAGCTGACCGGCCTCGAAGTAGTAGTCGGCGAACGCGAGGTGCGCTTCGGGGACGTACTTCGAGTTCGGATAGTTCTTGAGCAGCTTGTCGTAGACCGCGCGCGCTTCCTTGAGGTACTTGCCGCCCTGCAGCGTGTACCCGTAATAGAACAGCGCCATATCCATCTTCGGATAGTTGCGGAACGCGTCGTTGTCGGTGAGGCCCTTGTAGGTCTTCACGGCCTTCAACAAATAATCCTTGGCCTTGTTCGCCGCGGCGGTCGCGTCGTTCTTCGCCTTGTTCTTCGCCGGACCGTTCTTCGCGTTGTCGGCCGCGATCGTCAGCTCGACGGACTTCAGGCGCCAGTAGCGCTGCTGCTTCGCGTAGAGCTCGCCGAGCCGGAAGTAGTAGTCCGACTTCTCCTCGACCTCGGAGTCCGGCGTCTGCTGGATCAGATCCGCGAGGATCTGCTCCTGCTCGCCACGGATGTTGCCGACGAGGCCTTCGATCGAGAGGACGGCGTCGGCGGTCAGCGCCGGCTTGGTCTCTTTCGGATCCGGTGCCTTCGTCTGGATCGGCTTGACGCGATCCGAGAGCTTGACGTCGACCTTGACGTCCTGGTTTCGCGTGTACTTCGCCTTCTGCGCGTACGCAGGTGAGGCGGCCGCGATCAATAGACCGAGCATCGCGAGCTTCAGTTTCGACATGCGTGTCCCTTCTCCGGCGAGATTGACTTCGACTGCACACTAGCGAACCGAGGGGGTGCAATCGTCATGGGTTTGTCATCGGGCTGTATTTGTTGGTCCGAAAAGCTCGCGACCCTTAACTGCTTGAAGCTAAGGGTCGCGGGGCGCTGTCATGTTCTAACGAGCGGTCACAGGTCCTACTGCTTCGGGCAGCGCGAGCGGATACGGAACCGGTAGTAACCGAGCTCGTCCTTCCAGTACTCGCCGTTGAACTTCCACTGGAAGTGCTCGTCGTCGACCACGATCGGCTCTTCCTTGGTGCTCGAGGACACGCGGGTCTTGAGCGCCTCGGCCGACAGCTTCTCGGCCTTCGCGTTCAAGATCTCGAACTTGATCTTCGAGCCGTCGCGCGAGAACGCGCCGAGCTCGCGGGCGAGGCGATCGACGCGATCGCGCGCGACCTTGCCGGCGTCGGCGGCCGCGACCGACTGCTGCACCGTGAGCTCCTGGAGGACCTCGGCGGCGACCTGCGTCGTCTGCCACGCCTTGTCGGACTTCTGCAGCATCGCGAGCTCGTTGTTGAGCTCGTCGACCCACGCGAACGTCTTCAGCAGCGTCTTGTCGTTGAGCACGCTCATGACGAGGCGTTGGGTGACGGGATCGAGGCCGGCCTTGCCCGCCTTGACCTTCTTCACGTACTCGTAGAACTCCGCGTTGTCGTCGTACTTCTTGACGATCTCCTCGAGGTTCTTGCGGAGCGGCGTGTACTTGTCGTTGTAGTCCTGGATCGCCTCTTCCGCCTGATCGTAGAGGCAGTACTTGAAGTAGATGACGCTCTTGAGGAGCAGCGACTCCGGGAAGAACTGGTTCTCGAAGTACGGCGCGTTGAGCGTGTGGATGTTACCGAGCGCCTTCGAGTTGAGCGTCTTCATGAAGTACGCCCACGACGCTTCGAACAGCGACTCGGCCCAGTCGATGTTGTTCTGGTCGAGCTTCTCGAAGTAGCGGATCGACGTGTCGAACTGCTGCGTCGAGTAGAAGATGCGCGCCATCTGCAGCTGCGCGAGCTCGCGATAGTTCGCGATGTCGTCGGCGCTGTACTGCTTGGGCCTCTCCTCACCGATGATGAGGATCTCCTTGAACGCGTCGACGGCCGGGCGGCCTTCGTACTTGCGGACGTAGGTCACGCCCTCGAAGAACTTCGACTTGATGAAGAACTCGCTGTCGCGCGAGACCTTCTGGAACAGCGCGATGGCCTTGTCGAAGTCACCGTCGCCTCCGCGGCGATAGAAGTGGCGGCCGAGCAGGAAGTACAGCTCGTCGCGCACGCTCGCGAGCGAGGGATCTTCCAGGGCCGCGGCTTCGTACGTACCGATCTTCTCGAGGATGCCCGAGGTCTCGGGGAGGACGCGGGACAGTGCCGCGAGCCACTTGAGCGCCGCGCCGTGATAGGTGTGCGCGTCGCCGGCTTGGACGATCTTGTCGAAGTACGCGAGCGAGCCGGCGTAGAAGCCCATCTGGTAGAGCGTCTTGCCCATGAAGAACTCGGCGCGTTGCTTGTTCTTCGCGTCGTCGCCGGATTCGCCGTCGAGGACCTTCTTGAGCTCGATGCTCGCCGAGAAGAAGTCCTTCTTGTCGTAGAGCTTGATCGCGCGCTCGAGCGTCTTGCTCGGCGGGCCGGACTGGACGTTGTCCGCTTCCATCTCGACTTCGCCGCCCTTGTCTTTCTTCTTCGGCTGGGCATCGGCGTTGCCGATGAGCGACAGCCCCAGTAGGGCCGCGAGCGACAGTTTGCTCAAAAACCGCATCAAGTTCCTCCTCGGACTAAGGGTGAGCGTGGGCATTGCCATGACCCATCCCTCAGAATGGCGACGGAATCATCGGCGCGGTGTGTGACGATTGTCAAGGCAAGTACAGAAGTTGAAGCAGCGTCCGGCGTGCGGACGAGTGATCCGCAGGGACACGTCTCGGGCGACCGTGTTGCGCCGTGACGGATCGCGGCCCGTCCAACCACCAAAGCGCATGGGATCCACCGCAGCCGCCAAGCCGTTGTTTCTGGTCGTTCGCTTGACTTGGATCTCGCCTCTCATGAATATCGGCCCTGCGATGATTTCTAACCGGGTCGTAATCGCAGTTGCCATTGGACTATTCGCCGCCGCATGTGGTGGTGAACCTGTCGGTCGTATCTGCGACCTTGGCACTGCGCTCCCTCAAGCCGGTGAAGTCGTCGTCGCTTCACCTTCCCTCGACTGCGTCTCTCGCACGTGTCTTCGCGTGCCGCTCGGCCGCGAGCTGCCGCCGGGCTCGGAGTATCCGGCCGGTACGAACGGCCTGTGCACCGCCGAGTGCAGCGCCGACAGTGACTGCGAGCGCGTTCCGGAATCGCCGTGCGTCACCGGCTTCACGTGCGGCATCGCCGTGACGGTCGGTCCGTTCTGCTGCCGGAAGTTCTGCATCTGCAAGGACTACGTGGTGCTCCCCGACGAGGGCGAGCTGCCGACGCCCAAAGCGTGCGAGTCGAGCAACGCCGACAACGCGTGCTGCAACCTCGACGGCCGCGCCGGCAACTCGAAGTACCCGCTCTGCGAGTAACGCGCCTCTAGATGCCGCGCCGGTCGCGCCGATCTAGAGAAGTCCGCCGCGCCAGGCGTCCTGATAGAGCTCGACGGCTTCGCCGTTGATCGCGACGACATCGAACCGGAACTCGTCGTTCGGCGGCCGCTTGTGCGCGAGGTAGCTCTCGGCTGCGCGGGTGACCTTGCGTTGCTTGCGCCGGTCGACGCTCTCGATCGCATCGCCGTGCTCGTCGTCCGCACGGCTGCGGACCTCGACGAACACCATCACGTCGCCATCGAGGGCGACGATGTCGAGCTCGCCGAGCTTGCAGCGGTAGTTGCGCTCGACGATCTCGTAGCCGTGCGCGAGCAAGCGCTCGACGGCGATCGCCTCGGCATTCGCGCCGATCTCGACGGTGGTCAGCGCTCGATCTTCGATCTTCATGGGGAGTGCTCCTGGTGAGCCGACCTCCCCTTCGGCGCGGCGTGCATAGCGCGCGGCTGTGACAGTCGAGGTCGTCAGGCGACGGGCCGGCGGTCGCGCGGACCGAGCAGGTCCTCGAGGAAGAACGCCGCGAGGTCGTTGCGGCCCGAGAGGCCGGCCTTCTTGTAGACCCCGCGCGCTTGTTGGCGAACGGTGGTCTCGTTGACGTCGCGGACGGTGGCGATCTCCCTGTGGCTGAGTCCCTTGAGGAGCAGGAGCGCGACCTCGCGCTCGGCGGGGCTGAGGTCCCAGCGCGTGAACTGCTGATCGATCGCGGCGCTCAGGCCGTCGATCAGGTGCGAGGTTTCGGTGCGCCAGCGCTGCGCGTCGGTGCGCCAGCGGTCGGCTTCTTGTTGGCTGGCGAGCAGGCTCGCCGCGAGGTGCGTCGCGTGCGCGCGCAATTCGCGCGCATCGCGCGCGAGTCGGCGCACCCGTAGCGCGAGCGAAGCGGCAGCAGAAAACCCGATCGCGATCACGGAGCCTTCGAGCACGACGTGAAGTGCGGTCGTGCCCGCGCGAACGTCGAACAGCAGGTCGAGCGCGACGAGGAGTGCCATCAGCGCGAACGCGCCCGCGAGGATCCGCTGCGCGACAAGCTCGCGATCGTCTGTAGGACTCATCGCGCGCAACTCCCTGCAATCGGGCCGATCGCACGTCCGTGCGATGGCGCCGAGCGCCCGCATGCCGCACCTCCAAGACAACCGCGCAGGTGGAGCGAAGACGTCATCTGACCTCTCCATCGCACTTGCGCATCTCGTGCCGTTTGCCCGGAGGCCCCTCGATGTCTGCCAATCCTTCGCAACCAACAATCCGTCGCCTTGCCATCGCGATCAGCGCGGCGGTCGCCGCGACGACCATCGCGATCGGCGTCACGGCCGGCTCGCTGCTCGGCTGGTTCCGCCCTGCGCCGTCCGCCGCGCCTCCACCCGCCGCACCCGCGGTCGCCCCTGCGGCCGAGCCGGTCCCCGTGCCCGCCCCCGCGCCCGCCGCCGCACCTGCGCCGAGATCGGAGGACCTCCGAACGGAGGCGATCCAGCTCGCCGTCTACGAGGACGATGACGACGACGACGACGGCGGCGGCGACGACCGCGGTCACCATCACGACGACCGCGACGACGATGACGACGGGGACCGCGGCGAGCACGACGATGACTGAGTCGAAGCCTGGCGAGCCGAAGCGGCGCGTGCAGGCGCGCCTCGCGCTCACGACGCTCGAGCTGCGGCTCTACGTCGTCGCGCTGCTCGCGGTGGTGTACGTCCTCGCATGGCGCGCGATCGCGCCGGCGGTCGAAGCCGCGCACACGGCGACCGTCGAACCGGTCGTCGAGCGCGCCGTCGAACGGCCGAGCACCCGCGCGGATCGAACGCGAGCGGCGCCGTCCGAAACCTCGCGCGTCACGAGTCCCCCGCCTTCACGGGCGCGGCAACAGCCACCGCGCGTCGTTCGCGTGCCCGCACGACGCGTGCGCACGAGGAGCTCGTGATGTGGACGTTCCGCGCGATGAACACCGACGTCAGCGTCGCCGCGCCGCACCTCGACGAGGTGGCACAGCGGGCGCTCGCGACGAGCATCGCGGCGCTGTTCGCCGACACCGAGGAGCGGTTCAGTCGGTTTCGCGAGGACAGCGAGCTGTCGCGGCTGAACTCCGCGACGAAGGCGATCACGGTCTCGCGCGAGATGCTCGACGCGCTCGTCGCGGCGCGCGCACACGTCGCCGCGACGGCAGGCCTCTTCGATCCCGCGATCGGCGGGGCGCTCGCGAGCGCCGGCTACGACCGATCGTTCGCACCCGGCGTGCTCGATCGCGAGGTCGCGCGCACGCCACCGCCGGCGCGCTTCGACGACGTCATCATCGACGAACAGGCGCGGTGCGTGGTCCGGCCCTCGCACGTGCAGCTCGACTTCGGCGGGTTCCTCAAGGGCCGCACCGTCGATCGCGCGGCGGCGCTCGCGCCGGCGGTCGCGATGATCGACGCCGGCGGTGACATCGTGCTGCGCGGCGATGGCCCCGACGGAGCCGGCTGGCTCGTCGAGATCGAGGATCCGGAGGACGACCAACGGATCGTCGCGACGCTGCGGCTCGCCGATCGTGCGGTCGCGACGAGCGCGCCGAATCGGCGGCGCTGGCGCGTCGGCGACACGCGCGCGCACCACCTGATCGATCCGCGGACGCGCGCGCCCGCGGCTTCGGACCTCGCGCAGGTCACCGTCGTCGCACCGGCGGCGGAGCAAGCCGACGTGCTCGCGAAGGTGACGTTCGTGCTCGGCGCCGACGCTGGGTCGCGCTGGCTCGCCCGCTGGCCGCACGTCGGCGGCGTGCTCGTGCTGGCCGATGGCTCGACGCGCACGGTCGGCGAGGTGACGTATGCGTGAGGTCGTACGGGGTGTCGTCGTCGGCGTGGTCGTGCTCGCGCTGCTCGGTGCGATCGCGAGCCGCACGGGCGTGATCGCGACCGACGTGCCCCGGCCCGACGGCAGTGGGGCGTGGCTGCTGTCGCGCGTGACGGGCATGACCGCCTTCATCGCGCTGTCGCTGGACGTGATCGTCGGCCTGCTCGTGTCATCGCGCGCGGGCGATCGCTGGCTGCCGCGCGCACACACGATCGATCTCCACGGCTGGCTCTCGCCGATCGGGCTCGCGCTCGTCCTCGGCCATGCCGTCGTGCTGCTCGCGGATCGCTACATCCGCTTCGATCTGATCGACGTCGTCGTGCCGTTCGCGTCGTCGTATCGGCCGTTCGCCGTCGGGCTCGGCGTGATCGCCGCGTACCTCGCCGTCGTCGTGCACGCGAGCTTCGGGCTACGCAAGCGCATC
>Ga0316601_100001361_pt1 | contig 11829 bp, 7 predicted proteins | sample OWC_soil_day5_no_FD_207663 | JGI IMG/M metagenome (GOLD analysis project Ga0316601, IMG submission 207663) | Wetland soil microbial communities from Old Woman Creek delta, Ohio, United States - OWC_soil_day5_noCT | ecosystem: Environmental > Terrestrial > Soil > Wetlands | place: USA: Ohio...
GCAGGAAGTGCATCTCGATCGCGATCACGCCGTCGCCCTGGCAGGTCTCGCACCGCCCGCCCTTCACGTTGAACGAGAAGCGGCCGGCCTTGAAGCCCCGCGCCCGGGCCTCCGGGATGAGCGCGAATAGGTCGCGGATGAACGTGAACAGGCCCGTGTACGTGGCCGGGTTCGATCGCGGCGTCCGGCCGATGGGCGACTGGTCGATCTCGATCACCTTGTCGACGAGCTCGATGCCTTCGATGCGGTCGTGGGGCCCGGGCTCGTCGCTGGCCCGGTAGAGCGTCCGCGCCAGCGCGCGGTACAGGATGTCGTTGACGAGCGTCGACTTGCCGGACCCGCTCACGCCGGTGATGGCCGTCAGCAGGCCGAGGGGGATGCGCACGTCGAGGTTCTTCAGGTTGTTCGCCCGCGCGCCGCGGATGACGATCTCCCCCCTGAACGGGATGCGCCGCACCGGCGGCACGTCGATCATCCGTTCGCGCCGCAAATACTGGCCGGTGAGCGACTCGCGGTCGTGGCGCAGCAGGTCGTCGGGCGTGCCCTGGAAGATCACCCGGCCGCCGTGCTCGCCCGCGCCGGGGCCGAGGTCGATCACGTAGTCGGCCGATCGGATCGTCTCTTCGTCGTGCTCGACGACGATGACCGTGTTCCCCAGGTCGCGCAGGCGCCTGAGCGTCGTCAGCAGGCGGCGGTTGTCGCGCTGGTGGAGGCCGATGGACGGTTCGTCGAGCACGTAGAGCACGCCGCGCAGGTTGGCGCCGATCTGCGTGGCGAGGCGGATGCGCTGGGCTTCGCCGCCCGACAGCGTGGCCGCGCTCCGCCCGAGCGTCAGGTAGCCGACGCCCACGTCCGCGAGGAAGCGCAGCCGGTCGACAATCTCGCGGTGGATGCGCCCGGCAATCAGCTCCTCGCGCTCGGAGAGCCCGGTCGACTCGAACGCCGCCAGCGCGTCGGACACCGGCAGGGCGACAATCTGCGAGATCGTGCGCCCTTTCACCTGGACGGCGCGGCTCTCGGGACGCAGCCGCTCGCCGTGGCAGCCCTCACAGGGGCGGAGGGATCGGTACCGCTCGATGTCGGCCTGATCGACCCACGTGGCCTGCTCGTAGCGGCGGCGCAGGTTCGGGATGATGCCCTCGAAGCCCCTGCCGTACGGGTCCTTCTGGCGCGCGGACACGGAGGACCGCCCGGCGCGCGTCGACGCGGGTTCTCCCGCCCCGCCGGCCTCGCCCGCGGCCTTCCCGCCTCCGCGGCCGCTGCCGTTCGGGCGCGACGCCGCCGAGGGCCCGTAGAGCAGCAGGTCCCTGGACCGCTTCGGCAGCTTCCCGAACGGCACGTGCAGATCGATGTCGAAGTTGCGGCTGAGCGCGGTGACGGCCTCCGTCACGAGGTGCCGGTCGCCCGCGGCCCACGGCGCGATGGCGCCCTCCAGCAGGGACAGCGACGGGTCGGGCACGATGCGCTCGGGATCGAAATCCCACAGCGCGCCCAGGCCCTGGCAGTCCGGGCAGCCCCCGTGAGGCGAGTTGAAGGAGAACGCGCGCGGCGACATCTCCGGGATGCTCAGGCCGCAGTCCACGCACGCCAGCGTGCGCGAGAACAGCCGGTCGCCGCCGTCGAGGCTGTTGACGAGCACGATGTCCCCGGCGAGGTGCAGGGCGATTTCGATGGAATCCGTCAGGCGCCGCTCGATGCCCGGCTTCACGATCAGGCGGTCGACGACGATCTCGATCGAGTGATTGCGGCGCCGGTCGAGGGCGATGTCGTCCTCGAGGGACCGCAACTGGCCGTCGACGCGGGCCTTCAGGAAGCCGCGCTGCCGCCACGCCCCGAATTCCTTCTTGAACTCGCCCTTGCGTCCGCGGACGACGGGCGCCAGGACGTTGATCCGCGTGTCGTGCGGATAGGTCATCACCTGGGTCACGATCTGGTCGGTGGCCTGCGACGTGATGGCCAGACCGCAGCGCGGGCAGTGCGCGACCCCGATGTTGGCGAAGAGGAGGCGGAGGTAGTCGTAGATCTCGGTCACGGTGCCGACCGTCGATCGCGGGTTGGCGCCGGTGGTCTTCTGCTCGATCGACAGGGCCGGCGACAGCCCGTCGATCGAGTCGACGTCCGGCTTCTCCATCTGCTCGAGGAACTGGCGGGCGTAGGCCGACAGCGACTCGACGTAGCGGCGCTGCCCCTCCGCGTAGATCGTGTCGAACGCCAGCGACGACTTGCCGGACCCCGACAGCCCCGTGACGACCACGAGCTGGTTGCGCGGCAGGTCCACGTCGATCCCTTTCAGGTTGTGGACGCGCGCGCCGCGGACGGAGATCTGGCGGGTACTCACGGTTGAATCGACTCGGGACTCGGGACTCGGGATTCGGGATTCGGGATTTGGACGACGTCCGCGACCCATCGCGCCGTGCCCCGTGTCCCGTGCCCCTTGCAGGCTCGTCCAGCCTTCGCCCAAATATGAAATTCTACCATGCGGGGCGCTATAATCGCCGAACCCCGCCCGAGGGCTGACGCCCCCGGGTTCCCCTCGCTGCTACGCCCTCCGGGAGAGGAATGAGCAGAGCCGTCGAGCGCAACGTCGTTCGCAAGGACGGAGCGGCAAAGGCTGCAGGCACAGCGCGTTACGTCGGCGACCTGGCGCTGCCGGGCATGCTCCACGCCCGCACGGTCCGGTCGTCGATACCCTGCGGCGACATCACCCGCCTTCGCCTCGGCTTCGACACGTCGGGCTTCACGGTCGTGGACGCCGGCGACATCCCCGGCCGGAACGTGGTGCCGCTCATCACCGACGATCAACCCTGCCTGGCCGTCGGCCGGGTCAATCACGCGGCGGAACCGGTTCTCCTGCTCGCCCACGAAGACCGGGAGCGGTTGCTCGCGGCCACGGTGGACATCGAGTACCGGCCGCGGGAACCCGTGTTCGACGCCGAGCGCTCGGACCGGGTGTTCAAGCGCGTCGCCATCGCCAAGGGCGATCCCGACGAGGGGTTCCGGCACGCCGATGTCGTGATCGAGGGCGAGTACCGGACGGGCCACCAGGAGCACCTCTACATCGAGCCGAACGGGATGCTGGCCGTCCCTGAGAACGGCGGCGTCACGGTGACGGGCTCGCTGCAGTGCCCCTACTACGTCCATCGCGCCCTCACGGTGCTGCTGGGCCTCCCTGCGGACAAGGTCCGCGTCGTGCAGGCGGAAACCGGCGGCGGGTTCGGCGGCAAGGAGGAGTACCCGTCGATGATCGCCGGCCACGCGTGCCTGCTGGCGCTCAAGTCGGGCCGTCCGGTGAAGCTCGTCTACGACCGCGCCGAGGACATGCTGGCCACGACCAAGCGCCACCCGTCGGTCGTGCGGCACCGCACCGGCGTGACGCGCGGGGGCCGCCTGACGGCGATGGCGATCGACGTCCTGATGGACGGCGGGGCCTACTGCACCCTCAGCCCCGTGGTGCTCTCGCGGGGGTGCCTGCACGCCACCGGGCCGTACCGCTGCGATCACGTGCGCATCGACGGCCGCGTGGTCATGACGAACACGCCGCCGAACGGGGCGTTTCGGGGCTTCGGCGCGCCGCAGACGCAGTTCGCCGTCGAGGTGCAGATGGAACGCATCGCGGAGGCGCTGGGCATGGACCCTGCGCGCCTCCGCGAGATCAACGCGTTGCGGCCTGGCGACACGACGGCCACGGGACAGGTCCTTGGAGACGACGCGGCGGCGCGCGAGGTGCTGCGCAGCGCGGTGGCGCGGAGCGGTTACCGCCGCAAGCGGCGCGAGTACCGCGGCACGAACCGCGGCATCGGCCTGTCCCTGTTCTTCCACGGCGCCGGATTCACCGGCAGCGGCGAAGTGAAGCTCCAGTCGCGGGCCTCGCTCGAGCTGACCCCCGCCGGCGTCCGGGTGCTCGTCGCGAGCACCGAGATCGGCCAGGGTCAGCGCACCGCCCACGCCCAGATCGTGGCCGACGCGCTCGGCATCCCCTACGAACGGGTCGAGGTGGCCGCGGCCGACACGGCGCGCGTGCCCGACAGCGGGCCCACCGTGGCCTCGCGCACGACGATGGTGGTGGGGGGGCTGCTGAAGGAGTGCGCCGCCGAGATGAGGAAGGCCCTCGGCGGGATGACGCCTGCCGCCTACCTCCGCGCGCACGGCCCGCTCGTCGTCACGAAGCAGTACGAGCCTCCGCCCGGCCTGGCGTGGGACGACGACACCTACCGCGGCTCCGCGTACGGATCGTACGGGTGGGCCTGCGACGTGATCGAAGTCGAACGCGATCCCGTGACCGAAGAGATCAGGCCCGTCAAGGTGACGTCGGCGCATGAAGTCGGGAAGGCGATCTTCCCGCTCGGCGCGCGCGGCCAGATCGAGGGCGGTACGGCCCAGGGGCTCGGCTACGCCCTCACCGAGGAAGTCGTGATGCGCGGCGGCGCGATGGCCAACGCCCAGCTCACGAACTACATCGTGCCGACCACGCTCGACACACCGCCGATGGACGTCGTCCTGCTGGAGAAGCCGTACGCGCACGGCCCGTACGGAGCGAAGGGCCTCGGCGAGATGCCGTTCGACGGCGTGGCGCCGGCCGTCGTGAACGCGATCCGCAGCCTCGGCATCGACCTGCGCGAGGTCCCGGCGACGCCCGAGCGGGTCATGGCGGCGGCCAGGATCAGGGACTCCCGCCTTCGCCCGGGCGATCATGAACGGGCTTCGGCGAGGCAGGCGGGATTCGGGATTCGGGATTCGTCGATCACACTGCGGCAACGGCGACGAACGGCCGCGCGCAAGCCATGGACGGGCCGTCGATGACCGCCGCCTATCGCCCCATCGTGTTCACGCTGAACGGCAGGCGGGTCTCGCTGCGCGTGCACCCGCTGAAGCGCCTGCTCGACGTCCTGCGCGAAGACTGCGGCCTGACGGGCACGAAGGAAGGGTGCGGCGAGGGCGAATGCGGCGCGTGCACCGTGCTGGTCGACGGCCGGGCCGTCAATGCCTGCCTCGTGCCCGCCGCCCAGGCCGCTGGCGCGAAGGTCGTGACGATCGAGGGGCTGAAGGGCCGCCACCCGCTGCAGCGCGCCTTCGCGGAGCACGGCGGCGCGCAGTGCGGGATCTGCACGCCCGGGATGATCCTGGCTGCGGCGGCGCTGGGCCCGCGCCCCACGATGGACGAGGTGCGGACGGGGCTCGCCGGCAACGTCTGCCGCTGCACGGGGTACGAGGGGGTTTACCGGGCCATTCAGAAGCAGGAAGCAGGAAGCAGGAAGACAGAAGGCAGAAGGCAGAAGCCGGAGGCAACAGGCCGGAAGCCAGGAGCAAGAAGGCGGGCGCCGAACAGCCGAATCCCGAATCCCGAACCCCGAATCCCGATGCTTCGCCGGAGGCGGACGTGAGAACGGCGATCTCGCCGCTCGCCCTGCTCCAGCCGCGGTCGCTCCGCGACGCCCTGCGGATGCTCCGCGACGAGGGGCCGCTCACGCCGCTGGCCGGATGCACGGACCTGTACGTCGGCCTCAACGCCGGCGCCCTCGCCGACCGCCGGTTCCTGAATATCTGGGGCCTCGATGCCCTGCGCGGCATCGAACTGCGCGGTGACGTACTTCGCATCGGGGCCCTGGCGACGTACAGCGAGATCGTCCGCTCGGCAGACGTGCGGCGCCTCCTGCCGATGCTCGCCGCGGCCTCGCGCGAGATCGGCGCCGTGCAGATCCAGAACCGCGGCACCATCGGCGGGAACATCGCGAACGGGTCGCCGGCGGGCGACACGCTGCCCGTGCTGGCCGCCGCGGACGCCCTGGTGGAGTTGCGCGGCCTCGACTGGACGCGCACGGTGCCGTTCACCGGGTTCTACACGGGCTACCGCGCGAGCATCCGGAGGCCGGACGAGTTGATCACGGCCGTCAACGTGCCCCGGGTGGAAGGTGCGCAGTGGTTCCGGAAGGTCGGCGCGCGCTCGGCGCAGTCGATCTCGAAGGTGGTCATGGCGGGGGTGCGCGCCGGCCGCCCGCGCGTCGCCCTCGGCAGCGTGGCGCCCACCGTCGTCCGCGCGAGGCGCACGGAGGACGCCCTCGCGTCGGGCGCGCCGATCGCCGAGGCGCAGCGGATTCTGCAGGAGGAGATCAGCCCGATCGACGACATCCGCTCGACCGTCGCCTACCGCCGCGAAGTGGCCTCGCGCCTCCTGGCGCAGTTCTGGGCGGCCACGCGGTAGCCCTACTTCGCCTGCGCGGCCAGTTTCTCGCGCGCCTTGGTCACGTCGCGGTGGAAGACGAAGAGCTTGTCGGCGTTGTCGGACTTGTCGGTGAAGTTCCAGGTCTTGCCGCCCTTCTGCTTCACCTTGAGTTCCTTCTTCAGGTACTCAATCTCGAACACCTCGAGGGCGCTGAACGAAAACGCGAACGCGTCGCCCTTGTTCGTGGTGTCGTAGCGGATTCCCGCTGGCGTGGCTACGAGCCGTCCTTCGCAGGACCGGCCCATGCTGTGCTTGTGCACCACCGCCACCGACGCGTCGAGCCGCACCTCCTTGAACTTCAACGCGATCGTCGTCTCGCCCGTGTCGGCGACCTCGATGGCCTGCGCGAGGCCTTCCTCGCCCGTGACCGACGCGTTCAGCTGGTGGGACCCGCCGGCCACGTCCGTCGTGCGCAGCGGCGTGGTGCCCACGAACTTGCGGTCGACGAACACCGAGGCGCCCGGCACGTCGCTCTCGACAATCAGCGTCGGGCCGGCCGGCGGCGGGGCAGCCGGTTCCGGGGGGGGCGACTCTTCCTTCCTGGGCCGCGGGCGTGCCGGCGCGGGCGTGTCGGCTGGCTCCTCCGGTTCGGCGGGTTTCGCCGCCGGCGTCGGCGGCGGGGCTTCGGTGCGGGCCTGGGCCGGCTCGACCTTCTCCTCCGGCGTCAAGAGCGCCGTCACGCCGAAGTAGGCGACGGCGAGCAGCGCGATCGCGGCCGCGCCGATCACCAGGGACTTCCCCATGCCGCCCGAGCGGGGCTGCTGGTCGTGGTCCATCACCGACATCGCCGGGTTCCTCCGCCGCACAGTATACAGAAAGGGGCCTGGCCCCTGTTCTCGCCAGGTCGAATGGAAAAGGGGCCTGGCCCCTTATACTGGCCGGGTGGCAGATGCTCGCGCACGCCGCCTGCTCGCCGCGTGGCCCGCCTGGCTGGCGGTCCTCGCGATCCTGGCGTGCGCCGTCGAACTCGGCGGGCGGCAGGTCATCCGGCAGTCGCTCCTGCAGACCCTCGCCGGCGCGGCGCCGCCTTCGGCCGCCGCCCTGGTGGCCCTGGCGTTCGCGGCGGCCCTGCTCGGCATCGCGTGGCTCCGCCTCCGCCGGACCCTGACGATGGACCGGGCGGTGGCGCTGGTGCTGTGCGCCTGCGCCGTCGCGGGCCTCGCGGCGCAGCAGAGGCTGGGCGCCCGCCTCCAGAGCGACGGCTTCTTCTACTTCGCGTTCCTGCGGTCGATCGTCAACGACCGCGACGTGAACCTGGCCAACGACTACCGCTTGATCGGCATCGGCCACGAGTCCCTGCAGACGCCGACGTCCACCGGCTACGCGCACACCGCCTGGTCCGTGGGCCCGGCCATCGCCTGGATGCCGTTCTACGCGATCGGCGACGCCGGCGCGCACTACCTCGCGGCGCGCGGCGTGAACGTGGCCGTCGACGGCTCCTCCTACCCGTACAGGCAGGCCATCTGCATCGCCGGCCTCGTCTACGGCCTGCTCGGGCTCTGGTTCTGCTACCGGCTGGCGGCGCGGACGTTCGCGCCGGGCCTCGCGGCCCTCTCGACCGCCGCGCTCGCGGCAGGCTCCTTCATGCTCTGGTACATCGTGAAGGAACCCACGATGTCGCACGCGACGTCGATGTGCGCGGTGGCGGCGTTCATCTACGCGTGGATCGTCACGCGCGGCCGGCGGTCAGCCTGGCAGTGGGCGGCCCTGGGCCTGCTTGGGGGGCTCATGCTGGCGATCCGCTGGCAGAACCTCGTGTTCATGACGTTCCCCGCGTGGGAGTGCGCGGCAGCGGTCGTCGCGGGCCCGGGCCTCGCCGAGCGCCGAGGCGCGCTGCTGCGCGGCGCGCTCTTCGGCGCGTGCGCCTTCGCCGCGTTCCTGCCGCAGCTGGTCGCCTGGAACGCGATCTACGGGTCGCCCATCGCGGTGTCGCCGCTGTCGCCGAAGATGCTGTGGCTCAGCCCCGACCCGGTGCGCATGCTCTGGTCGTCCCGCAACGGGCTGTTCTCCACGTCGCCCGTGACCTACCTCGCAGCGCTGGGCCTCGTGGCCTTCGCGGTCCGCGACCGGGCGTTGGGCCGGCTCTCCCTTGCCGTCTTCGTGCTGACCGTGTACGTGAACGCGTCGGTCGAGGATTGGTGGGGCGGCGCGGCGGTCGGCGCGCGCCGCTTCGACGGCGCGGTGCCGCTGCTCGTCGTGGGACTTGCGGCCGCCGTCGACGGCCTGCGGCGCTGGGTGGCGACGCGGCCGCTCGCCGCCGTCACGGCGCTGCTCGGCCTGCTCGTCCTGTGGAACCTCACCGCCATGGCCAGCGCGCTCGTGGGCCGGTTCGGCGGCAGCGTGCCTCAGTCATTCGCTGAGCTGGCGGTCGACCAGGCCCGCACGTTTGCCCGCTGGTTCGGCCACCCGTTTTCCTACCCGGTCAACCTCATGTACGGGGCCCGGGAGGGGGTGGCGCCTTTTCGCTACGATCTCTTCGCGTTCCCGATGCTGGCCGACCCGGAACGGCCCTACGGCCGCGTCGACGTCGGCCTCCACGACGAGGCGTACCTCGGCGAGGGCTGGTACCAGGCCGACACGTTGCCGGACGGCACGACGGCGCGATGGTCGCGCGCGACAGCCGAGGTGCTGCTGCCGCTCGACCACCCGGCGCCGCTCATCGTCCAGCTCCGCCTGAAGCCGTTCTCGTATCCCGGCGCGTCGCGCACCCTCGCCGCGCGCATCAACGGCCGCCAGTTCGGCCCCTTCACGCTCAGCGCCGACTGGCAGCGGGTGGACTTCCCCACGGACGGGTCGATCTGGAAGGCGGGCGTGAACCGGGTTCAGCTGGTGTGGCCGGGAGCCGCCGTGCCGGCGTCGGTCGGCATAGGCCGCGACGACCGCGAACTGGGCGGCGCGGTCGATTACGTGCGGATCCAGGTCGTGCGCTGACCTACTGGATCGAGAAGGTGCCGGCCGGGGCCGTGTCGTCGGTCATCGCGAGCGGCGCCATCTGCATCGCCCAGTAGATGGTGTGATTCGTGTTCGTGCCGAAGGCTTTCGTCCCGGCGCCCGGCGAGGGCGTGGCCGTGGCGAAGTAGCCCTGCATCGCGGCGCCGGCCGCCAGCCCGTTGCAGGTGGGAGGCGCGTCCGCCGCCACGCCGCTCGAACTGCTCATCGTCACCATGTAGCCGCTCTTGCTGACGGTGTTGCCGGTGCTGAGGTCCGGGCTGATGAACGCGGTGCCGCCGGCCGGCGGCGTGCCGAGGTTCGAGAGCGACGGCGAGAAGAAGCCGTTGCCGCACGCGGCGGCGAAGAGGGACTGCGCGCCCGTGATGGCGCGCAGCGACCCGATGGCCGCCGTCTCGTTGCTCGACCGGCGCGCCTGCTGCAGGCCGGGCACCGCCACGGCCGCGATGACGCCGATGATGGCGACGACAATCAGGAGCTCGATGAGGGTGAAACCGCGGTCGCTGCGCATGGTGGTGCTCCCGGCGCGGCAGGTGCGCCTCGTTTCAACGATGCCCCCCCTCCGCTGGATTGTCAAGGGGTCGCCGGCCGTTCGCGCGTGCCCGCAACATGCTGTGGCGGGCGCCGTACGCGAAGTAGATCAGCAGGCCGACGGCCAGCCAGAAGATGAAACGCACCCACGTGACCCAGGGGAGCTGGATCATCAGGTACGAGCACATGATCACCGCGAACAGCGGCACCCACGGCACCAGGGGCGTCCGGAACGGGCGCGGGCGGTCAGGGTTCGTCCGCCGCAGCACCACGACGCCGATGGCGACCAGCACGAACGCGAACAGCGTCCCGATGTTCGTGAGCTCCACCACCTCGTTGATGTTCAGGAACGTGGCGAACGTCGCCACGACGGCGCCCGTCAGGATGGTGGTGACGTGGGGCGTGCGGTACTTCGGGTGCACCTTCGACGCCCACGCCGGCAGCAGGCCGTCGCGCGCCATCGAGAAGAAGATGCGGGGCTGGCCGAGCTGGAAGACCACCAGCACCGACGTGGTCGCGAAGACCGCCCCGAGCGAGATGATGCCTGCCACCCAGTGCATGCCGAGCGTGGAGAAGGCCGTCGCCAGCGGCTCGGCCGTGCCGAGCTCGGTCCACTTGACCAGCCCGGTGAGGACCAGGGCGACGAGGATGTAGACGACCGTGCAGATGACGAGGCTCGCGATCATCGCGATGGGCATGTCGCGCTGCGGGTTCTTCGTCTCCTCGGCGGCGGTCGAGACCGCGTCGAACCCGATGTACGCGAAGAAGATGATCGCCGCGGCGCTCGAGATGCCGCGGAACCCGTTCGGCGCGAACGGCACCCAGTTCTCGGGCTTCACGTAGAAGGCGCCGACGATGATGAAGAAGGCGATGATCGCGAGCTTGAGGCCGACCATCGCCGAGTTCAGCCACGCGCTTTCGCGAATGCCCCGCACCAGCACCCACGTGATGAACGCGACAATCAGGAACGCCGGCAGGTCGAGGATGACGGGGACGCCCGCCACGCGCGGCGCCGTGTTGAACACCTCGGCGGCCTGCCGCACCACCGCGCTCAGGCCGGCTGCGTCACCGCCGGCCGCGCCCGCCGCCGCCACCTGGTGGGCGCCCTGCGCGGCGGACCGGTAGTCCATCCCCAGCCAGCCGGGCCACGCGAAGCCAAGGCCCCGGATCAGTTCCTGGAAGTACCCCGACCACGAGACGGCGACCGCGACGTTGCCGATCGCGTACTCGAGGATCAGGTCCCACCCGATGATCCACGCGACCAGTTCCCCGAGCGTGGCATAGGCATACGTGTACGCCGATCCGGACACCGGCACCATCGCGGCGAACTCCGCGTAGCAGAGCGCCGCGAAGCCGCAGGCGATGGCCGTGAGCACGAACGACACCATGATCGCCGGCCCCGCGCCCAGGTGCTCGGAGCCCCCGGCCGCGGCCGACCCGACGGACGAGAAGATGCCGGCGCCGATGATCGCGCCGATGCCCAGCGCCGTCAGCTGCACCACGCCCAGCGATCGCCGAAGCTGGTGCGCGGGTTCCTCGGTGTCGCCGACGAGGCGGTCGAGCGACTTGACGGCGAACAGGTGCTTCATCAGCCTCTCCAGGGCCTCAGCCCGTTGTCGAGACGGTAGATCGTGTCGTTGGACGCGACGACCAGGCCGCCGCGCGGGTCGAACGCGGCGCCGACCAGGGCGGCGGCGGCGACCACCAGCTCCCGCGGGGCGCCGGGCCGGACGCGGTAGAGCCCCGCCCCTCCGGCGACCGCGTCCACCACGTAGAGCGCGCCGGCGGCGTCGACCGCGAGGCCCTGGGGACGGCCGAACGCGGACGAGACGACCGACACCGCTCCCTGGCGGTCCACGCGGTACACGTGGTCGTAGGTCGCCATCGTCGGACCCGTCACGTAGAGCGCGTCGTCGGGGCCCATCGCGAGGTGGAACGCCGCGAGGCTCGGCGGCAGCGACACGAACGGCACGACGTGCGCCGACGATCCGATGCGGAACACCGTGCCGCTCCGGTCGCCGACGAACATCGTTCCGTCCGACCCGAACGCAATCCCGCACGCCACGCCCAGGTCGTGAGCGACGATGGAGGACGAGCCGTCGGACAGGACCTTCCGCACGGTGCCGTCG
>Ga0316601_100001362_pt1 | contig 11827 bp, 7 predicted proteins | sample OWC_soil_day5_no_FD_207663 | JGI IMG/M metagenome (GOLD analysis project Ga0316601, IMG submission 207663) | Wetland soil microbial communities from Old Woman Creek delta, Ohio, United States - OWC_soil_day5_noCT | ecosystem: Environmental > Terrestrial > Soil > Wetlands | place: USA: Ohio...
CGTCGAGAGCCTGCACTACTTTCCCTTCATCCTGATGAACCTGATCGTCTCACTGAGGGCGATCGACGGGGCGATGGAGGAAGCGGCGCTCAACCTCGGCGCGCGTGGCTGGCGCCTGTTCCGGCGCGTCGTGTTTCCACTCGCCATGCCCGGCTACCTCGCCGGAGCGGCGCTGGTGTTCGTCAAGGTGTTCGACGATCTCGGCACGCCGCTGGTGCTCGGCCAGACCAACCTGCTGGCGCCGCAGGCCTACCTGCGCATCACGCAGGTCGGTCTCGAAGACCCGCTGGGCTACGTGATCAGCGTGATCATGATCGCCTTCTCGATCCTCGCGCTGTGGCTGTCGGTGCGCGTGATGAAGGGCAAGGATTACTCGACGCTGCAGAAAGGCGGCGCCGGCATCGCCCGACGCCGGCTCAGACCGTGGGAATCGGCGCTCGCGTACGCATCGATCATCCTGGTGCTGCTGGTCGTGCTGAGCCCGCACCTTGGCCTGCTGGTGCTGTCGTTCGCCAAGGTGTGGAGCTACTCGGTGCTGCCCGATGCCTGGACCCTGGCCAACTACGCCACCGTGTTCGAGGATTCGAGCGGCATGATCCGCAACACGCTCGTTTACTGCGGCCTCGCCGCGCTGATCGACGTCGTCGTCGGCACGGCAATCGCCTACCTGATCCTGCGCACGCGCATTCCGGGGCGCCAGTGGCTCGACTTTGCGGCGAGTGCGGCGATTGCCGTACCCGGCATCGTGCTGGCGATCGGCTACCTTCGCACCTTCCAGGGGGTCGAGATCGGCGGCGTGCAGGTGACGCAGGTCTGGGTGCTGATCATGCTGGCCTACGCCGTGCGCCGCCTGCCGTACGCCCTGCGTTCGTGCATGGCAGCACTGCAGCAGATCAACGTCAGCCTGGAAGAAGCGGCGGAGATGCTCGGAGCGAGCCAGTGGCGCACGGTGCGCCGCATCGTCATTCCGCTGATGGTAGGCGGGATCCTCGCCGGCTTCGTCTCGAGCTTCATCACGGCGGCGGTCGAGCTGTCGGCGACGATCCTGCTGGTGGTGAAGGAGTCGCAGGCGCCGATGAGCTATGGCATCTACCTTTACATGCAGTCGGTCGCCGGGCGCGGACCCGGTGCCGCGCTGGGCGTGCTGCTGGTTCTGACGGTTGCGATCGGCACCTACCTGTCCCACCTGCTCGTCGAGCGGGCCAATCGAACTCTGGAGCCGAAACGATGAACGCCGTCGCCGTCGAATGCATCGGCATCGGGCTGGCCTATGGCACCAACCAGGTGCTGAAGGACATCACGCTCGCGATCCAGCCAGGCGAGTTTTTCGCGCTGCTCGGCCCGTCGGGCTCCGGCAAGTCGACGCTGCTGCGACTGATTGCCGGTTTCAACCAGCACAACCGCGGCCGGTTGCTGGTCGACGGACGCGACATCACGGGCATTCCACCGAACGCACGCAACATCGGTATGGTGTTCCAGAGTTACGCGCTGTGGCCGCACCTGACCGTCTACGACAACGTCGCCTTCGGCCTGGTCGAGAGGCGCGTGCCACGCGACGAGATTCGCCGTCGCGTGGGTGACGCGCTCGCGCTGGTCGGGCTGTCGGACTACGCGAAGCGCCGTCCCAACCAGCTGTCGGGTGGTCAGCAACAGCGCGTGGCGCTCGCGCGCACCATCGTCATCGAGCCGCAGGTGCTGCTGCTCGACGAGCCGCTGTCGAACCTCGACAAGAAGCTGCGCGAACAAATGCGGCTCGAGCTGAAGCGGCTGCAGCGCACGCTCGGCATCACGACGATCTTCGTCACCCATGACCAGGAAGAAGCCATGACGACCGCCGATCGCATGGCCGTGCTCGAAGCCGGCGTGTTGCAGCAGGTCGGCACGCCACGCGACCTGTTCGACGCGCCGGTGAATCGCTTCGTCGCCGAATTCGTCGGAAGTACCAACCTGCTCCCCGGACGCGCGGACCCGGCGCGCAAGGTGTTCGTCGCAATTGGCCTCGGCGACATTCCGCTGGCGCAGCACGCCGACGGCACCGCGCTGTCGATCCGCCCCCACGCCCTGACGATCGCGGCGCAGCGCGACGCGCGTCGGTTGTGGTTCGATGGGCTCGTGCAGGAAAGCGAGTTCCTGGGCGAGTTCACCCGCTACGAGGTGCGGGTCGGCGAATCGACGTTGACGGCTGACGTGCCGCACCTGTCGTCCACCCCGCTGTATCCACGCGGGGCGCCCGTGCAGGTCGGCATCGACACCGCCGAACTGCGGGTGCTGGCCTAGCGGCTTCCTGACTTGCGCGGGTCGGCCGCGCCTGCGTCGATCTCGGCGCCCAGCGTCACGACGCCATCATGCAGCGCGCGAAACGCGGCTTCGATCTGCTCGCTCGGACCCTTGACGCCGAGTTCGATGTGGCGTCGCGCCACCCGGCCATCCCGACCGTCGCCAACCGAGGGGAGGCTGAAAGCCTTGACGGACGCAAACTGCGCTTCGATCTGCTGCATCAGCGGCACCAGAGCTGATTCCGGAGTCTCGAACACGATCAGCGAGCGCTCATCGACGACGCTGCTGCCGAACGCCGACCGATAGTGGGTATCGAGCACCCATTCGAGCATCGGCCACGCCATCACGGGAAAGCCGGGCACGAACCAGTGTCCGCGAATCGAGAAGCCGGGGATGCGGTTGAAGGGATTCTGGATGATCGCGCTGCCGCGCGGGAACTCGCCCATCGTCAGCCGCTGGCGGTTTTCGGGCGTGGTCATGTCCGCGCTGCCGCGGCCCTCGCGCGCCATCGCGACGCAGCGCTCGGTGATCAGAAGCCGCGCTTCGGGATGGAGTTCCAGGTCAACGCCCAATGCCTCTGCCGCGGCCTGGCGGGTGTGATCATCCGGGGTCGAGCCGATGCCGCCACAACTGAACACCACATCGCCACCAGCCAACGTGCGCCGATACAGGTCGACCAGCGCAGCGCGATCGTCGCCGGCATAGTGCGCCCACTCCAGTCGCAGGCCACGTGCCTTCAGCAATTCGATGACGCGCGCGAGGTGCTTGTCCTCGCGCTTTCCGGAAAGGATCTCGTCGCCGACGATGACCAGACCGAAGCGCGGTGCGTTCATGCGCTGACTGCCGTAGCCGCCGGGCGGCGCGACACGAGGCGCGCCAGCGCCAGCCACTGCTGCGCCCAGAAGCCGCGACCGTAGTCACGAGCAGCACCCTGTGGTGGCGGCAGCTGATCGCTGATGCCGGTCGGCACGACCTCGCGGCGGAAATCCGCCGTACCGAAGAGCACATCCCACACCGGAAACAGCACGGCGAAGTTGCAGCCGCGATAGACCCCTTCGTGGCCGAAACCCATGGCATGGTGGCGGCGATGAAACAGCGGGCTGACGATCACCTTGCCGAGAGGCCCGAGCGTCGTGCGGAGGTTTGCGTGCTGCAAGCTCTGCAGCATGCGCGTCGCAACAATCAGCAACACGAACTGCGCCGGCTCGACGCCGATCGCCAGCGCGAGAGCCGCCTTGCTGGCGTCCATGATGAGGTCGTCGAGCAGGTGGTTGCGGTCGTCACTCCAGAAGCTCATCTGCCGCTGCGAGTGGTGTACCGCGTGCAGCGCCCACCACCATTCGAAGCGGTGCTGCCCGCGGTGCAGCCAGTAATCCACGAAGTCGAATACCACCAGGTAGATGAGGAAGGTCACCAGCGGGACATCGGTCACGCCGGGCCAGACGGCGTCGAGATTGAACGGAGTGAAGCCAGCCGCGCGCGTCAACGCCGCGAGCTCATCGAACAACGGTGTCAGCAGCAGGAACAGCACAAGCGGCACCAGCCCGAGCCGTTGCAGCAGCGTGTAGATCACGTCAACGCGCGTGCCGCGGCGGTCGGCCCAGCGTTCGGCAGGAAAGAGCGCCTCGAGCGGCCGCAGCACGAGGTAGAGCACGACGATCTGCGCCAGTCCGAGAAGGAACCACTCCGTCGCCTCGTACGCAGTCTCCTGGAAGCGCATCCAGCCGAACGCATAAAGCAACGGCTGCACGCAGGTCTCGAAGAGCCACGCCTGTGCGGCGATGAAGGCGTTGGCGACGATCTCGATCATCGTGCGGCGGAAGCCGTGCGCGCTGCGGAGCTGGCAATGACGGCCGGCGGATCGCCGCGGCGGTAGTCGGGGTGCTCACGCAACGTCCTGAAGCACAGGCCCCTCTGCTTCAGCCCGGCGATCAGGGGGTCCAGCATCGGCGCGAACGGGTCCTGACGCGACCAGATACCGAGGTGTGCCATCAGCACGTCGCCGTCGCGAATGTCGCGCAATGCGCGCTCAAGCAGCACGCGATTCGGATACTTGTCCGAGGGCAGTTCATCACCCAGGAAGCCCGCCTCCGCCCAGCGCACGTGCGCATAGCCACAGGCCTGGCCCGCAGCTAGGGCGCGCGCGGTCACGTGGCCACCCGGTGCACGCCAAACCGCGTCAAGCGGCTGGCTGGTGTACTGCCGGAACGTCGTGTCAACGCGTTTCAGCTCGGCGCAGAACTGCGCGTCGCTCAGAACCGCCGCTCGACCTGCGCCGTCGCCGAACTGCGGCCGATAGCCGACGCCGCCGGACGATTCGCTGATGCGCCCGTGGCGCCAGGTGTGGGTGCCAAAGGAATGACCCTCGGCAGCCCGCGCCTTCCAGTACCCGGCCCATGAGGCATCGAGCGAAAAATCCCCGCGCGGCGTCTTCTCGTTCGCGAGAAAGAACGTCGCCCGCACATCGTGCCTTTGCAGGATGGCGGCGATTTCCTCCGCGTGGCGCATGCTGCCGGTGTCCAGCGTCAGGTAGACGACGCCGCTGCACTGCTCGGCATTGACGTTCAGAGCCGGCACTGCCAGAGCGATGGCCACTGCAACGCTCCGCAGCAGCGTGCACCGTCTCGCGCGTTGGGTCGATCGCCTCACTTCCAGGCAGCCGAGTTGGCGAAGAAGATGCCGTGCGGCGAACGGCCGACCGCGATCTTGTCGACCACCTTGCGCTGGGCCAGGTCGACAACCGAAACCTGCTTGATCCAGCGCTGCGTGACCCACAGGAACTTCCCGTCTGCAGTGACCTCCATGCAGTCGGGCCCGCCGGGCACCGGGATGTCGTACAGGCGCTCCAGTGTGGTCTGGTCAATGACGCTGATCGTGTTATCGACCCGGTTCGAGACGAAAAGATGCCGGCCGTCACCGAGTGGCCGGAAGTTGTGCGCACCCTTGCCGGTCGCGATCCGCTTCACGAGCTTCTGCAACCGCCAGTCGATCACTTCCACGTGATCCGCGCCGGTCATGCCGACCAGCAGATGCTTGTCGTCCGGGGCCGTCCAGACGCCGGCGGGCATGGCACCCACCTTCAGGTTCCACAGTACCGACTGATCCGAGAGCCGGACCGCAATCAGCTCGTTGCTGTCCTGGATCGTCACGAACGCGATTTGGCTGTCGGCCGAGAATGCGATGTGACTCGGCGTTTTCGGCGCCGAAACTGAGCGCGCGAGCTTCAGGTCCTCACCCTGGACGGCATAGACGTCGATGCGGTTCAGGCGGTTGCCGGCGACGACGAACCATTTGCGATCCGGCGAGAACCCGATCTGGTACGGATCCGGAATGTCGCGAACCCGACGCTGGATTTCGCCCGTCTTCGGATCGAGGAACATCAGGTCGTTGCCGGCCGCATTGGCCACGATCAGCGTCTTGCCGTCGGGTGTGGCCATCAGGTGATGGGGCTCCTTCCCGACTTCGAAACGCCGGAGTTCCTTGCGCGTGTCCTGGTCGATCAGGCTGATCGTGGCATCGCCCGAGTTGAGCACCACGACAACGCCGGCACTTGCGGCGGCCGCAAAGCACCACGCGGCCATGCCGACTGCCACTTTCCTGATGATTCTCATACCCCTGCCCCTCGTGCAGTAAATGCGCTCCCTGTCGAACGGAATTCTAATGGAGCGATGTCCGCGAAACGCCCAGCTAAAGGGTCTGAACTGCGCAGGACACAGAATGGTTGACCGACAAACCGCCGCGAGTGACCGGCGATCCGAAAAACTGCCATGCAAAAGGCCCTGAGCGAGTGAGCCCTGGCGCCCGGCAACTGTGCTTAAATCGGTCATCGAGCGTTGTTGCTTCCGCACCCTGGAGGTCGCCGATGTCCATGCACTTCCGCTCCACTGTTGCCTCGATTGCCGCGCTGGCCGCTGTGCTGGCCTCCGGCTGCGCGACCTCTGAGCCACCCCAAACCTTAACCGCGGCGGTCCCCGCACCCGCGCCCGTCGCCCATGCCGCGCCGGGCAAATCGGCGCCGATCGAAGTCGTGTCTGCGCAGTTTGGCGTTTTCGGTGCCGACCCGACGGGACGCCGCGTCCTGTACGAGACGGCCAAGTTTCCCGCCGTCATCGCAGCGCCCTACGGCTGGTACATCATCTTCAAGACAGAAAAGCCGACGGTGATCTGGCGCGAGGAATTCGAACTGCCCGAGCCGCCCCCCACCTGGGGACCGGGCGAGGCGATGGGCATCTACACGATCTCACCGGACCGCAAGACAGCGGTGACCGAACGCATCATCCCGACGCGGCTCGGCTTCATCGCCAACGAATGGCGCTACGCCCCCGGCGACCCGATCGGCGCGCACAAGATGCGTGTCTACCTCGACGGTCAGTTGATCCGCGAGTTTGCCTTTGACATTGAACAGGGTCCGAAGGACGAACCCGCGCCGCGACGCGGCCCGCACGGCGGCTCGACGCCGCGATCGACGACCTAAGGGTATTGCCGCCCGGTTCCACACCGCGCTATACAGTCTGGCGTGCTGGCTGCACAGCGGCGCCGCGTCTCGCATTTAGCGCCGCAACGCGTCCCACGCCTTCTGCAGGCGCTTGGAACTGACCGGCATCGGCGTACGCAGCTCCTGGGCAAACAAACTGACGCGCAGTTCTTCCAGCAACCAGCGGAAATCCTCGAGGCGCGGGTCGGGCACGCCCTTGCGCGCCACCACTTCGCGCTGCCACGGCACCTGCAGCGCAGCCACTTCCTGCAGCCGCTGCGTATCACGCGCCGGATCGTCCTTGATCTTGTCGAGCCGCAGCGCGATCGCCTTCAGGTACCGCGGGTAGTGCGCGAGTTGCCCTGCCGGCACGTCGACGACGAAGTTGCGCGGGAAGAGACGCTGCAGTTGCTGCTCGATGTCGGTGATGGCCGCAGCGAAGCCCCGCGCGGCGTTCATCTTCTTTGGCAAGGCCGCCGCGTCGGCGACGATCGCGCTCAGCAGCCGCGCGATTTCCTGCGCGATCAGGCTCAGCTTTGCGCGCGCTTCGTCTTTTCGCGCAACAAAGCCCGCACGATCAGTGGGCCAGGGGTCGACGAGGCAGGTACGATCGATCGCCGCGACCAGCACCTGTTCGCGCATCGCCTCGAAGCCGGCAAACGCCGCCGCCAGCGCCGGCACCGTGCCCGCTTGCATCTGCGTCGTCTGGAGGCTGGCCAGGCTTTTCTCCAGGAACTTCAGCTGTTCGCGCAGCTGCAGCCGGAATAGCCGCCGCAGCCCAGCGCGGTGCTGCAGGCGCGCGTCGTCGGCGTCGTCGAAGACATCGATCTCGCAGTGATCCTGCCGGTCGACCAGCGCCGGGAATCCGACCAGGGTGACTGCGCGTCCGTCGGCCCCGCGACGCTCGAGCTGCATCAACTCGGGTAGTTCGCCGAAGTCCCAGTCGCGAAGGTCGGCTTGCAGGCTTTGCGCCACGGCAATGTCGGCGCGGGCGGCTGTGCGAAAGCTCGACTGGATCTCCTCCCCCAGCTCGGCACGCAATTGCGCGACGTTCCGGCCCATGCCGAGCTGCCGGCCGTGCTCGTCGATGACCTTGAAGTTCATCGCCAGGTGCGCGGGCAGCGTCTCCAGCTTGAAGTCGGCGCGCTGGCAGACTGTGCCGGCATTCTCGCGCACATCGGCGATCAGCACGTCCAGCAGCGGCTCGTCGGTGCGATGGCCCTGCCGGGCAGCGAACCCCGCCGCGTAGTCTGGCAACGGAACGCAGTGGCGCCTCAGCTTCTGCGGCAGGGACTTCAGCAGCAGGTGCGCCTTCTCTTTCACCATGCCTGGCACCAACCACTCGGTGCGCACGCCATCGATCTGGTTCAGCGCCACCAGCGGGACGGTCAGCGTGACACCGTCGCGCGCACTGCCCGGCTCGAAGTGATAGGAGAGCGCGAGCGTTGCCTCGGGCCCGGCCTTGCCGCGCAGCGTCAGCTGCTTCGGAAAGAGATCGGTCGTGACACCGGCCGCTTCGTGCCGCATCAGCTCGTCGCGCACGAGGAACAGCAGCCTGGGCTGTTCGCGCTCGGCGGCGATGCGCCAGTTCTCGAAGGCAGCGCCGGTGGTGATGTCCGAAGGAATGACACGGTCGTAGAAGGCAAAGATGAGTTCGTCATCGACCAGCACGTCGAGCCGGCGTGAACGGTGCTCGAGTTCGCGGATCTCGCGCAGCATTCGCTGGTTGTGCGCGAAGAACTGCGCGCGGGACTCGTACTCGCCTGTAACGAGCGCTTCGCGGATGAAGATCTCCCGCGCATGACGTGGATCGAGCGGCCCGTAGTGCACGCGGCGTTGCTGGTAAACGAGCAGCCCGTACAGTGTCGCGCGTTCGAAAGCCATTACCTGCGCCGGCCGTTTTTCCCAGTGCGGATCGCCATGGGACTTCTTCAGCAGATGCGCCCCGACGCGCTCGAGCCAGGCCGGTTCGATGTTGGCAATCGTGCGAGCGAACAGTCGCGACGTCTCGACCAGCTCGGCCGCGATGATCCAGCGCCCGGCCTTCTTCAGCAGCGACGAGCCGGGCCAGAGGTAGAACTTGATGCCGCGGGCGCCGGCGTACGGCGGCTCACCACGATCGGCATCGAACACCCGGCAGCCGACGTTGCCGAGCAGTCCCGCGAGCAGCGCCAGGTGCACCTGCTCGAACGTCGCGGCCGACTCGTTGAGACGCCAGCCCTGCTCACCCACAAGCGCAGCCAGCTGACCGTGCACGTCGATCCACTCGCGCACGCGGCGCGGACTCAGGAACTGGCTGCGCAGATCCTCGGTGAGCTTGCGGTTGGACTTCTTGTGACCGATCCGCTCGTGCACGAAGTTCCAGAGTTTCACCAGCGTCAGGAAGTCGCTCTTGTCGTCGGCATGACGACGATGCGCCTGGTCCGCCGCCTCCTGCGCCTCCAGCGGTCGCTCACGCGGATCCTGCACCGACAGCGCGGAAGCAATGATCAGCACTTCGCTGAGGCAATGCTGCTCGCGCGCGGCGAGCAGCATGCGCGCCACGCGCGGATCGAGCGGCAACTTCGCCAGCTGCCGTCCGACAGCCGTCAGCTCGTTGCTTTCGTCCACCGCGTTGAGTTCGGCGAGCAGTTGCATGCCGTCGGCAATCGCGCGACCGGCCGGCGGCTCGACAAACGGAAACTGCCCGACGTCGCCCAGCCCGAGCGACTTCATCCGCAGGATCACGCTCGCGAGCGACGCCCGCAGGATCTCCGGATCCGTGAAGCGCGGCCGCCGGGCGTAGTCCTCCTCCGCGTACAGCCGGATGCAGATGCCGTCGGCCACGCGGCCGCAACGACCGGCGCGCTGGTTCGCGGCGGCCTGTGAAATCGGCTCGATCTGCAGCTGCTCGACCTTGTTGCGGTACGAGTAGCGCTTGACCCGTGCCAGCCCGGTATCCACGACGTAGCGGATGCCCGGGACCGTCAGCGACGTCTCCGCGACGTTGGTCGCCAATACGATGCGTCGCCCGGACGTGGACGGCCGGAACACCTGGTCCTGTTCCTCGGTCGACAGGCGCGCAAAGAGCGGCAGGATCTCCGTGCCCGCCCCTGCAGCGGGGCGCGCACCGATCCTGTGCTTGCGCAGCGCCTCGGCGGCCTCACGGATCTCGCGCTCCCCTGGCAGGAACACCAGTACGTCGCCACGGCCGGCGCCGGCACACTCATCGACCGCATCGACCAGCGCGTCCATCAGTGTTCGATCGTCGGCATCGTCCGCATCGGCGACCGGGCGATAGCGGATCTCGACCGGATAGAGCCGACCCGAGACCTCGATCACCGGCGCCGGCTTCTCCGGCGTGCCGAAATGCCGTGCAAATCGCTCGGCGTCGATCGTGGCCGACGTGATGATGAGCTTCAGGTCCGGCCGGCGTGGCAGCAGCTGCCTCAGGTAGCCGAGCAGAAAGTCGATGTTGAGCGAGCGCTCGTGTGCTTCGTCGATGATCAGCGTGTCGTACTGCGACAGCAGAGGATCGGCCTGCGATTCGGCGAGCAGGATGCCGTCGGTCATCAGCTTGATTGCGGTGCCCGGTCGGGTCTGGTCCGTGAAGCGCACCTTGAAGCCGACCACCTCGCCCAGGGGAGTCTGCAGCTCCTGCGCAATGCGCCGGGCGATGCTGGAGGCGGCGATCCGGCGCGGCTGCGTGTGGCCGATGAGGCGGCTCGATCCCCGCCCGAGCTGCAGGCAGATCTTCGGTAGTTGTGTGGTCTTGCCGGAGCCGGTCTCACCACTGACGATTACGACCTGGTGCTCGGAAATCGCGCGTGCGATGTCCTCGCGCCGGACCGAGACCGGCAGTTCCTCGGGAAAGGTGATGGCCGGCAGCGGCGCGCGAACCCGAGGCCCCGGCTTGCGGGGCGGGCTGGGCGTTGTGGGCTGCATCGGCTCGCGCGCACCCTGCGGTGCTAGCGCGTCATCGGAATCTCGGTGGCTGGAAGGGCCGCGTCATGCGGGGCCGGCGTGAGCGCGAAAGTATACTTTCGCCGATGAACGATGCTTCGATAGCGCAGCCGCTCGCCCGGATCGCCGACCAGGCGCAGTTCGTGACCTGGCTGCGCCAGGTGGCCCCGTACGTGCACGCGCACCGCGGCCGCACGTTCGTCGTCGCTTTTTCCGGCAGCCTGATCGCCTCCGGCCAGCTAATCGCACTGGTGCAGGACATCTCGCTGCTCAACGCGATGGGCATCCGCATCGTGCTCGTGCACGGCTCGCGCCCGCAGGTGCAGGCACAGCTGGCACTGAAAGGCATCGACTCGCGGTTCCATAACGGTGTGCGAATCACCGACGTCGCCGCGCTCGAATGCGCGAAGGAAGCGTCGGGCGAGATCCGGCTGGACATCGAAGCGGCGTTCTCGCAGGGCCTGCCGTCGACGCCGATGGCGCACTCCAAGGTGCGCGTCGTCAGCGGCAACTTCGTGACCGCGCGCCCGATGGGCATCATCGATGGCATCGACCTGCAACTGACCGGCGTCGTGCGCAAGGTCGACACCGAAGCGCTGCGTTTTGTGCTCGCCAACGGCGGCCTCGTACTGATGTCGCCGCTGGGATTTTCGCCGACCGGCGAGGCATTCAACCTGACGATGGAGGATGTCGCCTGCAGCGTGGCCACGGCGCTCAAGGCAGACAAGCTGGTTCTGCTCACCGAGACTGCCGGGATCAACGGCAAGGATGGGCGGCTGATGAGCGAACTCTCCGTCGAGGACGCCGAGTCCATGCTGGCCGCAGGCGAGGTCACTGGCGACGCAGCCTTCAACCTGAACTACGCGGTCAAGGCCTGCCGCGGCGGCGTCGCCCGTGCGCACATCCTGCCGCACGCGCTCGACGGCGGCGTGCTGGTCGAGCTCTTCACCCACGATGGCGTGGGCACGATGGTCGCTCCCGAAAATCTTGAGAAGATGCGCGATGCGACCGCCGACGATGTCGGCGGCATCATCAAGCTGCTCGAGCCGCTCGAGGCCGACGGCACGCTGGTCAAGCGGCCGCGCGAACTGATCGAACGAGAGATCGACCGCTTCACCGTGCTCGAACACGACG
>Ga0316601_100001363_pt1 | contig 11825 bp, 10 predicted proteins | sample OWC_soil_day5_no_FD_207663 | JGI IMG/M metagenome (GOLD analysis project Ga0316601, IMG submission 207663) | Wetland soil microbial communities from Old Woman Creek delta, Ohio, United States - OWC_soil_day5_noCT | ecosystem: Environmental > Terrestrial > Soil > Wetlands | place: USA: Ohio...
CTCCTGAGCCCACGAGAGGCTTCTTAGGCACCGTTCAATCGTCCTGCGATTGTTCGTAGTGAGGACATATACAGAGACGGGAATCTTTTCCATCATCTATCATCCACAGTTCATCGTTCGTGGTTTGTTGTCCATCGTTTATGGTTCACGGTCCATCGCTCATCGTTCATGGTTCGCCCCTCATGGTTCATCGTTTGTAAATCAGCTCTCCCAATTTTCTATCAACAATCTCCTCGACTTCATCCACCGTGATCCGTTCCATGCACTGATGATCTGTTGGGCAAACCCTCTTCCAACAGGGACTGCAACGAATATCCTTCCGAACGACCACATGGCCCTCTCCCCAAGGACCTGTGGTGAGGGGAGGTGTTGATCCAAAAAGAGCGACGACAGGGATACCGATGGCGGCAGCGACATGCATGGTCCCGGTATCGTTGGTTACCAGGAGAGTACAACGTTCCAGAAGCGCCGCCAGTTGCAGTAAACCGGTTTTCCCGGCCAAATCGATTCCTTTTATTCCTAAATGGCGCAGGATCTCGTAGATGATCGGACGCTCTCCCTCCTTCCCGAACAGGAGGACCTTCGTTTCCCATTTATTCGCAAGCCTCTTCCCCAATTCTCCAAACCGATCTGGATTCCAGCACTTGGCCAAACCATAAGTCGCTCCAGCATTTATACCGATTAGCGGTTTTCCCTCCGGAATCCCCAGGTCTTTCAATGTTCGATCCGCCCACTTTCGATCTTCCTCTCTCAGAAAAATCCGAGGAGACGGAGGATTTTCAATCTTTCCAAACGGCTCAATCAGTTTTAGATAATAATACACTCGGTGGCCTTGAAGGACCTCTTGGGTTCGGCGAATTCCGTAGGTCAGAAAGAGCGAACGCCACTCATCTCGATAACCGATTCGAATTGGGATTCGGGCCAGAAAAATGTGGAGAGCAGAGCGGAAGGACCGGGGGAGGATGACGGCCAGATCAAAATTCCTCTCCTTCAAGGATTGGCTGAGATTTAAATCTTCCCAAATAGACCCGATCCCTCCCTCCTTTTGAAATGGGATAATCTCATCCACGTAGGGAAACGTTTTCCATAAATCGACGAGATAGCTCGGAACCAGGACCGCTAAATGGGATTTTGGAAAAAAGGTCTTCAGTTGTTGAACCGCAGGATAACTGAGCACGGTATCCCCCACCCAGTTTACTCCCCTTACCAAGATACGGCTGATCCCGCCCGTGGCGGAACTAAGATCACGCTTCAATACATCGCTCCTTCATGAGGTTAGAAGCAGTATGACATGTAGCCCACAGAATCATCAATAACACATCCTCAGCCAGTGAGTCCCAACATGTTCTTCGTTGCTTCAAAAACCTCATCGACTGAGATCGCTTTAATACACAAAAGTTCTCTGCACGAATATTCATGACACGGATTACAACCCACTTCTTTTCTTACTTTGATGTGATTTCCCATAGGCTCGTTTTCAATGGGGTCTGTCGGTCCGTAAATGGCGACGACAGGAATTCCCATGAGGGAGGCAATATGCATAGGTCCAGTATCTCCTCCAACATAAAGATCGCAGTGTCTATATACCTCCCCCAACTGGGTCAAAGATACCGTTTGGGGCCCCAAAAGGGATGGCTCCTTCATCTCTTTTCGAATGCCTTCCACCCCTTCGAGTTCCCCATCGCCCCAGGTGAAAAGAACTGTGGCCTTAAGTTCCCGGACCAATCGATCGGCCAATTGGGCAAACTGATCGGGCATCCATCGTTTGAAAAGCGCTTTGGCACTCGTTCCCGGATGGATCGCAATCAAAGGTTTCCTGGGGGATCTCGATGAAGCCTTAAAAAATGACGCGACATATTCCCGATCCTCTGGGGGAATATGAAGGCCGTACTTGGGTTTTTCTACCTCCATTCCCATCCCCTTGAGAAGTAATAGATTTCTTTGGAACCGACTGATCCTTTCTGGAGGTAGTCTCACTTTCACGTTTGAAAACAAGAAATTCCCTTCCTTCGTCGACATTCGATCATATCCAATCCTCTTCGGAGAACCTGAAAGAAAAGAGAGGACACCGCTTTTAAGAATCCCATGGAAATCGAGCACCACATCAAACTTTCGCATTCGAAGATCTTTGACAAACCCACGCATCTCCCCGATCGACCCCCACATCCCCCTTAGCGACTTTATTCCTTTGGTCCACCTTCTCCTTGGAAACAAAATCACCTCGTCAACCTCTGGTTGACTTTTTAGGAAGGCTTGAGAGGGTTCTTCAACGATCCAGGCGATTGAGGAGGACGGATAGTGTTCTTTTAGGGCTTTTGCTGCAGGCAGCGTTCGGATTACATCCCCCACTGCACTCAGCCTCAAAATTAAAAACTTCTGATCATCCATTTCTGAAAGATTAGCCTATTACCCCCCAATTTTCAATAGCAAATACAAGAAGATATCAAATGGAAATATCGCTTCCTCCCTGGACTTTTTGCCTGTGAAAATAATATACTATTGTGGATGCTTCCGGCCATCCCGTCAGGACGGGACAGACACGGCGGGGCTTCCAAACCTTCTCTCCTTGCTTCGCCCTCGGGGAAAATGAGAATTGGGACAGCGATATTGGTTGCCGGGTTATGGGGCGCTGGTTTATTCATCCCAGTCGGCGCCTTGAAGGCCCTTCCCAAAGACGAGATGAGAAACACGCCTTCCTATGCCGGTTTCACGAATATTCAGGCCACGAAAAATTTCTTTGTTATTGTCGGCGATACGCAAAGGACGAGTCACTGGGAATTCTGGCGGGAAAGGAATGACAGAGAACGAAAATTAGTCGTTGATGAGATAACGAGGCGCGAACCAGCATTTGTGATCCACCTTGGGGATCTCACGACCCGGGGAAGTTCAGAGAAACACTGGCAGCAATTTGACGATATGCACAAAGAATTTCGCAAGAAAAAGATCCCGTACTTCCCAATATTTGGAAATCATGAATTTTACGGCGAGGACAGGAAAGCACTGCAGAAATATTTTCGGCGTTTTCCCCATCTTGATCAAAGGCGATGGTGCAGTTTCACCTGGAAGAATGTAGGATTCATCCTGGTTGATTCCAATTTCTCTTCCCTGACCAAAGAACAAATCGAAGAACAATCTCAGTGGTATTTGAAGGAGTCTGAAAAATTCGAAAAGAACAGGGAAATTGATTTCATTATCGTCTGCTGCCACGAGCCACCTTTTACCAACAGCCGGGTGGTCGGTCCAAACAAGGAGGTCAAGATTAACTTTGCTGATCCTTTTATTCGGTCCCAAAAGACTCGTTTATTTTTGAGCGGCCACAGCCATTCTTATGAGCGGTTTCAAGTAAACGGCAAGTTCTTCATCGTCTCCGGGGGAGGAGGTGGCCCGAGACATAAAGTGATGATCGACCCCCGAAAGCGACGTACCCAAGACCTCTTTTCTGGCCCTGAACGTCGCTTTTTCCATTTTTGCGAGATAGAGAACCACAACGATACTCTTGTCTCCAGAGTGGTACGCCTCGAATCCGATGAACCACTCACAGAGGTCGACCCGTTCATGATCCCGAAGATTGCAAGATAAGAAAACTATCCGGTGAGGCAGACCAAGAACTTTCCAGGCAGGCTCTTTGTTTTACCATTTGAATCGACGCATATGTGCTGGGTCTCTCCTTCGGCAATCACTTCTTCCTCCTGATCTTTACGAAGGATCTGATACCCAAAGGTGATCATTCGTTTATTGGCATCCTTCAACCGAGTTCGCACAATGACTGTTTCATCATATCGGGCAGAACTCCGATACCGGCAATGGACATCCGTCACCACGAGTTTATACCCCATCGCCTCCAAATCAGCATAGCGGAAACCTCTTTCTCGACACAACTCAGACCGCCCTACTTCAAACCAGACCAGATAATTCGCATAATAAGCCACTCCCATTTGGTCCGTTTCCGCATACCTTACTCGAATATCCACATCCACCCAGTCTTTCGTGCTATTCGTTGCCATTCGGTTCTTTCGTTTATAATGCTCTCAAATATTCTGGCCGAAGCAAGTCCGGATCCTTCCTCTGAAGAACCTCACGAATTCGACGGAGGGCTTCTTCTTTCTGCTCTGGCATTTGAATCCGAAGAGGGAGATAGTTTGAGGCGTGATTGGAAGCGAAAAAACAATGGGTGAATTGACAATGAGTAATCATCGTTTCCAACTCTTGAATCAGGCCGAAGGGGGTGGGCAAAACCAGATTTCCCGTCTCGATCTCTTTCGCAATGGGCGTTCCAGGAACAATCATGAGCGAAAGGGCACCCACATAGTCCGGGTCCATCGAGGAAAGGACCTTTCCGGTCTCGGCAGCGTGGGAATGACTGCCTGTCACACCTCCGATGCCTAAAATCACCGTCACGGAAAGAAGAATTCCGGATTCCTTTACCCTTTTCCCGGCACGGATCAATTGATCTACGGTGGCATTCTTCTTGATGCGTTTCAATACCTCCGGGTCTCCTGACTCCAAGCCCAAATAGAGTATTCCCAAACCCAGGTCTTTCAGGGCTTTAAGTTCGTCCACATCTTTTCGAAGGACATCTTTTGCATTAGCGTAGATCCCTACCCTTTCAAGCTCCTTTAATCTCTCCTTGAGATAGGACAGGATCTGAAGGAGTCCTTTTTGGGGAATGCTGAGGGCATCCCCATCCGCCAAAAATACTCTTCGAATTTTATAAGGACTCACCTCATCGACATCTTCTTTGATCTCTTCGAAACTCTTTATCCGGAAACGTTTCCCCTGATAAGCACTGCAAAAAGTGCATCGGTTGTAAGAACAACCCACCGTGACCTGAAGGATCAAGCTGTCTGCTTCGCTGGGGGGTCGGAAAATCATCCCTTCATATTTCATTTTGCTCTCCTTTAGAAAGGGGACAGGCTACTTTTTGCCCTCATTGTAACCATTCTTAGGACGCTCTCTATCAAAAAGGTGCCTGTCCGTTTTTCTGTCTTCGAATTGATAAATGATCTCTCCTTCCTTGACCATCCCCAATTCCTTGCGAGCGATCTCTTCGATATACCTCCTGTCACTCTGCAACCTTTTTATTTCTTCCTTCAACCTTTGATTCTCTCCCTCCAATTGTGAATTTTTTTCCTTGATCCGGACCACCTCCTTCCGGAGACGAAGAAGATTGAAGATTCCCTTTTCTCCAAAAAAGGTGAGACTCCCAAGAATCAAAAGGGAGATAACAATTAAAATAAGAATGCGCCTTTTTTTCATTCAAACATCGATTCTTCCGGGAACCCTTCGTAAAAAGGCGCCGGGCACCTTTTTAATAGCTCAACAAAGATTCGGGGCCCGCTTCTCCGCAAAGTGAACGTAGCCTATCCCTTTTTTCTACTGTAGTCTAAATTTAATCGGGATGGTTCCCCCTTGGACAGTCTGAGGTTGGTCCTTGGACAAGGGAGCAAACCGCCACTGTTTCAAGTATTGGAGGGCAATCCTTTCCAGCTCTGCATCCCCTTTGACAGAGGGGACAACCCGGTCCACTGTCCCATTGGGCAATACCCAGAGCGTCAGTTCGATTTCTACCTCCACTTTCAATTTAGCCTGGGGAGGAGGAGGTCTTTCCAGAATCTTCCGGCTGACGAGAGCCCCCTTGATCCCCAGTCGAAGGTTTTCTTCCAGCGGTTTTTCCAGGGCATTTCTTTCCTTGGCATTCAGAAGCCTCTGGATGACCTTCTCGGTCCCTTTATCCTTTAAAGAGACTGAATCCATCGCGTCCTTTAGAGAAGGAGTGGGGGCTTCTGGATAGAAAAGATCCTCCTTCTTTTTCAAGTATTCCTTTAATTCCTGATCCATTTCTTTAAACTCTGAAGAATTCTTCAGGGCTTTCATTTTCTCATCGACACTGGCCCCCTCCAATTTTTTCGGTCGAGGGTATTCCGGGGCAAGGGTCCTCCAATCTTCACGGGCACTGGCTTCCTCCATCTTCTTAAGAATGACTTCCTCTCGTATCCGTTTTTCTTCCGGAGGGATGGTGCCTTTTCCCCATCTCAAGATCCTTTTGCTTTCATGGGTCAGAACTCTCCATCCGTCCCTCACGCGAATCGGGAAGGAGGGGACGAAAATGGAAATCCAGGATAGAACCCCGATCAAGACAAGGAAAAGGGCGACGAAAAGGAAGGGTCGCTTCCGGTTTTTCGTTGATTGTTTTTTCGTCAACGGAGATCCCCCTTATCCATCTGGTCCAGCATTTTTCTGGCGATTTCTCTTCGATCTTCCCTTTTGCTCTTCTCCAGCAGCTTGTGGTAGATCTGCCTGGCTTCGGAGATTTTTTTCTCTTGCATATAGAGGGCCCCCAGCTTCAGAAGGGCTTCTTCCGTCAAGTCGGAGTGTTGTGGATAGAGGTAAATGACCTTTGAGAATTGAACCAAAGCCGATTCTCGGTTTCCGGCCTCCAGATAGGCCTCTCCCAGCTTATACTGGGCTTGACTGGCCACTCTCTCTTCCGGACTTCGAACCGCCGCAGAAAAGGCGGCGACGGCCTCCCCAAATTTCTTCTGGGTGAAGTACAGGGTTCCCAGTCTCAATTGCCCTTCATACTGGATGTCCTCTCGAGGGAAACTGCCTGACAATTCTTTCAAAATCTTCTCCGCCTGATCCATCTTCCCTAAACTCCGGTATCCCTCCTCCATCCCGAGGTAGACTCTCCTGGCGGATGGGTGCTGGGAATGGTTCTTAATCACCCATTCGTAATGCTCGAGGGCTTTCGTGTAATTTTTCAAAAGAAGATAGAGACCTCCCAGTTCGACATGGGCCTCAACCGCAAGATGGCTTTTGGGAGAATGATGAATCACCTGATTCATCCCTTCAATGGCTTCCGCCCACTTTCCATCCTTCGCGTACAGAAGGGCAATACGGAACCGTGCTTCCTCCGCCAACTCGTTGTTAGGATAAAGACTGATGAGCTCTTGATAGGTCTTTATTGCATTCTCTTTCATCCGCTCTTGTTGGTAGGTATCCCCCAACTGCATCAAGGCTTGAGCGGCAAGGGCATGTTGGGGATATCGCTTTAAAAAAGTCTCTACCTGCGAAATAAAGGAATCATACTTCCTTTCCTGAAGGAGGCAGAGGAGGATTCCATAATCGGCCTCCGGCGCTTCTTTGGATTTGGGATAAGCTCTCACGACGTGGGAATAGGATTGGGCGGCTTGCGCATATCGTTTCAGGTTATAGTACCCATCTCCTATCTTCAGGAGGGCGGAAGGCACGTAGGAGCTTTGCGGGTACTTTCGGGCAAGACCCTGGAATTCCTCAATGGCCTCGTGGAATTCCTTCTTCCGGAAATGAGACCATCCGATCCAGTACCGGGATTCATCCCCATAGGAGCTCAGGGGGTTCGATTCCAAGAGCGTTCGAAATTGGCGAATCGCCTCATCAAACCGTTCCTCCCGATAGGCCACCCATCCAAGGAGATAGTAAACCTTGTCTTGATCCTTGTTCTCCTCCGTCGTGGAGGTCAATCGCATCAGATAGCTCTTGGCCTTCTGATAATCATTCTGATTCAGATAACACTGCCCCACCATCAAGAAGATCGAAGGGGTGGATCGATATTGGGGAAATTCGGCGAGGATCTTCAAGAAATACTGATTGGCCTCCTTCCACTCTCTCCTTTGAAAATGGTACCACCCCAGACCGTTCAGCGCCTTTGGATACAAGGTTGGATCTTTCTGCAATTTTTCCACATATCCAACCCCTTTCCGATAATCCTGTTTCGAAAGCGAAGCCTCGGCTAACCAATAAAAAACTTCGTTTTTCTCCACCAAATTTGGAAAATCAGTGAGGAGCCTCTCCCAGTATTGGATGGCCACTTCATAATCCTTTAAGTAAAAATGAGCGTAACCCAATTTTGAGTAGACGAGGGGTTCAAGGCCTGCCCTCCCCTTCTCCTCCAGTGCTTGATGATAGGAAACGACGGCCCTTTTATAGTCTTTCTGACTAAACAGGCTTTCTCCCAGCATGAAATGGACCCACTCGTGGAGTTCACTTTCCGGATAGGTCCTGAGGAATTGACGAAAAATGCTTATGGTATTGGAGTATTCCTTTTTGCCAAAATAATATTGCCCGATGTCAAACAAGCACTGTTCCGCCCATGGGGAGGAAAGAAATTGTGAAAGAAATCTCTGATAGAGAAGAATGGCCCTCTCTACTTCATCGGCCCCCAAATAGGTCTTGACAATTCCCCAGAAGATCGGATCCGAAAGTCTTGTTCCGGGGTGGGTGAGAAGAATGTCCTCAAAGGTTTTTCTCCCCTCGGAATACTGCCCAAGAGAGACCAGACTCCAGGCCAATGCATAGTGAGAGCTCTCTTCCAGCGGATGCTTTGGATAACGTCTCCAGAAGTTTTTGAATTGGTCTGCCGCCTCTTTGAATCTTTTGAGCCGAAAGTAGCTGGCACCGGTCAAATATTCGGCTTCGGGTCTCCACCTCCCTCCCGGATGCTCCCGAACAAGGGTCTCCATTTCCTGAAGCGTTTCGGTATATCGCCCGACCTGATAGAGGCAGTATCCGGACCAAAACAAGGATGATTCCGCAATGGGATGGGCAGGAGTTTTTTCATAGACCCGGTGAAAAAATGGATGCCCTTCTTCATAGGCACCCTGTTTGAGTCGGATCCATCCGCATGAGTATGAGGCATACGGATAGAATTCACTTCCAGGATATTTCTCAACTACCGTACGAAAATACGAAAATGCCCCATCGTCCTTTTCTTGGTGATATCTAGCTTCTCCCATCCAATAATAGGAAGACCCTGCCCACGCACTCCGTGGGTAATCTTGAATCAGTTTTTGGAAAGCAGCGATGGCATCTTCGTAATCCCCTTTGAGATATCGATATCTTCCTTTTTCATAAAGGGCCTTGTCTCCCATCAAGGCTTTTGCCACACCCGAAGTAAATCGACTCGAATAGGCACAACCAGGCTGCGTGGTGGAAGCGCTGATCTTTTTCGTCGGACCGATGGAATCTTCGCTCAAATCGAAGGAATCCACACGAGGCTCTTCCTTGGTCCTTTGAACCAGGATTCCGGGAAGGGGAACTTCTCTCTTCTCGATCCATTTTGTCTCCTCTTTTCCGAACAAGGTAATTTCAGAAGGTCCGCTATAATCCTGCTGTCCCTCGCTTTGGAGAACGGGAAAAGAGAGGGTGATCGAAACCAGGAGACAGAAGCTCAAAACCCTAACGAATGAGTTAAACATAATGCAACCCTTTGTTAGAAAAGTATCAAACATATGGAAAAATTGTCAAGGATTGACAGGATTTTTATAACTATGATAGGTTGATGACGATGACGAAAAAGATGGAGCCCTACGGGCAAGCCCGTGGTCCCCAACATACATACCCGCCTACGCCAAGGCTTTGGCGGGTCATCCGCCGGTTGGCGAAAGCCACCGAAGCACAGCAGGTCTATCGCTGTGACGACTACTGTCAACATGACGCGTTCCCTCACGGCCAAGGCCGCCCCTGCACGCCGAAGTCCCCACCTTCACCCGAAGGGTTCGTCCAGGCAGGTGTTACAACACGCAGGCGTGGTCTCCTGCGTAGGCGGATGACATTCGTGATATCAGCCATTCTTATTCTTCCCATGGTGTTGACAGAATGCACCAATGGAACGAGGGCTTCCGGTTCAAACTCGAGGAAGGATTTCAAGGCCATGCGTGAAAAGATGGTGGAAAATCAAATTAGAGCCAGAGGAGTGAAAGACCCTCGCGTCCTTGCTGCACTCCTCAAAGTAGAGCGACACCGATTTGTGCCTGAAAAATACTTGGACTCCGCATATTCCGATCAACCACTTCCCATCGGAGAGGGCCAAACCATCTCTCAACCCTACATCGTCGGTTTGATGACCGAACTCTTGGCACTCAACGGAAATGAAAAAGTTTTAGAAATCGGGACAGGTTCGGGGTATCAGGCCGCGATTTTAGCGGAATTGGCGAAAGAAGTTTACACCATCGAAATCATCGAATCTCTTGCCTCCACGGCAAAAAAGAGACTTTCGGAACTGGGTTACCAGAACATCACAGTCAAAGCTGGAGATGGATACCTGGGATGGCCTGAAGCCGCACCCTTTGATGCCATCATCGTCACCGCTGCCCCCGACCACCTCCCGAAACCCCTCATCGAGCAATTGAAGGAGGGAGGCCGGATGGTCGTGCCCGTAGGTACTTACACACAGGAGTTAAAGAAAATTGTCAAAAGGTCTGGAAAGATGGAGACCATCGACGTTATTCCTGTCCTCTTCGTCCCCATGACCGGTGAAGGGGTGAAACAGAAGAAATGAATTTTATAAATAAGGGATAGCATTAAGTACTTCCTATAAGTAGCAAATCACGAACTTCAAAAACATTACAAGACTTCAAATTGCAATCATTGATATTTTTTATTAAAGATGACATGCCGATAACCAATTCCGCAAAAGTGGAGGTGCATAGAATGAAAGTATTATTGGTAAATGGTAGTCCAAACAAAAAAGGATGTACGTACACAGCCCTTTGTGAAGTGGGAAAGGAATTGAATAAGTTTAATATTGAAACAGAGATATTCTATATCGGAAAAAAACCAATAAGAGGATGTATGGCATGCAGAAAGTGTACCGATACAGGGAAATGCGTGTTTGATGATGATGCTGTCAACGTTGCACTTGATAAGGGAAATACATCAAACGGTTTTATTTTTGGTTCTCCTGTCCACTATGCAGGACCTTCTGGTTTCATAAAATCATTTTTAGACAGATGCTTTTATGCTGGCAGCAATGTATTTGCTTATAAACCGGGTGCAGCAATCGTAAGCTGCCGCAGGGGTGGCGCTACATCTGCATTTGATCAGTTGAATAAATATTTTTCCATTAATAATATGCCTATTGTATCATCCCAGTACTGGAATATGGTACATGGCAACACGCCAGAGGAAGTATTGCAAGATATTGAGGGATTACAAACAATGCGGACACTTGGCCGAAATATGGCATGGCTACTACAATCAATAGAAGCGGGTAAAAATGCAGGTGTTTCCTTGCCCGAAAAGGAAGACAGGGTATGGACAAATTTCATTAGATAATCTGTGAAAGTCTGGATTTGACTTTGCGGACATTATCAAGCGTAATGGTTCCTTCCTCTTCAGATCCACATGGACCTTCCATATGCAATCTTTCAGAGGGAAATCCTCAACCTCAAGTGTCCATTGACAAAGAACAATTGAATGGGTAGGATTCTTACAAATTACGCAATGCAGTACAATAATTGTTATGCCAATGGAAGATTCAAGATACGCAAAACCAAATTGAGAAAGGAGGGTGCCATGAAATCTAAGTTAACCTTTGGGATGGTAGCTTTCTGTATGATCCAATACTTCGGGAATATTGGGCCTCTCCCGAGACTCGCCGCTGCACAAGTCGTACGAATCGAAGTCCATACGCTGAAGACAATGACTCTGACGGACGAACAATTCTTAACTGGAGTCAAGGAGGGTAAACCCGATGTTATCGCCGGAGAGTTGCGGATTCCTCGGCCCGGTACAGACCGTTTACCTGCAATCGTCCTCGTGCACGGGTCCGGTGGGGTGGGGGGCCACGTTCACGTATGGTCGCAGGAGTTGAACAAGATGGGTGTGGCTACTTTCCTTCTGGATGGCTTTACGGGACGTGGTATAATGGACACAATAGCAAATCAGGAGCAGCTTAGCCGGCTCACAATGATCAACGATACCTATCGGGTCCTCGAATTACTCGCTAGGCATCCTCGCATTGACCCGTCACGGATTGCCATCATGGGGTTTCCTCGGGGTGGGCA
>Ga0316601_100001365_pt1 | contig 11813 bp, 11 predicted proteins | sample OWC_soil_day5_no_FD_207663 | JGI IMG/M metagenome (GOLD analysis project Ga0316601, IMG submission 207663) | Wetland soil microbial communities from Old Woman Creek delta, Ohio, United States - OWC_soil_day5_noCT | ecosystem: Environmental > Terrestrial > Soil > Wetlands | place: USA: Ohio...
AAAGAAGGTTGGAAAGGGCTGTGGTTACAAATCGCAGCCTTGTTTTTTCCCTCGACGAGCCATTTCATGGAGAATTCCATTGAGAATGGTTCTTTTTTTGTAGCTCCACGTTGGAGAGATTAATAGTTTCCGTTGCACATCACCGGTCAGACGGTGGATGGTGATTTCTGGGGGAACCAGGGGCAGCAAATCGCAAACCAAACCAATGTATTCTTCTGGTGAGCCAAATGGCACATATCCCGGATATTCTTTCTCGAGTAAAGACCCTTTCACAACATTCAGCAAATGAAGTTTGATGCCATAAATCCGATCCTGATCCGACCTTGGCTGAGTGACGTATCGAACAGAAGCTTCCATGTCTTGTTTGCTTTCTCCCGGCAAACCCAGGATAAGGTGTGTGACAATCCGAATCTTCCGCTGGGAGAGATTGGCAACGGCTTTGTCGTACATGGAAAGGGGATACCCGCGATTCATCCGGATTGCAGTATCTTCATGGATTGATTGCAGACCAAGCTCTACCCACAAAAAGGTATTACGATTCAGTTCTTCCAGCAAATCCAAGACATCTTCGTCCAGGCAATCCGGCCTTGTCGCAATGGCAATGCCGACGACATTGGGATAGGACAAGGCTTCCTGATACAATGACCGCAATTGTTCTACGGGTGCATAGGTATTCGTGTGGCTTTGGAAATATGCCATATATCCAATTGCTGAAGGCCATTTGCCGGTTAGGAGCTCCATCTGACCTGCCATATCGCTTGAAAGTTCTCCGGATCCTTCAGGTGAGCAAAAGCTGCACCCGCCGAAACCTTTTGTGCCATCACGGTTGGGGCAGGTAAACCCGGCATCCAACGATAGCTTGATGATTTTTCCTCCAAAACGGTTTTTCAAGTCCTGGCCGATGGAAAAGTAGGGCAGATGATTGGTTCCTGTTGACATATCAAAATCCTTCCAACGTGCCACTTTCTTTGTGGCGCTTTCATAGAGTCTATGGTATAATAATTCCTTATTAAAGTGAAGTGAATCTTGAAAAAAGGAAACAAAAATGTCTGCCCAAAAATCAACAAAACCACTATGGAGCCAAGAAAATTCACTGGAGGCAAGAGAAACCTCTTATGTTTCCGCGGACGGAATTCAGACAACCACGGCAAAGCCCAGTCTGCTGCTTCACAGCTGCTGCGGTCCATGCAGCTCCGCAGTAATTTTCAGTGTGGCCCCCGATTTTCAAGTGACAATTTATTTTTATAATCCCAACATCACCGACCCGGATGAATATGAACTGCGGAAGGCAAGTCAGATCCAGCTGATTGATGCAATCAATTCGGATCCGGACTGTCCATATAACATAAATTTTAAGGAGGGCCCCTACGATCGGCAACGTTTCTACGAAGCGACCGCCGACTTCAGTAATGAACCGGAGGGTGGCAGGCGGTGCAACGTTTGCTTTCGCATCCGTCTCGAAAAAACGGCGGAAATGGCCCTGCAGCTGGGATACGATTATTTTGGAACTACGCTGTCCGTCAGCCCACACAAAGACAATGATGTCATCAGCCATATTGGAAGACGACTGTCTCAGACTTATGGGATCGGCTTTTTGGACAGGAACTTCAAAAAGAATGGCGGCTATCAGGAATCCATTGCGCTTTCCAAAAAATACGGACTATACCGACAAACCTATTGCGGATGCGACTATTCCAAACCAAAAGAAACAAATAAATAAATGTATTAAAATGTAAAAAATAAATGAAAGATAGAGAGGAAAAAAACATGTCACAACTTACAATTCCAGAAAAGTACACACCAGTCATCGACTACATGGAAAGCCAAAGAGCCATCAAAAAAATCAAAGATTTCTTTCAGGACGAACTGGCTTACGGGTTGAACCTGAGAAGAGTCACCGCACCGTTGTTTGTCAGACCCGAAAGCGGGCTCAATGACAACTTGAATGGTGTTGAGAGAACAGTCAATTTTTCCTTAAAAGATTTAGATGAGGCCAATGTTGAAGTGGTTCAATCTCTGGCCAAATGGAAGAGAATGGCCCTTGGCAAGTACGGAATCAAACCGGGACACGGCATCTATACCGATATGAATGCGATTCGTAGGGATGAAGAGCTTGACAACCTACATTCCATCTATGTGGACCAGTGGGACTGGGAGAAAGTCATTCTCAAAGAGGATAGGAATGACGCATTTCTGGAAGAAACCGTCAACACCATCTACAGAGCCCTTAAAAATCTGGGTGATTATGTCAACAGACTTTACCCGGAACTTAAAACTGAGTTGCCCAACGAGATTTTTTTTACAACAACCCTTGAGCTGGAGGCACAATACCCTGATAAGACCCCAAAAGAAAGAGAAAATGCCATTGCCCAGGAAAAGAGAGCTGTGTTCATTAAACAAATCGGTGGAAAGCTAAAATCCGGAGAGAAGCACGATGGACGTGCACCGGATTATGATGACTGGACGCTGAACGGTGATATTATCCTATGGAATGATGTGCTGGGTATCGCCTACGAAATTTCCTCCATGGGTATCCGCGTTGATGAAATAGCCATGGCAGCGCAATTGGCAGCAGAAGGCGCTTCGGATCGTTCCGACTTGCCTTTCCACAAAGCTATCTTGGAAGGGGAACTGCCTTATACCATCGGCGGAGGCATTGGACAAAGCAGACTTTGCATGTACTTTCTGCGAAAGGCCCATATCGGCGAAGTCCAGGTATCCGTCTGGCCCGACGACATGATTGAAGCATGCAGCCAAAACGATATTTTCCTGTTGTAATTGTAGGTTTTGATGAAATACGTAGACTTGATCATTGATAACAAAAGCGATCAGACCGACACCTTATACACCTATGGATGCCCCTTTGAGGACATCAGCATCGGCCAAAAGGTGGTGGTTCCTTTTGCAAGGGGAAACAAGCTGAAGGAAGCCTACGTATTTGACATAAAAGAAACTTATGACCGGGATATAAAAGGACTAAAATTTGTGGATTCGGTGGATCCGGCTATTTGCCTGACCCCGGAAATTATCAAAACCATCATCTGGCTAAAAAGAAGAGTCGCCTGCAGATATATTGATGCAGTGCGACTTTTCACCCCAGCCGGAGAACCCTCCAAACGTGGCAAAAAACGGGAGCCGTTCCAGGGTCATGAAGGGGAAAGCCAGCCCATCGATCAACTGACAGCCGAGCAAAAGAATGCGCTGTCCATCATAGAAGAAGGGGCAGACAAGCCGGGCAACAAAATATTTTTGCTCCATGGCATTACAGGAAGCGGCAAAACAGAAATCTACATGAGGGCGATAGAAGAATGCCTGAAGAAGGGCCAGACAGCCATCATGATGGTCCCTGAAATCTCATTGACAAAGCAAATAATCGACCGTTTTATCGGCCGTTTTGGATATGAAACCATTGCTGTGCTCCACAGCAAACTTTCCCTGGGTGAGCGGTATGACGAATGGATCCGAATCCGTGAAGGCAAGGTTAAAATTGTCATCGGAGCCCGTTCTGCGGTATTTGCGCCTTTGGAAGACATCGGCATAATCATATTGGATGAAGAACACGAATCCACATACAAATCCGATATGACACCAAAGTACGATACGGTAGAAATTGCCATCAAACGTGCAAAAGCATGGGATGGGATTGTGCTTCTTGGCAGCGCCACCCCGTCGGTGGTATCCTATTACCGTAGTCGGGAAAATATGTATACGCTGATTGAGCTGGAAGAACGGTACAATAAGGTGCCCCTTCCGAAAGTTCAGGTCGTAGATATGAGGCAGGAATTAAAAGAAGGAAATAAGACTATTTTCAGCCGGGCGCTGTACGATGAAATGTCAGAGACGCTTGGCAAAGGCCAACAGGTCATTTTGTTCCTGAACCGAAGAGGCTATGCAACCTTCTTATCCTGCAGAGAATGCGGGTATGTATCACGTTGCAGCCATTGTGGCATTTCCTTGACTTACCACAAAGATACAAACCGGATGAGTTGCCATTATTGCGGCTATTTCGAACCGGTACCCAAAACCTGTCCTTCATGTGGCAGCAAGTATATCAAGTTTTTTGGTACGGGGACAGAAAAGGTGGAAGAAGCGGTGAAGGAATATTTTCCGGACGCAACCACCGCCAGGTTGGATTTGGACACCGTCAAAAAGAAAGGCAGCTTGAACAAAATTTTGGACCAGTTCGGACAGGGCAAAATACAAGTGCTCACCGGAACTCAACTGGTTGCCAAGGGTCTGGACTTTAGGAATGTTGGTCTTGTGGGAATCATTTCCGCAGACGTGACCTTGCACATTCCCGATTTTCGATCCCCGGAACGGGCATTCCAACTGATCACACAGGCTGCAGGCCGAGCAGGTCGGGGCGATGAGGCTGGCAAAGTGATTATCCAGACTTATACACCGGATAATTATGCCATTGAAGCTGCCGGAGCCCAGGATTATGGACGGTTTTATGATACAGAAATCAGATTACGGGAATATATGGAGTATCCACCTTTTTCTGACTTGATTCAGGTCACCTTTGAGGCCGAAAACGAACAAGACGCGTGCAATGCGGCCGATGAGTGGCACCAGGGATTGATTCGGATGTTGGGGCAGGACCAGGCAGACAGGATATTTCCGCCTCTACCCGCAGGCAAAATGCGGGACCGTGAAATATTTCGATATTACATGATATTAAAATCACCACCGGGGAAACGGAACCATTTCATGGAAGCCCTGGATCGGATGAAAGAAACAAAAAACGCAGAAAAACGTTGTCGGTACAATGTGTCGACAGACGTAAACCCGTACAGTATTTGGAGGAGTTGACATGGCATTGAGAAACATCGTCGAAGAGGGAGATGACATTCTTCGAAAAAAGGCCCGTGAAGTAACGGAAATAGATCAGAGAATCAGAACTCTGGTGGAAGATATGGCAGAGACTATGGCTGCCAGCCACGGGGTAGGCATTGCAGCTCCACAAGTAGGAATCCTCAAACGAATCTTTCTGGCAGTACCTGATTCGGAAGTTGATGAAACGCCTATGGTCTTCATCAACCCTGAAATTATTCAGCAAGAAGGAAGTCAGATGGGAGAAGAAGGTTGCTTAAGCGTTCCAGGTTATGTCGGAACGGTGGAACGGCCACTTTCTGTTAAACTTAAAGCGCTTGACATCGATGGCAACGAAAAAGTCTATGACTTCACGGACTTTGCGGCGGTGGTGATTTGTCATGAATACGATCATCTCAACGGGATTTTATACACCGACAAAGCGCAAAATATCCATGAAACAACGTTTGACGGTTCGGAGGAACTTCCGGTATGAAAATTGTGTACATGGGAACCCCGGATTTTGCGGTTCCGGCATTGGAAAGCCTCATAAAATCAGGCAACAAACCAATTTTAGTGGTCAGCCAACCGGACGCCAAGCGGGATCGTGGTGAGAAAGTCAAACCTACCCCGGTCAAAGAAAAGGCGCAGGAGTGGCATATTCCTGTGGCACAACCCGAAACAATCCGGGGCAATGAAGAATTTCAAACTATGTTAAAGAGCCTTGAGCCTGATCTTATGGTGGTTGCCGCTTATGGCAAAATTCTGCCGAAAGAAATTTTATCCATCCCGGTGAAGGGCTGTATCAACATCCATGGATCGCTGCTTCCCAAATACCGTGGCGCAGCACCGGTTCAAAGAGCAATTCTTGAAGGAGAGACTGAAACTGGAGTGACGTTGATGCAAATGGCCGAAGGCATGGATACCGGAGACATTTTGGCTCGTGCAGCCACACAAACGGCGGGAAAAACCACCGGCATGTTGCTGGAAGAACTTTCTTTGCTAGGCGCAAAATTGTTGCTGGAAAACCTGCCGCTGATTGAGTCCAACCAACTCGTTCCTGTCCCTCAGGACAACGAAAAGGCAACTTACGCGCCGATGATATACAAAATAGATGGCTTGGTTGATTTTACAAAATCGGCAACTTCGATTGAGCGACAAATAAGAGCCATGAACCCCTGGCCTGTGGCCTATACCAACTATGACGGACAACCCATGAAAATATGGCAGGCCATAGTGGAAGAGCAGGCAAGTCCGGCAACACCCGGTACGATTATAGCGGTTTCCCAACGTGGAATGACCGTTGCCACAGGGCTCGGCAACTTAAATATTACTGAAATTCAAATGCCCGGCAAAAAGAAAATGCCGGTCAGCGCGTATATCAGGGGCAATCAGATTGAAATTAACCGCATTTTAGGGTAAAATATTGTGTACGCAATGGAGGAGTTAAAGAATGTATTTTGGCGCATTTGACCCAACAATTATAATATTGATTCCGGCTATGATCTTCGCATTTTATGCTCAGACGAAAGTCAGCAGGGCATATAGCACTTATGCAAAGGTTGGCAACCGGCATGGAATTACCGGCGCTCAGGCGGCCCGGTCCATTTTGGATGCAAACGGACTTACTGATATCCCCATTGAAATTACCGCCGGCAGACTTTCGGACCACTATGATCCCAAAAAAAGAGTGATGCGGCTTTCCCAGCAAGTATACAACGATCCATCCATTGCATCTGTGGCTATTGCCGCTCATGAATCAGGGCATGCAATACAACATGGCGAGAGTTACACACCGCTCAAAGTCCGCAACCTGATTGCTATGCCGGTGAGTCTGATTTCATGGCTTTCCTGGCCTTTGCTGATTGTGGGAATTGTAATTATACAAATGGGATATTATTCGGAGGGGAATTTGATTTTCAATATCGGCATATTTGCTTTTGCCGGTGTTGTGATCTTTCACTTAGTCACATTGCCTGTTGAATTTAACGCCAGCAAAAGAGCCATCACCCTTTTGGTGGATCAAGGGATTATTTATCCTGAAGAAGCGGGAGGCGCAAAAAAAGTCCTTTCCGCGGCAGCCATGACCTATTTGGCGGCACTGGCTGTAGCCGTTGCAAACCTCATCCGATTATTGTTGATAAGGGGGCGAAACTAATGGATCAAAACAGAAAAATTGCATACCTGACGCTGATGGATGTAGAACTGAAAAAGTCTTATTCCAATATCGCATTAAACCACCAGATTCTATGTGGCAAACCCACATCCACGCCGTTTGTGCGTGAACTGGTTTATGGTGTGCTTGAAAACAAATTATTATTGGATTATGTTATTGACGGTCTCGTGGATAAAGGGATTTCATCCCTAAAACCGGCTGACTTGACAATACTTAGGATGGGCGTATATCAGTTGGCAAAAATGGACTCGGTTCCTGAATATGCGGCTGTGAATGAAAGCGTCAAACTGGCGAAACGATTCGCCAAAGGTCGGGACGGATTCATTAACGGTGTACTGCGGTCCTACATCACCAAAAAATACGAAATCAAACTTCCTGACAGAAGTGAGGATGAAGTGCACTATCTTTCCGTAAAATATTCCTATGAACCCTGGATTGTCTCTTTGTGGCTTGATACGTATGAAACGGATTTTGTTGAAGAATTGCTCAAAGCAGGCAACGAAACACCAGAACTGACCATTCGACTGAACACACTGCGAACCGATAAACCCGGTCTGATGAAATCTTTGGCAGCACGTGGGTTCAAAGTTAAAGAGGGCACATACAGCCCCCTGGCTCTGCATGTGCGGGGCAGCTTTTTGCTGGAGTCCGAATTCTATAATCAGGGATTGTTCTCAGTTCAGGACGAAGCATCACAAATGGTGGTCGAAACCCTTGATCCTCAACCCGGAGAAACCATTGTGGACGTTTGCGCCGCACCTGGCGGCAAGACTCTTGCCATGGCCGAAAAGATGCATAATGTCGGTAGAATTGTTGCTTCGGATATATATAAAAGAAAGCTGGACATTATCACCAAAGAATCCGTTCGGGTCGGTGTTACCATCATCGAAACCAAAACCTGGGACAGCACAAAAGTGGATTCCTCATTGATTGGAAAAGCGGACCGGGTTCTTGTGGATGCGCCTTGCTCAGGCTTGGGTGTGGTTCGAAGAAAACCGGAGATCAAATATAAACAATTTGGCGAAGAAATGTCAGGATTACCGTTGAAACAACGGGCTATTTTGTCGGCGTCTTCCCAGTATGTGAAACCGGGCGGCATGTTGCTTTACAGCACCTGCACCATTAACCCGGCAGAAAACGAAAAAGTGGTGAAAGCCTTTCTGAGACAGAATTCTGCCTTTGAAATGATAGAAAAAATTCAATACTTGCCCAATACCCATGGAACGGATGGCTTCTTCGTTTGCAAAATGAAAAAATCCAGCAATCTGGTGGAGAAACAATGAATTTAATTGGCTTTAAAAGCAACAAGGGAATCAAGCGAAGCAATAATGAAGATGCTTGTTTCATTATGCCCAAAGAACAAGTATATATCGTTGCGGATGGGGTAGGTGGAAATAATTCAGGAGAACTTGCCAGCCGCACAGCGGTAACATCGGTAGCCGATTATATCAAGAACAATCCCATAGACCTTGTGAAGCAGGAATACCAACTAAAGGACTATTTCGAAAAATGCATTGCAAAGGCCAATGAGGATGTTTTGATGTTGGGCGAAAAACACGCAAAAAACAAAGGCATGGCTACAACATTAATAGTATGCCACATCCGGGGAAACAAAGGATATATTCTCAATGTGGGAGATAGCCGGGCATATGTGTTCCGTGGCGAAGAACTTTTCCAAATCACTGAAGACCATAGTTACGTCAACTCGTTGGTGAAACTGGGCGTAATCACTGAAGAGGAGGCGCAAGGCCACCAAAAGAGCCATGTGATTACCCGGGCGTTGGGTGCGGAAGAGACCATTACCGCCGATTTCTATCAAACCAATCTCAAGGATGGTGATATCTTGCTTCTATGCACCGATGGACTCTATGGAGAAGTAGGTGCGGACAAACTTAGTGAAATCATGTTTTCTGAAACCCAAATGACCTCATTGGCTGAGAGACTCATCAGCGAAGCGAACCGGGCTGGGGGCAATGACAATATAACGGTGATTTGCATAAAAATACGAGGAGGAAAAGCTGGTGAGTAGCAAAATTATTGCAGGCAGATATGAGCTTTTAGAAAAAATAGGCGATGGCGGCATGGCGGTGGTATACAAAGCCAAGTGTCGTTTGCTGAACAGATATGTGGCAGTAAAAATCCTGAAGCCGGAATTTGTCAATGATGCCAAGTTTCTGGAGAACTTCCGCAAAGAATCCCATGCGGCAGCAAGTTTGTCGCATCCAAATATCGTCAATGTGTATGATGTGGGCAAAGAAGGCAACATCAATTACATTGTTATGGAGTTGGTATCCGGCCAACCACTTAGCGATCTAATAAAAGAAGAAGCTCCCATAGACTACAAACGGGCGGTGGAACTGACTCGTCAGATTGCCTCAGGTCTGAGCGTGGCACACAAGCACAATATTATCCACAGAGACGTCAAACCCCATAATATTTTGATTACTGAAGACGGTGTCGCAAAAATTACGGATTTTGGCATTGCGAAGGCAGTAAAGACCACAACCATCGTGGACCAGACAGCAGAAGCGATTATGGGTTCGGTTCATTACTTTTCACCGGAACAAGCCCGTGGCGGATATGTGGACGAAAAGTCCGATATCTATTCTTTGGGAATCGTCATGTACGAAATGCTGACCGGCCGCGTGCCTTTTGATGGAGAGAACCCTGTCAATGTGGCGCTCAAACACATCAATGAAGAGATGATACCGCCTTCCGCATTGGTTTCCGGAATTCCCCCGCGTATCGAACAGATTGTTATGAAGGCCACCAGCAAACTCCCGACATCACGTTTTTCATCAGCAGATGAAATGATTAAGGAACTGGACAATATTGAATTCGTTTCACGGATTGTCGGAGCGACTACTATGAACGGCTGGGATTCGGGTAAAGAGAAAACAATCGGGACAGGTAAAGATAACAAAGTGTCCGAACCGTCCAAAGAAGATAAAAAAAGGAAGAAGCTGATTTTTCTCATCGCGGGCATTGCACTTTTACTGATTGCCGGGTTTGTCGCCGCAGGTTTTGCAACCGGTATTCTGGGAAGCCCCAGCGTTGAAGTGCCAGACGTCAGAGGGATGACCTATGACGAAGCGAAGGACGAATTGGATCAAGTGGGTCTGAAGATTTCTGAAGGCGATTTGGTGTACAGCTCGGAATATGAATTGGGAGAAGTGGTATCCACTGATCCGGCTCCAGGCAGCATGGCCAAAAGCAGCAGCACCGTTGTGGTCAATATTTGCAAAGGCGCTGAAGCTGGAACCGTTCCGGATTTGATCAATAAAACTCTGGATGAAGCCAAAAGTCTGATTGAAAAATATGGATTTAAGGTGGGTAACGTTGAAACGAAAGTTTCCAGCGAACCCAAAGATACCGTCATCGAACAGGACCCTAAGGGTGGGGCTGAGACCACACCGGGTGGATATATCAACATCATTGTCAGCGATGGCACCGGAAAAGAAGAAGTGGAAGTACCATATTTAATCGGTAAAGATCTCGAAACCGCAAAACAATTGATTACCGGCGCAGGGTTCCTTGTGGGAGAAATTACGTATGGCGCAAGTAGCGAATATGATCTGGGCCAAGTCACCAAGCAACAGTATGAGGCCGGAGCCATGTTGGCAAAAGGTTCCACCATTGACATCAAGGTGGTAGGAGGCAGCGGCACATCCATCATATCCTTGGATATTTCTTATGCACAGGCTCAGCAAGAAGTGTTTTTGCTCACTGTTAAGGTGAACGATCAACAAGGCACCAGAACTGTTATATCCAACGAGTCGCGAAACAAGAGCGATGGGAGCGGAACGGTCGAGGTTGAAGGTCTGGGAAGTGGCACAATCACAGTTTATTTTGACGGCACGTTGGTTATGACAAAACCGGTAGAATTTTGACAGGGTTAAATACAATGCAAGGAATAATAGTCAAAGGCATTGGAGGCTTTTATTTCGTCAGTGACGGGCAGGAAGTGTTTCGCTGCAAGGCGAGGGGCATTTTCAAGAAAGACGGATTCATGCCTATGGTTGGAGATGAAGTGTTGGTTCAGAAAAACCCGATGGGAGATGGCACAATCTATGAATTTTTGCCACGCAAAAACCACCTTGTCCGGCCACCCATAGCAAACATCGATGCCGTAGCGGTGGTGATTTCTGTTGCCGATCCTGACCCAAATACCCATACTATCGATCGGTTTCTGGTCATGGCAGAAAAAAATAGGGTAGAAATCATTCTTTGTATCAATAAAATTGATTTGAACACCAAAAGGCAGGTAGAAAACCTGGAAAACATCTATAGTTCACTTTACCCGCTTGTTGAAGTTTGCGGTCTGACCGGTCGGGGGCTTCCCCGCCTAAAAGAGATGCTCCGGGGCAAAAAAGTTGCTTTTGCAGGACCTTCAGGGGTGGGAAAGTCAACCTTGATCAACCGGCTCAATCCCATGATACTGGCCCCCATGGGTGAAGTGAGTGCCAAAACAGGCCGTGGAAAACACACAACGCGGCATGTGGAAATTTTCAAAACAGACTTTGATGCCATGATATTTGATACTCCCGGGTTTACCTCATTCAATGTGCTGGAGGCGGAACCGGATGAGTTGCAACTGCTCTATCCTGAAATGCTGCCGTTTCGGGGTCATTGCAAGTATGATAACTGCCGCCATCTGACGGAACCTGCATGTCGGGTACGCGAAGCGGTTGAACAAAATATAATTCATCCTTCCAGATACGCTTCTTATGTGGAGCAGTTCAAAGAAGTGATGGAAAAAAAGAAATATTGAAAGGTTGACCATGCATAAAATTGCCCCATCCATATTATCAGCCGATTTTTCCAA
>Ga0316601_100001370_pt1 | contig 11798 bp, 11 predicted proteins | sample OWC_soil_day5_no_FD_207663 | JGI IMG/M metagenome (GOLD analysis project Ga0316601, IMG submission 207663) | Wetland soil microbial communities from Old Woman Creek delta, Ohio, United States - OWC_soil_day5_noCT | ecosystem: Environmental > Terrestrial > Soil > Wetlands | place: USA: Ohio...
GCACGAGTCAATAAAGGTAGTTAAGGCGATTTTCTCGGTATCCAGGAGAAGACCATCCAGATCAAAAACGACTGCTCTAATCTTTCCCATATTCAATTTATGATATCACAAATTATTGAGGCGCTTTTTTGCCGTTTTAGCTGCATTGATTTTCCGGAGATGATCAACCATATGAAAATGAAAATTGGTCGCCGATTAAAACAGACCTCTTGACTGCGTCTTAGCTCACTGATATAGTACAAATGTGCTAATTTTGAGTGTGCCGGACAAGTTCAAGACACTTACGGGTGGAGCGAGGTACGATGTCTGTGGCTACGCTGGTCCTGGTCGGCAAATTTCTGACCCGGAGCACTTTATCTATAGAGCTGCTTTGCCCGGAGGAGGATGCGTCAGCCTTTTAAAAGTCCTCTTGACGAATGTCTGCATCAACGATTGTGGCTATTGCGTGAACCAGGTCGGCCGTGACTGCCCACGCTCATCTTTCAAACCCGAGGAGTTGGCTGGTACCTTTGCCGAAATGGTTCAAAAAGATAAGGTTACCGGCCTCTTTCTATCCTCCGGAATTGCCGGCGATCCTTCTCTTACAATGCAGTCCATGATTGATGCTGTGCATGTCGTGCGAAAGCGCTACCAGTTCAAGGGCTATGTCCACCTGAAAATATTACCCGGCGCTTCTTTCAGTTGTGTTGAAGAAGCCTGTCGCATCGCCACCAGAGTCTCGGTCAATATGGAAGCCCCAACGGCTGCCCACCTGGCACGATTGAGCTCCAGGAAAGATATTCACAGCGGTATTCTTGAGCGGATGAACTGGGTTAAGCGGTTGACTGAAAAACACCCCGGGTTGGCCCCTGGGGGCCAGACCACCCAATTTGTGGTTGGCGCGGCTGGCGAAACCGATCGTGACCTTTTAGTGCGTACTGATTCTCTCTACAGTGAAATTGGCCTAAAAAGGGTCTATTTCAGTGCCTTCCGTCCGATACACGAATCCCGTCTTGAGAACTTAACCCCAACGCCGCCTCTTCGTGAACACCGCCTTTATCAGGCTGATTGGCTGCTGAGAATTTATGGTTTTTCGATCAAAGAAGTCGATCTTGCTCTCAGCCAGTCCGGCAACCTGCCACTCGATCGAGATCCCAAACAGTTGATCGCACGGGAACAGCCGTGGTTCTTCCCGGTCGACATCAATAAAGCCAGTTATGTTGAGCTGCTGCACGTGCCGGGCATCGGCCCCGCATCGGCCAGGAAAATCATCGAAGTACGTAAAGAATCTAAGATCGATTCTTTGAAGCAGCTTCAAAAGATGCGCGTAGTCGTCAAGCGGGCAGCGCCCTATATCCGTTACAACGGGATGCTCGATTGGGAGAAGCAGCTTAGCTTTTTACCTGTTCTGGAAGGTGTTGATGAATCACAGGGTTAAGACTATGATACCGTAAGGAATAATATTAAGATGTTATATCGCCAATTCGGCAAATTAGATTGGAAAGTCTCCGCGCTTGGTTTTGGGGCTATGCGTCTGCCCGTCTTAGGTAATGATCCCTTTACCTCCCCGGTCAATGAGGCGGAGGCGATTAAGATGATTCGCTTGGCTATCGATCACGGTGTTAATTATCTGGATACTGCTTACTCGTATCATGAAGGTAATAGTGAGCGTATTGTCGGAAAAGCTCTTCAGGATGGCTATCGCGATAAGATACGGGTCGCAACTAAATTGCCAGTCGGTATGATCAATAAGCGGGAAGAGGTCGACCGTATATTTAATACCCAGCTAGAGCGTCTCAGGACCCATAAAATCAACTTTTATTTGCTGCATGGCTTGAACAAAGAAACCTGGAAAAAAGCTCAAGACTGGCAGCTGATTCCCTGGGCTGAGAGCAAATTGGCAGCCGGACAAATCGATCATCTGGGATTTTCTTTTCATGATGACTTCGCGGTATTTAAAGAAATTATCGACAATTACGATAATTGGACCTTAGCCCAGATCCAGTATAATTACGTCGACGTTAACTTTCAGGCTGGTCGCCGAGGTGTCGAGTATGCAGGCGCTAAAGGCCTTGCCATTGTGGTTATGGAGCCGCTAAGGGGCGGGATGATCACCAAAACTCCTCCTGAAAAAGTGGCCAAGGTCTGGGAGACCGATCCGCACAATCGTAGTTTGGCTGAGCGAGGTCTGCTCTGGGTCTGGAACCAGCCGGAAATATCGGTAGTACTGAGCGGGATGAGCACTATAGAGCAGGTAAGGGAAAACCTGGCTATAGCCGATCGTTCCGAGCCGGGTAAACTTACCAGGCAGGAACTTGTGCGCTATGACCGGGCGAGAAAAATTTACAAAAGTCTCAACCCGGTGCCCTGCACCGGGTGCCATTATTGTGCGCCCTGTCCCAATGGCGTGGATATTCCCGGCATCTTCGAATTATTTAATAATGTCACCGTATATGATGAGCCTAGACTGGCAAAACTCCGCTATCAATCGGTGCCGCCACGGGGGATGAAACCGGAAAACAAGGCTGACCATTGCACCGAATGCCGAAACTGTGTTGATAAATGTCCCCAGAAAATCGATGTTCCCGACTGGCTTAAGAAAGCCCATCACAAGTTAATTTCGTGAAGAGGTGGGATTGATCGAATTCCCGCCAATTCAAGCATACTTGTCAGGCCAACTTTCCAGGCTCCTCCAATGCAATGAGTGAACCTTACCTTAGTACTATATCCAAACGCTACGCTTGAAATAATAATGTTAATAGCCATTATTTTTCAGATTGGCCGACGGGAAAGATGGCTTAAAGGTTGTCGGAAGCAGGGGAGCAATGGAAACAAAATACGTTCTACCTCAAAAATATGCCGATTTGGGATTTAATTTGTCTAAATTCGGAAACGAGACCCTGGCCTTAAGTTACCAAGGTAAGACTGTTTTTGTTTTTAGCTCAGCTATAGAAGTGAGAGAGGAATTTGTTAGTCGGCTCTGCGAGTGCCGTCTTAAACTCATTTCTTATGCCAGAGTATCGGCTAATATTTGAATATGATACTTGCAACACAGGCTTAATTTTTTCATTCTCTGGCAATCTGAATCTTCAGGTACCCAACACCACGATTCGTCAATCTTTATGATTATGAAGCACTGTTGATATTCACATGTGAGTATATTAAAATACGACTGAATGTTCAAATATCTCTACACCTTAAATCTGACCTAGCCTGTCAACTATATAAAAGATTGAAAGAAGGGGCTTCAAATGACAGCGGAAAATAAGAAACAGATTATTCAACAAATTCATCAAATGGGTTTCTTTATCTCCCAAAATATCGAGCAGGGCAGGTTGGATTCTTGGATTGACCTGAATCTGACAATGAGTCAATTGAAAGGCCTGATTTATATTGAATATCAACGGAGTACCTGTCCCAGGGATCTGTCACGCACCCTAAAAATGGCAAAGCCCAATATAACCAGTTTAGTTGATTTCCTGGTACAAGGAGGCCTGGTCAGTCGTAAGCAGAATCCTGAAGACAGAAGGCTTTGGATCCTAACAACCACGCCTAAAGGTAAAAAGCTGTTGAAAAACCTTAGAGAAAGTGTGTCCAGTGAAATATCAGGTTATTTAATGCAATTAAGTTTGGACCAGCTGCACAAGCTGGCAGAAGGAATAAGCCCTTTGGTTGTGCTCATGCAGCCGAATAAATACTTGAACCCAAATGACAAACAGAGCAAGAACTCAAGCGCTTTTGTTGTAAAAGAGCCCCAAAGCAAGGCTATTCATCCAATTATTACTCATCACTGAAACAATTCAATAACTCCAATTGCTGCGCGGAAAGGCGCGCTGTTCCTATTTTCTTCGTTTTTCCCATATTATGTGCGGTTTCCCTTCAATAGCAGCCAAAAATCCATTACTTAAGTAATATCGTAAATGGTACTAACCACCCATTTACCTTTAAAATGAGGTATATTAAATTATCATCAATTATCAAAAATATAACTATTATATTAATAATTAACTATTCGTTAAAAAATCACTATTTTCGAACCGCAGGGATGGAAAGAACGTGAAATTTAAAGATATACATATTCCATTGCGCGGAATGTCGCTAATCAACTTATCATGGCAAAAAAAATATAGTGAAAAAAAACAGGGCGGTTTTTCTCTTGTAGAAGTCCTAATATCTGTAGCATTGATGTCGATAGTTGCGGTAGGGTTTCTTACTGCGCTTTCTACTGCTCCCAAAACTATTGTTACAACAGATGAACAGGAGACTGCTAAAAATATCGCTGAAATGCAGATGGAACATATCCGCGAGCTTCCCTATGCTGGTAATTATTCTCCCATGCCCATGCCCGCCGAATACGCGGGATATTCGGTTGCGACCGATGGTGGAGTCATTTATGCTCAAAATATCACCGACCACGTTACAGGCCAAATCCAGGAAATCGCTATCACGATAAAACGGGACAATCGGGAAATTTACACTTTAACAGCATATAAAGCACAATGAAGATGAAGCACCGAGCTAGGCTATTATTTTTTCAACAGGCCGGGTTTACCCTGGTTGAATTACTGGTTGCTGTGGCTGTTACGGGGATCATCTTATCTGGCATTACCTCCGCCATCTTTCATGTTACTAACGTTTCTATTGCCAGCAATAATCAAATGCAAACTTTGAAGGAAGTAGAAGCTGTCATAGACCAAATGCGAGTTGATATACAAATGGCACAAACCATCTCCTATGGGGTTAATGAGGGGTTTCCACTGACCTTAAATCGGCAAGATTGGGACGGTAATTATACCGAAATTAAGTATACGCTGGTTTCTGGAGAGCTTCAGCGAAAGCAGACAATTAATAATGACGTCGGGCATGCTCTCCTTCGAACAGTTGGTAATAATATTGATTCTATCGTGGTGAACTCCCCGAGTGATTCAAATGCAATAAGTATCACTATCTCCTCAAAAATTAGCGGCTATAAAACCACCGCAGAGACCAGGACTTTCGAAATATATCCCCGATCAGGGTCTTAGGACGATTAAAGAAACACAATGAAGACAATCATTAGAATCATCTGTCGTCGTTTTACCTTTGAAAAGGGTGGGACCTTACCTTTAGTGCTTGTGTTCTTGATGCTGGGCTCCCTCATCATTCCACCACTTCTGAGTTATATGGGCACTGGCATAATAACCACCCGGATGTATGAACAGCGGACGGACACTCTCTATGCAGCGGATTCTGGCATTGAGGATGCCAAATATTTGATTAAAAATGATCATCTTGAAGATAAATTCGAGGATAGCTCGCCTCCTTATGAACCGTATGACTATGACACTGAGTGGTCCTATTGGTTGGACGAAAATATTAACCAGAATCCTGTGAATGTGACCATTAAGAACGTTTTTACTCCCAAAGGTTTCACCCCGCCCAGCCCTGAAATCGCGGAACAGTTGATAGTAGGTGACGGCGAAAATTTGCCTAAAATCATTTTAACCAGTGCCGTTACACAGGCTTTCGTGGATCACACTAACCCCGGAAAAGTAGAGATAAAGATTCAATATTATCCGGATACGGATGATGACTTGAAGATCAATGAGCTGGGGATCTGGCTACCTTGTGGATTTACTTATAGGACAGACCTGGTCAGCAATATCGATGGCTACGATAACAACCAGGCGCCTGAGATTACCGATTATCATGGCGGTCAGGCAATTGTATGGAAGTTCGATAACTGGCCTTTTCTTGGAGATGAAGCCCAGTGTATGAACGCTTTTCCCGCGGATTCCAGAGGGCACTTTGTTGACCCTGATGGCGTCTTACCTCTTGTGAGTAAAATAAGTTTCAGTTTTGATGCCAGCGAGACCGGAAATACCCCGTGGCCGGTCGCCTGGATCAATACCAATACAGATTTGACTCCTGATGGGACAGGTGGTGTTTATTTTACATGGGATGGAGATTTTCGCGTGTTCCACGTCATCTCCGAAACAGAAAAGGCAACTATCGATACCTATTTGGAGAAAGATGAATTACGGATGATGAGAGGAGCTTTAACAGGGGAGTATGTTGCCGCTGGTAACACTTTAATGCGCAATGCGCGATTCGATAGTTATTATATTCGGGATACCTGGTTGAATGTCGATCACTCCAGCAGCGCCACAATCAACAGCATTCCCAGCGAGGCTAATGTAGCCGCCGCCTACCTCTATTGGACCGCCTGGAAGGATTTCGCTTTCTATGAAGCTTGCAATAATTTCGACCTTTGGAGCCAGCCGTTCCATAGTGATTGGCGTTCGATGAATAATCCAGCTTATTTCCAGGCTCATCATACCACGGGTATGTATAACGGTATTCCCTGGGTAGGCGATCGTTATTTGCCTTCCAAAACTATTAACTTGAGCTCATATGTTGGTCAAACCGTTAAACTGAGTTGGGAGCAAAAGACCAGCGGAGTCCTGGAAATTACCGATGGGCTGGACTTTTTCTATACTGCGGATGGCGGCTTAAATTGGACCGCGGGTATGCCTGTTTTACGTGGACAGGTACCAAACTGGACCACATTTAGCCTTACTATCCCGGCCGCTTATCTGACTCCAAGTTTTAAGATTAAGTTTTATTTACAGGGCTGCGATCAATCGGATGAGTATTGTTATATTGATAACATTACTATCCATAACGGCCCGGACACTTCGGTTTATTTTAATATCGATGGCCAAAGAGCCTATTTTGATGCTGATGGAAACCCTTGTACAGGGGGGACCACCGGGTTGATAGTAGCTGATCGTTCTGAGGTGCTCATCAACGAGATTGGAGAGGAACGGATCGGATTTTCATATTCCAGTTTTAAAGACGTAACCAGATTAGTCAAAGCCTATGCTCAAAAAGCCCCAGATCCGGCAGAAAACGTGCCGGGCGATGGAACGTATACCGTTGGCGGAGTTGATGGAACGGTAGGTGTCGATACGCCGGCCGGTAATACCAAAGGACAGCTGGCTCACGCTGGTTGGTCCCTTATTATTATTTATACTAGCCCCGACACAAAGGGCCATCAGCTCTATCTTTTTGACCGCTTTACCTTTGCTGATGACTACAACGACCTGGATTTTGATAGAGACGGCAATCCAGGTGGCGATATCAGCGGTTTTATTGTGCCTAGTAGAATACAGAATCCGGATGGGTCTTGGGAAGAAGATGCCGCCAAGATCACGTGCTTTGTTGGAGAGGGCGACGATTTTATTAAAAACGAGTTTATTGCTTTGAATGCTCCGGAACAGTACTGGGACGAGACACCTGATTATATACACATCCCGTACAGCAATAAACTCTCAGATGGTGTGGATACCACGAAGAACAACCCCTGGAATGGAAAGTCAACCGTCTTCACGGCAGATGGTATAGACGTCGATACGTTCGTCATCAAGTGGTCCAGCGGCCTCCTATCTCAAGGAGATACCTCGGCTCATATCGACATTTATACCGATCAGGATAACTGGAACCTGGTGTATATAATTCTTTCCTTCCGCAGCGCCACCAGTTGCGGAGGAACCCTGAGTTATTTGATCCATTGAGGCGGACTACAATCTACGGTTCTATTTCTGTACATGTGTATGGTACAAGTTCCGCATTTTATTCAAGCATGACGAAGGCTTCCCTCAACGGCTGGCCGTTCACGGAGCGGGTAGAGTGCCCCTGGCCGGTAGTGTCTTCAATTAGTATGACATCGCCCTGACTGAATCGGCGGACGCCATCGGCAGTCCCGACATCAACCTGACCTTCAAGAATGAAGATATATTGACGCCTGGGTCCCTTATGATAATCCATGAACCAATCACCGCTGGTGAGGCTGAAAAACATTCCCGTAGCCTTAAAAGTTTCCGAATGCTGACGTGACGGCATTCTTGAATCCTGCAGTGGGACGTCAATATCCTCAAAATGAGATTTGCCGTCCTTGCCGGGATAAACGCGGGTTACTTTCATGCTTGATAACCTCCTGAAAATTTTATGTCTTAGCGATTATTGAAATGAAAGCGGTAAGTTCTTATTTACTGTTATCTTTCCCGGGGTCCTTGTGTTCTTTCAGGAATTCCTCGGCGAATTTGATGGCATCGCTGGGAGAAATATCTAGCGGCTCCTGATACGACATCTCGGTATAGCTTTTTTCCTGTTCCTCGATAAAGGTTTTGAATTGCGGGTTTTGTTGCTTCATAAAATCAAGATTTTTCTCCAGCTCTTTGATCTCATCGTTGAGGTCGCTGAAATCCACGTTGAGATGCATGAGTTGACTAAATCTGATCATGATTGCCTTGATAGATTTAGGGCTATAAGAAAGAGCAATATTAAACTCCGGATAATACGGAGCCCTGGCCGTGAAATTTGCTCCTTCCAGGTTTTTTGTCTTACAGGTATAAATCATCATCTGGGCGAAGGAAGCCGGACCTTCTCGATTAGAGAAGGTGACGTTGTATTTTTCCATTTCATTCTTGATTTTTTCACTGGTGCAGGTGCAGGATATTATCGGTTCTCGAGTATAGGGAGTCATGTCATAGATTCCACAGGATGTATATAACCTGGTAGCTCCGAATTCACAGGCTAGAGAAACTAATGAATTGGCGTATTCTTCCCAGTTAAGATTTGGTTCGTGCCCTGAAAATAGAATCAGGTCGTGTTCCCGGGCATTGTCCGCTACGTAGTAAAACTCATCTTTTGGTAACTCCGATTCAACAATCAGCCCCTCTTCCATTTTAAAGATCGGGCGAAGACCGTCCGCTCCCGGAAGTTGATAGATATGATATCGCGAAGTTTGCATATCAGCGAATTTGATGGCCTTCAGTTGGCCGATGAGATAATTTACGATGCCTACCGACGCGTCACCTCCGTTGAACGAACCTTCAAAACCGCAGATGACATAAGGACTTCTCAATTTAGGTTTGGTATATAATTTTAAATAGTCTTTATCTTCAACCATGGTAGCTCTCCATCTCCTTCACAGCATTATAGCACTAATATCATCCGGTTACCCTTGACTATCCTCAGATTCGCATTTTCAAATAGCTGAGATATTTTCGTTTTCTGAAATTGATATGCCTTTAAAACCCCTCATAGCTCTAATTGATTTACGGGAACCTAGCCCTGCGCAGGGTTGAATATTAGGTTTTTAAGAATAACTGGCCGTATCCTTGAAGCTTGTCCTTGACTCCGGCCATTCTCAGCAGGTTCCACATAGTTGCCTGGTTGCTGCTGATAACCGGTTTCCCCAGGTCACCTTCCAGCTTTTCAATAATCTCAACAGTGTGTAGATTGATACAGCTGATAAAGACTGCCTGGCTTTCCGTCTTGTCAACCTGCCGTACAATATTATAAACGGTCTCCTGAGAAACATCCTCGATTCCTGTGGCTTTTCCCAACCAGTTCAAATCCATTACCTCAATGCCGCTGTCCTGGATAAATTTTGCCGCTGCTTTAGCCACCTCTTCCAGATAAGGGGTCGCCACAGAGACCTTTTTGATTCCCATTTTCCTTAGAGCTTCTACCACCGAAGTGGATGTGGTTGTAGTTGGCAAATTGCCATTGATCTCCCTCATTTTGGCGATCAAAGCCTGGTCGTATCCATAGCCTCCGGCAAAGCTGGTGCCTGTTCCACTCATCGCCATAACCGAAGGACGGGCATCCATCAGAATCCGGGTGGCTTCTACCACAGATTGCTCTACGGCTTTAAGGGCCTGCAAGCCACCGCCTTTAAAAGGTATCCGATGATAGTGACAGCATACACCCTCAGGGACCATGCGGTTAAATTCTGGCTCTATGGCTACAATTGTAGAGGGTACCAGTATCCCTAATCTAGCACGCCAGGCATACATAGAGTTCTCTCCTTTGGGTTAGTATTATATACGATTATAATTGAGTCTAACAGGTAAATACTAATCAAAGCCCATTTTACACCTGAATTGCGCCAAGTTGTGTATCTTCTCGGTTTATCTTTGGGATTCCTTCATCGAGTAATTAATGTCTTATGGAGAATACCTGATGAGTTAAAGTAGGGAAATAAAAAATTTCGAGAGAAAAATCTCGGAGGCACATCCAATCCATCACAACGCAGATGAGACTTTTCACATAAAGTTTAGTCTATTCAAATGGCTGGGTACTACACTAAATTGTTGTGTTATTTATTCGGATTGAATTCTAAACGGTAGTTGGTATTCTGTGATCTTATTTTTAATTGGGGTGTGGCCTTCAACGTGGGGTTGCTACTGCGCTTATCAGTGTACTTAAATGAGACTGAGAGTGCCTCTGCCGGAAGCACTATGTAGGCCTTGGATCCTTCGGACTTTCCGTGGCTACCTACGTCAAATTTACCGGTTGCGCTAGAAGACGACAGGAAAATCTTGACGTCTTTGTTAAAAGCTAACGTTTTGCCTCTTCTGTTCTTCAATTGGATGGTAATTAATCCTTTAACACGGGTGCGTGAGATGGAGAAATCGTCGATGTGGAAGTCGACTAAACGCCTGGGCATGAATATTAAAAATATTATTAGACCGCTGGCTGCCAATAGACCAGTAATAATGTTAACAATTTCATATAGAGTGAGCTTTGAAGGTGTTACCAATTGTGGAGTCTCGGTTGAAGCGGGAGGGTTTGCTTCCGGAGATTGAGTGTGGATAGGTATTAATTCTATCCCTGAACCTGGTGTTGGCGTTAATTCTGGAGTAGAAGTAGATGTTGGGGAAAGCAGTGGTGGCTCGGGAGATGGGGATATAGGGGGTTGTGGGCTTGGCTCCAGAGAAGGAGTTGGCGTTGGTCTGGGTATGGGGTATGGGCCGGGCCAGGTATTTCCACCCTCCTGGTTGGGAAATTCCTCAAGCACATAGTTTATAGCAAATGACAGACTGTCGCCCTGAACGTCATTTTCTACTTGGGTTGGCAACTCCCATATCCAGGTAATCTCTAAGCTCTCACCGGCATTTAGTCTGTCTATCCCGACGTAGTTCGCACTGGATACACTCTGAGGCAGATTAGGTACTGCAGCCGGCAGACTTATATTCGTTTTTAGTTTGCTGCAGGAGACATTAAAAAGGAGGTAAGTACCCAGTTCACCTGGCTCTGCGGTATTACCGGTTTCAGATTCCGGATTGGTTCCCTCAGCATTCACAATATCACTTATCCAGATGTTGACCGTTCCGCTTTGCGTCCCGATATTGTGCAAGTTCACAATTATGTTTCCGCTATCGCCCGGTTTGATATTTTCTATCAACCAGCTAATCGCTCCCTGGCCATTCAATACCAGGTCAACGGAGGAATCCTGAGCTTGAGCAGATAGAGGTCGTAAGGTGATAGGAGCGAGTGCTATACCTATTACCAGAATCGCTTTTATTAACTTTGCTGCTGTTTTTATATACCCCATAGGCTTTCTAGTATTCTCCGCCTATCGATAATAAGTTCTTACCTCATGCAAAGTTGGCGTGATACTGGAGTCCGAGGTGGTCAAGGTTGCTCTCCACTGCTTATATTGTCCTGAAGACAGTCCTGAAATGACCGGCGAAGACCCTCCGACAGCGGTCCAGCTGGGACTTGCTACATCCTTCGTAAATAAGGTATTACTGGCTCTCACCTCAAACGTTATATTGGTGTTGGCGGGTGTAGTCATGTCCCAACATAGGGCGTCCCAAACATCACCAGAAATAGTTGTATTGAATACCTGGCTCGCAATTGTACCTGAGGCGTAATACAAATAATAAGAGTAGTTGACTGCGATCTGATCTAATATTGGGGTACTGGCTCCACTGGAAGTAAACTCCATCTTATAGTAGAAATTGGCGCCAGACCAGCCTAAGGCT
>Ga0316601_100001372_pt1 | contig 11791 bp, 6 predicted proteins | sample OWC_soil_day5_no_FD_207663 | JGI IMG/M metagenome (GOLD analysis project Ga0316601, IMG submission 207663) | Wetland soil microbial communities from Old Woman Creek delta, Ohio, United States - OWC_soil_day5_noCT | ecosystem: Environmental > Terrestrial > Soil > Wetlands | place: USA: Ohio...
GCAGCTCTCCGACATCTACCAGGCGATCGGTCAGTACACGTCGATCCTCGGCGATGATGCCGGCGATCTGCCTGCGCTCGCGGAGCTCGATAGGATCTACTCGAGGGAGAAGCTGTGGCCCGAGCTGCTCGACGTCGTCGATCGGCGGGCACTGCTTGCGATCAACGCGCGCGATCGCGCGGAATTCGCGTTCCGCTCGGCACACCTTGTCGAGGTCGAGCTCCACGATCCTGACGCCGCGATCCCCCGCTATGGCGCGGTGCTTCAGGTGTTGCCCGCACATGCCGGCGCCCGGGCCGCGCTCGAAGCGTTGATGGTCGGCGACACGCACGTCGAAGCGGTCTCGCCGATGCTCGAGCGGGTCTATCGCGCCGACAAGGATGCGGCGGGGCTGATCCGCGTCTACGAGCGCCGGCTCGCCGTTCCCGGCGGTGATCACCGCGCCGACTGGGCCGCGCTCGCCGAGGTCCACGAGACGGTTGCCGGCGAGCCGGCGAAGGCCTTCGACGTGTGGTCGCGGGCGCTCGCCGCGGATCCCGACGACGTCGAGCTGCTCGCGCCGCTGCTGCGACTGGCAGAGGGTGATTCGACGCTGTGGGGCTCGCTCGCGATGAGGCTCGACCAGCTGCTTGGTGCGGCGCTGTCACCCGAGGCAGAGCAGCTCTACGCGATGCGCCTGGGCCAGATCGCCGAAGATCGCCTCGTCGATCTCGACGCCGCGGTCGCCGCCTACGAGCGAGCGGCCAGCGCCGCCGAGCCGAAGCCAGCCCTCACCGCGCTCGAGCGCGTGCTCGCGCGATCGAATCGGTGGGTCGAGCTCGCCGGCGTGTTGCGCCGGCAGGCCGACGCCACCGAGGACGACGCACAGGTCGCCGAATATCTGTTCCGCATGGGTGATCTGCACGAGTCCACGCTCCAGGACGGCCGCGCCGCGGTAGCCGCGTATCGCGAGTTGCTCGGCATCGTGCCGACCCACCCGGCCGCGCGCGCCGCGCTCGAGCGCATGCTCGCCGGCTCGAACGATCAGCGCGCCGAGATCGTCGAGATCCTCGAGCCGTTGTTCGAGCAGGATGGCGACGCCAGCCGGCTGATCAACGTCCTCGAGGCTCGCCTGGACATCACCTCGGATCCGATCGATCGCGCGAGCCTGCTCGGCCGGATCGCCGAGCTCGCAGAACAGCGTCTCGGCGACCGCGGTCGCGCTCTCGACGCCACGCTGCGCTGGCTTGCGGTCGATCCCTCGTCGAGTCAGGCGCTCAACGAGACCGATCGCCTCGCCGATCGGCTTGGCCAGTGGCCCGAGGTCGGCACTCGCGTCGCGACCATCGTGAACGCGCCGGACGCGCACAGCCGGAGTACCGAGACCCAGGTCCTGCTGTTCACGTTCCTGGGCCGGATCCAGCGCAAGCGCCTCGGCCAGCTCGTCGAAGCCGCCGTGTCATACCGCGCCGCACTTGCCCTCGATCCCGAGGCACTGCTCGCGCTCGACGATCTGATCAAGATCCTGCGCCAGCAGGGCGACGCGCCCGCGCTCGCCGAGGCGCTCCGCCAGCGGGGCCGGATCGTCGGTGAGCTCGCCGAGAAGCGCGCCTCGTTCTCCGAGGTCGCGGTGCTGTGTGAGCGGGCAGGGGACCGCGCCGGCGCGATCGCTGCCTGGCGCGAGTACGTCGACGCGGACGACACAGATCGCGAGGCACTCGACGCACTCGCCCAGCTGTACCGCGTCGCCGGTGATCGCAACGAGCTGGTCGAGACGCTCGGCCGCGCGGCCCGCCTGGCCACCGCCCCCGACGACGAGAAGCGGTTGCGTGTCGAGATCGCTCAGCTCGAGTCGGATGGCCCACGCGCCGTCTCGGCATGGCAGGCCGTGCTTGATCTCGATCCAGACGACGCGACCGCGCTCGCCGCGCTCGAGGTCGCCTACGCGAAGTCGGGAGAGTGGATGGCGGTCGCCGAGATCCAGACCCGTCGGCTAGCGCTCGCGGGCTCGACCTCCGAGCGGGTCGCGATCCACGCCGAGATGGCGGCGATCGCCGAGGGCAAGCGGTTGTCGGTCGATGATGCGATCTCCGCCTGGTTCGCCGCGCTCGACCTCGACAGTGCCTATCAGCCTGCGTACGCGAACCTCGAGCGTCTGCTCGCGGGCGCCACTCGCTGGCACGATCTGGTGGAGCTGCTCGAGCGACTTGCCGAGCTGCAGGCCACGCTCGGTGAGGCCAGCGCCGAGATCGCGACGCTCGCGCGCGCCGCCGATGTCTGGGAGTCACAGCTCGACAACCCTGATGCCGCCGGCGAGATCCTCGAGAAGATCCTGCGGCGCGAGCCGGGCTCCGTCGCGGCGCTCACCCGGCTGTCCAAGATCTACGAGCGCGCCGGCGACTGGGACAAGTGCAAGGCCACACTCCAGCAGGCGCTCAAGCTGATCGATTCGCAGCCCGATGGCCGCGATGCCGCGGATCTGTTCTTCCGGCTCGCCGAGGTTGCGCGGGTTGGCGATTCGGATGCCGAGACTGCCATGCTCCACCTCCAGCAGGCGCTCAAACACGATCCCTCGCACGCCGGCTCGATCGTCGCGCTCGAGAAACTCGCGCGCGAACGCCGAGATCTGCCGCTGCTCGCCGATATGCTGCAACGCAGGGTAGCCACGATCCAGGCACCCGACGAGCGCGTGGCACTGCTCGTCGAGCTGGCGGAGCTCGAGCGCAAGGCGAACCGCAACGACGCGGCTCTCACCGCGCTCGCTCGCGCGAGCAAGGACGCCCCGAACGACGTTCGCGTGCTCGGCCCGCTCGCCGATCTCTACTTCGCGTCCGGCCGGCTCGACGAGGCGGCGCCGATCTACGACCGGCTTGCCGAGGACGCCAAGGCGGGCCGTCGGATGAAGGACGTGGCGAGGTTCCGCCAGCGCCAGGGTGGCATCCTCGAAGCGCGCGGCGACCTGCCGGGGGCGCTCGCGGCCTACGAGGAGGCGTTGCGCGTCAACCCGACCGACATCGTCACGATGACCGGGCTCGGCCGGCTCTACTTCACGTCGGGAGACTGGGAGAAGGCGCGCAGGATCTACCAGTCGCTGGTGCTGCAGAACATCGACTCCGACGCTGGCGTGACCAAGGGCGAGGTGTACTGGGCCCTCGGCAAGATCCACCTCCAGCTAGGCCAGCCACCCAAGGCCCGCAGCATGTTCCAGCGGGGGCTCGAGATCGAGCCGCAGAATCCCAAGCTCAAGGAAGCGCTGTCGTCGCTGCAGTGATCAGCGCTTGCCGCACTGCGCGGCGGCCCGCTTCGCGGCGACCGCGGACTGTTCGGTGGATCGCGCGAGCGCCGTGAGCTTGAGCTTCGCCGCGGCAGGGCAGGCAGGCCCGAGCGCGCCGAGCCCGAGCGCGGCGGCCGACACGATCTCCGGAAACGCGGAATCATCGAGCGCGTCGATCAGGGCCTGCGCGGCTCCCGGCGGGGCCATCTGGCCGATCGCCGCTGCTGCACTCTGCGCGAGCAGCATCGCCTCCTTGCTCTCGAGGGCCTGGCTCCGCCAGCTCGTGAACTTGGCGACGAGCGTGGCAGCCAGCGCCTTGTCTCCGAGCACGGTCACGAGGCCGAGCGCACGGATGCGGAGCGGCGTAGGTAGCTTCGTGTCGTCCCACGTATGAGCGAGCAGCCCGGCGACTCCCGGGGCGTTGCACTGGACGAGCGCGATCAGCGCGTCGCCGCGGACCTCGAGCTCGCGGTCCTTCGCCACCGAGTCCATCAGCGCGCTCGCCGGCCCAGGCCGCTGGCAGCGCGTCCCGAGTGCGGTGGCAGCGCGCCGCCGGACCTCGGGCCAGCCATCACCGAGGCCGTTGATGATCACGCGATCGATCGCGTCCGGGCCATCGGCGCCGTGCCAGGCACCGGCTGCATCCGAGTCCGCGCTGGCGAGCGCCGAGAGCGCCGCGAGTCGGACGCCCGGATCGGGGTCGCGCGCGAACGTGGTCACGATCGAGACGGCCTCCGGGCGCGGCGCGGCGGCGACGCCTCGGATGGCCACCTGGCGTAGCGCGGACGTCTCGCCACCCGCGGGCAGACCGCGCAGCAGCGCGGCGACGGCAGCAAGCGCGGCGGCGTCGCCATGGGTCGCGAGGCCATCGATCAGGCGATATCGTCGCTCGTAGTCGGTGGCAGCGGAAAGGGCGACCATCATCGCGGTGACCGCGATCGCGCGATTCGCCGGCGTCGCGCGCGCACTCCGGGTGACCGCGCGCCACAGATCGCCGGTCGCCGCGGCATCGGTCTGCGCGGCAGCGGCCTGCGCGAGCAACCCGACCTGCGCAAACCCGAGGCGTTCGATGACTGCGTGGCGCAGCTCGCGCGGGCCCTGACCGGCGAGCTCGACGAGCGCGGTGAGCCCCCCGCCCGCGGGAACAAGGCGCGAGGCGGCGGCCACGCGGATCTCGAGCGGCACGCCGCCCCTCGCCGCGAGATCGCGGAGCGTCGCGAGTTGACCGTTGGCCGCGAGCGCGGCGATCACGTCCAGCAGATCCTTGTCGCGTACCCAGCCGTCGGTGGCGGCACGCACGAGGCCTGGCGCCGCGGCGGGATCCTGGATCTTGGCCAGCGCGCCGATCAGGCGGCGGCGAGTCGCGGCATCGTTGGTCTTCGCGAGCTCGGCGTCGATCGCGAGCGCCGCCGGGGCACCGAGCCGGGCGAGCACGGCCGCCACGTTCGTGATGTCCGCCTTGCCCTCTGCAACGACCCGGGCCAGCAAGGCCGGGCCACCGGTGCGCTCGTCGGTCGCGTAGATCCCGAGCTCAGCGATCGCGGTGCTGCCGGTGGGGCGACCATAGACACTCTCGAGCACGACCGTCACGCACTCGGTCACCGGCTGCGGGAGATCGACCACATAGGCGGCGCCCAGGGCATCGTTCGCGGCATCGGGGAGCTCGAAGCGCCACGCGCCCTGCTTGCTGACGATCGCCATGGCGCGCGGCCGGTTCGCCGCCTTCATGGTGGGCTGCGACAGTGGATTGCCGGGGACGATCCGCAGCTGCTGCGCGACCGCGGTGTCAACGCGCGATCGGAACGTGAAGAACTGCCCCTCGCCGCCGCCGGCGAGCTCCTCGTGCCATCCGGTATCGAGCCGGCCGTCGTCGAGCTCCCGCGGGATCGCGAGCCCCCCCGCATCGATCGTACCGGGCTGATACGACGCCGCTCTGGCCTGGTAGATCACCGGCGGTTGCGCCGGGGCGGTGTCGAGTCGGACGGCCAGCGTGGTCGCGCTCGCGAGGTTCGTCGGGAGCTTGTCGAGCTTGCGAAAGGTCGCGCCCTCCAGCTTCTCCGCGAACAGGTACGACGGCTTGTCGTCGCAGCGCCGGACATCCCATCGGGTCTGGTAGCGATAGACGCCGGTCGCGGTCGCATCGACCTCGATGCTGTACTCGCGATCGAGCCCGACGCCCCCGAGCGGGAACCGCGTCACGACGTGCCAGCCGTGCGTCCGATCGAGGACCACTCCCTCGCGGCTCGCTCCGGTGGAGAGATCGACGACCAGCTGCGTGTTGCCTGGCATGCGGGCGAGCGCGATCCGGCCCTCGGTCGCCCCGGCCCCGAGCTTGACGTCCGTCCGCCCGATGTGGACGACCCCATCGGCGGTGAGCTCGATCGCGTCCTGCGCGCCATCCCCATCCACATCCTCGCGCACGGATGCCAGCGGAGCCGCCGCGGCGAGGCCGGCCAGCGACATGACGAGACCCAGCCCAAGACCGAAGACGCGAGACATCGCGGTGAGCCTACCATCACGCACGATCACGCCCACTGCATCCAGGTCATGGCAGGGGGACACCCCCACCCCCGAGTCATTGCAGCGGTGGCGTCCGCCACTGTGTATCATCAGCCCCATGCGGACCAGGTGTCCCGCCCTCGTGGGCCAATGCGTCGTGATCGGGTGGTTGGGCGTGGTGGCCGCATGCGGCGATCCGGTGCTGCGCAATGTGCCGCAACCCAACGCGGCCGTCGTCGCGGGCGCCGCCGCTGCCGTGGCAGGTGCGGCGACCCTGGCCGCGCCGGATGCCGCGGCCAAGAACGCCGCGGAGGCGAACAAGCCGACCACCGAGAAGAAGCCGTTGAAAACGGGGCCGAGCGTCCCAGCCGACGTCCTGGATCGCCTGGATCAGCAGGGCTCGGGCTCGGGCAGCGATGTCGCCGCGCCACCGGGCGCCCAGCCGCCCACGGTCGCCACGCCTCGCCCGTGAGTGCTAGCGTGCGCGGCGGTGTTCGCGCTCGCTGACTATCACTTCGAGTTGCCGCCTGCGTTGATCGCGCAGGCGCCGGCCGCCCAGCGTGACGCGTCCAGGCTGCTCCACGTCGATCCGCAAGGGACACTTGCCGATCACGTGTTTCCCGCCCTCGTGGAGCTCCTGCCCGCGGGCGCGGTGCTGGTCGCGAATGACACCCGGGTCATCCCGGCGCGCGTGCTGGGGCACAAGCGCACTGGCGGTGCGGTCGAGGTGCTGTTCCTCGAGCCCGAGCCGGGGACGGCGGCCCCCGAGGGCACCACGGCGTGGCGGTGCCTCGCGAAGGCGCGCCGCCCGCTGCGGCCCGGCCACATCGTCCACGTCGACGGCTGCGACCTCGAGCTCACGATCCTCAGCGAGCGTGAGGTGGACGGCTCGCTGGTCGTCGCGGCCCCCGGAGATGGCTTCGCGTTCTTCGACGCGCACGGCCATATCCCGCTGCCGCACTACATCGCCCGCGCAGACTCGCCGGTCGATCGCGAGCGCTACCAGACCATGTTCGCGACCCAGCCTGGCGCGGTCGCTGCGCCGACGGCGGGGCTGCACATGACGCCGGCGATCGCGGCCTCGCTCGCGGCGCGCGGGATCACGCTCGCCACCGTCACGCTGCACGTCGGCTACGGCACGTTCGCGGCGATCCGCGAGGCCGACCTGCGCGCGCACCGCATGCATCGCGAGCGCTACTTCATCCCCGGATCGACGGCCGCGCTCGTGGCCTCGGGCCGGCCGATTGTTGCGCTCGGCACGACCGCGCTGCGGGCGCTCGAATCGGCCGCGATCGCGCCGCGCACGCTCACCGTGGGTCCCGGGTCCACCGAGCTGTTCGTCCACCCTGGATCGGGCCACACGTTCCGTGCCGTCGATCATCTGGTCACGAACTTCCATCTCCCGGAGTCGACGCTGCTCATGCTCGTGTGCGCGTTCGCGGGGACCGATCGCGTGCTCGCGGCGTACCGCCACGCCGTTGCGCAGCGGTATCGGTTCTTCAGCTACGGCGACGCCATGCTCCTGCACCGCGCGTGATCGACCCTCGCCGGGTCCGGAGGCGCGGCAGGTGAGCCAATCGCGAGGTCTTCGATCGGCATGCGTGTTTCTGGGACTGGTCCCCCGAGGCATGGCGCGGTACTAACCCGGCGCTCCCGATGCGCTTCGAGCTTCCGACCCCCGGCTTTTCGTACGAGCTGATCGCCACGCTCGGTCACGCGCGTGCCGGGATCCTTCACACGCCACGCGGCGACATTCCGACCCCGGTGTTCATGCCGGTCGGCACCGCCGGCACGGTCAAGGCGATGACCGCCGACGAGCTCCGCGCCGAGCCGATCGACGCGCGGATCATCCTCGGCAACACGTATCACCTCTACCTGCGGCCAGGTCTCGAGGTGATCGGCGCGGCCGGAGGCCTCCACAAGTTCATGGCGTGGGATCGGCCGATCCTGACCGACTCGGGAGGCTTCCAGGTCTTCTCGCTCGCCGCGATCAACGAGATCGACGATGACGGTGTGACCTTCCGATCCCACATCGATGGCTCGAAACACCGGTTGACACCGGAGGTTTCGATGCGCATCCAGGAGGTGCTCGGTTCGGACATTGTCATGTGCTTCGATCAATGTCCGCCCGGCGATGCAGCCGCTGATGTCCAGGAGCGTGCCCTCGAGCGTACGACCGCCTGGGCGAAGCGCTGCCGCCAGGCGCCCCGCGCGACCGGGCAGGCGCTGTTCGGCATCGTGCAGGGCGGCATCGATCGCGAGCGCCGCCTGCGCCACGCCGCCGAGATCACCAAGCTCGACTTCGATGGTCACGCGCTGGGTGGGCTGGCAGTCGGCGAGACCGTCGAAGACACCTACCGGATCCTCGACGAGGTTGCCCACACGCTTCCGATCGACCGGCCGCGCTACCTGATGGGGGTCGGCACGCCGGCCGACCTCGAGCACGGGATCGCGGCGGGCATCGACATGTTCGACTGCGTCATGCCGACCCGAAATGCTCGCAACGGATACCTGTTCACGAGCACCGGCCGGGTGAACATTCCCAATGCACAGTACCGGGCCGACCTCGGACCGGTCGATCCGGAATGCCCGTGTGAGACGTGCCGGACGTACTCCCGGGCCTACCTGCGACACCTCTACACCTCAAAAGAGATCCTCTACTCGCGGCTCGCAACCCTGCACAACCTCACGTTCTACGCTCGCCACGTCCGGCGCCTGCGCGACCGGATCGTCGCCGATGGCCTGCGTGCTTGACCCCACCCTGTGCGGATGCTACGCAACCGCTGCTTTTTGCTAATGATGTCTGCCGTCTGGGCAGACGTGTGATACGGCGATGATTGGCCGAGATTGAAAGACTGGAGACGCCATGGGAGCGATGCAACCGATCGTAATGATGCTGGTGATGTTCGGCATCTTCTACTTCATCCTGATCCGTCCGCAGGTGAAGAAGCAGAAGGATCATCAGGCCATGCTGGGCAAGCTCGGCAAGGGTGACGAGGTCATCACGCGCGGCGGTGTGATCGGTAAGATCACCGGCGTCTCCGATGATGGTGTCCTGGTGCTCGAGCTCCAGGAGAAGGTCCGCGTCCGCGTTCCACGCGCGTACGTTGAAGGCAAGTGGGACGGCAAAGTGCCCGCGTCCGCTGCCAAGAGCGCCGCGTAGTCTCGACGAGGTCACACCATGGACCGCAGTTTGAAGTGGCGGACGTTTGCCCTGATCGGCGCCGTTCTGCTGTGCGCGGGTATCCTCGCGCCGACCGTCAACGACGAAGCAACCTACCCGCACTGGTACCCGGACAAGATCAAGCTCGGGCTGGATCTCAAGGGCGGGCTCCACATCGTCTACAGCATCGATCTCAACACGGCGATCGCCGATCGTGGGTCCGAGCTCGAACGCGATCTCAAGGCCCGCTTCAACGAGGAGCCCAAGGTCAACGCAACCGTGAAGTCGCCGCTCACCCCGGTCGGCGCGGTCACGGTGATCGCGCCCGATGCCGCCAAGAAGGCGGAGATCGAGGCGATGCTCAAGACGGACTACACGGACACGATCGAGAACCGCGAGTGCGATGCGGGCGATGGGCCCCTCGCGATCTGTATCAAGGTCTCGAACAACTTCGCCGAGCAACTCAAGAAGTCGGCGCTCGCGAACGCGGTCACCACGATCCGCGAGCGGATCGACGAGAAGGGCGTCGCCGAGCCGAGCGTCGTCCTCAAGGATGACCAGATCATCGTCGAGCTACCCGGTATCGACAAGGAATCGACCGCGTCGACCCGCGACCTGATCGCGCGCACCGCGAAGCTCGAGTTCAAGGTCGTCGATGACGGTGCGGTCCCGGGCGTCGCAGGATCGACCGGGGCGCCGTACATGCAGGGCCTGTACGGGAAGGTCAACCCCTTGAAGGCCGCCGAGGCCGCGCTCACCGAGGGCGCGAAGGAGGGCGATCCAACGGACCCGCTCGCCAAGGAGCTCGGGATCTATGCCGACCTCGACTACTGGAAGCCCGAGGAGAGCGGCGCGTACCACAGGGACCCGTTCCTCAAGGCCTACGATCGCACCGAGACCATCCCGGTCGAGGAGGCACGCAAGATCGGCTGCCTCAAGAAGCACGACAAGGAGAAGGAGAAGGAGATCGTCGACGGCAAGCTCAGCTGCAACGTGCCGGGTCGGTATCGCATCACGAAGTACATCGACACGCTGGCCAACGGCAGCGCTGGCAGCCCGGGCGATCCCGCGTTCAAGGTCCCCGATGATCACCAGATCGGCTTCGAGTGGGTCGAGCCCGAGGACGGCAACGACAAGCGCCCGTACTGGCGCACCTACTACCTCGAGCGTGCGGTCCGGCTCACCGGTACTGCGATCACCAATGCGCAGGTCAGCTACGAGCCGAATACCGGTCGACCGGTCGTGCTGCTCGACTTCAACCGCTACGGCGGACGCGTGTTCGGCGATCTCACCGCACAGATCGTTGGCCAGAAGCTCGCCACGATCCTCGACGACAAGGTGAAGAGCGCGCCGATCATCAACACCGCGATTCGTGGTGGTCGCGCCTCGATCACCATGGGCGGTAGCCGCGATGGTGACCGTCAGCTCGCGGAGGCGAAGGAGCTCGAGAACGTGCTCAAGACGGGCTCGTTGCCGGCGCCGCTGCGCGAGGAGTCGATCTCCGAGATCGGTCCGACGCTCGGCCGCGACGCGATCGACAAGACGAAGCTGTCGTTCGGCATCGGCATCCTGCTGGTCGTCCTCATCATGGTCGGGATCTACCGATGGTCCGGCTGGATCTCGGTGTTCGCCGTCGTGTTCCACGTCATCTTGACCCTCGCCGTGATGGCCCTGTTCAAGGCGACACTCACCTTGCCCGGGATCGCCGCCATCGTGCTGGCGATCGGCATGGAGGTCGATGGCAACATCCTCATCTACGAACGCATTCGAGACGAGCTCTTGCTCGGCAAGAGCGTTCGCGGCGCGGTCGATGTCGGCTTCTCTCGCGCGTTCTCGGCGATTCTCGACGGTCAGCTCACCACGGCGGCTGCTGCGTGGGTGCTCCTGCAATACGGCTCGGGCCCCATCAAGGGCTTTGCCGTGATGATGCTCGTCGGCGTCTTCACCACCCTCTCCACCAACATCTGGGTCACTCGCATCTTCTTCGACTGGTATATCGCCAGGAAGAAGGGGCAAGTGCAGACGATCTCGATCTGAGGCGGCCATGAGCGAGCACCACAAGTTTCGTTACTTGCTCCCGCCTGGAAACAACTTCCAGTTCGTAGCCAAGTTCCGCATCTGGATGATCATGTCGGTGTTGCTGATGGCCGCGGCCATCGGCTCGCTGTTCGTGAACAAGTCCGTTCGCGGCGAGTACATGAACTGGACGATCGACTTCAAGGGTGGCACCGAGATCCACTTTGCGTTCAAGGACAAGCAGACCAACAAGTACATCAAGGTCGATCCGGCCAAGATCCGCGGCGCGCTCGAGAAGAGCGGCGAGGAAAGCATCGACGTCTCCGACATCGGCTGGAGAGACGAGGCAGGCGTCGACATCGAGGGCATGGTCGTTCGCACGCCACGATTCTCGGCGATCCCCGACGCCGTCAAGAACGAGGCGATGACCTCGTTCGCCCAGAAGTTCCAGGACCGCAAGCCCCGTGCGACCTGGTCAGGCGATCGCTTCAAGGTGCGATCTTCGGAGCCGATCAGCAACGCCGAGGCCGTCGCGTTCTTCGCGACGATCCAGAGTCAAGGCGGCAAGGGCCTCGAGGTCAAGCCGTGGAGCGACGAGGAGACGGAGCAGTACACCACGCGCGATGAGGGCACGAAGGAGTTCGTCCAGTGGTACGGCATCTGGGGGATCGACCGGCAGTACCAGCAGATCTTCGAGTCCTCGCTCGGCAAGGACAAGACCGAGATCATCGTCGTCCAGAGCTACGGTGTCGGCGCCAAGGCCGGTGACAGGCTCCGCGACGATGCGGCGAAGTCGATCGTCTACGCGATCTTCCTCATCATGCTGTACCTCGCGTTCCGGTTCGACATCCGGTACGCGC
>Ga0316601_100001373_pt1 | contig 11785 bp, 14 predicted proteins | sample OWC_soil_day5_no_FD_207663 | JGI IMG/M metagenome (GOLD analysis project Ga0316601, IMG submission 207663) | Wetland soil microbial communities from Old Woman Creek delta, Ohio, United States - OWC_soil_day5_noCT | ecosystem: Environmental > Terrestrial > Soil > Wetlands | place: USA: Ohio...
GCCAACATCTACCAATGAAGTTCAAGGACTATTACCAAACGCTCGGCGTGCCGCGCGAGGCCAGTGCCGACGACATCAAGCACGCCTACCGGCGGCTGGCGCGCAAATACCACCCCGACCTGAACAAGGAGCCCGAGGCCGAAGCCCGTTTCAAGGAGCTGGGCGAGGCCTACGAGGTGTTGAAGGATCCGGAAAAGCGCGCCGCCTACGACGACGTGGGCAAGCGCTGGCAACCTGGTGCCGAGCAGCCGCCGGCGGGCTGGGACAGCGGCTACGAGTTCCGTGGTGGCGAGGACGCTTTTGCAGGTGCTGGCGGCTTCGGCGAGCACAGCGACTTCTTCGAGGCGCTGTTCGGCCACCGCGGCGCCCGTGCACAGCGTCGTGCGCCGCCGCGCGCGCAGGACCACCATGCCAAGGTGCTGATCGACCTGGTCGACGCCTACCGAGGCGCACAGCGCGGCATCCGCCTGCAGGTGCCCACGCTCGATGCCCAAGGCCATGTGGTGTTGAGCGAGCGCACGCTCGACGTGGCCATCCCGGCGGGCGTGCGCGAAGGCCAGCACCTGCGCCTGGCCGGGCAGGGCGCGCCAGGCTTCGACAGTGCGCCGCCAGGCGACCTGTACCTGGAGATTCACTTCCAGCCACACCCGCTGTACCGCGTCGACGGCCGCGACGTGTACCTGGACCTGCCGGTCGCGCCCTGGGAAGCGGCGCTGGGTGCCAACGTGGACGTACCGCTGCCCGCAGGCAGCGTGCAGATGTCGATCCCGGCCGGCTCGGGCCAGGGCCGCAAGTTGCGGCTCAAGGGCAAGGGCATCCCGGGCAAGACGCCGGGCGACTTGTACGTGGTGCTGCAGATCGTCGTGCCGCCGCCAGCCAGCGACGTACAGCGCGAAGCCTGGCGCGAGCTGGCCCGGCAGGCTGCGTTCAATCCACGCACCGACATGGGGGCGAAATGAAGCAATCGAGTCTGACCGTCCTGCAGTGCCAGGTGGTGGAAGAGGATGTGCAGATGTCGCTGGCCGAACTGTGCCGCGCTTGCGGCACCGAGCGCGAGCTGGTGGTGCAACTGGTCGAGCACGGTGTCGTCGAGCCGCAAGGCGCCGGCCCGCAGGCCTGGGTGTTCGCCGGCACGAGCCTACAGCGCACGCGCGTGGCGCTGCGCCTGCTGCGCGACCTGGAGCTCAACCTGCCCGGCGCCGCGCTGGCGGTGGACCTGCTCGACGAGATCACGCGGCTGCAGCGCGCGCTGCAGGCCGCCACGGCGCACGAGCGTTGAGCTGGCTACCAGGCCCGCGGGTCCAGCCGATACAGCCGCGACAGCGCCTCATAGAGTTGCGGTGCAGCCTGCAGCAGCGCCTGCGGCCGCTCGAAGAAGGCCTCGGTCGCCACCGCAAAGTATTCGGCCGGGTCGGTGCTGCCGTAGGCGTCGAGCGTGTCCGACGGTGCGTCGCGCAGCCGCGCCAGGCCTTCGTCCATCACCTCCGCCCAGCGCTGTCGGGACGCTTTGTCGCGCTGCCAGGGCCGGCCGTCGGCGTCGCCGCCGTCCTGGTCGATCTGGTGCGCAAACTCGTGCAGCACCACGTTGCGGCCAGCGGCCGGGTCGGCGGCGCCGGCCAGCACCTCCGACCAGGCCAGGATCACCTGGCCCTGCGCCCAGGACTCGCCGGCCAGGGCCTGCGGCTGCTGGCTGACCACGCCGCCGGGCAGCAGTTGGCAGCGCGGCACCACGAAGGCTTGCGGATACACCAGTACCTGGCGCAGCCGGGGGTAGCAGGCGTCGCCGTCCTGGCCCAGCAGCAGCAGGCAGGCCATCGCGGCGATGGTCACGCGCATCTCGTCGTCGACCCGCAGGCCGGCGCAGCCGATGAAGGGCTTGTCGGCGATGAACACCTGGATCAACCCGAGCAGCCGCCGCCGCAGCGGCGCCGGCAGCCGCTGCACCAGCGGCACGCGGCGCTGCAGGATGCGTGTCCAGGCCCGCGGGAAAGGCAGTGTGCGCAACTGTTGGTGACGGCGCCGCGTCCACCAGGGCTGCGCCAACAGGCCCAGGCCTGCCGCCGCAAGCGTGAGCACCAGCACGGCCAAGGGCCAGCCGACGTGCAAGGGGGAGCTTTCCATCGGTGGCAGGTGGGCGCCAAGGGCCGGGCTTCAAGCTGCCGGCGCCGGCAACCTTTGCATCGGCGCGCGGCCATTCCGCGGGTTAACCCTCAGTGGTTTGCGTTGCATCAAGTCGTCGCTGAATTTAAAATTAACCGACCGGTCGGTTGAAAATATTCATTTGTTGACCTCGAGACTTTGACGCAGGAGATCATCCGATGACCGAGGCCAGCCCACTTCCGTCGCCGCAGCAGACTGCCGACAAGGTGCGCGAGGCCATGTATCGCGATGACCGGGCCTCGAAGTGGCTGGGCATGCAGATCCTCGAAGTCACGCCCGGCCGGGCGGTGCTGACGATGACGGTGCGCGAGCAGATGTTGAACGGCCACGACATCTGCCATGGCGGGCTGATCAGCACACTGGCCGACTCGGCCTTTGCTTACGCCTGCAATTCCTACAACGAACTCACCGTGGCCTCGGGCTTTGGTGTCGACCTGCTGGCGCCGGGGCGTCTGGGCGACGTGCTCACCGCCACCTGCCACGAGGTGTCGAAGGCCGGCCGCACAGGGCTGTACGACTGCGAAGTGAACAACCAGCAGGGCCAGCGCATCGCGGTCTTCCGCGGTCGCTCCTATACGCTGCGCGGCAAGCCTGCCGTGGCCGGCTGAGCGCAAAGAACACGGAGACCACGATGCCCGTCAAGCACCCCGAGCCCGGTGATCTGGAACCGATCGAGCGCGCCAGCCGCGACGAGCTGTCCGCGCTGCAGTTGCAACGCCTGAAGCACACGCTGCAGCTGGCCTATGCGAATGTGCCGCACTATCGCCGCGTCTTCGATGCCGCGGGCGTGCACCCGTCGGACTGCCAATCGTTGGCCGATCTGGCGAAGTTCCCCTTCACCGCCAAGGGAGACCTGCGCGACAACTATCCCTTCGGCATGTTCGCCGTGCCGCGCGAGCAGGTGGTGCGCGTGCATGCCAGCTCCGGCACCACCGGCAAGCCCACGGTGGTGGGCTACACCCGGGGCGACATCGACACCTGGGCCGACCTGGGCGCTCGCTCGATCCGCGCCGCCGGCGGCCGGGCCGGCGACATGGTGCACGTGGCCTACGGCTACGGCCTGTTCACCGGCGGGTTGGGCGCACACTACGGCGCCGAGCGGCTGGGCTGCACGGTGGTGCCGATGGGCGGCGGCCAGACCGAGAAGCAGGTGCAGCTGATCACCGACTTCCGCCCCGACATCATCATGGTCACGCCCAGCTACATGCAGGTGATCGTCGAAGAAATGGTGCGCCAGGGCCTGGACCCGCGCGCGTCGTCGCTGAAAGTCGGTATCTTTGGCGCCGAGCCCTGGACCGAAGCGATGCGCCACGACATCGAGGTGCGCGCCGGCCTGGACGCGGTGGACATCTACGGGCTGAGCGAGGTCATGGGCCCGGGCGTGGCTAGCGAATGCGTCGAGACCAAGGATGGCCCGGTGATCTGGGAAGACCACTTCTATCCCGAGATCGTCGACCCTGAAACCGGCGCGGTGCTGCCCGACGGCGAGGAAGGCGAGCTGGTCTTCACCACGCTGACGAAGGAGGCGCTGCCGGTGATCCGCTACCGCACGCGCGACCTGACGCGGCTGCTGCCGCCCACCGCGAGAAGCATGCGCCGCATGGGCAAGATCGTCGGCCGCAGCGACGATATGCTGATCATCCGCGGCGTCAACGTCTTCCCGACGCAGATCGAGGAGCTGGTGTTGCAGCACGGCGCGCTGTCGGGCCAGTACCAGCTGGTGGTCACGCGCTCGGGCGTGCTCGACGAGATTCAGGTGCTGGTGGAACTGCTGCCGCAGCATGCACAGGTCGAACGCGACGCCATCGCGCACGACCTGCAGCACCGCATCAAGACCTTCGTCGGCGTCAGCGCGACGGTCAGCGTCGGCGCCCCGGATTCGATCGAACGCACCTTGGTCGGCAAGGCGCGCCGCGTGATCGATAAACGACCGAAGTAAGGAAGCCTCATGTACACGCAAGCAATGGACACGATGGCGCGCGAAGGCGGCGCCAAGCTCGAGAAGGTGCTTAGGCCCGAAGAGCAGGCGCTGCAGGACCGCTTCGACGCACGCATCGACGCCGGCGATTTCATCGAGGCCAAGGACTGGATGCCCGACAACTACCGCAAGACGCTGCTGCGCCAGATCAGCCAGCATGCGCATTCGGAGATCGTCGGCATGCTGCCCGAGGGCAACTGGATCAGCCGCGCGCCGACCCTGAAGCGCAAGGCGATTCTTCTCGCCAAGGTGCAGGACGAAGGCGGCCACGGCCTGTACCTGTATGCCGCGGCCGAGACGCTGGGCACCAGCCGCGACCAGATGATCGATGCGCTGCACTCGGGCAAGGCCAAGTACAGCAGCATCTTCAACTACCCGACGCTCACCTGGGCCGACATCGGCACCATCGGCTGGCTGGTCGACGGCGCGGCGATCATGAACCAGGTGCCGATCTGCCGCTGCAGCTTTGCGCCCTATGCGCGGGCGATGATCCGCATCTGCCGCGAAGAGAGCTTCCACCAGCGCCAGGGCTACGACAGCCTGCTGACGATGATGCGCGACGGCACCGATGCCCAGCGCGCGATGGTGCAGGACGCGGTCAACCGCTGGTGGTGGCCCTGCCTGATGATGTTCGGCCCGCCCGACGACCAGAGCCCCAACAGCGCGCAGGGCATGCGCTGGGGCATCAAGCGCGTGTCCAACGACACGCTGCGCCAGAAGTTCGTCGATGCCACCGTGCAGCAGGCCCAGGTGCTGGGCGTGACGCTGCCCGACCCGGACCTGAAGTGGAACGAGGAGCGCCAGCACTGGGATTTCGGCGCCATCGACTGGTCCGAGTTCTGGCGCGTGGTCGGCGGCGACGGGCCCTGCAATCGCGAGCGCCTGGCGATGCGCGTCGCCGCCTGGGAAGAGGGGGCTTGGGTGCGCGAAGCCGCGCTGGCCCATGCGCGCAAGCAGTCGATGAAGGAGGCCGCATGAACGACGTCAAGAATGAATGGCCGCTTTGGGAAGTATTTGTCAGGACCAAGGCCGGCCTGGACCACAAGCACTGCGGCAGCCTGCATGCCGCCGACCCGAAGATGGCGCTGCAGATGGCGCGCGATGTCTACACGCGTCGCCAGGAGGGCTGCAGTGTGTGGGTGGTGCGCTCAGACCAGATCGTCGCCAGCGACCCCGGCGACAAGGACATGCTCTTCGACCCGGCCGAAGACAAGGTGTACCGCCACCCTACCTTCTACAAGTTGCCCGATTCGGTCGACCACATGTGAGCGCGCGATGCAAGCTTCGATCCAACTGCCGACCGACCCGAAGCTGCAGTACCTGCTGCGCATCGGCGATGCCTGCCTGATCCTGGGCCAGCGCCTGGGCGAATGGTGCGGCCACGCGCCCATCGTCGAAGAGGACATCGCGCTGAGCAACATGGCGCTGGACCTGATCGGACAGGCGCGCGGCGTCCTCACGCTGGCCGGTGAGCAGTGCCTGCAGGACTACGACGAGGACCAGCTCGCCTTTCTGCGCGACGAGCGTGACTATCTGAACCCGACGATCGTCGAGCTGGAGCGCGGCGATTTCGCGTTCACCGTGCTGCGCAACGCCATCGTCGCCACCTGGTTGAAGCTGCTGTGGGAACGGCTGCGCGATACCAGCGACGCCGAACTGGCGGCCATCGCCGGCAAGGCGCTGAAGGAGGCGCGCTACCACCAGCAGCATGCCGCCGACTGGGCGGTGCGTCTGGGCGACGGCACCGAAGCATCGCGCCAGCGCTGCGAGGCCGCGCTGGCGCGGCTGTGGCTGTACACGCCCGAGCTGTTCGAGGACGACGCGGTGGACGCCGCTGCCAAGGCCAGCGGCCTGGGCCCGGCGGCTTCGGAACTGCGCGAGCCCTGGCTGGCCGAGATGCGCGAGATCCTGGATGCGGCCACGCTGGCGCTGCCTGCCGACACGGCCTTCCGCAGCAACGGCAAGCGCGGCGTGCACAGTGAGCACATGGGCTACATCCTGAGCGAGATGCAGTACCTGCAACGCGCCTTTCCCGGGGGCGCGTGGTGAATGCCGCCGTCGAGGCCACCCGCGTCGACAGGGCCTGGGCCGTGCTCGACGCCGTGCCCGACCCGGAGGTGCCTGCCATCTCGGTGCGCGAGCTGGGCATCGTGCGCGAGGTGGTGGACCGCGGCGCGTTGCTGGAGATCGTGCTCACGCCCACCTACTCTGGCTGCCCGGCCACCGAGGTCATCGAGCGCAGCGTGCTCGACGCCATCGACGCGGCAGGACTGGGGCCCGCGCGGGTGACGATGCGCCGTGCGCCGGCCTGGACGACGGACTGGATCAGTGACGACGGCAAGCGCAAGCTGCGCGACTACGGCATCGCGCCGCCGGGACCGGCGGCCGAAGGCACGGCACCGATCCGCATCGTCGGCCGCCGAGCCGAGGCCGTGCCCTGCCCGCGCTGCGGCAGCGCGCACACCGAGCGGCTGTCGGCCTTTGGCTCCACCGCGTGCAAGGCGCTGTGGCGCTGCATCGCGTGCAAAGAGCCTTTCGAACACTTCAAGCCGATATGAGCACCTTTTTTCACGATCTGCGCGTGCGCCGTATCGAACCAGACACGGCCGAAGCCTCGATCGTCACCTTCGACGTGCCGGACGAGTTGCGTGCCGTGTTCGGCTTCACGCAGGGCCAGTACCTGACGCTGCGCAAGACCATCGATGGCCAGGATGTGCGCCGCTCGTATTCGATCTGCGCCGGCGTCGACGACGGCGAGCTGCGCGTCGGCGTGCGCAAGGTCAAGGGCGGCACCTTCTCGAACTGGATCAATGAGCAGCTTGCCGTCGGCGACAGCATCAGCGTGATGGCGCCGCAGGGGCGCTTCTTCGTGCCGATCGAGCCGCAGGCGCGGCGCCACCATGTTGGCATTGCCGGCGGCAGCGGCATCACGCCGATCCTGTCGATCATGAAGACGGTACTGGGCCGCGAGCCGATGAGCCGCTTCACGCTGATCTACGGCAACCGCATGCTGCGCTCGACCATGTTCAAGGAAGAGCTGGAGGACCTGAAGAACAAGTACATGACCCGGCTGGTGCTGCACCATGTGTTCAGCGACGACCCCAATGAATCTGACGGCCCCCAAGGCGCTGCGCGCTTGCCCCCCGAGGGAGTGCCCGGCCTTGGGGCGGCCCGGCGGCCGGACGCGCCGCTGAACATGGGGCTGATGAACCGCGACAAGATCGCCGACTTCCTGTCCAGCGTGCTGCCGGCGGCTTCGATCGACCAGGTCTACATCTGCGGCCCCTTCCAGATGAACGACGAGGCCGAAGCCGCGCTGCTGGCCGCCGGCGTGCCCGAGGGCCGCATCCACATCGAGCGTTTCGGCGTGGCCACGCCCACCGGCGCGCCAGTGGGTGCGGTGGTGCACGAGGCCCAGCCCGGCGACGCCGAAAAAGCGCGCATCGTCATCATCCGCGACGGCATGCGCCGCGAGATCGAGTTCAGCAAGGACCAGCCGAGCATCCTGGACGCGGCCTCTGCCGCCGGCCTGGAAGTGCCGTTTTCCTGCACCAGCGGCGTGTGCGGTACCTGCCGCGCCAAGCTGGTCGAGGGCGAGGTGCGCATGGAGCGCAACTTCGCGCTCGACAAGGCCGAGGTGGCCGGCGGCTTCGTGCTCACCTGCCAGGCGCACCCACTGACCGAGCGTGTGGTGATTTCCTTCGACGAAAGGTAGATGTCCCCCCCCGAAGCGCCTTCGGCGCTCCCCCCCGGGGGGTCGCCGCCAGCGGCCCGGCAGAGCCGGTTCCGCCGCGGCCGCTCGGCAAAGTCGGTCCACGGGCTGCGCCATGGCTAGAGGGCGCGCCGCCGGGTACGACGATCAGCGCGAGGCCATCGTCGCGCACGCGGCGGAGCTGTTTGCGCGCCAGGGCTACCACGCCACGTCGATGAACCAGTTGGCTGAGGCTACCGGGTTGTCGAAGGCCACGCTGTATCACTACTACAAGGACAAGGACGCACTGCTGGTGCACATCGCCGACGGCCATGTGTCGCGGCTGCAGGCACTGGTCAGCGAGGTGCGCGCGCTGGGGCTGAAGCCGCAGGCGCAATTTCGCGAACTGGTGCGCCGCATTGTCGAGGAGTATGCCGACGCGCAGCATGCGCACCGCGTGCTCACCGAGGACGTGAAGTTCCTGCCTGCGGCCGACCGCCAGCGCATCTTGGACAAGGAGCGCGAGGTCGTCGCCGGCTTCGCCGCCGCGGTGGCGGCGCTGCGGCCTGAGCTGAAGGACGCCGCGCTGGCCACACCGATGACCATGCTGCTGTTCGGCATGATCAACTGGATGTTCACCTGGATGAAGCCTGAGGGCGCGCTCGACCACCAGGCGCTGGCGCCGATGGTGGCTGACCTGTTCCTGGGTGGGCTGCCGGCGGTGCGGGTGCCGGTGGCCGCGGCGGTGGTCGGTTAGCTTCAAGCCTCGAGCTGAGGCGCCTGCGCGAACTGCTCGTTCAGCCAGGCGACGAAGGCCTGCAAATGCGGCCGGCGTGCCACCTCGGGGTTGAGGATCAGCACGTGCCGGTAGCCGCAGGGCATACGCAGTTGCGCGAAGGGCATCACCAGGTCGCCGCTGGCCAGGCAGTCCTGCAGGAAGGGTGAGCGCACCAGCGCCACGCCCTGGCCGCGGATGGCGGCCTGGACCGCCTGGTCGACGAAGGAGAACACCAGTCGCCCGGCGGCCGCCTCGACCGCTCCCGCGCCGGCAAAGTCGAACCAGGTGGTCCAGTTCAGGCGCTTCGCGCCGGGCACGCCATCGTCCAGGTCGAGCAGCGGCCATTGCGCCAGTTCGGCCGGGTACTGCAGCCGCCGGCCCTGCAGCAGCCGCGGGCTGAGGGCCGGCGCCAGCACGTCGTCGATCAGCAGCGTGGCATGCGCCGGTACCCGGCCGGTGGGCACCCAGCGGATGGCCAGGTCCACGTCCTCGGCCTGCAGGTCGACCACCCGGTCCGAGGCATCGAGGCGGATCTCGATGCCCGGATGCAAACGCTGGAACAGCGCCAACCGCGGTACCAGCCACAGCGATGCGAAAGACGCATAGGTGCTGAGGGTGACGCGCTGCGCACCGCCTTCGCCACGGATGGCATCGACGCTGCGGTCGATGCCGGCCAGCGCCTGCTGCACCGCCTGCTGCAGCAGCTGCCCCGCCGGCGTCAAGAGCAACGCGCGCGTCTTGCGCACGAACAGCGCCTTGCCGACCTGCCGCTCCAGTGTGGCGATCTGCCGGCTGATCGATGATTGCGTCAGGTTCAGCTCGGCCGCGGCGGCTGTGAAGGACAGGTGCCGCGCCGCCGACTCGAAGCCGCGCAGCGCCGCCAGTCCGACCGGACGGCGCTTGGCCGATGACTTGTTCATGCATCGACCATACATGCGTTTCTTGCATGCATCAACTGCGATCTTTTCGTTTGTCGCCGTGCCGGGCAAGGCGTGGAATAGCACCTCGGACAGTGCATGGAGCAGGACATGAAGAAAGCAGCAACCCGCATCAGGACCATCGACCTCGGCTACGAGCAGATGATGATCTTCGACGACGGCCGCGGTGAGCGCGTGCTCGTGCTCTACGGTGCCACCTGGCTGACGCAGGAAGGACAGGCCGGCGACGCCGTGCTGCGCCCGGGGGAGGAACGGGCCCTTGGCGACGGGCGCTCGCTGATCGAGGCGCTGGAGCCGTCGCGCCTGCAGATCCTGAGCGAGCCCGCGCACGGGCGGTCGCTCGTGCGCGGGCTGCTGCGGCGCGTGCGGCGCGGGATCTCGCGGCTGCAATTTGGCCCGGTGGCGCCCGAGCCGGTGGCCTGAGCGGGTGGCGCGACTCCTGCTGAAAGCGGCTTGAGTCGGCCCATCGACATGGCCGACCACAGCAGCGCCAAGCCAAGCTGAGGGCAAGGTGGAGCCGTTGCCAGTGCCCAGCGCAAACCGCATCGCCTACCCGCGGACCAAGAAGGCCGATCGGGCTATCGACTCTCTGGCCATTCAGCCCGGGGTGGTGCTGCGCGGCGAGATCACCTTGGCGCTGGACCGGCAGCTGGTCGGCAAGGCGTTGAAGATGGTGGAGTCGCTGGCTGCAAAGGGCATGACGCTGCTGGTGGTCACGCACGAGATTAACTTCGCGCGCAGGGTGGCCGGCCGCGTGGTCTCGTGCACGCCGGGCGCATCCATGAGATGGGACCGCCGCCGCAGCTCTTTGCCGCGCCGCAGACGGCGGAACTGCAGCAGATCCTGTCGGCGTTGCACGGAGCGGCGCGGCCGCGGTTCTTGCGCTGGCTCAACGAGCGCGGTTTGCACTTCGTCCAGCATCGTGGCTGACGATGCGCGTGTCTCATGCGCACCGAGATTGGAGACTGCCATGAACCTGAAGCTTCATCTGCTGGAATCCTTCAGCGCCCTGGGTAGTGACGGTGCGCCCTACAAGGTGCGCGCCTACGAGCGCATGGTCCAGGACCCGAGCCTCAACGATGGCCAGGAGCACTGGCAATCCAGCGGCGTCCTGGAGTACCGATTGGAGGACGGCGCATTGGTCGATGCCCGGGCTGACGGGTCGATGCGTATCGTGCACAGCGGCGTGGCACTCACGCGCCAGTAGGCGCGGGCGGCACCCGCTCGGCGCCTCGCAGACCGGGCGCGAGGGCGGATCAGGCTGCGGCGCGTGCCGTGGCCTTGCGTGCCGGGGCCTTCTTGGCGGCCACCTTCACCGCCGCCTTCTTGGTCGGGGCCTTCTTCGCAGCCGCCTTCTTGGCCGGCGCCTTCGCGGCCACCGGCTTTGCCGCGGCAGCACGCTTCTTCCCCGGCGCGCGCGTCGCCTTCGGTGCGGCCGCGCCGCCCTTCCATGTCAGCCGCGCCTTCTTCGCCAGCGCCACCACCTTGGCGATGTCATCGTCGCTGTACACGCCCTTGACGCCGGAGATGGCCGACAGCTTCATGCCGTGCTTCAGGCCGAGCTTGTAGATCTCCTTGACCTTCTCCCATTCGGTGTCGCGGCCGATGGTGAAGACCTCGAAGCGGCCTTCCAGCGCCAGCACGATGGTCTCGGCCAGGCAGGCGTAGATCACGTTCTTTGGCAGGCCGATGCTCTTCATGCCCTTGACCTGGGTGGGCAGCTCGATCTCGCCCGATTCGATCACCAATACGTCCGGTCGCTTGGCGACTTCTTCGGGCGGCAGGTCCAGCGGACGCGCCACGTCGGTGATCACGCAGCCGGGCTTGACCTTGGTGATGTCCAGGATCTTCTTGCCCGCACCCGAGGTGCTGGTGACGATCATGTCCATGTCGCCCAGCAGGCTGTCGTAGTCGATCGAGCACACCACCTTGGCGTCGGGCGTGTCCTGCAGGATCGACTTCTTCAGCTCCTCGAGCTTCTTCATGTCGCGGCCGGCGATCACCACCTCGTCGAAGGCCATCGCCAGCAGGCGCGCGCTGACCGAGCCGATCGAGCCCGACGCGCCGATGACCATGGTCTTGGCGGCGATGCGCTTGCCCTTGGCCGGCAGCGGCACCAGGCCCATGCGCTTCATCGCGTCGGCCGCAGCCCACAGCGCGCCAGAGGCCGAATAACTGTTGCCGGTGGTGATGGGGATGGTGGCGCGCCGCGCCACGGTGACGCCGGCATCGCCCACCAC
>Ga0316601_100001375_pt1 | contig 11783 bp, 7 predicted proteins | sample OWC_soil_day5_no_FD_207663 | JGI IMG/M metagenome (GOLD analysis project Ga0316601, IMG submission 207663) | Wetland soil microbial communities from Old Woman Creek delta, Ohio, United States - OWC_soil_day5_noCT | ecosystem: Environmental > Terrestrial > Soil > Wetlands | place: USA: Ohio...
CTGTGTGCCGGTCTTTCCCCGAACGGCCGCTCATAAGGTTGAACGAGCGGGTACCCTGTCTGATGAATGTTCGCACACCCCCCGCCCGACTCATTATAATTGCATCGCAAGATTCGGATAGATAACGGGTCAATTTTACGCTACTATTTAACCCTGATGTGGGAAAAGATGCCGGCTACCGTTCCAGCAGTCGCCTGCATAAGAAGGCGGCTTCGCAACTCGGAATGACTCCGGCCACGTACGGGAGGGGAGGAAGAGTCATGTCAATCTCTTTCACAATCGTTGAGAGCCCATTGGGCTGGTTGCTGGTGGCGGCAACCGATCGAGGGATCTGTTCCGTGATGCTCGGGGACGGGGAGGAAAAATTGACGGGTGAATTGCATCATGAATTTCCGCAGGCGGAGATTGCCCGGAATGACAATCATCTGCGATCACAGGTGAAGGTGCTGCTTGAGTGTCTTGCGGGACAGGCGCCGCATGCGGACTTGCCGCTCGATGTGCAGGGCACCGCTTTTCAAATGCGTGTCTGGGAAGAGTTGCGCCGCATTCCCCGAGGCCAGACCGTTTCCTACGGCGAACTGGCCGGCCGGATCGGCAGACCGACGGCAGCCCGTGCCGTGGCGCGCGCCTGTGCGACAAATCCCGTGTCGATCATCACTCCCTGCCATCGGGTGATCCGCGAAAACGGCGAACTGGGTGGATACCGCTGGGGGATCGAGCGGAAACGCAGAATCCTGGAAGCGGAAAAAGGATAGACGGCGAAGCTGGACATCCATTCTTGTTCATGAAATAAAATACTGCCGCGGTATTCCCGGCAGAATTATTTTTCAATAATGAAACTGGGTGGTTATGGATATTTATGGGAAAGTCTGCTATTAATCCTACGTTTTCGTATTTCAGTTCGAGGACGTTTTCTTCTACTCATCCCCCTCCCCGCCTTGTGAAAGGGGAGGAGTCTGATAATGTATTTCTTTTCCAGGGGAACGCCCCGACTTTCACCATGTTTTCACTGTTTGCTCAAAGCGCACCAAACGAGGAACAGGTATGATTAGAAAAGCCCTTGTCGATATTGTATACGAAGCCGCGCATATGCAGCGCTGGAATGACCATATCAGGCCGCACCAGGGTTTCAGCGAGCTTGATAAGCAGGCGCACAAGATTATTATTGCGTTTGTTCTGTCAAAATTCGAGGAGACGGACCGCAGTACGATTATCGATTGGCAGGCGCTGATCGAAGGCGCCGTTTTCGAGTTCCTGCAACGGATCGTGCTGACCGATATCAAGCCGCCGATCTACCATAAGCTCATGGCTGAAAAGGGCAGGGAGCTGAATGCCTGGGTCATCAACCAGTTGAAGAACAAGACGGAGGATCTGAAGGGTGATTTTTACCGTAAACTGGTCACCTATCTCGAGGATCCCACGTATTCGACGCTGGAAAAGCGCATTTTGAAGGCATCGCACTATCTTGCGACGAATTGGGAATTTTCAATCATCTACCGGTTCAATGCGGGGATCTACGGGGTAGAACAGACCAAGCAGAATATCGAGAACGAACTGGAAGAGTACTACGACCTGTCAGGTGTGCAGAAATTGGGGTTGGGCAAGAAGGCTTACAACTTCATCGACCTTGTCGGGCAGCTCCGGTTCCAGAAAAGGTGGGCACAGTCGCCGAGAATTCCGGAAACATCCGTCCTTGGCCATATGCTGGTAGTGGCAATCCTTTCCTACCTCTGTTCCCTGGAAATCGAAGCCTGCGGCATGAGGTTGCGCAATAACTTCTTCGCTGGCCTGTTCCATGACCTTCCGGAAGTCCTGACGCGGGATATCGTTTCGCCGGTGAAAAGAAGCATCGAAGGGCTGGATGAAATAATCAAGGAAATCGAAGGCAGGCAGGTTGAGGACCGGATCCTGCCGCTGCTGCCGAATTCCTGGCATAAGGAATTGCTGTATTACATGGAGGAAGAGTTCAAAAGTAAAATCATTGAAGGGGACAAAGTAACAATAAAATCATCCGATACCATCAACCAATCCTTCAATGACAATCAATTTTCGCCTCTGGACGGTGAAATCGTCAAGGCATGCGACCACCTGGCGGCCTATATCGAGGTGAATTTATCCATAATGCATGGAATCAGGTCCCGACATCTGGAAGACGGGTTGAATCTGTATTCCTCTTATGAAAACAAGAAGATCGCCGGGTTGAATTTCGGGCAGTTTTTTGATTTCTACAAGCACAGGAGTTGAGGTGGTGTTTGAGATTCAAGACCCGGGGAGGATTGAAAGCGTGTTTGCATGAAATGGATTGATAAGTACCTGAACGTCTCTGTCTGGAAGTAATGTGAAATGGCGGTACCCTTGCGAAAACTGATACTTGCATCCACATCCCACTACCGGCGCTGCCTCCTGGAAAGACTCGGAATCCCTCTGTTGGCATGGCTCGGGTTCCAGCGGTTTTTCCTGGCCGGCGCGCTGGTGCTCATCCCGCTGTTCAATCCGGTGGTTACCGTTGGAAACCTTCTGAGCCCGACTCTGCACGGGAACAACCTGATCAGGAAAGGATCCAAGGCATGCCGACTGTCTTGTTGAAAAGCGCCGCAATCTGGGCCTCCTTCATTCCCATCGCCATCATCAACGGTTTCGTCCGCGAAAAATGCCTCGTGCCGCTAATCGGTCAGCGCCTTGCCCTGCCGCTCTCCGGCATCTCCGGCGCGGGGCTCTTCTTCCTCCTTGCGTACTTCTGCCTCCCGTGGCTCGGCTCGCTCAAACTCCACCAGTACCAGTTAATCGGGCTCTCATGGCTCGTGATGACCCTTTTCTTCGAATTCCTCTTCGGCCGGTTCGTGGCGCGAAGGTCGTGCGGTGAGCTGCTGCAGGCGTACAACATCCTGACCGGAAATCTCTGGATTCTGGTGTTGGTGGTGATCGCGGTATCGCCTTTTCTGGTTGCGAAGCTTCGGGGGCTGGCATCATGATCGACAGAGGAGATACGGCCGATAAAGAACGGTTTACGGGGCAGATTCTCTAAGGGGACTGCCGGAAATCCTTGTGGAAGGGGTAGTGCTCCGGGGGGAACCTGATGGAACGAACTGCGATTGTACAAGCAGAATGGAGAAAGGTTTTCAGTCTGCCGGTGATTGTGGCGGCGCTGGGATACTTTGTCGATATCTACGATCTTGTCCTCTTCAGCATCGTGCGCGTGCCGAGTCTGAAATCCCTCGGGCTGCAGGGGCAGGAGCTGATCAACCAGGGCGTCTTTCTCCTCAATATGCAGATGGTGGGGATGCTCGTCGGAGGTATCATCTGGGGGGTGCTGGGAGACCGGAAAGGGCGCCTCAAGATCATGTTCGGCTCCATCTTCCTCTATTCCCTTGCAAATCTGGCCAACGGCATGGTCTCCTCCCTCCCCGCCTATGCCATTCTCCGCTTCATTGCAGGGGTGGGGCTTGCAGGGGAGTTGGGGGCAGGGATCACGCTGGTGGCGGAGGTGCTCCACAAGAGCATCCGCGGCTACGGGACCATGATCGTCGCTTCCGTGGGAGTATCCGGGGCGATTCTCGCCAACGTCATCGCGGCAAACTTCGATTGGCGCAATGCCTTCTACATCGGTGGGGCGCTGGGGCTTCTCCTGCTCATTCTGCGGATCAGCGTGGTTGAGTCCGGAATGTTCCGGGAGATGGACAAGAAGGAAATCTCCAAGGGGAACTTCCTAGCCCTGTTCACCGATCGCCGCCGTTTCGGCCGCTACCTTGACTCCATCCTCATCGGCATTCCCACCTGGTTCGTGGTGGGGATACTGATCACCTTTTCCCCCGAGTTCGCCAGGGTGCTCCAGGTGACCGGTCCGGTCTCGGCAGGTAATGCGGTCATGTACTGCTACCTGGGGCTTGTCCTCGGTGATTTCTCCAGCGGCGTCCTCAGCCAGCTCTTTCGCAGCAGGAAAAAGGTGATTCTTCTCTTCCTCGCTTTAACCGGTGCCGGCATACTGTGGTACTTCCTGGCTACCGGCGTCACGACGTCCCACTTCTATGGCATATGCACTTTCCTTGGTTTTGCCAGCGGCTACTGGGCCATCTTCGTCACCGTCGCCGCCGAACAGTTCGGCACCAACCTGCGGGCCACCGTCGCGACCACGGTTCCCAATTTCGTCCGGGGGATGGTGGTGCCGATCACGCTGTCGTTCCAGTGGGCCCGCGGGCAGTTCGGCCTAGAAGGGGGCGCTGTCGCCGTGGGCTCCATCTGCATGCTGGTCGCCCTTTTCTCCCTCTACCGGCTCGAAGAGACCTTTCATAAAGACCTGGACTACTTCGAGGAGTACCTTTAGCCGTTTATTTTCCTTGGGAAGGAAAAACCGGGGCAGGTTTATCTATCGCTCATGAAATGAGAATAAATCTGTACCCTGACGCACCCTTTCCGATCCTCCGATACCAGTTTCACCGCTTCGCCGCTTTAGCGCTTCCCCGCGACTGCAAGCAGTTCCGCCAGAAGGTTCTCCTCGATCTCTATCTCTCCGCTTTCCAGGGCATTCCTTGCCGCAATCGCGCCCCGCTCCCCCGGTACCAGGATATCCGCCACTCCCGGCAGCTTTTTCGTGGACTTTATCTTCTGGATGATGGCGTCCACGTTGCCCGCGAATTCTTCCCTGTCGCACAGCAGAGAGGGATCGATGGCAAAGATCAGGTGCCCCCAGTTTCCCCTGCTGTCACCGATGCCACAAAATGCCGCCCCCACGAGGGGGCCTGCCAGTATCTCGCCGATCATGGCCAGGCCGGATCCCTTGAACCCCCGGTCAAAGGAGCGGATGGCGCCTTGAACGGCCTCCGCCGGGTTGGTGGTCGGGTTACCGGTTGCATCGTAGGCAACATCCTCCGGGATCTGTCCGCCCGCTGTCATGGCCTCCACCAGGCCGAAGTAGGATATGGCCGCCGTGGACATGTCGAGCACGATGGGGTCAGGTTCCGCCGGGATTGCTACGGCCAGGGGATTGGTGCCGAAGATCGGTTCATAGGAGCCGTGCATGGCGACTCGCTCCGGAGACCTGCCGAACACGAAGCTGATCAGGCCCGCTTTCGCCAGTTCAGACGCATAATAGCCGATGGCTCCTGACGAGGTGTTGGTATTAAACGTGCCGGCAATGGCGAAACCTTTACCTCTCGCCTTTTCCACAATGATGTCCAGGGCCTTTCGGACCACGACCATGGCATGGTTCCGGTTCCCGTTGACCCGGACGGAGAGAGGTGTCTCACGCTCGATGCAGATCTGTCCGGCTGCCGGGTCCCTGGGGATCCCCTTGCCGATGAGCTTTACCACCCCCTGGTTGTTGCCGCGCAACTGGGCGTAGAGCAGGACATCGGAGATGATCCGCGTTTCCTCCTCGCTGTAGCCGTAACTCCGCACTGCCCCGACCGTCAACTCCTTCAGCTCGCTAATGGATATCTTCATATGCGCCCCCTCTGATAAAGATCCGGCATGTACGTGACCAGGTCAAAAGATCCCGGATTCATCCCGGGTTACTGCTCTGCCGGGTGAGTGAGATATCGTCACCCCGTATCTTATTTGACAACTGCTTACAAATCAAGGTGATATAGCGGTGGGAAAAGGTCCCTGCCGGGCAATTCCGGTGACCTTTGGTATCGTTCATTGGCGGATTTCTTTGCCTTCTGGCCGTTTTCCTCCCACCCTGATATACTTTCTCACATATGACAAGCTATTTCATCTCCATACGGGGGGCCCGCCAGAACAACCTGAAAGGGCTCGACCTCGACATTCCCCTGGGGAAGCTGACCGTAGTTACCGGCGTCTCCGGATCGGGCAAGTCGTCCCTTGCCTTCGACACGGTCTATGCCGAAGGGCAGCGCCGGTACGTGGAAACCTTTTCCCCCTATGCCCGGCAGTTCCTCGACCGGATGGACCGTCCCCAGGCTGACCGGATCGAAGGGATTCCCCCTGCCATCGCCATCGACCAGACCAATACGGTTCGCACCTCCCGCTCTTCAGTCGGGACCATGACCGAGTTGACCGACTACCTGAAGTTGCTCTTCGCCCGGGCCGCCCGCCTCTATTGCAGGGGGTGCGGAAGGGGGGTGCGGCGCGATACACCGGACAGTATCGTGGATGAACTGATGGCGGAGAGCGTGGGACGGAATATCCTGATCGTCTTCCCGGTGCCGATACCGGAACAGTTTGCCAGCGAGGAGTTGAAGGGCTTTCTTGCCGGCCAGGGGTATACCCGTATCCACCGCGAGGAGGAGAGGCTTCTGGAAGTGATCCAGGACCGGGTGCGGCTCGTCCATGAAAACCGGGGCCGGATCGTGGAGGGTCTGGAGGCCGCCCTGGGCGTCGGCCGGGGACGGATCCTCATCTATCCTGCCGGGGAAGACGGGAAACCGGGGGAGCCGCTGCGCTTCTCCTCCGATCTGCACTGCCCGGACTGCGACATCGGCTACCACGAACCGCAACCGAACCTCTTCTCCTTCAACTCCCCCATCGGCGCCTGCCCCATCTGCCGCGGCTTCGGCCGTACCATCGGGATTGACCCCGGCCTGGTGATCCCTGACCAGGGGAAGACCCTGGAGGAAGGGGCGGTTCGCCCCTGGCAGACCGAAACGAACCGTGAGTGCCAGGACGACCTGATCCGCTTCGCGCGGAAGCGGGGTATCCGGACCGGCGTCCCCTGGAGGGAACTGACAGAGGAAGAGCGGGAGTGGGTTATGGAGGGGGAGGGGTCCTGGGAAGACGGGCTCTGGTACGGGGTGCGCCGTTTTTTCGACTGGCTGGAAGCCAGGAGCTACAGGATGCACATCCGGGTACTTCTTTCAAAATACCGCTCCTACAGCACCTGTCAGGCCTGCGGCGGCGCGCGCCTCAAGGCGGATTCGCTCCTGTGGCGGCTCGGAGACAGGGAAGAGGCGGACCGGGTACTGGATCCGTCAAAGCGCTTCCGCCCCGAGGGGGCCGGGTTCTCCGGCGAGACCCTGAGGCAACTCCCCGGTCTTACCCTCCACGACCTGGTCCTTCTCCCCATTGACCGCTGCCTGGCCTTCTTCGAGGGACTTTCCCTCCCGCCCCCCTTAGACGAGGCGGGGGAACTCCTCCTCAGAGAGATCAGAGCCAGGCTCGGTTTCCTTGCCGAGGTGGGGCTTTCCTACCTGACCCTGGACCGGCAGTCCCGCACTCTCTCCGGGGGGGAGGTGCAGCGCATCAACCTGACCACGGCCCTGGGCACGTCGCTGGTGAACACTCTGTTCGTCCTGGATGAGCCTTCAATCGGCCTCCACCCGGCCGATATGGCAAAGGTGATCGGGGTGCTGAAGAAGCTTCGCGACGCAGGGAACACGCTCCTCGTTGTGGAGCACGAACCCCAGGTGATGCTCGCCGCCGACCGGATTCTCGACCTCGGGCCGGGACCGGGGGAACGGGGTGGGGAAGTAGTCTTCTTCGGGACTCCGGCGGAGCTCCTGAAGGAAAAGGGATCAGTGACCGGCGCATATCTGTCCGGCAGGAAAAGGGTTGGGGGCGAAGAGAGATTCGGAAGGAGAGAGGCAGGTCCGGCGGGGAGTGACCGGTTCCTGGAGATCCTCGGCGCGAGAGCCCACAACCTGAAGGGGATCGACATCCGGATACCGCTGGGCCGCCTGGTCTGCGTCACCGGCGTCTCCGGGTCGGGGAAATCGACCCTGATCCAGGATGTTCTGCACCGGGGTTTCCAGAAGTTCCTAGGCCGCCCCACAGAGCAACCGGGGGAGCACCTGGCGATCCGGGGGTACGAGGAGATCGGGGACGTTATCCTGGTCGATCAGTCGCCCATCGGCCGCACCACCCGCTCCAACCCCGCAAGCTACGTGGGAGCCTTTGACACCATCCGCCGGCTGTTTGCCGCCGAGCCACTCGCTCTCGAGCGAGGGTACACGGCAGGCACCTTCAGCTTCAACGCCGGTACCGGCCGCTGTCCCTCCTGCGGCGGCAACGGGTTCGAGCATGTGGAGATGCAGTTCCTGTCCGATGTCTATCTCCAATGCCCGGAGTGCAACGGCCGGCGCTACCGCCCCGAAGTCCTGGAGGTGCTCTTTTTTCCCACCGGCGGGGGTCAGCCAAAATCAATAGCCGATGTCCTGGAGATGACGGTAAACGAGGCGATCGGATTCTTCGCCGACCATCCGGAGGTGCTCCGCGGTCTCGAACCGCTGGCAGGGGTGGGGCTCGGTTACCTCCGCCTCGGACAGCCGGTGCCGACCCTCTCCGGCGGTGAGGCCCAGCGGCTCAAGCTGGCAGGCCACCTGGCCAAGGCCGGCCAGCGGAAACGGGGTGACCAGGCGCCGGTTACCGGTCGCCCGACACTGTTCCTCTTTGACGAGCCTACCACCGGGCTTCACTTCGAGGACATTGCGAGGCTCCTCCACGCCTTCCGGCGGCTGCTCGATGCAGGGCACTCGCTGGTGGTAATCGAGCACAACCTGGACCTGATCCGGGCGGCGGACTGGCTGATCGACCTGGGTCCCGGCGGAGGGGTTGCCGGGGGTAGCCTGGTCTGCTCCGGCACACCGGACGAGGTAGCCGAATGCCCTGAGAGCCTTACCGGCCGGGCCTTGAGGGAGTACGACCGGCTGCTGCGGAGCCTGGTACGGGCCTCCCGACGGACAGGGAAGGTCCAACCGGCACCTCCTCCGAAGGGGGGAGAGGCCATCCGCATCATCCATGCCCGGGAGCACAACCTGAAGAATTGCGACATAACCATCCCCCGGGACCGTTTCACAGTCATCACCGGCATCTCCGGTTCGGGCAAGAGCACGGTGGCCTTTGATATCCTCTTCGCCGAGGGGCAGCGGCGCTACCTTGAATCCCTGAACGCCTATGCCCGCCAGTTCGTACAGCCCGCATCCCGGCCGGACGTAGATGCAGTCCTCGGCATCCCGCCGACGGTTGCCATCGCACAGCGTACTAGCCGGGGGGGACGGAAGAGCACCGTGGCGACCCTCACCGAGATCCACCACTTCCTCCGCCTCCTCTTTGTCAAACTCGGGGTGCAGCATTGCCCCGACTGCGGGATCGCCATCTCATCGCAGAGCCCGGAGGCCATCCTCGCCCGTCTCTTCCGTGACCTTCGGGGCAGGTCCGTCCTGATGCTTGCCCCCCTGGTCACGGCCCGCAAGGGGTATTACACCGACCTGGCGAAGTGGGCCGCCGGCAAGGGTTTCAGCCTTCTCCGTGTGGATGGGGTGATGACCCCCACCTCGCCCTGGCCGCGCCTGGACCGCTTCCGCGAGCACACCATCGAGCTGCCGGTGGGCGAATCGGTCGTCACCCCGCAGGGTGAGGGGGAACTGCGCGCCATCCTCGACAGGGCCCTTTCTTTCGGCAACGGGATAATACGAGTAGCAAGTCCCCCGTCGGAAAAAGCGGCTTCAGGGGGAATTGAGCTCCTCTTTTCCACCATGCGCGCCTGCCCCGGTTGCGGCAAAAGCTTTCCAGAGCCCGACCCGCGCATCTTCTCCTACAACTCGAGGCACGGCTGGTGCCCCCGCTGTTACGGCACCGGCCTGATCCTCCCCGGTTTCGACGGGGAGCAGAGCGGAGAGGAGATCTGGTGGAACGAGTGGTGGGAAGGGGAGGAGATTGTCTGCCCCGCCTGCGAGGGGCGGAGACTCCGTCCCGAGGCTCTGGCGGTCCGTTTCAGGGGGAGAAACGTGGCGGAGATAGGGTCTCTGACGGCAGGAGAGGCGGCTGATTTTTTCCGGAGTCTGGAGCTTGCCGGGAGGGAGGGGGCCATTGCCCGCGATATCGTTGCCGAGATCACCGCCCGCCTCGATTTCCTCTCCGAAGTGGGACTCGCCTACCTTTCCCTCGACAGGGCCGCTCCCACTCTCTCCGGCGGCGAGGCCCAGCGGATCCGCCTGGCATCTCAACTCGGCTCCAACCTGAGGGGTGTCTGCTACATCCTCGACGAGCCGACCATCGGGCTCCACCCCCGCGACAACCGGATGCTCCTGGATACCCTGGACGGCCTCAGGGGGAAGGGAAACACGGTGGTGGTCGTGGAGCATGACGAAGAGACGATCCGGAGGGCCGAGTACCTGATCGACCTCGGACCGGGCGGAGGGGTGAACGGCGGCCGGGTGGTGGCCGCCGGGACCCAGGCGGAAGTCATGGCGGCTCCCGAGTCGATCACCGGCAGGTTCCTTTCTTCCCCACTGCGCCATCCTTTTATGGAGCGGCGCCCCCCTGCCTCGGGCGGAGCCGTGATCGAGTTGGTGGGGGCCTCCTGCCACAACCTGAAGGGGGTGTCTGTCTCGATCCCCTGCGGTCGCCTTGTCTGCGTCACCGGCGTCTCCGGAAGCGGCAAAAGCACCCTGGTGCGGGAGGTCCTCTACCGGAACCTCAGGCGGGTCCTGGCAGAAAGGGGGCGGCACGAGCAGCCCGCCGAGTTCGCGGGATGTACGGAAATCCGGGGATGGGCGGGCATTGGGCGGGTCCTGGAGGTGGACCAGACCCCCATCGGCAAGACCCCCCGCTCCTGTCCCGCCACCTATGTGGGCTTCTGGGACGCCATCCGCAAGCTCTTTGCCCGAACTCCCGAGGCACGGATACGGGGCTATACGCCATCCCGCTTCTCCTTCAACGTAAGCGGCGGACGCTGCCCCGAGTGCGAGGGGCAGGGGATGAAGACCATAGGGATGAGCTTCCTCCCGGACGTGCGGGTGCCGTGCGAGTCGTGCGGCGGGGCCCGATTCACTCCGGAGACGCTCATGATCCGCTTCAAGGGAAAGTGCATCGGCGAGGTCCTCGCCATGAGCGTGGACGAAGCGGCAGGGTTCTTCTCGGCCCACCCCCCTATCTGCCACCCTTTGGAGCTCCTCCGGGAGGTGGGTCTTGGCTACCTCACCCTCGGCCAACAGAGTCCGACCCTCTCCGGCGGCGAGGCCCAGCGGATCAAACTGGTGACGGAGCTGGCGAAGGCGAAACCGGTTGAAGGGACCCGCCGTGCAGGGGTTGGCGGCAACCATACCCTCTATCTTCTCGACGAGCCCACCATCGGACTGCACATGGCGGACGTGGAAAAACTGGTCCGGGTGCTCCACCGCCTGGTGGATGCCGGGAATACCGTCGTGGTCATCGAGCACAACCTGGATGTAATCGCCGAAGCGGATTGGATCATCGATCTGGGACCCGAAGGGGGGGAGAGCGGTGGCAAGGTCGTGGCCACGGGGAGCCCGGAACAGGTGGCCCGCGACGGCACGGGGTCTCACACGGGGATGATACTGGCCGAATTCCTGCGGGAGCGTGGTAAGGATTGTTCCTGAGGGCAGGTCTTATTTCCCTCCCGGATACTATATATGATTATACTGATTCGGGATCACCACTTTTCTGCGGGATATTGTCGGATGAACCCGCCATACATGAAATGTCTTCAACCGGGGTCGCTGTCGCGGAGCGGGTGTTATGACGGTGATACCGGGGCATTGGGGAGCCTGATACTTATGGCAATGTCTGAAAATCAATCTCTTGAACCAACCCGCTGCGCTGAACTGATCCGAAAATCCAACTCCGTGGTAGCCCTTACCGGTGCGGGAATTTCCACGGCGGCGGGCATCCCTGACTTCAGAGGTCCGCAGGGACTCTACGTGACCCGGCGGTACGACCCGGAGAAAGTCTTCGAGATTGGCTGGTTTCTGCGTGAGCCTCGCTACTTCTACGAATTTTCACGCGATTTCGTCGCTACGGTGAAAAATATCCGGCCAACGCTCACCCACCGGTTCCTGGCCGACCTGGAGAAGGAAGGCTGCCTCTCG
>Ga0316601_100001376_pt1 | contig 11778 bp, 10 predicted proteins | sample OWC_soil_day5_no_FD_207663 | JGI IMG/M metagenome (GOLD analysis project Ga0316601, IMG submission 207663) | Wetland soil microbial communities from Old Woman Creek delta, Ohio, United States - OWC_soil_day5_noCT | ecosystem: Environmental > Terrestrial > Soil > Wetlands | place: USA: Ohio...
CTCGTCGGGACGATGTTCCTGCAGGCGCGGCTGACGCCGGTGACCGGTGACTCGCGGCAGCAGAAGTTCATCCAGTACGGCATGCCGCTGATGTTCGGCGTGATGTCGTTCTTCTTCCCGGCCGGCCTGACGCTCTACATCTTCACGAACACCGTGCTCAGTGCGCTGCACTCGATCTACATGAACAAGTTCGACAAGAAGAGCCTCGCCATGACCGCGAAGATCAAGGAGAGCGTCGAGGCGTCGATCGCGAAGGAGACCGCCGGCGACAAGAAGGCCGGTGGTTCGAAGAACGGCGCGCCTGCGAAGGCCGCCGTGAAGCCGGTGATCGACGTCGAGTCGGTCGAAGCGGCTGGTGACGATGAGGACGAGTCGGATGCTCCCGCCGCAACGGCTGGATCAGCGAACCCGGCGCGGCCGCGCAACAAGCGCAAGAAGCGCCGGAGATAGTTATGGAGGCAGCTGTGACCGAACCTGCGACTGCAGAACGTGAAGATCTTGCCGAGAAGGCCAGCGAGTTCCTGCTCGGAGTCCTCGAGCGCATGGGGATCCCGGCGGACATCGACATCAAGGACGACAAGGAGCGGACCACGCTCGAGATCCAGACCAAGGATACCGAGCTCGTGATCGGCCGCCGCGGCGTGGTGATGGACGCGCTCCAGCACCTCGTCAACAAGGTGGTCTATCGCGACCGCACCGGTGATCGCGCGAAGCCGCTGATCGTCGATGCCGGTGGCTTCCGCGACAAGCAGATCGAGCGGCTGCGCTCCCTCGGGCAGAAGATGGCCGAGAAGGCGCTGCAGACCAAGCAGATCGTCGAGCTGCAGCCGATGACGGCGCATGATCGCCGGATCGTCCACATGGCGATCTCGGAGATCGCCGGTCTGACGACCCGCAGCGAGGGCGAGGGCGAGGACCGCCACATCCTCATCGTCCCTGCCCCCGCGGAGTGAACACGGAGACGATCGCCGCCATTGCAACGGCGGCGGGTCCCGCGGGAGTCGGGATCATCCGGCTCAGCGGGCCGCGCGCGATCGCGATCGCCGCGGACGCGCTCGGGATCGCGGACGCCGCGCTCGACCGCACGGTGCGTGTCGGGTGGGTCCGGGATCGCGCCGGGACGCGGATCGATCAGGTCCTCGCGTTCGCGATGCGCGCGCCGGCGTCGTTCACCGGTGAGGATGTCGCGGAGCTCCACGGTCACGGCGGGGTCCACAACCTCGGCCAGCTGCTCGCGGCGGTGATCGACCGCGGGGCACGGATCGCCGAGCCCGGGGAGTTCACGCGGCGAGCGGTCGCGAGCGGCAAGCTCGATCTGCTGCGCGCGGAGGCGTTGCTCGAGGTGATCTCCGCCGGTAGCGATCGCGCGTGGAGGCTCGCCCAGGCGAACCTCGGCGGTCAGCTCGGCCACGAGGTCGCGGCGATCGAGCAGCGGTCGCTCTCCGTGCTGGCCGAGCTCGAGGGCTGGATCGACTTCCCCGAGGAGGATCTCGAGACGGCCAACGCCGCCTGGATCGAGGGCGAGATCGCGGCGCTGCGCGCGGCGTGTGGTCGGCTCGCCGATGGCTTCCGCCACGGGCGCGCGGTCAGCCAGGGCATCACGGTCGCGCTCGTCGGGCCGGTCAACGTCGGCAAGTCGTCGCTGCTCAACGCGCTGGTCGGGACCGAGCGCGCGCTGGTCGCGCCGCAGCCGGGTACGACGCGCGACTGGCTCGAGATCGCCGCCGTCTGGCAGGGCGTCGCGGTCACCCTCGTCGATACCGCGGGGCTGCGCTCGACCGCCGATCCGATCGAGCAGCGCGGCATCGCACTCGGCGAGGCGCGGGTCGCCTCGGCGGACGTCGTGGTCGTGGTCAACGACGGGCAAGCGCCGTGGGACGACGGTGCGCGCTACGGCGACCGGGCCGTGGTCGTGCGCAGCAAGGTGGATCTGGGCGGCACGGCGGAGGGTGCGGTGCTGACGTCCGCGACGACCGGGCAGGGACTCGACGACCTGAAGCAGCGCGTGCTCGCGGTCGCGGGGGTCGCCGATCGCGAGGGCAGTGAGCAGGCGTTCGTGACGACGGCGCGGCAGCAGGCGCTCGCGGCCGGGGCTCGCGATGCATTCGCCGCGGCGGGCGTGGCGTGGGCGGAGAAGCGGCCGCCGGAGGTGATCGCGGTCGAGCTGCGGCTGGGCGCGCAGACGCTCGCGCAGCTGCGCGGCGTGGAGGTCGGGGACCGGGTGCTCGACGAGGTGTTCGCGCGGTTCTGCATCGGGAAGTGAGCGTCGGGTGATCGGCGTCGGGTGATCGCCTATAGTCCGCGGGCGATGGCCCTCGACGACGATGTTCGTGCCGAGCTGGCGGGGCTCGAGGGAGCTCACCGGCTGCGTACGCAGCGCGTGGTCGATGGCCCGCAGGGACCGACCGTCGTGCTCGATGGCGTCGAGGTCCTGAACCTGTCGTCGAACGACTACCTGTCGCTCGCCGGCGACCGGCGGCTGGCGAAGGCCGCGGCGGCGGCGCTCGACGAGGCTGGCAGCGGGGCAGGGGCGTCGCGGCTGATCGCGGGAACGCAGCGGGCGCATGTCGTCCTCGAGCGAGCCGTCGAGGACTGGCTGCGGTGCGGAGGCGTGCGGCTGTTCAACACCGGCTACGCCGCGAACGTCGGCGTGCTGACGACGCTGGTGCACGCTGGCGATGTCGTGTTCTCCGACGAGCTGAACCACGCGAGCATCATCGATGGCTGTCGCCTCGCGCGGGCCGAGGTCGTCGTCGTGCCGCATCGCGATCTCGGCGCGCTCGAGAGAGCGCTCGCCGACGTGCGTGGACCGCGGCGCAAGCTGGTCGTGACCGAGTCTCTGTTCTCGATGGATGGCGACATCGCCGACCTCCATGCGCTCGGCGCGTTGTGTCGTCGGTTCGAGGCGGCGTTCGTCGTCGACGAGGCGCACGCGATCGGCGCGCACGGACCGGAGGGCAGGGGCCTGTGCGCGGACGCGGCGGTCGAGCCCGACGTCGTGATCGGGACGTTCGGCAAGGCGCTCGGATCGTTCGGCGCGTTCGCCGCGACGACCCGGCCGATCGCCGAGCTGCTGTGGAATCGCGCGAGGCCGTTCGTGTTCTCGACGGCGCTGCCGCCGAGCATCCCGGCGTCGTCGCTCGCGGCGATCGAGATCGTGCGCGGGACCGAGGGGCTCGAGCGTCGTCGGCTCCTCGCTTCGCACGCGCGCCGGTTTCGTGATCGCGTGCCGCAGGCTGGCGGGGCCCGGGACAGCGCGATCGCGCCGATCCCTGTCGGGGACGATCGCGAGGTCATGCGGCTCACGGCCCAGCTCCTCGAGGCGCGGCTGTTCGTGCAGGGCATTCGCCCGCCGACGGTCCCCGAGGGGACGGCGCGGCTGCGGGTCAGCGTGGCTGCAGGGCATACCGTGCAGCAGATTGAAACTGCTTGCCTTTCTTTGAATAACGCGATGCGTCATGTGGTCTGACGACACGCTGGCCGAGCTCGATCGGCGGGTCACCTGGCACCCGTTCACCCAGATGGCGGAGTGGTCGCCGCTGGTGATCGCGCGCGGGGAGGGCAGCTGGCTGTTCGACACCGCCGGCCGTCGCTATCTGGATGGCGTGAGCTCGCTGTGGTGCAACGTGCATGGGCATGCCCATCCGCGGCTCGATCGCGCGCTCCGCGCGCAGCTCGACCGCATCGCGCACTCGACGTTTCTCGGGCTCTCACACGAGCCCGGGATCCGGCTCGCGGCCGCGCTGGTCGAGGTCGCGCCGGCGGGGCTGACCCGGGTGTTCTATTCGGACTCGGGCTCGACCGCGGTCGAGATCGCGCTCAAGCAGTCGTTCCAGTACTGGCAGCTCCGCGGTCGGCCCGCGAAGCAGCGCTTCCTCCGGCTCGCCGACGCCTATCACGGCGACACGCTCGGGGCGGTCGGGGTCGGCGGCATCGACCTGTTCCACCGGGTGTTCGGCCCGCTGCTCGTCCCCTCGATCGCGATCCCATCGCCGGCGGGGACCGATGGGGCTGCGGCGCTGGCGCGGATCGAGGCGGAGCTCGAGCAGCGGGCGTACGAGATCGCGGCGTTGGTCGTGGAACCCCTCGTTCAGGGCGCGGCCGGGATGCTCGTCCATCCCGCCGGGTTCCTGTCCCGGGCGGCGGCGCTGTGCCGCCAGTTCGGCGTCCACCTGATCGTCGACGAGGTCGCGACCGGGTTTGGCCGCACCGGGACGATGTTCGCGTGCGAGCAGGAGTCCGTCGCGCCGGACTTCCTGTGCCTGGCGAAGGGAATCACGGGCGGCTACCTGCCGCTCGCGGCGACGCTCGCGACCGAGGAGATCTACAGCGCGTTCCTCGGCGCCCGGTCCGAGCTCAAGCACTTCTTCCACGGCCACACGTACACGGCCAATCCGCTCGCGTGCGCGGTCGGGCTCGAGTCGCTGGCGCTGCTCCGCGAGTCCACGCTCAGCAACGCCCAGGCCCGGATCCCGGAGCTGACCGAGGCGCTGGCCCGGCTGTCCGCGGTGCCCGGTGTTCGCGCCGTCCGGCAGTGCGGGATGATGGCCGGCATCGAGCTCGAGCCGATCGAAGGGCGGGCCCTCGGCGTCGAGATCTGCGAGCGGGTGCGAGCGCATGGTGTGATCCTGCGGCCGCTCGGTGATGTGGTCGTGTGGATGCCGCCACTCTCGATCACCGCGGACGAGATCCTTTTCCTCGAGCGTGCGACGATGATGGGGATCATGGGGAACGGACCGGGTTGAAGGGCTTCTTCGTCACTGGAACGGACACGGGCGTGGGGAAGACCTTCGTCACCTGCGCGCTCGCGCGGCGCGCCGTTTCACAGGGAAAGAAGGTGTTCGCCTTCAAGCCGATCGAGACCGGCTGCGAGATGGTCGATGGCCGGCTGTTCGGCGCCGACCAGGAGCTGCTGGCCCACGCGGCCGGCAACTGGCAGCGGGGCTCGCACCGCGGCGTGTACCGGTTCGCCCAGGCAGCGGCGCCGCTGGTGGCCGCCACGGCCGAATCCGAGACCATCGACCTCGACTGGATCGACTCGGTCTACAAGCAGGGGACCTCCGAAGCCGCCCTGGTGCTGGTCGAAGGAGCCGGCGGCTGGCGCGTCCCGATCACCGAGACCCTCGATATGGGCGGGCTGGCGAAGCGCCTGGGCCTGCCGGTGCTCGTGGTCGCCCGGGCGGGCCTCGGCACGATCAACCACACCCTGCTGACCGTGGAGGCGATCGAGAAGGATGGGCTCGTGGTCCACGCCGTCGTCGTCAATCCGCTACCTGGAGACGACCTGGCGGTCGCGGCCAGCAACGCCGAAGAGATCGGCCGGAAGTGGACTGGAACGGTCCACGTCGGCACCGACCCGCTCGTGGTCTGAGTCGGCGGAGACGTTTCACGTGCCACGGAGGGTGGGACGTGGCCGGCGGAGACGTTCCACGTGCCACGGAGAGTGGGACTTGGCCGGCGTCGACGTTCCACGTGCCACGGAAGGTGGGACTTGGCCGATCACCAACGTTCCACGATTCACAAGGTGTGGCACTTAGCCGATCGCCAAGCGGAGCTCACGAAACAACCTGGTCAGCTCGGCGGGCTGGTGATGGGCGTTGAGCCCGCTCGGATTCGGTAGGACCCAGACCACGGTCGCCCCGATCGGCTCGGCCTGGCGCCCGCCGGTCGCTTTACGGTTGTCGAACGCGATCCGGAACGCGGTGTAGCCGACGATCGCGAGGAACCTCGGCTGGAACCGGAGGACCTTACGGCGGAGCAGCCGGCCGCCCGCGACCAGCTCGTCGTTCGACAGCTCGTCCGCCGTCGCGGTGGTTCGGGCGACGACGTTGGTGATGCCGTAGCCGAGGTCGAGGAGGGCCCGGTCCTCGAAGCCGGTGAACAGCCGCGGCGTGAACCCGGCGGCGTGGAGGGTCGGCCAGAACCGGTTGCCCGGCCGCGCGAAGTGGTGCCCGACCGCCGCGGAGTACAGGCCTGGATTGATCCCGCAGAACAGGACATCGAGCGCGGGGGCGATGACGTCGCGCAGTCGCTTCTTGGCAGCCGCCTGAAGCTGGTCGGCCGTCGGCCGCCACGGAGTGTTCGCTGTGGAACGCGGCGGCATTCAGACCGGACGCCGCACGACCACGATCGCCCGGGTCTTGCCGTCGAGCTCGTACGGATGGCGCTCGAACGGCTGCGGGAGATCGTCCCGCTGGATCGCCTCGAAGCCGAACACCCGACCGCCCGGCCGAACGAGCGAGACTCCGATCGCGAACCACTCGGGCAGATCGAACGTCGCGCGCGACGTGGCCGCGTCGTAGTCGTGGTGCCCGTGATCCTCGACCCGGGCGGCGAACGCCTCGAGGTTGACGAGGCCGAGCTCACGCGCCGCGGTCCGGAGGAACGCGTGCTTCTTGTGAACGGGCTCGAGCGCGGTGAAGTTGACCGACGGTAGACAGATCGCGGCGACCACGACCGGGAAGCCGCCACCGGACCCGACGTCGATCACGCGGTCGACCTCGGTCAGGTGCGGGATCAGGTGGAGGCTGTCGAGGATGTGCTCGTCGACATCGGCCGGCGAGCGGGCCGCCGACAGGTTGATCGTCGCGTTCCACTTGGAGAATAGGTCATTGAAACGACGTAGCTTTTCGGCAATCGAACGGTCGAGGCCGAGGGCGGATACTGCTTTGACGAGGCGCGTCATGAGGGTTCTTCAATCAGGAGCTGACTGGCGCGGGGGACGACGACGATGCGGCCGGGGCGGGCGGCGAGCACGGACTCGATCGAGTCTGCCCGATCGAGCAGCGTGGACGCGACCTCGCCCGGCGACAACGCGCTGACCAGCTGGATCGACACTCCTGGCGCGAGCCGCGGCAGGACGCCGATCCGGAACACCGCCTCGTTGACGACCGCCAGCGGGCCGATCCCGTCGGGGCACTCGGCCACCAGTACAAGCGTCCCGCCGGGCTCGACGAGCGCAGCGCACGCGGCGGCGATCTTCGCAGCCTGGTAGAGGGTCGCGGTGACGGGCAGCGCGTCGGACGCGATCACGATCGGTGCGCGCGGCGCCGAGGCGGTGAACCACGTCCGCGCGATCGCGGCACCCGCGCGGAACGCCGCGACGAGATCTCCGGCAACCGCGGCGTGGATCGCACCATCCGGCCCGCCGATCCCGTCGAGCAGGAACGTCGGCGTCGGGACCCGCCGAACCGCTTCCTCGAGATCCTCGCGGCAGGGATTGCCGTCGACGATCCCAGCGCGCGCGCCGGGCGCGGTCTTGAGCGCGTGGTTCGTGCGGATCGCCGCGGCCTCGCCGAGGCCGGGAAAGACCGCCTTCGCGCCGGCCCCGAAGCCCGCGAAGTAGTGCGGTCGGATGCACCCGGTCGCGATCACGAGATCGGTCTCGAGCACGCAGCGGTGGAGGCGAACCGGCGTGCCCCGGTGGGTGACGCCGAGGTCGACCAGGTCGTCGGTGCGATGGCCGTCGTGATTGATCACGGTCGCATCGAGGTCGGCGGGGAGGCCGAGCGGGCCGAGCGGGCTCGGGCCGTGGGTGCCGGTCGCGATCGCGATCGTCCAGCGCACCGCGGGGAGGTGGCGGCGGAGCGCCGCGAGGAGCTCCGCGCGGGGCTCGGAGCGGGTCGCATCGCTCACGATCACAGTGACGCGGCTTCCGGCGCGCGCGAGCGAGGCCAGGGCGGGGCGGCCGATCGGTGCCGCGAGCGCGGCGTCCAGCAGCGCGGGCAGGGGCGGGGGCGGGGGCATCGCCCGCGGCAGGACCACCGTGGCGTCGCGGTGGGCCAGATCGAGCCGGTAAGGGGCGCGCCCATACGGAAGCTCGACCATCGACGACAAGGTACGCTTCTGGCGACCGATTGGTTAGTTCGATACGATTCACCGCGCCTTTTACGTCCCGCTCCTGTGTCGAAGCAAAGCTTGCTCCTGGTCGATGGGGACATTCGCAGCCTGCGAGTGCTCGAGGTCTCGCTGCGCAAGGCGGGCTTCACGGTCACCCCTGCGGCGTCGGTCGCGGATGCGCTCGACAAGCTCGATCTCCACGCCCCCGACCTGATCATCTCGGAGACGACGTTCCCCGATGGGGATGGCTTCGACCTGCGCCGGCGGGTTCGCGCAACCCCGGACTGGGCCGAGATCCCGTTCATCTTCCTGACCGCCGAGGCGGCGATCGAGAACAAGATCCGCGGCCTCGAGCTGGGCGTCGACGACTACCTGACCAAGCCGATCTACATCAAAGAGATCGTCACCCGGATCAACATCCTCCTGCAGAAGCGGCAGCGGCTCCGGTTCGAAGAGCGCAAGGATGGCCGGACGCGGTTCGCGGGTCGCGTCGCCGACATGCCCGTCGTCGACGTGATCCAGACGATCGAGATCAGCCGCAAGTCGGGTGTGATCCAGTTCGTCGGCGAGCATGGCCGCCAGGCCGCGATCTACTTCCGCGATGGCAAGGTGATCGACGCCGAGGCCGGGACACTCCAGGGCGAGGACGCCGTCTACAGGCTCCTGACCTGGAACGAGGGCGACTTCGAGGTCGTGTTCCGCACGGTGCGCCGCCGCGAGGTGATCCAGACCAGCTCGCAGGGCCTGTTGATGGAGGGCATGCGGCGGCTCGACGAGTGGTCGCGCCTGCTCGAGCAGTTGCCGGCGCTGACGCATCGCTTCGAGATCGACACTCCGGCACTCGCCGCGCGGCTCGGCGAGATCCCCGACGACAACAACAAGATCCTCCGGCTGATCGACGGCAAGCGCACGCTGCTCGAGGTGATCGACGCGTCGGACTTCGGCGACCTCGAGTGTCTCCAGGCGATCTCGCGGCTGTTCTTCGAGGAGATGCTGATCGATCTCGATCACGAGAAGCCGGCGCGCCGGGTCACGGGCAAGCCGATCCCCCTGGTCGAGGTCGACGCGCCGACCCCGATCGAGGAGGTCGCGTCGGGGCCGATCGCCAGGACCGCGAGCGATCGGATGGAGATGCCGGCGATGGCCGACACCCAGCCGGTGATGGACGCGGAGGTCATGTCCGAGGAGTCGGCGCGCCACGCGGACGTCCCGGAGCCGGAGCCGGGGCCGCTGCTGGGCGGCTATCGACCCTCGAGCCTGCGGCTGATCGACGATGCGATCGCGGCCGCGCAGGCGATCGATCCGTCGTTGTTCGAGGACGCGCCCTCGACCGAGAAGATGACCGCGGAGCCCGACTTCTCGTCCGAGGACCACACGACCAGCGCGGGCGACGCCGCGAGCGTGCCCCAGGCGATCTCCGACGAGCCGTCGCCCTCGGCGGCGCGGATGTCCAAGTCGGCCCCCGTGCCGGCGCCCAGCCCGCCGCCCAGTCGCGATGACTCGGGCCTGCGGATGATCGGCTCGCTGGGGCGCGATCGCGCCGAGGCCTCCGGCGAGCTGAAGCCGGTCGGCGCCTCGCCGGCCCCGGTGAGCGAGACGCAGCGCGAGTTCGTGACGATCTTGCCGCGCCGGATCACGCGCGAGATGCAGGCCGTGCCGCCGCCGCCCGAGGCGCCTGCGGCCCCGGCGGCGACGCCGTCTCCGCCGATCGAGCTCCCGCGGACGCGGACGCCGCCGCGTCCGCTCGACACGCGCGGCTCGGGCGTGGTCAGCACCCGCGAGGGCCCCGGGGCCGGCGGGATCGCGTTGATCGCGCTCGCGGCGCTGCTCGCCGGTGCCGCGGTGTTCCTGTGGATGGGCCGGGACTCCGGGCCGCGGAAGGCCGTCCCGGCGGATGCGGCGGTGATCGTGATGACGCCTCTCGACGCGGCCTCCGAGCAAGCCCTCGATGCCGGCACGATGGTGCCGCCGGTGGATGCGCCGATCGCGGGCCGAACCGTCGACGCCGGTCGGTCCGCAGCGGCCGACGCGCCGGCGACCCCCGTGGATGCCGGCGCTGTCGTCGACGGCGGGGTCGATCCGGGCAAGCAGGCCAAGACCCTCTATCTCCAGGCGCACGACGCGAACCAGGAGGGCGACTTCGCGAAGGCGCTCGAGCTGGCCGATGCGTCGCTCGCGCTTCGCCATACCGCGCGTGGCTACCTCGTCCGCGCGCAGGCGCTTCAGCGCCTCGGTCGGGTCGACGAGGCGCTGCGGTCGGTCGATTCGGCCGAGGCGCTCGCGCCGACCTACGCGACGGTCTACGAGGTCCGCGGCAACATCCTGTGGTCCGCCCGTCGCTGGGATGACGCGCACGACGCCTACAACAAGTTCCTCGAGTTCGAGCAGGACTCGGACCGCGCGGACCAGATCCGCCGGCGCCTCGAAGAGCCGCGTTGATGCGCGTCCTCGGGCTCGAGAGCTCGTGCGACGAGACCGCGGCGGCGATCGTCGACGATGGCGTCCTCGTCCGCGCCGACGTGGTCGCATCCCAGAACGAGGTCCACGCGAAGTACGGCGGCGTGGTGCCCGAGCTCGCCTCCCGCGCGCACATCCTCAACGTCGTGCCGGTCGTGCAAGCGGCGCTCGACCACGCGGCGTGCACGCTCGACGACATCGACGGAATCGCGGTCACGCACGCGCCGGGCCTGGTCGGTGCGTTGCTCGTCGGCCTGCAGACCGCGAAGGCGATCGCGTGGGTCACCGGCAAGCCGCTCGTCGGCGTGCACCACCTCGAGGGCCACCTGTCCGCGGTCTACCTCGAGCCGGCTCCGCCCCCGATGCCGCACCTCGCGCTGATCGTCTCGGGCGGCCACACCTCGCTCGTACGGGTCAATGCACACGCGGAGGTCGTCGAGCTCGGGGCCACGCGCGATGACGCCGCGGGCGAAGCGTTCGACAAGGGCGCGAAGCTGCTCGGGCTCGGCTATCCCGGAGGCGTCGTGGTCGATCGCCTCGCGCAGACCGGCGATCCGAGCAAGCACGTGTTCCCGCGCGCGATGGTCGCGGCGTCGACCGGCGCGGAGTTCTCGTTCAGCGGGCTCAAGACGGCGCTGCTCCACTACGTGCGCGCGCACGGGGTCCCCGAGGGCCAGGCGCTCGCGGACCTGTGCGCGAGCTACCAGGCGGCGATCGTCGAGGTGCTCGTCCGCAAGACGCGACGGATCGCTCGTCGCGAGCGGCTCGAGCACGTCCAGGTCTGTGGCGGCGTCGCGGCGAACTCCGGGCTCCGAGCGGGGCTGCGGGCCGCAGGCATCGAGGATGGGTTCGCGGTCTACATCCCGTCTCCGGCGCGCTGCACCGATAACGCGGCGATGATCGCGGCCGCGGGCTACCACCGCCTGCTGCGCGGCGAGCGGGCGGCCCTCGATCTCGACGCCATTCCGAGCGCGCCGCTGCCGAGGCACGCGTGAGCACCGGGAGCCCCAACGGCGACGGCAAGCCCACCAACGGCGGCGGCCAACCCACGAACGGCAGCAACGGGCACGGCACGGGCACGAAGGGGCCGTCCGATCCGCTGCGCTCGAGCGAGGCGTTCCCCGACGCGCGCGTGATCCTCGCCCGCTACGGGCTGCACGCGAAGAAGTCGTTCGGCCAGAACTTCCTGATCTCGGAGCGCGCCTTCCGCGCGATCGTCGACGCGACCGTCCGCACCGACGAGGACTGGATCGTCGAGATCGGCGCCGGGCTCGGCACGCTGACCGCGCGGCTCGCCGAGCGCGTCACGGCGGGCAAGGTCATCGCGCTCGAGCACGATGCCGACATGGTGAAGGTCCTGCGCGCCGAGCTCGCGGGCGTCGACAACATCGAGATCGAGCAGGTCGATGCGCTTCGCTACGACTTCAAGATGGCGGCGAAGTGGCGGGGCGAACCGATCTCGGTGTGCGGGAACCTGCCGTA
>Ga0316601_100001377_pt1 | contig 11766 bp, 7 predicted proteins | sample OWC_soil_day5_no_FD_207663 | JGI IMG/M metagenome (GOLD analysis project Ga0316601, IMG submission 207663) | Wetland soil microbial communities from Old Woman Creek delta, Ohio, United States - OWC_soil_day5_noCT | ecosystem: Environmental > Terrestrial > Soil > Wetlands | place: USA: Ohio...
GCAACGTAGGCCGAGTAGGCGAAGCCGCCGCCGTCCACGTGGCGCTCCCCATCCGCGGTGACGATGGTGTCCTTGGTGTAGTTGCCCACCGTCGCGACATCGTAGGGACGCGGTCCGTTCTCCATGGTGCTCCCTCAGTCTCTCAGCCGGACGCGCCAGAGGGTGGCTGCCAGGACCAGCGACGCGATCGACGCGGCCACCCAGAACGTGATCACGGGACCGAAGTCGTAGTGGCGGACGCCGTCGACGATGGTGACCCCGCGCTCGATCAGGTGACCGCTGATCTGATCCTGGATCGCCGCTCCCAGGTACGAGAACACGCCGATGAACCCCATCGCCGCACCCGCGGCCCGCTTCGGGGCGATATCCAGGGCAAACAGGCCGCCGAGCGAGGTGACCAGCCCGGTCAGCCCGAAGCCGTAGATGAAGAACGCGGCCGTCATGAATGCGGGGTTGTTGGGAGGCCCGAAAAAGACCCCCAGCAGGCCCGCGAGCTCGATGATCCCGAAGATCAGGTTCGTCGGCGGCCGGCGGGCCCGGAACAGCGTGTCGGAGGCGAACCCGAAGGCGACCGCGCCGAGAATCCCGGACAGGGTGTTGACCGAGATGATGCCGCCGGCCTGGAGCAGGCTGAAGCCCTTCTCCTCCTGCAGGTAGAGGACCCCCCAGCTGTTGATGGCGTATCGAGTCACGTAGATCGACGCGCTGGACAGCGCCAGCACCCAGATCGCCGGCAGGCGGAGGATCGACCGCTGGGCGGCCCACGTTCCGCCGGCGGATCTGGCTTCGCGCGACTCACCGCTGAAGTGGTCGTTCCGCCAGTCGGCGACCGCCGGCAGCCCGAGGGTCTTCGGTCGGTCCTGCATCAGCAGGTAGATCCCGGCCGCCGCCACGATGCACAGCAGACCGGGGCCCCAGAAGCCGGCCCGCCATCCCCAGGCGCTCACCACTGCGGCGACGCCGACGAAGGTCAGGCCCTCGCCGATCGCGTGCGCCGTGCTCCAGATCCCGTAGGTCCGGCCACGCTCGCGGTTGGAGAACCAGTTCGCCAGCGCCACCGCGCCGGTCGGCGCGCCGAAGCCCTGGAACCAGCCGTTGAGGCCCCACAGCAGCACCGAGACCCAGAGCACGGTGGACAGGCCCATGCCGAGGTTGAGCAGCGCCGACCCAAGCACTCCCAGGGTGAAGAACAGCTTGAGGTTGGCGTGGTCGGCGAGAAAGCCGTTGGTGAGCTTGCCGAAAGCGTAGGTGAAGAACAGCGCCGCGCCGATCGTCCCGAGCTCGGCGGCGGTGAAGATCCCGCCGTCGATGAGCGGCTTCTTGACCACCGACAACCCCAGCCGGCAGGTGTAGACGATGCCGTAGCCGAGGGTGATCGCGAGCATGATGCGAACCCGGTGGCGCCGGTACAGCCGATCGATCTCCTGCTGATCCTGCAGCGGGGGCCGGTCGGCTCCGGTGGCGAGGGCGCGGAGAGGGTTCATCACGCCTCGGGCCGGCGGCCTCGCTGCTGCCTCTCGACCGCCACCGGTCGTCCCTCTCGCATCGAGCGGGTGGCGGCGATCCCGATCAGCACCGGAATCAGCGCGTCGTGGCCGGTCACCGGCGGCTCCCGGTCGGAGCGGATGCTGTCGAAGAAGGCCTCGAGCTCGGCGACGAACGAACGCTGGTAGCGCTGGAGGAAGAAGAACAGCGGGTTCTCCGCCCGCACGCCGGCGGCGGTCCGCACCCTCACCTGGCACGGCGACTCGTTGAACGCCTCCACGCTGCCCTTCGAGCCGAAGACCTCGACCCGCTGGTCGTAGCCGAACACGGCCTCGCGGCTGTTTTCGATCACCGCGAGCGCGCCATTGTCCAGCTTGAGCGTCACCACGGCCGTGTCGATGTCCCCGGCCTCGCCGATCGCGGGATCGACGAGCACCGCGCCGAAGGCGTGGACCTCGACCACGTCCGCACCCGACACGAACCGCACCATGTCGAAGTCATGGATCGTCATGTCGAAGAACATCCCGCCCGAGGTCGCCACGTACTCGATCGGTGGCCGCAACGGGTCGCGTGCGACCACCCTGACGAGCTGGACGTCGCCGACCTCGCCGGCCTCCACCGCCTGGCGGACCCGCGCGAAGGTCGGGTCGAAACGGCGGTTGAAGCCCACCTGGAGCTTGACCCCCGCCTTTTCGACGACTGCGAGCGTCTGGCGGATCCGAACCGGATCGAGCGCGATCGGTTTCTCGCAGAAGACATGCTTGCCGGCGCGTGCCGCGGCCTCGGTGAGGTCGGCGTGGGTCGTCGTCGGCGAGCAGATGAGCACGGCCGCGATCTCCGAGTCGTCAAGCACGACGGCCGGATCGAGCGCCGGCTCCACCCCGCGTCGGGACCATGCCTCGGGCTTGATCAACGGGTCGGCGATGGACTTCAGCCGCACCCCCGGCATCCTGATCAGGTTGTCAGCATGCAGAGTCCCGATGCGGCCCGCTCCGATGACGCCGACGATGATCTCGTTCATCGGCTGCCTCCCTCGGCCGCGCCAGCGGCTCGTCGGGTCACGTGCACCGGGCGGTTCTCCGCGAGCGAGGTCCTCGCCGCGACCGCCGCCTCGACGGCCGCCAGCGCATCCTCGCCGGTGGCCGCCACCGGCGTCCCCTCGCGCACCGACCTCAGGAAGGCCCGGAGCTCGCCTATGAATGCGTCCTGGTATCGCTCGATGAACGAGGGTAGAGGCGTGTCCTCGTACACGCCCGGTTTCAGGTACGAGGTGACGGTGGTGGGCTTGAGGTTGTCCACCGTCAGGTTTCCTTTCGATCCGAACGCCTCGAAGCGCTGGTCGTAGCCGTAGTGGGTCTCCCGGCTGTTGTCGATCACGCACAGGGCTCCGTTGGCGAGGCGGGCGGTGACGATCGCGGTGTCGATGTCGCCGGCCGCGCCGATGTTGGGGTCGACCAGCGCCGCGCCGACCGCGTACACCTCCTCGATCTCGCTGCCACTGAGGAAGCGCAAAGTGTCGAGGTCGTGAATGGTGAAGTCAAGGAACATGCCGCCGGACCGGCTCACGAAGTCCACCGGCGGCCGCCTGGGATCGCGGTTGATGACGCGGAGGCTGTGGAGCCGGCCGACCTCGCCGGCCTGCACCGCCTCCGCAAGTCTGCAGATGCTGGGATCGAAGCGACGGTTGAACCCCACCTGGAGACGGACGCCGGCCGCCTCGACCGCGGCGATCGCCTCGGCGATAGCCTGCGGCTCGAAGGCGACCGGCTTCTCGCAGAAGATCTGCTTGCCAGCCTGGGCGGCACGCCGAATCATCTCGACGTGCCGCCCCGAGGGGGTAGTAATGACGACCGCTTCGATCTCGGGATCGCGCAGCAGCTCGTCAGGGTCGGGGGTCGCGATGGGAATGCCCAGCGCGGCGGCCCAGTCACGATCGATGTGCGGGCTCGCGACCGCCTTGACCCGGGCCTCCGGCACATGGCGCACGAGGTTGTGCGTGTGCATGGTGCCGATCCGCCCGACTCCGATGACGCCGACTGCAGTTGGTTGCATGGCTACCCTCTGATTCCCTCGTCTAGAGATCGAATCTCACGCCGAGCGTGCCCCACCAGCCGTAGTACTCCTCCTGGCGCGGGCGGCTCTCGGTGCCCTCGAAGACCCGGTAGGGCTCGTCGGTCAGGTTGATGACCTCGAGCACGAGGCTCATCTTCTTGGACAGCTGCACGCGGCCGAGGAAGTCGAGTTGAGTGTGGTCGTCGACCCACAGATCCTCCGCCGCCTCGCCGCCGATCTCGAGGATGCTGTTGCCGTTGTAGTTGAGCGAGAGCCGCCCCGAGAAGCCGTACTTCTCGTAGACGAGCGCGGCGTTGCCGACGTGCTCTGACTGGCCCTGCAGCCTGGTGGTCTCCCGATCCGGGTAGTTCGCCTCGGAGTCGATGTAGGTGTAGTTGAGGTAGAGACCAAAGCCGCCCCAGAAGCCACCGAGGCTGGTGAACTGGTTCTGGTACGCCACCTCGAGGCCCCACAGCTCGGCGCTGTCGCCGTTCTGGGGCTGGGTGACCTCGTACTCGACGTCGTCGATCACCTCTTCGTAGTTGAAGATGAAGACGCTGTCGTCGAGCTGCTTGTAGAACAGGCCCGCCGAGATAATGCCGAGCGGCTCGAGGTAGCGCTCCCACATCAGGTCGAGGTTCCAGGAAGTCGTGACGTCGAGGTCCGCGTTGCCGAGCTCGATCTCCTGGTCCTCGCGGTTGATCAGCCGCCAGGGCGCGATCATCTCGAAGTTCGGCCGCGCCAGCGACCGGGTGACGGCCGCGCGCAGGTTCGAGCTGTCGTCGAGGCGGTACACCAGGTGAACCTGGGGCAGCCACTCGGTATAGTCCTTGTCACCGGTAACCGGCGTCAGCCCGAGCGGATCCCCTCCCTCGTCGAGGATCAGCTCGTACGACGTGTACTCGGTGCTGGTGTTCTCGACGCGGACGCCGCCGAGGAGCGTTGTGTTGCCTCCGAACATGAGCTCCACCATCCCGAAGGCGGCCAAGGTGTCCTCGGTCGCGCTAAAGTCGGCGAGGTCCTCCTCGAGGTTGGGCTCGCCCTCGAGGGTGCCGCTGTCGAAGAGCGCCCTCATCAGGCTCGGAGACTGGAACTGCCCGATGTCGTAGAGGCCGTCCAGGAACGAGGTCTCGGACTGCCAGCCGTCGAGGAAGTCCACGATGTTGAAGTCGTCGTCGGCCTCCCAGTCGGCGACGTCGTAGTTCTGCTCCTTGTCCTTGCCGCGGTACTTGGCTCCGAACTTCCAGACGCCGCTGAGGTCGTCGCTGCTGTAGAAGCCCTTGGTGAAGTTCACCGCTCCGATGAGGTCCTCCTCGGACGCATTCTTGGCCTCGGACTCGATGCCGTCGAACCAGAACTCGTTGATGTCCTCATTCAGCGGGTTGGCCTGGATGTTGTCGGGATCGATGGAGTCCGGGCTGACGTTGGGGTCGAACTCCACGTCTTCCTGCTTGAAGACCGAGTAGATCTGGTCCGGGGTGTCCTCCTCGGACTTGTTCCAGGCCAGGCGGTAGTCAATCACCCAGGTCGCCCCGATGAGGTTCTCGCCGCCGAAGGTCAGCGAGTTGATGTTCGACTCCTGCTCCCGGCTTCTGAGCCCGCGCTCGAGCTCGCCGTCCTCGACGACGTTCACCTTGCCCCGGCGGTCCTCGGTGTCGATGTAGTTCGTCCACAGGCCGCGCAGGAAGTAGCTCGAGGTGTCCGACGCGCGGTAGTCGAGATCGCCGGTGATCCCGTAGCGCTCGCGCTCGATGGTGTAGTCGCGGAGCTCGAGGACCGCCAGGTCGCCGTCGTCATACTCGGGCTCGAAGTTGTCGGAGCCCTGCTTGTTGTCGGACGCGCTCGCCGACAGCATCAGGCCCCACTTGTTGTCCTTGAACCGCTGGCCGTAGGTGAAGCTGCCGTTGTAGCCGGTCTCCTCGACCAGCTCGCGATAGCCCAGGCCGAGCCCCGCCGACACCCGCACCTGCTCGGGCGCCCGCGCGGTGACGAGGTCGACGGTGCCGCCGATGGCGTCGCCGTCCATGTCCGGCGTCAGCGCCTTGGAGACCTCGACCGACTCGAGCAGGTCGGCCGGAATCGTGTCGAGCGCGATGTCACGGCCTCCGGGCTGGGGCGACGGAATGCGCTCGCCGTTGATCGTCGTCGAGTTGAGGCCCGCCTCGGTCCCGCGGACGATGATGAACCTGCCCTCGCCCTGGTCGCGCAGCAGGGAGATCCCGGGGATCCGCTGGGTGGACTCGGCGGCGTTCTTGTCTGGGAACCGCCCGATCTGGTCGGCGGCCACGATGTTGGAGACGTTGATCGCGTTTTTCTGCTTGTTGAGTGCCTTGGCCTGACCGACCAGCAGCGGGCTGCCTCGAACCTCGAGCTCGGCGCCGAAGGTGAGGCTGAGGTCCTGCGCGACCGTCTGATCCGCGACGACCGCAACCTCGGCGGTCGCCGGCTGGAGACCCATGTAGGTGCAGGTCAGGGTATAGGTCCCGGCGGGCACTCCCGAGAGGCGGTAGAACCCTTCGTCGTCGGTCGTCGCCGACAGGTTGAGACCGCCGATCGACACCTCGGCGCTCTCGAGGGCCTCGCCTGCCGGTCCGAACACCTGCCCCCTGATGACTCCGGTAGTGCCCTGCGCTGCGAGCAGGCCCGGCAGCGCGAGCACGGCGATCACGACCACCGCCATGATCCCTGGTCTGGTTGATCGATGCGACGCCATCGCTACCTCCTTCTCCGTGGTGTTCCATGGCCCTTGTCGGGCCGTTGGATCCCGTCGATCGCCCGCCGTCGCGATCTCCGGAAAGTCTCGTCCGCCCCCGAGGCGACGAACCGCCCTGGGCTCAAAGCGCTCACGGCCGGGAGTTGTGCAGGCAGTCGTGTGGAACGTTCGGTGTTGCCAGCAAGGATCACACGGAGTATCATTGGAACGTTCCAATTGGAACGCTACAAAGATAAGGGAAGAAAGTCAAGTGGTCGCGCAAACGAAACAAGTCGGAGTCCACGGCCGGAGAAAGCCGACCATCCTCGACGTGGCGACGGCGGCCGGGGTGTCGAAGTCGCTGGTATCGATGGTGATCCGCGGCGATGACCGGGTCGGCCCGGAGCGCAGGCAAGCCGTGCTCGACGCCATCTCCAAGCTGAGCTACCGGCCGAACGCGATGGCGAGAGGGCTGGTCCAGCGCCGCACCCGGATCCTCGGCCTCGTCATCTCGGACCTCCGCAACCCGTTCTTCGGGGCCGTGGTGACCGGGATCCAGGACCAGGCCCTCGCGCTCGGCTACAAGATCCTGATCAGCACCGGCGAGCGCCGGGTGCGCCTCGAGGAGGAGGCGATCGAGAGCTTCCTCGAGCTCCGCGTCGCCGGGCTCATCCTCGCCACCTCACAGATTTCCGACCGCGCCATCGCGCGCGCGGCGGGCGCGGTCCCGGTCGTCGTCCTCAACCGCGAGACCGCCGACGAGGCCAGCGACAGCATCAGCAACGACAACCTGATGGGGGCCCAGATCGCGGTCGATCACTGCATCTCGCTCGGACACCGCCAGATCGCGCACGTCCACGGTGGGGCCGGCTCGGCCGCCCGGGGGCGACGCGAGGGCTACGAGCGGGCCATGAGGGCGGCCGGCCTCGACGCCGAGATCCGAGTCTTCGATGGCGGGTTCACCGAGGACGGCGGCTACCGCGCCGGACGGGCGATCCTCGCCCGACGCCCGCTGCCGACTGCGATCTTCGCCGCCAACGACCTGTGCGCCATTGGGGTGCTCAACGCGCTCGAGGAGGCGGGGCTGCGCATCCCCGACGACATCTCGCTCATCGGCTACGACAACACCACCCTTGCGGCCTTGCGCCACGTCTCGCTGACCACCATCCACCAGCCCGGGGAGGACATGGGAAGGCTCGCCGTGGTGAGGCTCATGGAGCGGATCCACGACGGCCGCACGGAGCCTCGCCACGACATCGTCTCGCCGAGCCTCGTCGTCCGCGCGACCACCGGCCGACCCCGACCTGAGGCCGCCTCGCAGCCGGGGCGGGTCCCAACCATTTCCGCTTCCCGGACATCTAACACGCTCGAAGAGGGAGGACGACCATGACCACCGACAGCAGCTCTCGCAGCGGATGCAGCCGCGCCGCCTCGCCGGCCGGTGCGCTGGCGATCACCCTGATGACCGCGCTGTGGATCGCCGCGTGCGCAACCAGCCCCGCGCCTGTGACGCAGCCAGTTCCGCCAGCGGCAGCGGCAGTTCGGCCGGTGGTCATCACCCAGCCGGTCGCCACCGACTCGGACGACCCCGCGATCTGGATCAACCAGGAGGATCCCTCGCAGAGCCTCGTGCTCGGCACGGACAAGGGCGGGGCCGTCTTCGTGTTCGACCTCGACGGCAGGATCCTGCCGGACCGGACCGTCTCCGGTCAGGGACGCGTCAACAACATCGACGTCGAGTACGGGCTGACGCTGGCCGGCGTGGCAACCGACATCGCGGCGGCCACCGACCGCAATGCGAACCTGATCCGGGTGTTCCGCCTGCCGGACATGAGACCCATCGACAACGGCGGCATCGAGGCCTTCGCGGGCGAGAAGCCGGACCTGCGGCGGCCGATGGGCATCGCCCTCTACAGGCGCCCGACCGACGGCGCGGTGTTCGCGGTCGTCAGCCGGAAGACGGGGCCGTCCGGGTCGTACCTGTGGCAGTACCGCCTCGAGGACGACGGCGCCGGCAACGTCAGGGGCACCAAGGTGCGCGCGTTCGGCGCCTTTGCCGGCACCAAGGAGATCGAGGCGGTCGCGGTCGACGACGCCCTGGGCTACATCTACTACTCCGAGGAGGACGTCGGCGTCCACAAGTACCTGGCCGACCCCGACGCACCCGGCGCCGATCAGGAGCTCGCCCTGTTCGGGACCGACGGCTTCACCCAGGACCGGGAGGGGATCTCGATCTACCCGCTCGACGACCGCGCCGGCTACATCCTGGTCTCCGACCAGCAGGCCAACGTCTTCCGCGTCTTCCGGCGCGAGGGCGAGCCTGGTGCGCCCCACAACCACCGCTTCATCACCACGGTGCAGGTTTCCACCAACGAAAGCGACGGCTCGGAGGTCACCGGGGTCGCGCTCGGCGACCGGTTCCCCGCCGGCCTGTTCGTGGCGATGTCCGACGACCGGACCTTCCACTTCTACTCGTGGGCGGACATTGCCGGCGACAAACTGGTGAAAACGCCCGACGGGAAACCGGCCGCGAACTGAGAACCCCTCCCTCGCACGGCACGACCCCGCGAGAGCCGTCGAGCTCGAGGCCCTGCTGTACGACTCGAGGGAACGCCGGTCATGCCGCAGGGGCGCCGTCGTCTGCCGCCTGGTCGCCGCCGAGGGCGAGGTGGAGGATCCGCTCCGGTGTCATCTGGCAACCCTCGAGGATGCCCCGGAGCCCCCCCTCGTGCATCACCGCCACCCGATCGGCGAGGCCGACCAGCTCCGGCATCTCGCTCGAGATCAGCACCACGGCGACTCCCTGCTCGACCAGCTCGCCGATCAGCTCGTAGATCTCGGCCTTCGCTGCGACGTCGATCCCGCGGGTCGGCTCGTCGAACAGCAGCACCCGGCAACGGGCGGCGAGCCAGCGGGCTAGTACGACCTTCTGTTGATTGCCGCCCGACAGATCGACGGTCCGCTGCTCGAGCGACGCGGCTCGGATGCGCAGCCGCTCGACCAGCGACCGCGCTCGGATGCGCTCGCGGGCCAAATTCAGCGCCCCGAAGCGAAGGAAGTCGTCGAGGGTGGTCAGCGTGATGTTCTCTGCGACCGTGCACTGGAGCACGAGGCCCTGCCGCTTGCGGTCCTCGGTGAGGAATCCGACGCCGGCCGCGATCGAGCCGGCCGGCGTGCGTCGGGAGAGGGGGCGTCCCGCCACGCGGATCGCGCCAGCGTCGGCGGCGTCAGCCCCGAAGATCGCCCGCGCGAGCTCGGTCCTGCCCGATCCCATCAGGCCGGCCACCCCGAGGATCTCCCCTGAGCGGACCGACAGGCTGATCGGCGACAAGACGCCGGCCCGCGTCAGGCCTTCCACCTCCAGCGCCGGCCCCCCAATCGGAACTCGCCGCTTCGGCATCTGCTCGGCGATGCTGCGACCCACCATCAAACGGATCAGCTCGTCCGGGTCAGCCGTTGCCACGCGCCGGACGCCGACGGTGCGACCGTCGCGCATCACCGTCACGCGGTCGCCGATGGCGAAGATCTCCCGCATCCGATGCGAGATGTAGATCACCGCGACGCCCTGCGCGCAGAGCGATCGGATGACCTCGAACAGGGCCGCGATTTCGGTGTCGGCCAGAGCCGCGGTGGGCTCGTCCATCACCATCAGCCGGGCCTCCTCCCGGAGGGCGCGGGCAATCTCCACCAGCTGCTGCCCCGCCACCGACAGGGCATCGACGCGGGAATCCGGATCGATCGTGCTCTTGAGCCGCTCGAGCAGTCGGCGCGCGCCGGCCCGCATCAGCCGCCCCTGGATCAGACCCGCGCTGGTCGCCTCGTGGCCGAGGTAGATGTTCTCGGCGACTGTGAGACCGGGCACCAGGTTGAGCTCCTGATGGATCATGACCAGGCCGAGACGCTCCGCCTCCAGCGGGCTTGCGGGCCGAACCCCCGCTCCCTCCAGGAGGATGGTGCCGCGGTCCAGGGCATACTGGCCGCAGAGGACCTTCATCAGCGTCGATTTGCCCGCGCCGTTCTCGCCGAGCAGCACGTGAACTTCACCCGGCACGACCTCGAGCTCGGCGTCGTTGAGCGCATCTACGCCCGGGAAGCCCTTGCAGATCCCGGTCATGCGGAGGATCGGCTCAGCTTCCGTCACCGTTGCCCTCGACTCCAACCGGGCTCGATTCCGAGATGAAGGTGTCGACGTTGGTCAGGTCGATCATTTCGACGCGGGTCAGGATCTCCCGTGGCGGTGGGGTGCCGTTTCGGAGGAGCGCCACCGCGTGGCGGACCCCCAACCGTCCCATCTCGCCCGGGAACTGGGCCACCGAGCCGAGCAACCGGCCGGCACGGATGTTGGCCAGAGCGTCGGGAATCGCGTCGAACCCCACCACCCGGACGCGGTCGAGCCGGCGCGCCGCCGCCACCGCCTCCAGCGCACCGAGAGCCATCTCGTCGTTGGCCGCGAAGATGGCGTCCAGCTCCGGGTGCGCCTGCAGCAGGTTCTCGGCCACGGTGTACGCGCGCTCCCTTTCCCAGCTGGCGGTCTGGCTCGCCACCACCTCGATCCCGGGAAACGCCGTCAGTCCGTCGAGGAACCCGAGCCGACGCTGGTCCGCGGTTTCGTGGCCCGAGATCCCCTCGATGATCGCCACCCGACCGTGGCCTTCGAGAGCAGTCCCGAGCGAGCGACCCGCGACTGCTCCACCCTCGAAGTTGTCCGACCCGATGTAGGTGACCACCTCGGCGCCGACGCTGTCGGCCGCCGCCTGGTCGATGCGGGTGTCAAGCAGCAGCACCGGGATGGCGGCGTCGTTGGCCTTGCGGATCGCGGGTACCAGCTCCTTCGACCCGGCCGGCGATAGCAGGATCGCGTCGACGTGCTGCTGGATCAGGTTCTCGATGATCTGGTACTGGCGCTCCACGTCGGTCTCGCGCTCGGCGGCGAGCGAGATCAGGTGGACGCCCTGCGCCACCGCCTCGCGCTCGGCGGCCCGCTCCATGTCGGCCCAGAACGGCGAGTTGAGGGCCTTGGGAACGAACGCGATCGTCAGCGGTCTGCCGAGGTCGGGAACCGTCGAGCAGGCCCGGAAGCCGATCGCCGCGACGACGGCAGCCACCACCGCCACAGCCACGACGCCCGCCGAGGCCCGGCGACGCCGGCTCGTCGCGGCAGCGGCCCCGGCCGACCGGTGGCGGGCCCGGTCGAGGACGACCGCGGCGATCAGGACACCGCCGACCACCATGCCCTCTAGCGCCGACGAGACGTTGAGGGCGTTGAGGCCGTTGCGGAGCGTGCCCATGATCAGGGCGCCGATCAGCGTCCCGAAGACGCCACCCTCCCCACCCATCAGGCTGACGCCACCGATGACCGCCGCGGCGATTGCGTACAGCTCGTACATCTCGCCCGACAGCGGCGAGGCGGCGTTGAGCCGCGACGTCATCAGCACCGCGGCGACCCCGGCCATCAGCCCGGAGAGCGCGTAGATCGCCACCTTGTAGCGCCCGACCGGGACCCCGGACAGCCAGGCGGCCTGCTCGTTGCCGCCGAT
>Ga0316601_100001378_pt1 | contig 11761 bp, 8 predicted proteins | sample OWC_soil_day5_no_FD_207663 | JGI IMG/M metagenome (GOLD analysis project Ga0316601, IMG submission 207663) | Wetland soil microbial communities from Old Woman Creek delta, Ohio, United States - OWC_soil_day5_noCT | ecosystem: Environmental > Terrestrial > Soil > Wetlands | place: USA: Ohio...
CGAGCAGGAGCAGCGGATCGATCGCGGGGATCAGGCCGATCGAGATCACGCCCGCGATCCCCGAGATGATCAGGCCGTACCACGCGAACCGCGGCGTCGCGTCGCGATCGCCGGCCCCGACGAGCTGCGCCACGAAGCTCTGCACGATGAACACCGTGCCCATCGGCAGGATCATCAGGAGGAACGCGTTGAACCCGCCCGTCGCGGACGCGGCGATCGCCTGCGGTCCGAGGTGCTCGACCATCAGCGCGTCGGCGAACGTCATCACCGACTGGGTCGCGCGCGCGAGCACCATCGGGAGCGCGAGCACGAGCAACACCTTGAGGGAGGCCCGCGGTTGCATCGGCCCGACACCATGCGGCGTCCCGCGGAGTCGTGCAAGGATCCGAGCGTGGCGAAACCGAAGAAGGCGATCCTCGTGCTCGATGGGCACGAGGTCACCGTCTCGAACCCCGAGAAGATCTACTTCCCGAAGGCGGGCATCACCAAGCTCGAGCTCGTGGAGTACTACCTCGCGGTCGCCGACGGCGCGCTCCGCGGGGTCGCGCGCCGGCCGATGATCCTCAAGCGGTTCGTCAACGGCGTCGAGGCCGAGCCGTTCTATCAGAAGCGCGCCCCCGAGAAGCGGCCGGCCTGGCTCGACGTCGCGACGTTCCGGTTCCCGTCGGGGCGCCACGCCGACGAGCTCGTCGTCAACAACCGGGCGCAGCTGGTGTACGTCGTCAACCTCGGCTGCGTCGATCTCAACCCCCACGCCGTGCGCAGCGAGGACATGGATCGGCCCGACGAGCTCCGGATCGATCTCGACCCGGTGCCGGGCGTGCCGTGGTCGCAGATCGTCGAGGTCGCGCGCGTCGCGCGCGAGGTGCTCGTCGAGCTGGGCCTGGTCGGCTGGCCGAAGACCAGCGGCTCGCGCGGCGCGCACGTGTGGGCCCGGATCGCGCCGCGCTGGACCTTCACCGAGGTCCGCCGCGCGGCGCTCGCCTTCGCGCGGGAGGTCGAGCATCGCGCGCCGACGATCGCGACGGCGAAGTGGTGGAAGGAGGAGCGCCACGGCGTGTTCCTCGACTACAACCAGAATGCGCGCGATCGGACCACGGCGAGCGCCTACTCGGTGCGCCCGCTGCCCGATGCGCGCGTGTCGATGCCGCTGTCGTGGGACGACTTCTTCGCGGCCGATCCGGCCGAGTTCACGCTGCGCACGGTGCCCGCGATGTTCGCCGCGCGCGGCGATGCCCACGCGGGGATCGACGACGCGGTCGGTTCGCTCGAGCCGCTGCTCGAGCTCGCGGCGCGCCACGAGGCCGAGGGGCTGCCCGACGCGCCGTGGCCGCCGCACTTCGCCAAGGGCGAGGACGAGGCGCCGCGCGTCAGTCCATCGCGCGCGAAGGGCGCGGCGAAGCCGACCAGGCACAGGTTGCCGGTGATCACGATCGCGCAGGCGAAGACCCGGCAGGAGGTGCTCGCCGGGCTCGAGCGCTGGAAGGAGCGACACCCCGCCGTCGCGGCGCGGCTCGCGCCGGAGCACGTGCTCGTCGACACCAACCGCGGCCGCTCGTCGGCGTGGTACCGCGTGCGGATCAACCTCGAGGACGTGCCCGAGGCCGAGCGTCCGGCCGCGGAGACACCGGACCCGAACTACGACTGGAGGTCCGAGTGGACCGGCGAGGGCTCGTGACGGCCGCGCTCCGTGACGAGGTTCGGCTCACTCGCAGTCGTCGGCGATCCTGGCCCCGTAGGCGCTCCAGCCGTCGGCGTCGAGCCCGAGCCAGGTGCCCTTCGGTGCCATGGCGCGAACCTGCTCGCTCGAGCAGCGTGGCCGGGGCACCGTGGGCAGCCGCGGACACTTCGTCGTGGACTGCGGGATCCGGGTCTCGACCCGATCGGGATACACCGTGAGCTCCAACTCGCAGCGGCCCTCGGTCAGGCTCGCCGACTGGAAGATGAACCGCGTCGGATTGAACTTGTCCGCGGGGAGCACGATGGCGCCGTCGCGGGTGAAGTCTCGCATGATGATCCTCACCGGATGCGCATCGGGGATCCGCGACCGCGCGAGCGCGACGGCGCGCGGATAGAACGCGCGCACGTCGAACCGCTTCGGATCGTAGCGCTCCTTGGTGGCGACGACGTCGTACGGGCCGAGCACGTCGGCTGGCTCGGTGGGAAGGGGCGTGGTCGGGACGGGCTTGGTGTCGACGGGCTTGGTGTCGACGGGCTTGGTGTCGACGGGCTTGGTGTCGACGGGCTTGGTGACGACGGGCTTGGTGACGACGGGCTTGGTGTCGACGGGCTGGGTGGCGGCGGGTGCGGGGTCGACGGGCTGGGTGGTGGCGGGCTTGGTGTCGACGGCGACGCGCCGGGCGTCGCAGTCGTTCGGCATGAACGATCCGGTCCCCGCGAGGGTGTAGGCCCAGCCCTGGTAGGTGGCGAGCACGACCGCCGTGGTCCCCGCCGCGAGGCCACGGGGGCGCGCCTTCTCGAGCACCTCGGCGACCGTACATCGCGGGATCAGCGGGGGCATCGTCGCGCAGCCGGGCCCCTGCATCACCGTGATGCCGGTGCCCTGGAGCACCACCATCACGCAGGATCCCGAGCTCGCCCGGAAGGTGTAGGTCGCGTGCCGGGGCTTCCGGAGGTCCGCGCAGCCCGACGGTCCGACCTCGAACACGAAGTTCACCAGCTCGGCGTCCGCGGCGGTCGCCCTCGCGAGCCGCTGGGCGCGCGGGAGGTAGGCGAGGGGCTCGACGCACGCGGGATCGTAGTCGATGGCGATCCTCGCCTGACCGGCAGCGACGCCGGTCGGCGCACGCTGCCCCGAGCGCGCGCTCGCGATCACCAGGGCGACAACGCTGGCCGCCGCGACCCCGGCGCCTGCGAGCCACGGCCACCGCGGCCGGCGTCGCGGCGCTGCGTGCGGTCGGCGCTCGTGGCGCGTCGGCTCCGTGTCGGCGCCAGCGCTCCGAGCCACCCGCTCGCCGCGCGGTGCGACGGGCATCGCCTGGGTCGGGCCGGGGATCCTCGGTCCGTTCGCCGCGGGCGGAGTGCCGGCCGCGGGGAGGTCCCGGACGGTGGCGTCCGCCGTGTGCGCGGGCGACGACTGCGGCCGCATCGGGGTGGTCTCCGACGGCGACGGGGACCGCGCCATGAACACGAACGGCCCCGACGCGGGCGGGCTCGGAGGTCGCGGGGTCATCAGCCGGCCGCGCGGCATCAGCGGTAGCCACTGATCGAGCCGCAGTGTCGACGCGACGTAGCGCAGCGCCTCGATCATCGCGGCCGCCGACTCGAACCGATCGCCGGGGTGCTTCGCGAGGGCGCACAGGATCACGTCGTCGAGGGAGGGCGGCACGTCTGCGCGCAGGGAGCTCGGCAGGGGCGGTGGTGTGGCGAGGTGCGCACGCATGAGCTCGTAGTCGCTCGCCGCGTCGAATGGGCGCTCGCCGGTCACGCCCTCGAACAGCATCACCCCGATCGCGTAGAGGTCGGTGCGCACGTCGCAGGCGCCGCCGCTGATCTGCTCGGGGGCCATGTACTCGGGGGTCCCGAGCACGACGCCGGTCTGCGTCCGCATCGAGCCCGCACTCGACAGCTTCGCGATCCCGAAGTCGAGCACCTTCGTCCGGCCGCCGCTCGAGATGAACACGTTGTCGGGCTTGAGGTCGCGATGGATGATCTGGATCGCGTGCGCCGCGGCGAGCGCGTCGAGGACGTCGATCATGGCGGTGACCAGCCCTCCGAGCGGCAGCGATCCTGCGCGGATCAGGTCGCGCAGCGTCTTGCCCTCGAGGAGCTCCATCGTGATGTAGGGCCGCCCGTCGGGGAGCCGCGCGAAATCGAGGATGTTGACGATGCCCTCGTGCCGGATCAAATTCACCGACCGCGCCTCGCGGAAGAACCGCTCGAGCAGCTCGGCGTCGCGCGCGTACTCCTCCGCGATCACCTTGATCGCGACCGCGCTGCCGATCGTCAGGTGAACGCCCGCGTAGACCGTGCCCATCCCACCGCGCCCGAGGACCCGCGCGATCCGGAAGTTCCCGAGCTCGCGGCCGAGCAGGACGTCGCTCGACTCCACGAGGGCGGACGCATCCGCCGGGCAGGCGCCCGGCGCACGCGATGATCGGCCACACGCGGGGCACACGAACGTCCGGCTCATGCGACCCCGGTCACGGCGGACAGTCCTCCTCGAACGTCCACCACAGATCGGAGGCCATGAACTGCCACCTGTCATGCGCGAAGTTGATGCCGCCATGGCCGGCCTGCGTGCCCTTCGCGCGGGCCTGCTCCCAGACCCAGGCGAGCGGGCAGCGCGGCGCCGCCGTGAAGCGCTGCTGACACGTCCGCCCGGGCGCGAGGTACGTGGCGACGCGGTTCGGATAGACGTCGACGATCACCGCGCACGTGCCGTCGCGCGCCTTCTCCGAGCGGAACACGAACTGGGTCACGTGATCGCCGGTCGCCTGGGTCAGATCGATGTGCCCGTCCGGGTACACCTCGTAGAGATCGAGCTCGACGAGGAGTGCGTCATCGAGGAGCTGGCGGGCGAGTGCCTGGGCCTTGCGTACGAACGCGCGATGGTCGAAGCGCTTCGCGTCATAGGTCGGCCGGGAGATCCAGGGCGCGTCCTTGGTCGGGTTGGCGGGCGGCGTCGTGGTCGCGGCCGGTGCGGCCGGTGCGGGCACGGGCGCTGACGAGGGCGCCGGCGTGCGTGGAGGCCGCGGCGCGGCAGCGATCGGCGCGATGGGACGCCGCGAGGGGGCCGCGGTCGAGGTCGGAGCCCGGGACGGGGAGGGGCTCGGCACCTCGGGCTTCTCCGCGACGGCCGTCGACGTCGGCGCCGTGGTCGGCGTGGTCGTGGTCGGCGTCGGCGCGGCGGTCGGCGTCGCGGTCTGCGCCGCGGCCGTCGTCGCGGGTTGCGTCGCGGTCTGCGCCGCGGCCGGCGTCGCGGTCGTCGGTGTCCCGAGCCTCGGCGCGTCGCCCGCGAGCGACGGCGCTACCGGGGCTGCTGCGATCGGCGCTGCGCTCGGCACCGCGGCCGTTGGCGAGCGGTCCTCTCGGCCGCGGAGCGCGATCACCGTCGCGCCGATCGCGAGCACGCCTGCGACCGCGACCGCGAGCACGATCGGTCCGCGACGGCGCGGGGCGTGCGCCGGCAGCTGGGTCACGGAGTGCGCCGGGGGCGATCCGTCGCGCACGGTGCCGTGCGACGGCCGGTCGGGCGCCGTCGCGGGGGCGGTGCGCGCGGTCGGGGGCTGGGTGCGCGCGGTCGGCGGCTCCGGCGATCGGTCCCGCGATCGGCCTGGCGCTCGGCCCGACGGACGGATCGACATCCGCGACCGGCGGGTCGCGACATCGCGCCACTGGTCCGACGGGAGATCGGCCGCCGCGTGATCGAGCGCGTGTGCCATCGCCGCGGCGCTCTGGAACCGGTGCTCGGGCCGCTTCGCGAGCGCGGTCAGGATGACCTGCTCGAGGCCGAGCGGCAGATCGGGGCGCAGGCTGCGAGGCGACGGCGGCGGCTCGTCGACGTGCGCGTGCATCAGGTCGTACATCGTCGCGCCGGTGAACGGGACCTTGCCGGTCACCGCCTCGAACAGCACGATGCCCGCGGCGTAGACGTCGGCTCGAGCGTCGAGGTCGCTCGTCCCGGTGATCTGTTCGGGCGCCATGTACGTCGGCGTGCCGAGCAACATGCCGGTCCGCGTGCGCTGCGACACGACCTCGGTCAGCCCCGGCGCGAGCTTCGCGATCCCGAAGTCGAGGACCTTGGCGTGGCCCTGCGCCGTGATCATGATGTTGTCGGGCTTGAGGTCGCGGTGGATGATCCCGATCGCGTGCGCTGCCTGGAGCGCGGACAGGACCTCGGTCATCACGCGCACGACGCCGCCGAGCGGTGCCTGCCCGTTGCGCACGCAGGTCGCCAGCGTCGTGCCGTCGATGAACTCCATGACGATCAGCGGTCGCCCGTCGGGGAGCCGCGCCATGTCGATCACGCTGATGATGTGCTCGTGACGGATCAGGTTCACCGCGCGGCCCTCGGCGAAGAACCGCTCGAGCAGGTCGGGCCGGTTCGCGCACTGTGCGGTCAGGATCTTGATCGCGACGCGGCTGCCGATCGTCGGGTGGACGGCGAGGAAGACCTTGCCGGTCGCGCCCTCGCCGATCGCCCGGGCGATCCGGTAGCGGAGCACCTCGGTCCCGAGCAGCGGATCGTCGCTGACGCCGAGCGCCGCGCCGTCCGCGGAGCAGAAGCCCCCGCGGTCGTAAGCGGTTCCGCACTCGCCGCAGACGTACATCCCGGCCTAGCGTACTGTAGGATGGAGACGATGCGGATCAGCGTGATCGCCGTGGTCGTGGTCGGACTCCTCGGACGAGTCGCCAGCGCGCAACCCGCGCCCGCCAAGGCCGCCGCGCAGGCCGCGTACGCCGAGGGCCAGCAGCGCTACGCCGCGGGCGACTACCTGCCGGCGGCGGTGAAGTTCGAGGCCGCCTATGCGCTCGATCCCGATCCGGTCTACCTGTTCAACGTCGCGCAAGCGTACCGGCTCGGCAATGCGTGCCCCAAGGCGGTCGGCTACTACAAGCGCTTCCTCGACGCGATCCCCAATCCGCCGAACCTCGTCAACGTGAAGCAGTACCTCGAGCAGGCCGAGGCCTGCGCGAAGAACACCGCGACCCTGGAGCCGGGGACCCCGATCCCGCCCGGACCCGTCGTCACGGATCCGCCGGTCCCCGAGCAGCCGGCCACCGACGATCCCGGGCGCACCAGGCGCTGGCTCGGGATCGGCGCGATGGTCGTCGGCGGCGCCGCGCTCGGGATCGGCGTCTACTACACGACCGAGGTCGGCCGGCTCAACGACGAGCGCGCGGACCTCACCGCCGGCTGCAAGGTCATGGTGTGCATGGCCGGCTATGGCGACGACCTCGACGACCAGGGCGAGAGCGCGCAGGCGCGGCAGGCGATCGCCTACGCTGTCGGCGGTGCCGTGGTGATCGGTGGCGTCGTGCTGTACGTCCTCGGCCGGAGCTCCGAGCGCTCGTCGATCGCGGTCGTGCCGACCTCCGGCGGGGCGTACGCCGTCGGCGCGTTCACGTTCTGAGCCCGCGCACAGCGGCGCGGATGTAGGTGCAGGGGCCGCCCGCTCGGGGGGCGGAATCAGCGCATCTCAGCGCGTATACTGGGAGAGCGTGTCGGGGACCACCAGCAAACCGCGCGGCGTGGCCTTGCCCGTCGCCGGCGACGACTACACGGACGTGACGTCGCCGCCCGCGCCCTGGGATGGCCGCGACGAGGACGACGCGAGCGGGGATCCCGACGGGACCAAGCAGACGGGCGTGTCGATCCAGATCGGCGCGCCGGTCCCGACGCCGACGCACAGGCACGCGTCCGCTCCGGCGCGCGAGGACTACGACCTCGAGCCCGGCACCGCGCTCGGGGAGTACCGGATCGAGGGGAAGATCGGGCAGGGCGGGATGGGCGTCGTGTTCTCGGCGGTCCACCCGCTGATCGGCAAGCGCGCCGCGATCAAGATCCTCAAGAAGGAGCTGTGCGCCGATCCGCACACGCTCGAGCGATTCGTCGACGAGGCTCGCGTCGTCAACGAGATCGGTCACCCGAACATCGTCGACATCTTCGCGTTCGGCGAGATGCCGGATGGCCGCAGCTACTTCGTCATGGAGTGGCTCAAGGGCGAGACGCTGCGCGCGCGGATCGCGCGGGGAAAGCTCGCCCCCGCCGAGGTCGGCCAGATCGTGCGGCCGCTGGCGCGCGCCCTCGAGGCCGCGCACGAGAAGGGCGTGATCCATCGCGATCTCAAGCCCGACAACGTGTTCCTCGTCGACGTGCGCGGCGAGGTCGCGACGGTGAAGCTCCTCGACTTCGGCATCGCCAAGCTCGCGCGCAACGATCACCGCGTCGAGAAGACGGCGACGGGCGCGATCGTCGGCACGCCGCAGTACATCGCGCCCGAGCAGGCAAAGGGCTATTCGATCGATCACCGCGCCGACATCTACGCGCTCGGCGGGATCATCTACGAGCTGTTGACCGGGCGGCCGCCGTTCGTCGCCGACAACGCGATGGAGATGGTCGCGAAGCATCTGATGGAGACGCCGCTGCCGCCCTCGGAGCTCGCGCCGGAGGTGCCGGCGGACCTCGATGACCTCGTGCTGCGCATGCTCGCGAAGCTTCCGGCCGGCCGGCCGTCGCTCGCCGAGGTCTGCGAGGTGATCGAGCGGGTCAAGGTCCGCGCGTCGACGAAGGCCCAGTACGACGCCACCGTGGCCGCCCCCCGCGCGCCGACCCCGGCCCCGATCCCGATGACCCCGCTGCCGAACGACGGCTCCGCGCCGGTCGCCCGGATCTCGTTCGAGGACAGCGCGCCCGTCGGTGCGATCAGCCGGCCTGCCTACGACGCGGTCGTGTCCCAGGCGCAGCCCAGCTCGATCGCGCCGCGGCGGTTGCCGCTCTGGATCGCGATCGTCGGCGTCCCGCTCGCAGGGATCGCCGCGTTCTTGATCGTCAGCGCGACCGGTGGGACGTCCTCGGCGCCCGCGCCGGAGCCGAGCGCGTCGACCACGCCGTCGCCGTCGACGCCGACGCCGACGCCGCCCACGCTGCCTTCGATCACGGAGGCGTCACCGCCCGTGGTGGCGGACGTGACGCCGCCGACCCCGGCGAAGGTGACGTCGCCGACCCCGGCGAAGGTGACGACGCAGCCTCCGGTGAAGGTGCCGGCGCCGGCGCACGCGCCCGCCAGGGCACAGCTCCGGCTCGTGGTCACCGGAGCGAAGGCGCCCGAGATCTACATCGACAGCAAGCGCTCGACGGCCGAGGTCAAGCTCCGGCCCGGGCCGCACGTGGTCGAGATCCGCGCCCGCGGGATGCAGACCCAGAAGCTCCGCGTCGATGTCGCCCCCACCGGCGTGACCACGCAGCGGATCGCCCTCCTGCCAACGATGACGAAGGTGGAGCCGCCGAAGAAGGTCGATCCGCCGAAGGTCGATCCGCCGAAGATCACGCCGCCCAAGGTCACGCCGCCGAAGGTCACGCCGAAGAACGACGGCACCGAGCTGCTCTCGCCCGGTGCGCTGAACCCGTCGCCGTCGCGCCGCTGATCCCCGTCACGTCGGTGCGCCGAAGATCTCGGTGATCAGGAACGGCGGGGTCGTCTCGAGCTGATCGTAGCGACAGGCGGTGTGGGGCTTGTCGGGGCGCCAGCGCTTGAAGTGCGTCGCGTGGCGAAACCGCGTCCCCTGCAGGTGGTCGTACGAGACCTCGCAGACCAGGCCGAGCTTGATCGGCTCCCACGAGAGATCCTTGCCGCGGTTCCACCGGCTCGTGGCACCCGGCAGGCGCTGGGCGCTCTCTTGCTCCTGCCAGTCCGCCCAGTCCTTCCACGGATGATCGTCTCGCGCACCCACGGTCAGCGGCTCCAGCTGCGCGGCGAGCTGCGCGCGAACCTCCTGCTTGAACGACGCTGCGATGCCGACGTGGTGGAGGACCCCGGCGTCGTCGTACAGCCCGAGCAGCAGCGACCCGACGAGCGTGCCCTTGCCGCCCTTGTACCAGCGGAAGCCTGCGACGACGCAGTCGGCGGTTCGCTGGTGCTTGATCTTCATCATCGCGCGCTTGCCCGGCTGATAGCCGATCGAGTCGGGCTTGGCGATCACGCCGTCGAGCCCCGCGCCCTCGAACCTGTCGAACCAGACCTTGGCGACCTCGCGATCACGCGTCGCCGGCGTCACGAACACCGGAGGCTTGACGTTCGCGAGCGCGGCCTCGAGGCGCTTGCGGCGCTCGCCCTGGGGGAGGGCGCGGAGATCCTCGTCGTCGAGCGCGAGCAGATCCCACGCGACGTACGCCGCTGGCTTGTCCTCGGCGAGCATCTTCACCCGCTTCGCGGCGGGGTGGATCCGCAGCAGCAGCGCCTCGAAGTCGAGGCGATCGCCGGTCGCGATCACGATCTCGCCGTCGAGCACGCAGCGCGCGGGCAGGGCGGCGCGCAGCGAGACCTCGAGCTCGGGGAAGTAGCGGCCGAGTGGCTTCTCGTCGCGGCTCTGGATGAAGATGTCATCCCCGCTCTTGAACACGAGCGCGCGAAAGCCGTCCCACTTCGGCTCGTAGATCAGGCCGTCGCCCGCGGGCATCTCGTTCGAGAGCTTCGCGAGCATCGGTGCGACGGGCGGCTGAAACGGCAGCTGCAGGGGCACGCCGGCACGGTACACTGGACCGGATGGGAACGTCGCACGTGGTCATCCTCGGAATGCTGCTCGCTGCGACCCCCGCGGCCGCCGACCACGAGCTGTGTGGTCGGGGGACGAAGTATCGCGGGGCGACGATGGATCTCGACGTCAAGGACGCCGACATCAAGGACGTGTTCCGGCTGCTCGCCGATGTCGGCAAGGTCAACCTCGTCGTCCCCGACGATGTCAGCGGCCGCGTGACGCTGCGCCTCAAGCGCGTGCCGTGGGATCAGGTCGCCTGCACCGTCGCCGCCGTCCACAAGCTGACGATCACGGTGCAGGGTGCGATCCTGATGGTCGCGCGGCGACGCTAGCTCTCGCCCTGGAGGATCCCGATCGCGGCACCCTGCGGGTCCGCGATGATCGCGAACCGGCCGACACCCGGGACGCTCGTCGGTGGCACGTGCAGGCTCGCACCGAGCCGCTTCGCCCGGTCGGCGGTAGCGTCCGCGTTCGCGACCGCGACGTACGGCAGCCACGCGTGCGGCGCCTGCGGCATCGGAGGCGCGAGGACCCCGGCGCGCGGCTGTCCCCCGGACTCGAGCACGTAGTACGTGCCCATGCCCGGCATCTCCTGGATCTTCGAGGTGAAGCCACCGATGGCGCTGTAGAACGCGACCGACGCCGCGGGATCCTTCGAGTACAGCTCGTTCCAGCAGAACGCGCCGGTGCTCGGCGCGACCTCGGGCTCGGCCTTCGCCGGCTGCCACAGCGCGAACGCGCCGCCGTGCGGATCGATCGCGACGGCCATCGTGCCGAACTCGCCGACCTTGAACGGCTCCTTCATGATCGTCCCGCCGAGCGCCTTCACCTTCGCGGCCGCCTCGCTCGCGCTCGCGACCTGGAGGTGCGTCAGCCAGTGCGCCTGCGCCGGCACACCCTCGGGCGTGTCGAGGTAGCCACCGATCGTGCGCTCGCCGAGCGCGATCATCGTGTAGTCACCGCCCGGCATCGGGACGTTCCGCTTCGACCAGCCGAACAGCTCGCCGAAGAACCCCTGCGCCTTCGGCGCCTGCGTGCTGATGTACTCGAACCAAACGAACGTGCCTGAAGTGTTTGTGGTCATGCCCTCGGGTCGAACGAGGCCGGTGCAGATCGACAACGCGATCGAGAATCTTCTAACCGCTCAGGATCGCAGCGGAAGTGGCTCGCCCTTCGCCACGAACCCGAGCGAGACCGAGTTCAGGCAGTGGCGCTGGCCGGTCGGCGGGGGGCCATCGTCGAACACGTGGCCGAGGTGGGCATCGCAGCGTGCGCACCGGATCTCGACGCGCGCCATCCCGTGGCTGCGATCCGTGATCTCCTTGACGTGCTCGGGATCGAACGGCCGAAAGAAGCTCGGCCAGCCGGTGCCCGACTCGAACTTCGCGCTCGACTCGAACAGCGGCAGGCCGCACAGCCGACACGTGTAGACGCCGTCCTGCTTGTTGTCGAGGAACAGCCCGCAGAACGGACGCTCCGTGCCCTGGTGGAGGATCACGTGCTTCTCCTCGGGCGTGAAGTCGCTGGCCAGCTCGGTGAT
>Ga0316601_100001379_pt1 | contig 11761 bp, 13 predicted proteins | sample OWC_soil_day5_no_FD_207663 | JGI IMG/M metagenome (GOLD analysis project Ga0316601, IMG submission 207663) | Wetland soil microbial communities from Old Woman Creek delta, Ohio, United States - OWC_soil_day5_noCT | ecosystem: Environmental > Terrestrial > Soil > Wetlands | place: USA: Ohio...
ATCACAATTGTGGTTTCATTCAACAAAATCCTTCCATATTTTTAGAAAGTTGAGGAAGATAAAATGAGAGAATTAAATTCAGGGGTACCTACCATAGAAGAGGCAAAGTTGATTTTAGAGGAAGGACACAAATTAAATCCAGGACCATGGCTAGAGCATTCATTATATGTAGGCAAAGCAGCAGAATTAATTGCTAATGAAGATAAGGAGTTAAATGGAGATATTGCATTAGCTTTAGGAATGTTACATGATATAGGAAGAAGATACGGCATAACAAGTATGAGGCATAGTATAGATGGTTATAAATTTGCAACAGCAAAAGGATATGATTTATGGGCGAGAATTTGTATAACTCATTCTTTCCCGTATAAAAATATTGATGCAGTATTTGGAGAATGGGATTGTTCAGATGAAGAATATAAATTTGTTAAAGATTATTTGGATAATATTAATCTTTCAGCTTATGATAAATTAATTCAGCTATGTGATGCATTAGCTTTACCTACAGGATGTTGTTTAATGGAAAAAAGAATGTTAGATGTGGCTATGAGACATGGAGTGAACGAGTATACAATTGATAAATGGAAAGCAATATTTGAAATAAAGGAGTTTTTTGAAGAAAGAATTGGGAAATCTATTTATAGTGTTTTACCCAAGGTGGTAGAGAATACCTTTGGTTTTTAAAACAAAAAAATGGAGGGGACATTATGAAAATAGGGTGTTTAGCAAGATACTTTAATCCCTATGGTGAGGAAGTAGAATTTGCCCAGAATAACAATTTTGAGTTTATGCAAATATGGTATGACAGTAATGGAATCGCCTTAAAAAAGGATTCAGATCCAATAGAATCAATTAAAAAATACAATTTTCCAACTATAATTCATGCTGTTTTAGATATAAATGAGTTTGAGGAACATGTTCCAAAACTAATTGAAACAATGAAATACTTAGGTCACCAGGAGTTAATAATTCACCCAATATGTAAAAGCGAAGAAATAACTGTGCAAACAATATACAAGTTATCAGATAAAGTAAGCTTTGCTTTAGAGGAATTATCAAGAGAAAATATTACTTTATACTTAGAAAATAACAGTAAACTGGACCCTATTTTTAATGCATCAAACGAAATAGAAATTATGTTTAAGCAAAACCCAAATCTTGAGTTTCTTCTTGATATAGCTCATATAGATAATTATGAACATCTAAAATCTATGGTTAAAATAAAGATGCCAAAAATACTGCACATTGCAGATAGACATCTTGAAGTGATTCATGAGCATTTACCTATCGGACAAGGTAATATAGATTATAAGCATATTTTTGCAGATATATTCAATGAATTCCATGGTAAAGTAATATTAGAAATTGTACAAAGTTCAAATGATATGCTTAATTCAAAAGCTAAAATTGAAGAATACTGTGGAATTAAATCATCATCTGCCATGCTGCAATATTAAAATGTTGTTAAATAATCTTTTATAAAAATAATTTTTAAGGATAATACAGAGGTGATTATGAAAAATGTTTTTGTTTCAAGTATTAGAGATGAAGCAGATGAAGTGTTCAAACTAGCCCAAGAGTTTCATCTAGGCATTGAGGTTTTAGGGTTTATAGAACCATATATGATTAGCGACTTTGCCAGTATGGAGAAAGCTACAAAAGATAAATTATCTAATATTAAACAACGTTCTTTACATGGTCCATTTCTCGATCTCTTTCCAGCAAGCAAAGACCCAGCAATAATTGAGGTAGTAAAGAAAAGATTTTTAGGAGCATATAAGACCGCTAAAACATTGAATGCAAGACATCTAGTATTTCATGCGGGATTTATACCTAAAGCCTATTTCCCTAAAGATTGGTTAAATAACTGTACAGGTTTTTGGAAGGATTTTTTATCTGAAGTTGGTAACGATATTGAAATACATATAGAAAATGTTTGTGAGGATGATTTTTCTCTTATAAATGATTTAATTAACTCTGTAAACAATCCTAATTTTTCAGCATGTCTTGATATAGGACATGCTAACGTGAATTCATCTAATTCCTTAGAAGCTTGGATTAAGGGAATGAATAGTAATATTAGATATGTACATCTGCATAATAATGACGGAGTGTTTGATAGTCATTATGGCTTGTGTAGAGGCCAAATTGATATTCTAAAAACCTTGGAACTACTTGAAACCTATGCTCCTAGTGCTGCATGGTCACTTGAAACTAAACTTGCTGAAACGAGGCAGTCTGTTTTATTACTAGAACAAAATGGTTTTATTAGAAAATAACAATTTACAATTTCTTAAAACATGACATGCAATAACAATATTAAACTTAAAATTATGTTTAACGGAGGTTTACTATATGCTAAATTTAGGTTCTACGTATTTAATAGTAAAGGATATTGAAAAATCAATTGCCTTCTATGAAGCCTTGTTAGAAATGAAAGTATCTAAGCAAAACCTTAATAGATGGGCACAATTTAATTTTGGAAATAATTGCATTGCATTATACAATCCAAAATTTGATGAAGAATTAATTAAGCGAGGAGAAAACCTAGAAACACGTTATAGCAATGAATATCTTACATATTTTAAAAACAGACAAATTCAATACGGTAATAATTTTGTATTAAACTTTTGCATAGATGATATTAATATGGAATATGAAAGAATTAAAAAGCTTAATATAGGTAAAGTAACTGAGATGATGTACTTAAACATTTCATCCCCTTATCATTATTTTTTACTAGAAGACCCAGACGGAAACACAATTGAAATAACAGGCAATGTCTAGGTTATGTGTTTTAGTGGCTATATGTAAAAAGTACAACTTATAAGCTTGTTATGAAAAAACTATTAGGTACCTGAAAATAAGACTTCAGTCGGAGTATACCGCTCCTTCTGAAGTCTTTAATATTGCACCATCTAAAGTTATGATTTAACAATGAAATTTACTGCATTGGATTCTGAAAATTTTGAGCTTGCTGATCTTTAACTTTCTGTTTACCCTCCTCCATAAATTGAGAGTCCTTTTGGGATAACATATATAAAACTTCTTGTAGCTCTCCAACGTGCCTTCTTTCTTCATCTGAAATATGATTTAAAACCTTTTTAACTCTTTCATCGGTTGTAGACATTACATGAGCTTCATAACCTATTATAGCTTCAAGTTCACCAGCAATGTCCACACGAATTGCTTGTGCTAACTCCTCATTTGACATTTGTTTTGGTACATCTGCAACGAATGGATTTCCTAATAACGCCATAATTTCAATCTCCTTTTCAATTTTAAATATATTTTTAGCTTCCTATCAAATTATTATTCATTTGTAGCTTTAGGGAGTAATTTTAAAAATATGTATTAATATTTTTTTATAATACATCATAGTTTTATGTTTTTATATGCTACAATTTATATAAATGTTATGATGAAACATTATATTACTATATATATCGTATTGGAGGACCTTGCAATGGACGAAATAAAAGTTAATTATAAAATTCTAGCTCCCAAACTCCCTAAAGATTTAGATGAATTCCAGCAATTCAGTGACACCATTAATAATCAGGACTATTTCTCTAACGTAATCCTTTCTGATTGCTCTATTGAAAACCAAAGTGCAGAACGTGTAAGCCTTAATCAGGTTATATTTAAGAATGTTACCTTCACAGAGGCAGACTTTGAATTTCTTGACCTTACTGATGTTAGATTTGAAAATTGTGATTTATCTAATGCTAATCTTAGTGCATCTATTCTTCATAGGGTAGAAATGATAAACTGCAAGCTAATGGGAGTTAACTTAAGCGAAAGTACTCTTCAAAATGTAAGTTTTGATAACTGTAATTGCCATTATAGTTCTTTTAGATTCTTACGATGCAAACAAGTTGCTTTTAAAAACTGCTTACTACAAAATGCTGATTTCCAAAAATCTGATTTTGATAAAGTTGGCTTCTTCCATAGTAATTTAGAGCAGACTGAAATGGCAGGCACAAAACTAAAAGGAATTGATTTCACTACTTCTGAAATAGAAGGCATCGGTGTCCGTATAGAGGATTTATCTGGTGCTATAGTTTCCCCAGTGCAAGCTCTATCACTGTCACGACTTTTAGGTATTATTATCAAATAAACTTGAATTTTTCTTATTTTATAAGTATTATAGTTTCTGATGTAAATTACAAAAATTCTAGTTATGATTGGAGTACACCGGATGAAAAAATTTAAAAAATTTTATATAGAAATCACAAATGTATGTAATCTTTCCTGCAGCTTTTGCCCTAAGACATGTAGAACTCCTGAATTTATGAAAATAGAAACCTTTAGTAGAATATTAGACCAAATAAAACCTCATACGGATTATATATATTTTCATGTTAAAGGGGAACCATTTCTACATCCTAAATTAGATGACTTTTTGGATTTAAGCTATGAAAAGGGCTTTAAGGTTAATATAACTACTAATGGAACTCTGATAAACAAAGTACGGGACAAAATAATCCATAAGCCTTCACTAAGACAGATTAATTTTTCTCTGCACAGCTTTGATGGCAATGAAGGTGCTTCTAATAAGGATGAATACATTAACAATATTATTTCCTTTGTAAAGGAATCTATAGCTACAACTAATACCTTATTTTCTCTAAGGTTATGGAATCTAACTAAGGATAATACCACAAATCTTGAAGCTAAGAAAAATTGCGACTTGCTTTCTGTAATTGAAAATACCTTCAATCTACCTTATAAAATTGCCGAGGAAATACACCCAGGTAGAGGCATTAAACTTTGTGATAAAGTATATTTAAATCAAGATCATGAATTTCAGTGGCCTGATTTAAACGTGGCTGAAGATAATAGCCCAGGTTTTTGCTATGGCCTTAGAAACCAAGTGGCCATATTAGTAGATGGCACAGTAGTACCCTGCTGCCTTGATGGAGAAGGTGTAATTAACCTAGGTAATATTCATGAAACTCCTTTTTCTGAAATAGTTGAAAGTGAAAGAGCTAACAACATTTTCAATGGCTTTTCTAGAAGAGAAGCCGTGGAGGAACTATGCAGAAAGTGCGGATACAGAACGAAGTTTAATGACAGTTCAGAAGGAAAGTCCTCCACTTCTACAAGTATTGGATAAACACCCTAGCAAAAATAAAACTGCGGTGGTAATTTAAATATCCTTCTGAAGTCGTTAATATTGCAGCTTCGAAGAAGATGATTTAACGACAGTTCAGAAGGAAGTCTTTAACTTAAAAACACACGCCAAACTTCACAAAGTTAGCGTGTGTTTTCTTATAAAATAATTTATCTTTTATTTATAGCAGCATCTCCTGAAGTTGTTTTTATTCTTATAGTTTTCTGCCCATTTCCAACAGTTCCTTTAATATCTCTCTTATCTACTTTTCCCGTTACTATTAGTGGAAAATCATTCTCTAATTCTCCAGATGTAGTACTAAAGTCAACCTTGAATTCTGAACCTTGTGGAAGACTTAAATCCACATCTCCAGAAACAGTTTTTGCTTCTACCTCATTATTAAATTCCTTATATAAGGCTGTAATACTTCCTGAAACTGAATTCGCTACAATATCACCTATAGCAGCCTCAATTTTTATATCACCTGAGGTTGTCTTTAATTTATTACTTTTAGAGAAAAGTTCTTTTATATTAATAGTACCTGAAACACTACTGAAATCTGTCATACTCGCTATAATAGAATTTACATTTATATCTCCTGAAGTTGTGTGAACCTTAAAACTATCAGCCTCAAACTTATCCATGCTTACTTCCCCTGATACCGTTTCTATATCTACAGACTTTTTATAGCTTTCTGGGATATATACATCTAGCTTTGTGCTTAAATTAAAATTAATTAGAGACATAATTTGTTTTGGATATTTTATTGATATATCTAGTTTGTCTCCATTTAAATTTGCTTCTAATTTAGGTGATCTACTAAGATCTGAAGTTGTACCATTAAAATGCACCTTTATATTATTGTCCTTTGATAAAATTATATTAACGTCGGAGCTTACAGCCTTCACTGAAACCTTGTTTATAGTCTTTATATCAAATTCCTTGGTATCATCAATACTTCCTTTTCCCTTTGCTATTGACAATTCCTTTTCTGTTTTTAATATGTTTTGTCCATGGATTTTTGTAGCTACTAAACCAAGCCCTATTGAAATTAATACTAAAAGTAAAGTTATTTGAATTACCTTCTTAACATTTAAATTATTCATTTCGTTCTCCCCTATTACATTATTTACCACAATATTATTTTATCATAGGGTGATATGTTTTGTAAGGTATTTAATATAATTGTAAAAAAATAAGGATACAATATGAAATTTCATATTATACCCTTATTTATACTATGCTACTGTATTAGCTGCTTGATCTTTTCTGTCTTGTATCAATCTTTGTGCTTTATCTGCATGTCCCTTCATTAATATAGATATGAATAAGAATACAAATAATGCTGCTGCAAGTACTGTTACATCTTTCGTAAATACTACATAATCAACACCTGATATTACTTCTCTTAATCCAGATACTGCATAAGTAAATGGCATAAATGGATTTAAGATTTTAAAGAATTTAGGTACAACTTCTAGTGGGAATGTACCTGCACAAGAAGTAAGTTGAAGAATTAGTAATACAATTGATAGTAATCTTCCTACTTGTCCAAGTAAGAATATTAGACATTGAATTATCGCTATAAATACATACGATAAGAAAATATTAAACAAGAAATACAATACTAGACTATTAGGTCTAAGGCCTAATAATAGTACAACTCCACTTGCAAGTGTTGCTTGTATAAGTCCTATAAATCCATAGGATAAGAACTTACCTGCTACTATAGCACCTGGTTTTGCTGTAATGTCTTCATCTACTTTATCTGTAATTACAAAGAACATCATTATAGCACCTACCCATAAGGATAGTGGAATGAAATATGGAGTAAATCCTTCACCATAAGTTTTAACAGGATTTATTGCTTCTTGATCTATAACTACTGGCTCAGAGAATGCAGCTCCCATAGTTTCACTATCATTTTTCAAGTTACTATTAAGATCATTATATCCATCTGTAAGTTTTTCATTAAGTTCTTTAGAACCATCTGATAATTTAATTATACCCTCTGATAATTTTTGCATGTTATCGTCTACTTTATTAGAACCATCGTATAACTTGCTTACCCCATCTTTTAATTCAGGTAATTTTCCATTTAAAGTACTGAGTCCTGCTGTAATCTCAGATGAACCTGCACTTAGTTTTGGTGCTCCATCTGCTAGAGCTGGCATTTTATCATTAAGCTGTGAAAGTCCATTTGCAAAATCACCACTCATAGCAGCATATAGCTTATCTAAGCCTCCACTAATTTGAGCTGCTGCAACCACTGCTGTACCTGTTTTTTCTGCAAAACTTCCAGCTCCCTTTGCAAATTGATCTGCACCTTTTGCAAAAGCAACAGTACTCTCCGCATATTTTTGTGAACCCTCTACAAAAGCTGTAGATCCTTGCTCTAATTTTTCTGCTCCTGCTGCTACATTATGTGCACCAGTTTGAAGCGCATTTATCATTGCTAGATTTGTTGCATCTGTAGATGCCTTATTTAATGTATCTAGTGTAGCTAAAAAACCTTGCATATTTGGATCCTTCATTGCAACTGGATTAGCCGCTAAATATGCTCCCAACTGAGCAGTTACTGCTTGTTGCAATGCCATTTGAGATTTTTTAGTGTTATCTATTAAAGCATCTACTCCTCCAGCAACCTGTAAACTTCCGTCTTTAAGAGCAGTTATCCCTGGTTTCATTTGACCATATCCTGCATCAAGTTTTCCTGAACCTTCTGTAAGAAGAGCTCCCCCTTGATTTAACTGAGTTGCTGCATCTGATAACTGAGTTACTCCACCTTTAGCTGCTCCAAGGCCTAAAGCAAGCTGTGAGGCTCCATCCTTAAGTTTTCCAGTTGAAGGTACAATTTGAGTTTTATATGCCTCATTAAGCTGGCCTACTCCATTTACCATTGCTGGTACTTGAGCTTTAAGTTCCCCAAGTTTGCTAGTTAATGTATTAGAACCTACTAGTAATTTTCCTACTCCATCTGCTAATTCTGGAACCTTACCATTAAGCTGACCTAATCCATCTTTTAACTGACTTGTACCATCTTTTCTTAACTGACTTGCACCATCTTTTGCGGTAACTAATCCATCAGCTAGCTCTTTGCTTCCATCAGAGGCTTTTTTCATCCCATCTTTAACTTCATATAAACTATCAAATACTGCTGTTGTATATTCCTTTGACATACTTTTAGTTAGTTCTGCTTTAAGTTGATCTAAAACTTTACCATTAATCTGTGCTGCTAAAAAGTTTCTCTTTTCATTTGCACTATATAATATCTTAGCTTGTTCTGGTTTGCCTTTAGTAGAACTTAGAGCATTTTCTGAAAAGTTTTCAGGAATTACGAACATGGCATAATAATCCTTACCCTTAACTCCAGTTTCAGCTTGTTCTTTTGTAACAAACCTCCACCCTACCTCTTGCTTATCTTTAAGCTTGTCTATTAAATCCTGACCATAGTTAACTTTTTCTCCATCCTTTATGCTTCCTTTATCTTGGTTTACCACTGCCACAGGCATGTCTTTAATCCTGGTATATGGGTCCCAAAAAGCATCAAGGTAAAGTAAACTGTACAAAAGTGGAACTATAATAATTGCTATTACTGATACTCGTATGAATCTATTTTTAAATATGCTGGAGATATCTCTCCCAGCTACTTTTAAAAAGTTCATATTATCACCTCATCCTTTATATAAATTTATTTTTTATAACAGTTTTAGTAATTGCTTTTCTCGACTGACTAGTCAGTCATATATACATTTTACATTTTTTTATTGTAAAGTCAATGTATTTTTTGTGAACAAACAAAAAAATATTTATAACTTTGATTGCATAAATTGCTATAAAAATAAAAAAACAGCAAGATATTCTATTATTTAGAATTATCTTACTGTTATTTTATTTTATACCGTTTAATAGTTGTTCCATGAAGTTGTCTGTAATTTCATCTAATTTCATATTATCATTTTTTATAATATTATAAACTGCAACTGATCCTAAGGTACCAAAATACATATATGTTAAAAAAGAAGAATCGCATTTTTTTATAGCTCCATCCTCAATAACCTTGATTAGGAAATTCTCAATATCACCCATATATCCCTTTAGAAGTTCCCTGAGTTCAGAGTGCCTTATTTTCCCACCCCAAGCTTGACTCATTAGAACCTTAAATAAATCCCTATTTTCATATACCAATCTTAACTGATTCTTGCTTAGTTCTCTTAATTTATAGGTATAGTCGCCCTGCCCTGTAATAATGCTTTCTATATGCTCTCTTAGTAAACTTACTCCCTCAGTAATTATGTATGTAAAAACCTCATCCTTACTTTTAAAATAATAGTAAACCGTACCTTTTGCTACTCCAGCATCTGCTGAAATCTCATCCATGGTTGCTCCGTCATACCCATTAGTTGAAAAAATTTTAATTGCCGATTGAAATATAGCTCTTTTTGTTTTATTCATTAAATCACCCCAATTTATCAAAAAATTTATCTTATTTTGCTATCTAAATCTTAAAATGAAATTTTATTTCAAATGCATTGAGCAATATTTCAATAATATTACACTATATAAATGCAAATTGAAAGTATTTTTATGCATTATTTAAAATTTAATTTTTAAACTTTTGTTTTTCTAGCATATTAAAACTAACAGAAAATTGTATAAATGTCTATTGTTAGTTTATACTATTATGAAATATTTATCTATATTTAAAATAAATATTGATTTCAAATTCTACTAAAATAACGTGGATTAATATAGTAATATTGGGGATACTATGATTTATACTTTATAAAAATTCGCAATTAAAGGGTGATAAGATGAGAGTACCAAATCATATTGGAGTAATTCCAGATGGAAATAGAAGATGGTCTGTAGATAACGGACTATCGAAGGATAAAGGCTATACCTTTGGACTAGATCCTGGTTTGTCCTTGTATAAACTTTGCAAAGATTTAGGAGTAAAGGAAATAACTTATTATGGATTTACTACTGATAATACAAAAAGACCGGCGTTACAGAGAGAGGCTTTTGTTAAGGCCTGTGTAGATGCAGTAAAGCTTTTAAGTACACAGGATGCTGACTTATTAGTAGTAGGCAATAGTGAATCTCCTATGTTTCCTAAAGAATTGCTACCTTATACCTCTCGTAGAACCTTTGGTAAGGGCGGTATGAAGCTAAACTTTCTCGTGAACTATGGCTGGGAATGGGATCTTAGCAATCTTGACGAAAATAAAAGTAGCAAAAGAAGTAATATATTTAACTGTATAAAAACTAATGATATTTCTAGAGTAGATTTGATTATTCGCTGGGGTGGAAGAAGGCGTCTTAGTGGATTTCTGCCTTTACAATCCATCTATTCTGACTTTTATGTTATAGATGACTTTTGGCCTGATTTTAAACCTGAGCACTTATCAAACGCTTTAAATTGGTATAATGAACAAGATATCACTCTTGGTGGTTAATTAAATCATTATCTTCGATGCTTCAATATTAACGACTTCCTTCTCAAATGTTGTTAACCCATTTTGAAATAGATATACGTTTAAAAATAAACTATATCTATTTTTTTATATACTAAAACATGCTATTATTAAATCACCATCTGCCATGCTTTATATTTTCATAAAATCAATTTTATTAAAGGAGTTTTTTATGGTTAATGAAAAGATAAATTGTTGTAAATGTAAATATTACTATATCACTTGGGATCCTGCATTTCCTAAGGGTTGTAAACTTTATGGTTTTAAATCTTTGAATTTACCTTCCATACTAGTAAAACAGTCAAGTGGTTTGGCTTGTGCTAAATTTACACCTAAGGAAAAATAACTGAGTTTCTCATAAAATCACTAATATATTTGAAGTATAAAATAAAGCATATAGCCAATGAGTATAAATTATATCTTAGCTATATGCTCTGTGAATTTCTAAAATAATCACCTTAGATATTGTAATATTAATCTGTAATTCGTTTATCCCTCCCAACTATCTCACATGCATAGGGCTCAGTTTTTTCTTGTCTTATGGTGCCATCTTCATTAAGACCTGTAACTATTGTAGGTATATTTACAAGCTTACTGTCTTTACCTTGAATGTCAGCATACCTATCTAATCCATCTTTTAAATTTTCATATTCCTCATTTCCGATTTCTCTACTCTTCATACGTCTCAAATTATATCTCTCCCTTCAATCATCATCTTAGATGCTACAATATTAACGACTTCTGAAATGTCGTTAAGGATTATGCTATCCATATACAAATGCTTATATACTTAATAATTTCTAAAATTAATTTTGTGCTACAACATAACCTAGCTAAAAGAGATAGTTCCTAATTTTTCACAAAAATAAAAACGCTTATTAAGCGTTTGTAATCTAAGAGTTATTTTGTTTTATTTATAACTTTGTAAAGTACATTAGCTAGTTGTTCCAAGGTATAAGGTTTTTTAATGCAGTCTTTAAATCCATAAGCTTTGCAATCATCCATTACAGAATTACTACTATATCCACTTACTACTATTGCATTTACCCTTGCATCAAGTTCTAACAGCTTTATAATAGTATCTTTTCCTCCCATGCCCCCACGTATAGTTAAATCTATTATTACGGCATCGAAGGTGTTCTGCTGCATAATTGAATTTTTATAGGCA
>Ga0316601_100001380_pt1 | contig 11758 bp, 11 predicted proteins | sample OWC_soil_day5_no_FD_207663 | JGI IMG/M metagenome (GOLD analysis project Ga0316601, IMG submission 207663) | Wetland soil microbial communities from Old Woman Creek delta, Ohio, United States - OWC_soil_day5_noCT | ecosystem: Environmental > Terrestrial > Soil > Wetlands | place: USA: Ohio...
AAGATCCACGGCCAGCGCGCGTGCAGCAGCACGGTGGCGAGCGCGATCTGTACGACGTAGAGGATGCCGAACGGGTTGTGCGGTCCGCCGGAGAGGAACAGCAGGCCGGTCAGGATCGCGACGTCGAGCATCATCAGCACGGCGATGTGCCACTCGTGGACCTCGCGGCTCTGCGTGCGCTCGCCGCCTTCGCGCGAGCGATCGCCGAAGAAGTACAGCTCGACGCCGAGGTTCGACACGAGGCCGATCGAGATCACGGCGAGCAGCGACGTGATCGGCAGCTTGCCGTCGAGCAGGAACTGGCCGACGAGCACCGTCAGCGACTGGCCCGCGATCTGCGCCCAGCGCAGGCGCGCGAGCCACTGGATGTTGACCCAGTTGCGCTCGGGAATCGGAGGCCGGGTGCGGCGCGGCACGAGCTGACCGTAGCACCGCCGCGCCGACAAAAGAAAAACGCCGGCACGAGGCCGGCGTCATCATCCGCGGTCGGCTTGCCTTACTGCTTCGGCATCTCGACGGTCTTGAGACCCTTGTCGACGACCCACGTCTGGTAGTACGCGGCGGCCGGCGTGCCCTGCGCGATGCGCTCGTTCGCCTTCTTGAGCTCCTCGTCGATGACGGTCATGAAGTTCTCGATCGGCACCGCGCCGGAGATGAACCGACCGTTGATGAAGAACGACGGCGTCGCAGCGACGAGCAGCGCCTGCAGGTCTTTCATGTCCTTCTGGACGATGGCCTGGCACTCCTTCATGTCGGCCTTGAACTTGTTCACGTCGAGCTGCAGCTCCTGGGCGTACGACACGACGTACTTGCAGCCGTCGGGCATGTCCCAGCACTTCTGCGGCTGCCCGCCGCCTTCCGCCGGCGTCACGTCCGACATGTCCAGCTGCCGGGCGTTGAAGCCCTTGTCCCAGATCAGGCGATCCATCTCCTTGTGCTTGCCTTGCTTTCCGGCCGCACAGTTCGCGAGGGCACCGGCCATCGCGTTGCGCGGGTGCACCACGAGGTGCTTGGTCACGACGCGGAGGTCGTTACCGTACTTCTTGCGGAGATCGTCGAAGGTCGCACGGACCTTCTCGCAGTAGGGTCAAGCATAGTCGATGGCTTTGACGATTGTGACCTTGGCGTCGGCGGGGCCGTCGAACACGTCGTTCTCGATGGACACCGAGTAGGTCTTGCTGCGATCCGGCTCGGGACGCGGCGCGCGCGGCTGCGCGGCACCGGCGCCGCCGCCGCCCTTCGCGAGCATGTCCATGATCTTGCGCTGGTCCTGCGCGATCTGATCGACCTTGCGCTCGAGGTTCTTGGTGTCGGGCTGACAGGCGGCAACGGCTGCGAGCAACGTGGCGAGGGCAAGCTTGTTCATCGAGAGACTCCTGGGTCTTGGCAACTCAAGTCCGCAGACGTGGTCAGAGGAGTGGAAAGTCCCTCAGACTCGCCGCAATTGCAACACAACGGCTCCGACAGCATCGGAGTTGGGTGATCGCTGGTCGAGACTTCTTCGGCCGGCCGCTTTCGCAGCTCCGCCTGGAACAGACAGGCCTCGTCGTGCGAGAGCACGCCGTCCTGATCGGCATCGGCTTCGGGGTACGCATGGCGCAGCGCTTCGGCGATCTCCGGCGTGTACACGCAGACCTCGCGTGCGTGCTGCGCGGTCGCGGAGCGCGCGCCGCCGAGCGCGAGCACGGCCCACGCGACGAGCGCGAGCTTGTGCACGGCGCCGAGCCGCGGGCGAACGATCGGTCCGAGGACCGCGGTGATGCGCGCATCGAGCGCGTGGGGTGCCGCGAGGGATGGTGCCGCGGCGGTCCGCAGCTGTGCCATCTGGACGAGCAGGCGCGCGTACGTTGGGCGCGAGACGTCGCCGGACTCGAGCGCCCACGCGTCGCACGCGCTCTCGCGCGCGAGCTCGAGGCGGCGGCTGACGATCCGCACGACCGGCAGCCACCAGAACAGCGCGACGGCGGCGAGTTGGACCACGCGGCCGAGCGCATCGCGCCGCTTGACGTGCGCGAGCTCGTGGAGGAGCGCGGCGCGGAGGAGCGCGTGGTCGTCGACCAGCGCGGGCGGCACGACGATGATCGGGCGGAACGCGCCGACGACGTACGGCCCGATCGCGGCGTCGCCGACGACGAGCCGTGGCGGCGACACGCGCACGCGCGCGGCGAGCTCGGCGAGCAGCTGTCGCATCGCCGGTGAGGCATCGTTCGCGGCACGCGCGGCGCGCACCGTCGCCCGATAACGAGCGACGCCGCGTGCGAGGACGACGGCCGTGCCGATCGCCCAGATCGACGCGAGGACCAGCCAACCGATCGCGGGGCCGAGCGCGGGCGTCGCCGGTGCCGCGCTCTTCGCCGCGACGATCACGAAACCGCCGCTACCGCTGTCGCTGGTGAACAGCGCGATGGCATCCGACAGCGACCACGGCATCGCCGGGCCCCACGGCAGCGCGAACTTCGCGAGCACGACGAGCCACACGGCCGCCTGCCAGGCCGGCCGCAAGCGTCCCGCGCGCACGAGCACGATCGCGAGCAGGGTGACGATCGTGCCTTGCAGCGCCGCCATCCCGAGCGCGGCGATCACGCCTTTGGCGGCGAGCCCGGCTTCGATCATGACTTCTTGGTTTTCTTCGGGGCTACCCCGCGCGGCGGCGCTGCTTCCGCATCGGCGATGCGCTGCTCGATCGCGCGCAGCTCCTCGCGCGTCAGCGACTCGTCCTCGACGAGGTTCAGCACGAGCGAGTCGGCCTTGCCGTCGAACACCTCGCGCACGAACTCGCGCAGCCGATCGCGGAGCACGAGCTCGCGGCGGTGCGCGGCTTTGTAGAGGAACGGCTCCCGCTCCTTACACACGGTGACCGCGCCCTTCGTGGCGAGCCGCCCGAGCAACGTCATCACCGTCGTGTACGCGAGGTCCTGGCCGCGCCGCGCGAGCGCCGCGCGAACATCCGCGACGGTCCCGTGCTCGAGCTCCCACAGCGCCTTCATGACGCGAAGCTCGGCAGCGGTGAGGTCGGGGGAGCGACTCATGAGACGGTTACGACGCCTCTCGTAGGATTACTACAAGCGTAGTTTCACGCGCAAGTCGAAACCGCGTTGGTCGTCGAACCCGTCACTACGCGGCGGGCATTCCCGTGCGGCGTCGATCACGAACCCGCCGGATCGCCCAGGCAATCGGGCGCTCGCAGTGAACCACCGGCAGGAACGCGACGAACACGAGGGGATAGAGGAACCAGATGTTCATGAGCAGCACGACGCCCACGTGAAATCCCCAGATCGCGAGCGCCCACATCCGCGCCGGCAACCCACCCACGAGGGCGACCGGGGCCCCGAGCTCGAGCACCATCGTGAGCGCGCTGAAGATCGTGAACCCGGCCGGATGCTCGAGGAACTGCGTCGCCAGCGGTGCGACCGAATCACCGAGCAGCGCCTTGCGCAGGTTGTCGATCGCGATCTGGTTCCGCAACAGCTCGCCGTCGATCCAATCGAACCCGGCGATCCGCAGCTTCGCCACGCCGGCGAGCACGTACGTCGCGGCCGTCAGCGCGACGAGCAGCTTGATCGCCCAGCCGTAGCCCCCGGTGTGTGCGCGCACCCAGCCGCGCCAGCGATCGATCGACCACGCGTCCGCGGCGGGCGCGAGCGACAGCGCCGCGAGGTGCAACACGAGCAGGTTCTCGGTGTGGAACACCATGCCCCACGAGTTGCGATACGTCGTGACGAACAACAGGCCGAGCGCCGCGACCGGCGCGACGTAGCGATAGCCCGCACCGAGGACAAACGCGCCGAGCGCGACCATCGTCGCGACCACGAGCGCGATCACGACGCTCGGCGGCAGGTGCCCGCTCCACGTCGTCACGCCGACGGCCTTCCACTGCGCGACCGGCAGCCGCGAGACTGCGAGGAGCTCACCGAACCGGATCCACAGGTACAGAAACGCATAGCCGCCGATGAAGATGCGCAGCGCCGCCAGCCGCTCCGCGGGCGCGGGGGCGAACCACCAGTCGGTGAGTCGCTTCATCGCCTCACCTCGCACTTCGTGCGCTCGTATTCGACGCCGCGCTGATCGCGCACGAGGAAGTCGATCGCGTCGTGCGTCCCCGACAGCACGCGGATACGTGTCACGTCGGCGAACCGCTCGAGGCGCGCGACGTTCGCCGCGACCTTGGTGCAGAACGCCCGGAGCTCGCTGCCACCCTGGTTCACCGCGCGCTCGACGATCGCGCGCGCTTGCAGCACCTCTCCCGAGCCGACGATGCGCGGCGTGAGGTAGCGGCGCTCGCCCGTCGCCGTCTCGCCGATCGCGTAGCTCATCGTCAGCTTCGTCGGGCGCTTCCACGCGAACATCGGATACGTCGACAGCGGGAAGCTATCGGCGACCGGGTCGCGTACGAGGGGCGATAACGTCGCGCCGATCAGCGCGATCGACACCACCGCCGCGGCGACGCGGTTCATATCGCGATGCTACTGCCGGATCACGCGCCACGAGGTGCGTGACTGACCGATCTCGAAATAGAACGAGAACGCGAACGTGATCTGATTGTCCTTGACCAGACCGTCCGGCGGGTTCGGGAACGGCGCCGCGGCCTGGAACGCGCGGACGGCTTCGTCGTCGAGCTCGGAGACGCCCGACGCCGCGGTCACGACGATCTTGTTGAGCCTGCCCTGCGGCGACAGCGAGACGCGCACTTCGGTGACACGCGTCTTGAAGCCGTGGTGCGTGCCCTCCGGATCCGTGCGGCGCCAGACCGTCTGCGGGTCCCAGTTCTGCGCGACCTGCCGCTTCAAGCGGTTGAAGAACGACGCGTAGACCCAACGCTTCGCGGACAGCGCCGTCTCGTCACCCTTCTCGACCTCTTCGAGGTGATCGACGGAGCCACCGCCCGCGATGCGCTCGAGGACGTCCTTGCTCTGCTTGAGGTCGGGCACCTGTGGTGCGCCACCACCTGCGCCGCCCTGCCCCTTCGTCATCTCGCCCGGATCGCGACGCGCTTGCTCGATCGCGCCGTCGCCGCGGCGCGGGACGAACCCATCGGCGACGATCGGATTCTTCGAGCCATTCGCCGCGCCGCGCACCTTGGGATCCTGCGGGGCTTCATTCGGCGGCGTCGGTGCACCGGGCGCGCGCATCGACAACGTGCCCTTCACCTCGGGCGCCTTGTCGTTCTTGCCCGGCGGCTTGGGCTCCTGCGGTTTCTCGACGGACGGATCGTCCTTCGGCTTGTCCTTGACCGCGAGATCCTCCGGCTTGCTCTTCGCGACCATCGGCTCGTTGCGAGCGCCGCGCGCGACCGTCTGCTTCTCGACGCGCGTGTTGTGCTCGGCGAGGAACCGCGCGTTCTCGGGCTCCTTCTCGTCGTTCGGCTTCACCGTCTCGACGACCTGCGCCGGCCGCGTCTGTGCGGGTGGCGGTGGCGGCGGCGGCGGCGGTTGCTGCTGCGGTTGCGGCGGCGGCACCGGCGGCGGCGGCTGTTGTTCGGGCTTCTGTTGCTGCAGCTCTTCGAGCAGCGGCTCCGGATCGATCGGCGTGAGCTTCTCGGCGGCGCGCGGCGTGATCATCGCGACCGCCGCGATCGCATCGGTCTCCCCGCGACACGACGACAGATCCATCCACATGTTCATCGCGAGGTCGTCGGCACAGCCCTCGGCGTCATCGCGCCACGGCGCGAGACACATCACCGCGCGCGCGCTCGTCGCGAGCAACACGTCACCACTACAGGTCGTCTGCAGCTCGATGTCCGGATCGTTCGCGACTTCCTTCGATCCCGACACGAAGCCTTGGCCGGCCATGTCGATGCCGAACGCCTGCACGCTGCCGAGGAAGCCCGCGTGGATCATCACCGCGATAGCGATGCAGCCCCAGATGGTGCCTTCCGAGACCCTTCTATTTCGGCGCGCGGTCGGCATCCTTCCCGAAACTCGTCTTCCAAGTATAGAGAGCCGAGCCGCGCACGCACGACTGATTTCGCCCGAACGTGAACCCCTCGGTCGACGCACAAGCGTGCGATTCTGCGACAGTCGTCGCGCGGGCGCTCGGAGGATTCCTGGGTCCGGGCCCCGTTGTGATCCCGTCGGGAGTGTGCCTCGGCTACTTCACGAGCTCGGCGTCGACCTTGTAGATCGCCGACGTCTTGCCGTCGGTCTTCACCCACACGACGTTCTTGCCGACCGCCGCGTACCCGCTGACGCCGTCGTCGAGCAGCTCCGTGATCATGCCGTCCATCGCACGGTACTTCCCGCACATCACCGCACGGCCCGCGATCAGCAGCTCGCAGGCATAGTCCGCCGGCGGCGCGCCGACGACCCGGTCGAAGCCCGTCGTCAGGTCGCGCTCGCGGATGCCCTCGGTCGTGCGGTGCGCGATCTGGCCGTCCTGGACCGTCGCGTCCTTCGACATCGGCAGCACGACCTCGGACGCCTCGCCCGACCGCGGATACTTCACGACCGACGAGTCCATCTCCGTCGTGTAGACGTAGGTGAGATCGACGCCGATCACCTTCGCGCCCGACCCGGTGAGCGCGACGCGGTCGGGGTTCATGCCCTCCATCCAGATCGCGACGAGGGCGCCGTCGCTGTAGAACAGCCCTTCCGACGACGCGAGGATCTTCGGCGCCGCCGTCGTCGCGCGCATCGACTCGATCATGCCGTCGGGCTTGCGGCGACGGATGAGCTTGCCGTTGCCCTCGGCTTCGATCCACGCGACCCAGCCACCGCGCGCCGCGAGCTCGCTGACCGCGCCGTTCGTCGGCAGCTTGCCGAGCTGCGCGCCGTCGACGAGCCCGAGCTCGATCACGCTCGAGTCCTTGGTATCGATCGCGAACACCGACGTGTCGTTGACCGCGAGCGCCTTCAGCGTCGCGTCGACCTCCGCGAGCGGCGGTTCACCGCTGTCACCACCACCACACGCAGCCACGAGTGCGACCAAGGCGAGCCGATTCATGGCGCGCATCCTAAGCACATGCCGCACGCCCGAGGGCGGGGATTTTTCGCTGAAGCCGGTTACCAGCGCGTCGAGAACGAGACCAACGAGCCACCGTCGAGCGGCGTCACCGCGACCTGCTTCGTCGACGACTCGCTGCTGCCGCTGTCGCCGCGAATCACGCGGACGAGGGCGACGGTGATCAGGCTCACGCCGACGCCGGCACTCGCGTACGAGATCCACTTGAGGCGCCGCGAGCTGTCGTACTTGTCGTTGTACTCCTCGAGCGTCGTCGCGTTGTCCGCGTCGTTACGCTGCGAGCGTGCGACCAGGTACATCGCGACGCTACCGCTGATCGCGACGCCGCCGCCGGCGAACAGCACGATCGACAGCACGTCACGCGAGCGCTCGGTGCGGACGACCGTGCGGTACTCGATCGTCGGCGCGTCGCGCTCGACGGACTTCGCGTCTTCCTGCTTCTCCACGGGCGCGGGCTTGCCGGCTTCGATCTGCTTGCAGATCTCGATGTTCTCTTTGATCTTCGTCTGACTCTTCTCGTCCTTGGCGTCCGCGAGCAGCTGCTCGTAGTGCGGGATCGCCTCCTTGCAACGACCCGCGAGGCGCTCGGACTGCGCGAGTGCGTAGAGCGCGTCGGGGCGTGGATCGAGCGCGTGGGACTTCGAGAGCGATGCCGCCGCGGCGTCGTATTGCTTCGACTTGTACTCGTCGATGCCGAGGTTGAAGAGATCACGAGCGAGCGTCTTGTTATCGGCCGACGCGACGTTCGCCGCGCTGGCGACGACGATCACGGCAAGAACGGCGAGTCTTTGTCGTCTTTGTCCCATGAGGGGTCCTTGTCGGGCTTCGGTGGATCTGGCTTCGTCGGCGTGACCGGGTTGACCACCCTCACCGGTGGCTTCTTCACCACCGGTGGCTTCTTCACCACCTGCTTCCCCTTCCCGACCGGCCGCACCGGCTCCTTGACGGCGATCGTCGGTTCACGTACCGGCTCTTCGGGCTTCACTTCCTCGGGCTTGGGCTCGACCGGCTCCTCGGGCTTGGTCTCGGGCTCGGGCTTGGTCTCGGGCTCGGGCTTGGTCTCCGCGACGGGCTGCGGCTCGGGCTTCGCTTCCTCGGGCTTGGCCACCGGCTCGGCCTGCTTCGCTTCCTCGAGCTTCGCCGGCGCCGCGATCGGTGCAGCCGCGGCAGGTGGCGCGTCGTCGGCTTGCTGCCGCTTCACGAACTCGAGGCCGAAGTACGCACCGACGGCGATTGCCGCCAGACCGAGGACGGCAACCACCCAGCGACCACCCGACGGCCTGAGCTTCGGATACTCGACCTGCGAGAGCTCCTGAGCCGGCATGACCTCGGAGATGCTCGGCTTGACGAACGGCTCGCTGATCGGCACGCCGACGGCGGCCATCTCCTGCGACGCCGGCATGACCGCCGGGAACGACGACGGCGGCGTCATCAGCTGCGAGTTCTGGCTGTCCCCGGTGACCGTATTGAGGATGTGGCGGGTGACCGCGTCTGGAGTCGCGTCCTCGAGCCCGGTCAGGTGAGCCGCGAACTGCGTCCGCATGTAGCGGCTCATCGCCTTCGCCGACAGGTAGAGGCGATGCTGCGAGATGTACGGATCGAGATCGTGGAGGAACTCTTCGGCCGACTGGTAGCGATCCTCCGGCTTGCGCGCGAGCAGGCGCATCACCATGCGCTCGAGCTCGGCGGGATAGTTACGCATGACTTCCGACGGCGCCTGGGCACCGTGATGGACGATCTTGTCCATGATCACGAAGTCGTTCTCGCCGATGAACGGCCGCTGCCCGACGGTGAGCTCGTACATGCACACGCCGAGCGAGAACAGATCGCTGCGGTTGTCGAGGCGCAGTCCCCGGCACTGCTCGGGTGACATGTACGGGATCTTGCCTTTGAGGGTGCCGACCACCGTCTGTTGCGTGACGCCTTGCGCGCGCGCGATGCCGAAGTCGATCAGCTTGATGGCACCTTCGTAGCTGACGAGGATGTTGCTCGCCGACACGTCGCGGTGCACGAGGTTGAGCGGCTGGCCGTCGGGCGTGGTGAGACCGTGCGCGTAGTCGAGCGCCGACGCGATGCCGTGAATGACCGCGAGCGACACGGCGAGCGGCACGTGCTCTTTTTGGCTGCGCGCGGAGAACCGGATCGCCCGCGCGTCTTGGCCGTGGATGAACTCCATCGCGAAGAACGGCGAGCCGTCCTCTTCGCCGACTTCGTAGACATCGGCGATGTTGGGATGGCGCAGCGTCGCGGCGAGCCGGGCCTCGTCGAGGAACATCCGGACGAAGCTCGGATCGTTCGCGACGGTCGGCAGGATCCGCTTGACGACGACCAGCTTCTCGAAGTTCGCGGTGCCGCGCGTGCGGGCCAGATAGATCTCGGCCATTCCGCCGGTGGCGAGCTTGCGAAGCAGCTCGTACTTTCCACCGAGCATCGTGCCGCTCGGCAGGTCGAACGTCTCACTCTTGCGCTGTGGATTCATGAATGCGCGCGACGAGCCACACAGCCATCACTGCGTCCCCGTGCTGTTCTCTACGCTACCATGCACGTGGGCATCGGCCCGAGATCGTGACGACGAGCTTGAAGACCTACACGCTCCTACTGTTCGTTGTCTGCACAGTTTCGTGTCGCGAGAAAACTGCGCCGCCTACACGCAGCCCGGAGATCGTGCTCGAGCTCGACGACGCAGTGCGCACCGTCGCGATCGAACGCGCCATCCCGCTGGCATTGCTCGTGTCCGCTCCACCCGCACAGTGGATCGACGTCCGTGCTGAGGCGAAGGACGGGCGATGGCTCGAGGTCCCCACGCCGACGACGACGTATCCCGATGGCGAGCTCCGCCTCTATCTCGATCACGAACGCGTCGCGATCGGCGTGTTCGTCGGCGAGCGACCGCTCGCGGCACTCAGCCCGATCACGCGCGTGCGCGTGTCGACACGCGTGGTCACGTCGACACCGGTCGCACTCGCGATCACGGTTCGCGGACGCGAGCACTTATGGAACAGCGGAGCGCGCGAGGCACCACTGCGTGACGTCATCGGAACGCAGGATGTGCGCGAGGTTCGGGTCGTCGGTGATACCGAGATCACGCTCGCGACGATCGACAACGCGATCCTCAAGATGAACCAGCGCGGCGAGTACGTCCTGCGCGTGTGGGACAACGGCCGCGAGCATCCGACGCGAGAAGTTCGTCGCGTCACGAAGATCGTCGTCGAGTGAGCACGTGGATTTTGTCGCTGGGCCGTGAGAGCCTGGAATCGTATGTATCGGGGAGCACTCGTCATCACGACGTGTGGACTGATCGCGAGCGCGAACGTCGGTTGCGTGTCGGGCGAGTGCGGCGAGGGGACGGTGCGCTACGGCGATAGTTGCGTCGCGATCGATCCGTTCGACAAGACACCGCCGCAGATCGCGATCGATCCGCCGCTCTACACGCGCGAGGTCGGGATCGTGCGCCTGACCGCGGACGAGCCCGCGACGATCTACTACACGATCGACGGCACCCCACCCACGCTCGAGAGCCCGCACGAGGCGGACCAGGTCGTCATCTCGAACGTGCCCGACGACGCGAACCTGCGTTACTTCGCGGTCGACCTCGCGGGCAATCAGAGTGATGAAGGCTCGCGCGTCTGGATCATCGATCGCGAAGGCCCCGCGGCACCGATCGACTTCAAGGTCGACCTCGCGGCGTCGACGCGCACCGTGAGCTGGACGCCTCCTCCCGATCCGCGGTTCGGTGGCGTCGTCGTCGCACGCGTCGAAGGTCCACTCGTCTCCCCACCGATCTCCGGCGAGACCTATGCGGTCGGTGACGTGCTCAGCCCGGGCGTCACGATCGTGCACGCGGCGAACGCGACCGCGGGCCCCGGATCGTTCATGGAGACCGCGACGGCGAAGCCCGGCATGGTGCGCTACCTCGCGTGGGCGTACGACGATCTCCACAACTACGGTCCGCCGGCGGGCGACTACCAGCTGGTCCCGATTCCCCCGCAGACCGGACGCCTCGTGATCACCGCGAGCAACGGCGAAGTCGCCACGTCGATCCAGCCGTCTCACATCTCGTTCACCGGGACGGCGACGCTGAGCGGCTCGACGCTCACGGTGAAGCTGTCGATGAAGAACGAGACCTCGCGCGTGCTGTTTGCACCGAAGGTGCTCGTCACGAACGGCCTCGGCACGTGGAGCAACTCCGACGGTGTCGTCGCGACGTTCCCGTACCGCGCATATGGCGGCGCGCTCGTCCCGAACACCTCGAACATCGCGACGTGGACGTTCACCGGCGCGTCCGCGGCCACGACGATCACGCTCGACGTCGACGTGCGCGACGGCCTCGTGCTCACCGGCACGACGCGCGACACGGTCACCGCGGGACGCATCCTCGATTTCTCGACGGGCAAGCTCGTCGCGACGCTCCAGGCCGGACCGACGGGACAAGGTGGCGGCGCGCAGACCACGCGCGGCGGCATCACGCCCGACGGCCGCCTCGTCATCGGCGCGCGAACGACCGCGACGGTCAGCTCGTTCGATCTCGCGACGGGCAAGCGCATCATGGGCACGACGCTCCGCCCGCAGAAGGCGCACGTGCCGCAGCTCGTGCTCGACAAGAGTGGCTCCGCAGCCTACGTGCTCGTCGCAGAGGGTCACCCGCAGAGCGTGAACAACAACGGCGGCAGCCAAACGCAGCTCGTCCGGCTCGACACCGCGACGCTCACCGAGCGCGGCCGGCTGTCCCTCGACATCTCCCGCAACCGCGACATCGCGATCTCGCCGGATGGCAAGACGATCGCCATCGCGACCGGCGTGA
>Ga0316601_100001382_pt1 | contig 11756 bp, 10 predicted proteins | sample OWC_soil_day5_no_FD_207663 | JGI IMG/M metagenome (GOLD analysis project Ga0316601, IMG submission 207663) | Wetland soil microbial communities from Old Woman Creek delta, Ohio, United States - OWC_soil_day5_noCT | ecosystem: Environmental > Terrestrial > Soil > Wetlands | place: USA: Ohio...
GCGGGGATACCCGCCTCGACCATGTCCGCGTAGAAACGTTGGATTGACTGCAGATATTCCGCAAACCGCGCGCTGACCGCGGGACGCTCGGCGATACTGGGCGGAACTACTGCAGCAAACTGGTCTTTATGGGACACGTAGCGCTGAGACTGCTGGGAGAAAGAGGCCAACCGGTGACGGACCAACTGGTGAGTCGTGACCCTGGATACCCCCTCGATGCCGAACGTGAACGAAGCATGCTCCAGTACCGACTGATGTCCCAGGGACATTATCTTTTCAAGAAATCCTTTGATGTCGTTTCCGGAAAGCTTCTCCTGAAGGGCCTCTATGGTAACCGGAGAATAGCAGAGCCTTGCAGCCAGGGCAACAGCATGTTCGGGATTGGGCGTATATTGGATGAGTTTAACCAGCATGGCGTCCTTGCAACCAGCATAATTTCATTACGTTCATTACTCCGCAGATTTCCGCATCTTGCCTGCTGCCTGCCGGATGTGCGGGAAAACCGGGCGGAACGTCATTTGCGCCCCGAAACAGACAAGGGGATTTCGCCATGGACAAAATCCCCTTTCTTTGCGCCCGCAAGACCGGAGCCTTCTTACATGCCGTATCTCTTCTTGAATCTTTCAACACGACCGGCCGTATCGATGAGCTTCTGCTTGCCGGTAAAGAAAGGGTGGCAGGCGGAACAAATCTCCGTCGTTATCTCGGACTTTGTTGACCGCGTCTGAAAGGTGTTGCCACACAGACATTTTACGGTAATCTCGTTGTATTTCGGATGAATTCCCTCTTTCATATACTTTCCTCCTTGAAAAGCGCACTGCCAATTCTTCACTTTGTTGCGTTGTCTAAAGAATAAACGCTAGCACTTTTGTCTTTTTTTATCAAGCGATTTTTCATTTGCTCATGGAATCAAGGAAGCCCTGATTTGTCTTGGTCTCGGCAAGCTTGCTGATGAGAAATTCCATGCTGTCTACGACATTCATCGGGTGGAGGACTTTACGCAGAATCCAGATCCGGTTCAGCGCCGCCTTTTCAATGAGCAACTCTTCCTTCCTGGTTCCGGACTTGTTCATGTCTATTGCCGGGAAGACCCGCTTCTCGACCAGTTTGCGGTCCAGATGCAGCTCCATGTTGCCGGTACCCTTGAACTCCTCGAATATGACCTCATCCATTTTGCTGCCGGTATCAACCAGGGCGGTCGCAATGATCGTGAGGGAACCGCCTTCCTCAATATTGCGTGCGGCGCCAAAGAAGCGTTTCGGCTTATGGAGGGCATTGGAATCGACGCCTCCCGAAAGCACCTTGCCGGAGGGGGGAATCACCGTGTTGTAGGCGCGTGCCAGGCGAGTTATCGAATCAAGCAGGATAACGACGTCCCTTCTGTGCTCGACCAGCCTTTTGGCCTTTTCGATGACCATCTCGGCCACCTGGATGTGGCGGGCAGCCGGTTCGTCAAATGTCGAGGACACAACCTCCCCCTTGACCGAACGCTGCATGTCGGTTACCTCTTCGGGCCTCTCATCAATCAGGAGAACAATGAGAAACACCTCCGGATGATTCTGGGCAATAGAGTTGGCAATATTCTGCAGCAGCATCGTTTTGCCGGTACGGGGGGGGGCGACGATCAGGCCGCGTTGTCCTTTTCCTATAGGAGTGATAAGCTCCATGACCCTCGTGGACATGTTATCCGGAGTCGTTTCCAGCTTCAGCTTCTCCTCCGGGTACAGCGGCGTCAGGTTATCGAAGAGAACCTTGTCGCGAATCCCTTCCAAAGGCTCATAATTGACTGTTTCCACTTTCAGAAGCGCAAAATATCTTTCACCCTCTTTTGGAGGCCTGATCTGCCCTGAAACGGTATCCCCGGTCTGCAGGTTGAACCTGCGGATCTGGCTCGGCGAAACGTATATGTCATCAGGCCCGGGAAGATAGTTGTAATCCGGGGCGCGAAGAAAACCGAATCCGTCCGGGAGGGTCTCAAGAACACCCTCCCCGAAAATCATGCCGTTTTTTTCAGTCTGGGCATTGAGAATGGCAAAAATAAGGTCCTGCTTGCGCAGGTGGGAAGCTCCTTCTATATGGAGATCCTTTGCTATGGTAGCCAATTCATTAATCTTCTTGCTCTTCAATTCCTGTAAATTCATTTTTTCTCCTGCAAAACACGCATAGATCTTTGGGACGGACGGTGATCAGTCGCTTAATGAAAAACTGTCAGAAACATGCCGGTAAAGGTTGAAAGATAAGTAGTGCATAAAGGGGGATTGCCCTGATTCTCCGCAAGAAGTTATCAGACGGCCTTGAAGAACCGTATAAATTTGTAAAATATCGGCTAAATCGGAAAATTACCGGCATGGGTCTTGAAAACCGCCGGGCTGATTGAGGTTTAAGTATTGGAAAAAAACGATAGGGATACTGTTTGGCCTAACCGAGGATTACAAAACATATAAACTTCAATCATCTTCTTGTCAATAGAAAATTGTTCGGCGTAGAAGCCTTGAATCCCCCCTCTGACTGGAAACCGGGGGCCGGCCCCCAATAAACACATCAGGGCAAATCCAGCCTCACTGCGCGGCGAAAGACGGGAATTTCTCGCGATATGTGTACAGAGCTTACCTTCCCACGGGCACATCAAAGGTCCGCATTTCATAGGAGAAGCGTACTTTGTCCTGAAAAATCTTCTCGACAACAGCCCCTCCGACAACCATGCCTTCCGTTACCGACATTCCGTTCACGACGGCCAGCCTGTCTGAACCGTCTTTCTGCCAGGCTATGCCCGACACCGCAAGGGCAGGCATTTGCCGTATGCCGGACGGCTGCGCGGGTTTATCGGGATTCGATACGGGGATACCGGGATTAGTAGCCGGCAAGCGCTCCCTGGCCGATGGTTGGGGTTTAACCGGAATTTCCGGCACACGGGATGAAGTCCGAGTGGCTCGATTCGGTGCCGTTGCGGGGGGCACTGCTTTTTTCGTCAAGACGGCTTTTGGGGCTTCGGCCACCGCGGGTTCATCCATCGGGCGAGAAGCTTCAGCTTTTTTCCCCGGCAACGGCTTCATGATGGAGTTCTTTTCGTTGTCATCGTCGTATGCCGCTTGCAAGGAATTGGCCGGATCTGCCCCCCTGAGGCGCTCCGACGGAGCCCCCATGACCAGATACGTCACGATGGCCGCCACGCATGCCGACCCGGCAATTGAGACGGGAAGCAGCCAGCGAGGCTTTCCGTTATGCCGGGGCGTGCTCCTCAACATCCCTTTGACAACGTCAACCTTCCCGTCCCGGCGAACGTATTTTTCCTCTTCAAGCTTTTTCAGGGCCTTCAGTATCGAGCTCATCCGTTTTTTTCACCTTCACTGCGCTGTAGTCGCGGACCGGATACCCCGCCTTCTCCACGGTAGAGCAAAAACAGTGTCTTACCGCCGGGCTTCCCGTCGGGCTCCAGGCCATGTGCCCGCTGGAAAGCCTTGACTGCAACCTCAGTTTTCCCGTCATAGGTTCCGCTCTGGCTTCCCTTGTAAAACCCTTTCCGCGCAAGCATCTTCTGCAAACTGACTACCTCCGGGCCTTTGGCACCGGGGGCAGGAAGGGCTGTAATCTGCGGGGAACTTTTCCAGAGGAGGTAGGCACGGCCGGACCAGAATGCCTTCAGTTCTCCGGGAGAGACAGAAGTGCGTCCAATCAGAGAAGGTTCGATCAACAGGCGGCCATTCTTTACACCGGTGAGAGCCAGATAGCGTTTGCCGCCATTGCCCGGAAGCCTGAACTCGAGCAGCGCCGGAGAATCCATCCGCATCAAAGCGCTCATACTCCCCTTTACTTCCGTAACGTTCAGCCCTCTGCGCCTGGCAAGATTTTTCAATTCAAGAGCGGGGTTCGCCCCGCTGTAAATCCTTACAGGCTGAACACTCCATTTTATTGCCAAGGCATTGAAGGATTCCAGGAAGCTCTGCTTCTCTCCCAGGCCCGAGAGCCCCCTTTTGACAGTCTCCGAAACCGCGGCTGGTTCGGAACCGGCGGAAGCGGCATTGTCATCTATCGCGACAGTATGAGAAAAAGGCCAACGCAGGTGTTCTTGCCGTGCAACAATATAGAAAAAAGAGGGCAAAACAAGTGCGGCAAGGCAAACCGCGGCGGTCCGCATCCACAGACCCGACCAGCGCACGTTCATTTCACTTTTGATTTCCCTGATGGCGGAGTTTACGAGTTGCCGGGATATCTCACGGCAACCCTCCGCATATCCCACCAGGAGAACCCGGTCACAAAGGATGTTTATTATCCGGGGAATCCCCCCGGAGTAACGGTAAATTCTCCTCAGGGCGGCAGGCGTGAAATGTACGCCCAGCCCGCATCCGGCCATGCTCAGTCGATGCCTGATATACGCCCCCGCATCGGGAAAATCCATCGGCTTCAAATGATATCGTACCGTTATCCTCTGGGAAAGCTGCCGCAACTCCGGCTTTTCCAGAAGCCGCGCGAATTCCGGCTGCCCGGCAAGAACTATCTGGATCAGCTTGTCCGTGTCTGTCTCCAGGTTGGAAATAAGCCGGATCTGCTCAAGAACCAGAGGTTCCAGGTTCTGCGCCTCGTCGACAACCAGCACAACCGTGCGTCCGGCCGCTTTCTCCCTGAGAAGGAAGCGGTTGAGCTCCTGCAAGAGCCCGGCATTGCTCAACCCGTCGCCGGGGAGCCCGTATTCCCGGTTGATGCTGCGCAAAAGTTCCGTGGCGGATAGGCAGGGATTGAAGATCAGTGCGGTCCTGTATGCAGTTTCATCCAGTTGACTCAGCAGTGTGCGCAATACCGTGGTCTTGCCCGTACCGATCTCCCCGGTCAGTTCGATAAAACCCGCATGGTTGTCTATGCCGTACAAAAGATGGGCAAAGGCTTCCTGGTGATTTTTGCTGAAGAAGATAAAACGCGGATTCGGCGTTACGGTGAAAGGCTTTTCGCTGAAATCATAAAATTCACAATACATGCATCACACTCGCGTACCGCTGTTGGAGGGGAATCCTGACATATGTAAAACTATTCCACAAAAACATTTGATTTTCAAGGATAAATCGGTACACTGGCTGAGCCGGGCGAAGCAGTACTTGACTTTCCGGCTTTTGCACGCATTTCGGGAAAGGGGGAGGAGAATGTCTGGAACAGTGTTTCTTGCCTTCTGTATCGCCGCAACAACTGCCATGGACGCTTCATGCACGACAAAAATGCCGGTCCTCCCTGCAAATGCCGCAATCGTAGCGTTTGGCGACAGCCTGACTTTCGGCACCGGAGCAGCTCCGGGAAAAAGCTATCCTGCCGTGCTGGAAAAGCTTGCTTCCCGAAAAGTCATCAATGCCGGCATTCCCGGGGAAACCACGCGACAGGGTCTTGCGCGGCTTCCCGCACTGCTGGACACATACCGCCCTTCCCTGCTGATCCTTTGTCACGGGGCCAACGACCTGATTCAGGGGCTCAAGGAAAAGAAAGCCGCAGACAACATTCGGGAAATGATTCGCCAAGCGCAAAAACGCGGCATACACGTCGTTCTGATCGGTGTCCCTTATCCCGGCAATTTCACTTCTCAGCCCTCTTTCTACACCATGATTGCGGATGAATTCAACATCCCGTTCGAACGCGATGCGCTGGGAATGGTTCTTGGCGATGCGTCTCTGAAATCCGACTTCATCCATCCCAATGCCCGCGGCTACAAGATTATAGCTGAGAAAATTGCGGCGCTTCTGCGAAAATGCGGTGCTCTCCGGTAGAGCCCCATACGATCAGATGATGAAGCTGCATTTCACGCCGAATATAGCGCCCGGGAAAATCCGGGAGAACCTGTTTCGACTCATTATCCCGGGGAAAATATGTGACGGGGACATGCAATCCCGCATCAAGCGACTGGGCAGCAGATTCGGGGTATACGCTTCCACATGCCCTTTCGGGTTGTGGGCTCCGGGACTGGCAATAACCGGCGAGATGCGTGCGGTCACCGAATGCTACCTTCCCCTGGCGGAAATCAACAGCGCCTGGAATCGCTTCCTTTCACTGTCTCTCCGATATGCCGCAACAATGACCGGTACGGCTATCCGCACCGCGGATTGCTGGCTTGATGTACTTCAACGGCTCCATCCGTATGTCTTCCGCTCCGATCCGGCCGAACTCCTGCGAAGGCTCCTGGAAGACGAAGACTTCAGGATCGGCTTCCTTTTTGCCCTTTTCCTTCCCGGGCGGCACGGCGGAGGTTTCCGACGCTACCCGGGGCAAATCGAATTTCTGCGGCGATGGCTTGAAAAAGAGAATTACCACGGGAAAAGGGTTCTGCGCTGCCTTGATGCCGCATGCGCCACCGGCGAATCGACCTATGATCTCGTTTTGCTTTTGCTCGAAAACGGCTTGTCGTCCGAATCTTTCCTGGTCCACGGATCAACCATCGAGCCGCTCGAACTTTTTTCGGCCGCCCACGTTTTTTTCCCGCATGCCTCAGACAGGCAGCAAACCTTCCTCTGCAGGACCGCGCCTGTTTTTGCAGGCGGAGCCTGCGAAAGTATGGCGTTTTTCACGGAAGACATACGCCTGCCCTGCACTCAGAACAGCGACAGATATGATATAATTCTCTGCAACGGCCTCCTGGGAGGTCCTCAGTTCCCCAGTGCCGACAGGATTACGACGGCCGTTTCAGCACTGCGGACAAGGCTTCATGATGGCGGCATCATCCTCTGCGCAGATCACTTTCACGGTGGATGGAAAAAGCTCGCGCCCCCATCGCTGCTTACCGAAGTTTTCACCCAGTGTGGTTTCAGTGTCCGGGAGATAGCGGATGGACTGGTTGCGGAAAAACATCAATGAGAGAAATCCAGCGCAGGGAAGGGGAAGCAGGCCATGAAAAATTCAAAAATTCTCAATAGCATCCAGGCTCCCCCGGCACCCGCAGGGCTTGACGTTGCGGCCGCGCTGCGCAGCCACATGAACCGCCTCAAGGCGGAGTTCTACAATCTGGAACAGGGCAGGGTCGATTACCAGGCAATGCGCCGGTCGGAAGCCTACCGGGAATACGCCGCCAACACCACCCTTCTCCGTGATTTTCACCTCGCCGGACTTCAAGGCCGGGAGGTAAGGCTGGCATTCTGGGTCAACATCTATAATACGCTTGTCATTCACGGCATTATCGAACTGGGCATCAGGGAGAGTGTTCGTGAAGTTCTTGGATTTTTCAGCAGGTTCTCCTATTGTATAGACGGAATGACGTTTACCCCGGACGACATCGAGCACGGTATTCTGCGCGGAAACCGTCGTCCTCCCTACCGGCTTTTCCGGCCTTTTCCCCTCTCGGACCCACGCTTTCCTCATATCATCGAACCGCCCGATCCCCGCACTCATTTTACCCTGGTTTGCGGCAGCACGTCATGCCCACCCATCAATTTTTACCGGGCTGACAGCATTGACGGGCAGATGGACCTGGCGGCTGCCGGGTTCATCAACGGACCCGAAGTGGAAATTCTCCCGGAGCGTGACCTGCTGCGATTGTCCCCGATTTTCAACTGGTACTCCGCTGACTTCGGCGGCCGCAAAGGCATCGTGGATTTGCTGATACGGTACAGGGAGCCCGGCAAGGAACGGGATTTCCTCATGGAACGCGGGACCCGGGCCCGGCTTGAGTGGAAAGGGTATGACTGGAGGCTGAATGGATAAAAATATTTAATCAACCGGCCTCACAATAAACACGGCAAGTGAGGCCCGCCTTTACCCAAGAATGGCATCAATCACGTCCATCAGCGGCCCGGGGTAAACACCCAGGAGGAGAATGACAAATGCGGCAGCGCAAAGCGCCGCAACCTCCGGAAACGATGCCCCGCCAGATGCTTCCTCACCTTCAGGCGCCTGCATGTACAGGGTTGCCACTATCCTCAGGTAATAATAGACGGAAACCACCGCGGTCACTATCCCCAGCACGGCAAGGACGGTCTCCCCTCCCCCCAGTGCAGCGGCAAAAATGGCAAATTTACCCATGAAACCGGCCGTCGGCGGAATTCCGGCAAGGGAAAACATGGCGAGAGCCAGCATCCCCCCTTGAAACGGCCTGCTGAATCCGAGTCCACGGTACTCGTTGATTTCGTCCATCCGCTTTTCTCCCGAGAGGGAGGCAATGGCGCCGAATGCGGTCAGATTCATGGCCGTGTAGATGACGGCATACAGAATCACGGCTGAAAAGCCTTCCCGTGTGCCGGTGACAAGCGCAAGGGTCACGTATCCCATCTGGGCAATGGAGGAATAAGCGAGCATCCTGTTGAGGTTCCGCTGCCTGAGCGCGGCAAGGTTTCCCAACACCATGGAAAGCAGGGAAAGCCACCAGAGTGGCATGCGGGTCATCTCACTACCCGAACCCAGCGCCGTCAGCAAAAGCACAAGCGCCACAAGACCGGCCGCTTTCGAGCCGGTGGAGAGAAAAGCCACCACCGGCGTCGGTGCCCCCTGATAGACATCCGGAGTCCATAGATGGGCGGGCACTAGGGAGACCTTGAAGGCAAGGCCGATGAGAAGGAACCCCCATCCGCCCCAGGCAATAGGGACGTTTCCCCCGCCTGCCATAACCGCATTCATGGCTGCCTGGATTTCCAGTGTGCCTACTCCAGCATAGAGGAGGGCAATGCCGAAGGCGACAAAAGCCGCACTTGCGGCTCCCTGCAGCAGGTACTTGAGTCCCGCTTCTCCGGAACCGGAACAGTTCCTGTCAATGGCTGTAAGGATGTAGAAGGCGAAGGTAAGACCTTCGAGCCCGAGAAACAGGTTGAGGAAATTGGTGGCTGTCGCGAGCACAACCATACCGAAGGTCGCAAACAGGATTGCGGCCGGATACTCCTCACCCCCTATCCCCCGGCGTTTATTGTAATCATGGGAAAGCAGCAGGACGATGGCGGCAGTCAGGGAAAAAAGCACGATAAAAAACCGGGAGAATGGCGTGAACGCTATTCCCAGCGGGGGAGCAGCCGTTTGCGGGGGCTCCTGCAGTGCCCAAAAGGCTGAACCCAGGGAGGCAACCATGCCCGCAACGGTTCCGGATCTGCCCGGCACAAAAGCCCCCATCAGCAGAACAGACAGGATGCCAAAGGCAATAATCAGCAGGGGCATGAAAGCCCATACATCGGCCATCGTCACGGCAAACCTCCCGGCCCGCCGGAGATCAGTTGAACCGGCGCCCTGACGAGATCGAGCAGGGGAACGGGATAGACTCCCAGGGCAACGATAAGGATTGCGCATGCAGACAGCACCAACCCCTCACGCAACGACACGTCCCGCAGTCCGAGGGGAGTCCTTGCCTGCGTGAAGATCACCTTCTGCACCATACGCAGCAGGTAGATCAGTACGGGAACGATCCCCGCAAAGGCAAGAACAGCCATCCAGGGGGAAACCCGGAAAACCCCCGCCAGCAGCAGGAACTCCCCGACAAAGTTGTTCAAACCCGGCAGTCCGGCGGATGCAAGGGCAAACAGCAGGAAAAAAGCCGAAAAATTGGGGATACTTCCCCAGAGCCCTCCGAAAGCATCAATAGCAGTGGTATCCGCCCGTTCTTCCAGCATCCCGAGAAGGACAAAGAGCCCTCCTGTCGTGATACCGTGGTTCACCATCTGGAGCACCGAACCGGACAATGAGAGCGGCGTCCAGGCTGCAATGCCCAGGACGATGAATCCCATGTGGCCGAAACTCGAATAGGCAACCAGACGCTTCATGTCATGCTGTGCGTAGGCAACCCATGAGCCGTACAGGATACCGGCCGCGGCCAGAGCGAAGATAACGGGGGAAAGCAGCGCCGCCGCCGTCGGGAACAGTGGATAGGCGAAGCGGATCAGGCCGTACGCCCCTGTCTTGGCCAGAAGGGCAGCCAGGATAAGACTGCCCGCCGGGGGGGCGTCGGCATAGGCGTCGGGCATCCAGGTATGCAGGGGGAAAAGTGGTACTTTAATGGCAAAAGCAAGCAGGAAAGCCCCGAAAAGCCACAAGGCCGCTGATTGATCGATGGTGGTGCCCAGCAATTCTAACAGGGAAAAGGTATAGTGCCCCGTCTGATTCCCGTGAATCAGATAAACCCCGATAATCGCCAGGAGCATGAGAAGCGAACCGGCCATGGTATAGACGAAGAATTTCAGCGCCGAATAGACCGGCTTGCCCCGTCCCCAGATGCCGATAAGCAGGAGCATGGGAATGAGCATAACTTCCCAGAACAGGTAAAACAGGAACAGGTCCAGAGAGAGAAAAACTCCCATGACCCCGCCGGTTATGGCAAGGAGCAACGCATGGTATGCCGCGACATGCTTTGTGACAGCCTTGCGGGAAATCAGCACGGCTATGCACATGATGAACGCCGTCAGCAATACAAGGAGAACACTGATTCCATCGGCGCCAAGGGAATAGCGGATGCCGAACCGCTCTATCCAGGGAAAGTCCTGGCGGATGAAGTATCCCGGCGGAGGCACGGATGCCGACGGTAAAACCGGCGCAAGGCAAAACAGCCAGCCGGCAAGGGCCAGTTCTATCGATGAAACGGAACACGCCAGCCATTTGCACAGGCCTTCCCTCCCCCGGAGCAGCATTACAGGCACGATTGCGGCCAGAGGCAGGAAGATGAGGATCGTCAGAATCTGATAGTTATCGTTCACCATGCCTTCCCATTTCTTTCACAAAAACAGCCATGCAAAATAAGCCGCAAGAATTGTCGCGCCGGCAACAAAACTGCCGATATACAGGGAAACTTTTCCGTTGGACCAGCGACCCAGTATCTGCCCGAGATTTACGAGCAGATTCCCCGCGGCATCCACTGAATGGTCAAGGACAGCCACGTCGATCTTTCTCCACAGAAAACGGGAAAACGATTCATAAGGCCGCACCGCAACCGCATCATAGAACCTGTCAATATACCATCCTTCCCTCAGGAAACCCGCGACCCCCAGGGCGAAAGGCCCTTGCCTGGCGGCCCGCCACTTCCCGCCCGCATAGCGGAAATGCGCAACGGCCAGTCCGGCCAGCGAGATGGCCGCGGCAGCCACCTGCAGCATTACTTCCAAGCCATGATGCGGCATCATGGCCCCGCCACCGGCGGGAGACAGGAATGTTCCGAGCCATCCAGCCAGGCCCACATATTCAGGCACGTTGAGAAGTCCGCCGAACAGCGCCAACAGGGCAAGAGGGAACAGGATAATTTCCATGAGACGCGGAACACTGTGAATGGAGCGCGCCTCGCCGTCAAAAACCACATACACCATTCTGAACGTATAGAAGGCAGTGATGAAGGCGGTCACTTCTGCAAGCAGAAAAAGCCCCTGGTACAGCATGCCCCCCTTGAGAAACACTGCCAGCAGAATGGAATCCTTGCTGAAAAAGCCGCCGGTGAAGGGAATGCCGGCCAGGCAGACAGCACCTGCAAGAAAGGCCCAGAAAGTAGCCGGCAGGGCGCGGCGCAGCCCTCCCATCCTGAAAATATCCTGCTCATGCCCCATTGCGGCAATTATACAGCCGGCGCCCATGAACAGCAGCGCCTTGAAAAAGGCGTGCACCAGAACGTGGAACGTGGCCGCGGAAATGGCGCCGCATCCAACCCCCAGCATCATATACCCGATCTGGCTCATGGTGGAATAGGCGAGAATCCTTTTCAAGTCGCGCTGGGCCATGGCACAGGTGGCGGCATAAAAGGCGGTCAGGGCGCCGATGCAGGCGGTTGCGGCCATGGCCGTGTGTGACGCACCGATGAGCGGGAAAAACCTGCCGAGGAGATAGACCCCGGCGAT
>Ga0316601_100001384_pt1 | contig 11750 bp, 10 predicted proteins | sample OWC_soil_day5_no_FD_207663 | JGI IMG/M metagenome (GOLD analysis project Ga0316601, IMG submission 207663) | Wetland soil microbial communities from Old Woman Creek delta, Ohio, United States - OWC_soil_day5_noCT | ecosystem: Environmental > Terrestrial > Soil > Wetlands | place: USA: Ohio...
CAGATCGAAACTCGCCGGGTGCGCCCCTGGAAGGCGCTGGTCGGGGTGGAGAGATTCGAACTCCCGACATCCTGCTCCCAAAGCAGGCGCGCTACCAGACTGCGCTACACCCCGAGGGCGCCACGATCATAGCACCGGCGTCCAAGCGGCCAGTCAGGCGGCGCGCTCGATGCCGTGATCGACGACCGGGATCAGCCGCTCGGCCGGAAGCACCGCGCTGAAGGTGCTGCCCTTGCCGACCTCCGAGGTTATGTCGAGTCGACCGGCGTGGCGCAACAAGACGTGCTTGACGATGGCGAGCCCGAGCCCTGTGCCGCCGGTCTCGCGAGAACGGCTCTTGTCAACGCGATAGAACCGCTCAGTCAGGCGCGCAAGGTGTTCCGCAGCGATGCCGATCCCGGTGTCCTCGACCTCAAAGCGCCCCTCGCTGCCGGACTCGACCCAGCGCAAAGCGATCTGCCCTCCATCGGGCGTATAGCGGATCGCATTCGATACCAGATTGCCGAAGGCACTGCGCAACTCGTCGCGGCTACCTCGTACAAAGGCCGGCGGCGCGTCGATCTGGATGCGGTGCCGGCCACTGGACAACGCGCGCGCCTCGTCACCGACTTCGCGGATCAGTTGGCGAACGTCCACCACGTCGTCGGGCACCGCGCTCTCGCTTGATTCCAGCCGCGATAGCGTCAACAGGTCTTCTACCAGCCGTGCCATTCGTTGTGCCTGCTCGTGCATCAGCCCTAGATGATGCTGCCGAGTGGCTGCGTCCTGCGGCTGCGCGTCGATGAGCATCTCGAGAAAGCCTGTCACGACGGTTAGCGGCGTGCGCAATTCATGTGAGACGTTGGCTATGAAGTCGCGCCGCACAGCATCGACACGCTCGCGCTGTGTGATGTCTCGGGTGATGATGATGGAGCGTGCCGGCTCAAAATCAACCACGCGAACTTCGAGCGCAAGTCCGGGACGTGCAAGCGGCCGGAACAGCAGTGGCACATCGAAGCGCGTCGAAGTCAGATAACTGACGAACTCCGGATCGCGCACCAGGTTAGTAATACGCAATCCCTGGTCCGCCGACAATCGGATTCCGAGGTCGCGCTCGGCGACAGGATTGCACCAGTCAATCTGCAGCGACGCATCGACCAGAACGATTCCTTCCGGCAGGGCACTGATCGTCCGCCGGAACCGTTCCTCGTTCTCGAGCAGTCGGCGCTCGTTGATCTCGGTCGCGCGGCGCTGCCGGTACAGCCGCGCGAATACATCGGTCCACAGTCCCCATCCGTTAGGAATTTCGTCGAGTTTCGGAGCCTCGAGCCAGGCCGCCAGCCGGCTTGCGTAGCTCATGTGGATGGCCAGGAGGCCGACTAGCCCGACGATGACGATCCAGAGGGCAGGTACTGTTCCGAAGAAGAACCCGACGATCGCACCGACGACCGCCAGCGCCGCCAGCCGCAGCAGCGGCCGACCGAGCACGGACAACCCGACCTTCAGGCTTTCGACCATGGAAACAGTCTAGCCCGTGCGTACCGCGGGAGACTTCGGCTCAGCGCAACCCCTGTTCGACCGGTTGGCCGTCAAGCTCCTGCCAGGACGCGTGCGCCGACTTCACTGCTCCGGACGAATCGACAGGCGGTAGCCGAGCCCGCGCACGGTCTGAACAAGGTGCTGCGCACGGGCCGGCGTCAGGGCCTTGCGCAGCCGCAGGACGTGCACGTCGACTGTACGCTCTTCGATGAATACGTGATCACCCCAGATGTTGTCCAGCAACTGCGCGCGGGAATACACGCGATCGGGATGACTGACGAGAAAGCTCAGCAGCTTGAACTCCGACAATCCCATGCTCACCGGGTTGCCATCGACCAGCACTTCGTGACGTGCGGGATCGACGGTCAATGGCCCAAAGCTGACCGACTCGCCACTGTGCTGCGGCGCGCGACGCCGGAACACAGCGCGGATGCGAGATACCAGCTCACGCGGCGAAAACGGCTTCACCACATAGTCGTCGGCGCCGGTGTCGAGCCCGACTACGCGATCGGCCTCGCTGCCACGCGCCGTCAGCATGATGACCGGTACCGCACGGGTGCGGTCCTCAGTGCGCATGTCCTTCAACAGGTCGATTCCTGGTTTGTCCGGCAGCATCCAGTCGAGCAGCACGAGGTCGGGCAACTGCTGCCCGATCGCCTCGCGCGCGGCGCTGACCGACTCGGCGCGTCGAACGGAGTACCCGTTGCTGCTGCAGGTATAGGCGACCAGCTCCTGGATCGCGGGTTCGTCTTCGACGATCAGAATGTTGGTGGACATCCGGGATCAGCTGCCTGCGATCGCGCGTTCTACTTCTTCCGGCGACAGGTGGCGCGCATCGACGCCTTGCGAGATGAAGATCACGTGCTCTGCAATGTTCTTCGAGTGATCACCGATGCGTTCGATTGCCTTGGCGGCCCAGACCGTGTCGAGTGACGCAGAGATCGTGCGCGGGTCTTCCATCATGAAAGTGATCAGCTGCCGCAGGATCGCGCGAAATCGGTCATCGACGCCTTGGTCATCCTTGATGATCGACGCCGCCGCCTGCGCGTCCAGGCGCGCAAACGCGTCGAGCGCTCGGCGCAGCATTGAAACCGCTGCCTCGCCTGAATAACGGATGTCGGGTACTCGATTCACCCGCGACTGGCCGTCCTTCTCGCGCAACCACTTGGCGGCGCGCGCAATCTTGCTGGCCTCATCGCCGATACGCTCGATGTCAGTGATCGCCTTGGCAATCCCCGTGATCATTCGCAAGTCACCGGCCGTCGGCTGCCGCCGCGCAATCACATGGTTGACCATCTGGTCGAGGTCCATTTCGAGCTCGTTGACCCGTCGGTCGGCGTCAATCGCTTGCTGCGCTAGTTCAACATTTGCCGTCTCAAACGCATCGAGCGCGGTGCGTACCTGTGACTCGACGAGGCCACCCATCTGCAGCACGCGTGATCGCATGGCCTCGAGTTCCTCGTCGTACTTCCTGATCGAATGTTCACCGGTTCCCATGTGCTTCTCCTGCGGCATTGCCGCACAACCACACTAGCCAAAGCGGCCGGTGATGTAGTCCTCGGTTTCCTTACGGCGGGGCTTGATGAAGATCTGGTCGGTTTCTCCAAACTCCACCAGGTCTCCGAGGTACATGTACGCCGTGTAATCGGACACACGTGCCGCTTGCTGCATGTTGTGCGTGACAATTGCGACCGTGTAATCCGACTTGAGCTCATCGATCAGTTCCTCGATCTTGGCCGTCGAGATTGGATCGAGTGCCGAACACGGCTCGTCGAACAGTATTATCTCCGGCCGCACGGCAATGCCGCGCGCAATGCACAGGCGCTGCTGCTGCCCGCCCGACAGGCTGGTACCACTCTGCCCGAGCTTGTCCTTCACCTCGTTCCACAGCGCGCCCTTGCGCAGCGCCCACTCGACCCGATCGTCGAGTGCCGACTTCGACAGATTCTCGAACAGCTTCACGCCGAACGCGATGTTGTCGTAGATCGACATGGGAAAAGGCGTCGGCTTCTGGAACACCATCCCGATCTTGGCGCGGATCAGCGCAACATCTTCCTTCGACGTGAGGACGTTGTCGCCATCGACGTTGACTTCCCCCTCAGCGCGCTGGTCCGGATAAAGCTCGAACATCCGATTGAAGACGCGCAGCAGAGTCGACTTTCCGCAGCCGGACGGCCCGATGAATGCGGTGACCTTCTTTTCGGGGATCTCCAGGTTAATGTTTTTCAGCGCCTGGAATTTCCCGTAGTAGAAGTTCAGATCGCGCACCGTCATCTTGACCTTCTCGCTTGGCTTCAACGCGCTCGTTGCGGCGTGCATGGTGAACTCCTAGTGCTTCTGTCTAAAGAGCACCCGCGCCGCAATGTTCAGCACGAGCACACCAACGGTGATGAGGAAGACGCCGACCCAGGCCATCTGCTGCCAGTTCGAGAACGGGCTCATCGCAAACTTAAAGATGGTGACCGGCAAGTTCGCCATCGGTTCACCCATGTTCAGGGTGAAGAACTGATTCGAAAGCGCGGTGAACAGCAGTGGCGCGGTCTCGCCCGCGATGCGGGCCAGCGCCAGAAGTACCCCAGTCACGACCCCGGCGCGTGCGGCCTTCAGCGTCACGCGCCGGATCATGATCCACTTCGGCGCACCCAGAGCGAATGTTGCTTCGCGCAGCGCATTCGGAATCAGCGCCAGCATGTTCTCAGTCGTGCGGATCACGACGGGGATCACGATCAGCGCCAGCGCGATAACACCAGCGTATGCGGAAAAGGTCCGCGTCTGCGCCACGATAATCGTATAGACGAAAAGCCCGATCACGATCGATGGCGCTGACAGCAGGATGTCGTTGATGAATCGCGTCAGGCTGCCCAGCCAGCCCCGCTGCCCGTATTCGGCAAGGTAGATGCCGGCGAGGATTCCAATTGGCGTTCCGACGGCTGTCGCGGAGAGCACCATGACGAGCGTCCCCACGATGGCGTTGCGCAGTCCTCCGCCGTCCGAATTCGGCGGCGGAGTGTCCTGCAGGAAGATCGAGGCACTCAGCCCCTGGACTCCCAGCCAAAGTGTGTCCCACAGGATCCAGACCAGCCAGACCAGTCCGAACGCCATTGCCGCCAGCGACAACGCCAGCGCTATTAAGTTGATCAGTTTGCGGCGCCGGTGCAGGGGCAGCCGGTAGTCGGCATTCACGGGTTGAGGGGCCGCGATCATGTTCTCGACCCCTCGCGCTTCTTCAACTGCAGCAGCAGATATTTGCTGAATGACAATACGACCAGGGTAATGAAGAAGAGGATCAGGCCCAGGTAGATGAGGGATGCCTCATGCAGGCCAGGTGTCGCCTCGGCAAACTCATTGGCCAGTGCCGAAGTGATCGAATTGGCGGCCTCGAACAGAGAAAGACTGTTGAGCTGGTTGAAGTTGCCGATGACGAACGTCACTGCCATCGTCTCGCCAAGCGCACGGCCCAGTCCGAGCATGACGCCGCCGACGACACCTGCCTTCGTGTATGGCAGCACGACCCGCCATACCACTTCCCATGTCGTGGCACCGACACCGTAGGCAGATTCCTTGAGCATCGGCGGGGTGACCTCGAAGACGTCCCGCATGACCGCCGCAATGAAGGGAATGATCATGATCGCCAGGATGATTCCCGCCGACAAGATGCCGATGCCAACCGGCGCTCCCGAAAACAGCGACCCGAGCACCGGAACATCGGTGAACACTGCTTGCAGCGGCTGCTGCACGTACTTGGACAGGATTGGAGCAAAGACCAGCAGGCCCCACATGCCGTAGACAATCGACGGAATCGCTGCGAGAAGCTCGATTGCCGTGCCCAGGGGGCGTTTCAGCCACTTCGGCGAGAGTTCGGTCAGGAACAGCGCGATACCGAAACTGACCGGGACAGCGATGATCAGCGCGATCAACGACGTCATCAGCGTGCCGTAGATCATGACCAGGCCGCCGAACTTTTCCTGCACCGGATCCCATTCGGCCGTCCAAAGGAACCTTAGGCCAAACTCGCGGATCGACGGCCAAGCGCCGATCATGAGCGAAAGAAGGATTCCTGCGAGCAGGAGCAGCGTCAGTATTGCCGCCCCGCGCGTCAGGTTGAGGAATATGACGTCGCCAAGCCTGCCGGACCGCCGGGCCGGTGGCTCTTCGGGCATCTGCACAGTCTGGGCTTCTTTGCGAAAACTGGTCTCGGACAGTGTAGCGTCCATCGAAGCGCTCCCTGGCAGAGCCGAAGCAGTCCTAGTACGGTGATCTACGAGAAGGGAACCCCGGCAAGGCGCCGGGAACACTAGTGCGCTACTTTCCCAGTACCGGCTTCCCGGCGCCGTCGCCGATCTTGACCCATTGCTGGCGAATCAGCGCTTTCACGCTGTCCGGCAGCGCAACGTAGTCCAGGTCATCGGCCATCTTGTCGCCATTCGCATAGGCCCAGTCGAAGAACTTGAGCGCTGCAGCAGCCTGCTGCGGCTTGTCCTGCTTGGTGTGCATCATGATGAACGTCGCACCGGTGATCGGCCACGCGTCCTTGCCGGCCTGGTTCGTCAGGACCTGATTGAAGGACTTTTGCCATTCCGCGCCAGCCGCGGCGGCCTTGAAGGTCAGATCATCCGGGGCCACCCAGGTGCCCGCTGCGTTCTGCATCAGCACGTACGGAATCTTGTTCTGCTTGGCGTACGCGTACTCGACGTAGCCAATCGAATTCGGCAACCGCTGCACGAATGCCGAAACGCCTTCGTTGCCCTTGCCGCCCGCGCCGACCGGCCAGTTGACGGCCGTGCCTTCGCCGACCTTCGCCTTCCACTCCGGATTCACCTTCGACAGATAGTTCGTGAAGATGAACGTTGTGCCCGAGCCGTCGGCACGGCGAACCGGCGAGATTGCCGCGTCCGGCAGCTTCACGCCCGGATTCAGGGCCGCGATGGCCGGATCGTTCCACTTCGTGATCTTGCCAAGGTAGATGTCCCCAAGCACCTGGCCTGTCAGGCGCATCTCGCGCGTCTGAATGCCCTGGATGTTGACCACCGGAACCACGCCGCCGATGACGGTCGGGAACTGGATCAGGCCATCCTTGGCAAGGTCGGCATCATTCAGCGGCGCATCGGACGCGCCAAAGTCCACGGTCTTGCCGCGGATCTGACGCATGCCCGCGCCGGAACCCACCGACTGATAGTTGATGCGGGCGCCCGTGGCCTTGTTGTAGGCGTCGGCCCACTTGGCATACAACGGCGCCGGAAAGGTCGCTCCCGCACCGGTAATTTCCTGCGCAAATCCCGTCGAAACGGCGCCGGCCAGCGCAATGCCGGCGGCCAGTGCTTTGATCGGTAGAAGTCTCATGCGAATTACCTCAGAGGTGGTTCGAGGAAAGAACAAGAAGGGGGGGTCCAGAATGACCTTCAACGCGGGCGAGTCTATGAAAGGCGGATGACAGATCGGTGACATGTCACTCACCATCGGCGTTCTAGAGGGAAATTCCCAGCACGACACGCCATGAGTACCCCTGCCGTCATATCCGATGAGCCCATGTCACGCCGCTGTCATGTGGCCGACGTAGCTTGCTGATCCAGCGTCAGCGGCTCGGCGCGAACCTTCGCCGCTTGGCATTCCCGATCATTCCCTACTGTTCAGGAGTCTGTATGAATCGTCGTTCGTGGCTGCTCGGCCTGCTTGCGGTTTCGCTCGCCGGCTGCGCTTCGATGCAACCGAAGAACGTGGCCGATGTCATCGCGGCGGATCCCGACCTGTCCACCCTCACCAAACTCATCAATGATGCCGGGTTGGCCCAGACCCTGTCGGGCGCGGGGCCATTCACCGTGTTCGCGCCCAACAATGCCGCGTTCAAGGCAGTACCGGCGAAGACGATGGGCGAACTTGCCAGCAACAAGGAGTTGCTGACTCAGGTACTGACGTATCACGTTGTCCCGGCCAAGGCCATGGCAGTGGACGTCAAGCAAGGAAATGTGAAGTCGGTCAACGGTGCGAATCTAGGGCTGGCCAAGGCCGGGAATTACGTGACCGTCGAAAATGCCATCGTCACCCGGCCAGACCTGACTGCCAGCAACGGAGTGGTGCACGTCGTCGACAGCGTACTGCTGCCGCCCAAGCGTTAGACGACACCAATTTGGACAGGAAGCTGGACGAAAAGCGGCGCCCGTGAGCGCCGCTTTTTCATTCCGCGCGCTGATCCTCAGGGACGCTGCTCTTACTAACAACCCTTGCTGCCGTTGACGACCCGCACGACCAGCAGCATCACCTGCACTTCGATCAGGAGACCGATTACCGTCGCCAACGCGGCCCCGGATTCGAAGCCATACAGGCTGATCGCAGCCGCCACGGCCAGTTCGAAGAAGTTCGAAGCGCCGATCGCAGTCAACGGACGCCAAGACGGGATTCCTGCGCCGGCGCGCTGAGAGCGCGGACGACCGTAGATGCAGTTCAGGGCGTCCTATGCGAGCGAGACAGCCGCAACCGCGAGCGCGATCAGCGCGGCGTATGCGCGCAGCAGAAAACGGGGGAACGCGGGCCCCCGCAAGCTCTCATCCCACGAATAATTCACACGCCGATCACGCCACCGTCGTTGCGCGTGATCGCGATCGTCGCAGACCGCGGCCGCGCTGTACCGCCTTCGGGCCAGTGGCTCGTGAACACTGTCGGATCGCCGATGCTCGCCGCCGGAGTGTCCTCGCCCGGGTGCTGGATGTTGACGAACAACGTCTTGCCGTCCGGTGTCTCTGTGATGCCGGTGATCTCGCAGTCCTTGGGCCCGACCAGGAAACGCCGGAGCTTGGTCCCCGGTAACGGAGTGCCCACGAAGGTCTGCACCTGCTTCGTAGCGCCGTTTGCGTCGGTGTTGTTGATCGTCTTGACGCCGCCATCGCCCACCTGGCCCGGGAGGGCAGCCAGCAGCATGCAGTTGGTCACATCCGTATAGGCGCCGTCGTCGGTCTGGATCCAGCACACGTTGGTGGCCCTGCTGAACCACAGGCCGTCCGGGCTCGAGAAATCGTTGTCCGCCGTGAGGCCAGACAGGTTGATGTTGGCCGCATCGGCGGTGGAACGTGCCCCGAACAGGAAGATGTCCCACGTGAAATTCAGTGCCTCCGGCGAGCTTTCCTTCCAGCGGATGATGTGGCCGTTCGGATTGCCACGCTGGGCGGTACCGTTGGTGCGCGCGTCGTTGTAGTGACGGGGATTGGCCGCATCAGTGGCAGCGAGCGTGCGCAAGGTCGCGTTGTTGTTGGTCAACGTCATGTAGACCTCGCCCGTCAGCGGATCGACGGCACCCCACTCCGGACGATCCATCTTGGTTGCGCCTTGTGCATCGGCCGCAAGCCGGGCGTTGATCACGACGTCGGCCTCGTCGGCGAATGCGTAGGCCGGATTGGCCGCCGTGACGTTGCCTGCGCCGTAGGTCAGCTCCAACCACTGCCCAGTACCGTCGGCGTTGAACCTCGCCGCATACAGCTTTCCTGCGTCGAGATACTTGTCGCCGGCAGCCAGTCCGCGGGTCGAGTCGGCCGGATCCCACGCGGCCGTCGATACGTACTTGTAGATGTACTCGTTGCGAGAGTCGCAACCCATGTAAAAGACGATCGGCTTTCCGGCGACCGGTTTGGCCACCCACGCTCCCTCGTGGGCAAAGCGGCCCATCGCCGTGCGCTTCTTGGGCGTAGAGGACGGGTTGAAGGGGTCGATCTCGACGTTCCAGCCGAATGTGTTCGGCGCATTGCGGTAGTCATCCGCGGCCGACGCCCCTTTGACCTCGGCGTTCCAGCGTCCGTAGAGGTTGTCGGCGGTGTCGGGAGTGACCGTCGCCCACAGCTCGCGCCCATTGCCCGCCACTCCATAGCGCGCCAGCGACGTCAGCTCCTTTGCACTGCGATTTGCGTTGTCCGTGGCCGCGATGCGCCGGAAGTAACCGGCCCAGTTCTCTTCGCAGGCCAGGTACGTGTTCCATGGCGTGTAGCCGTGCGCACAGTTGTTGACCGTGCCGCGGGTGCGCGCACCATCGATCGAGTACCTCGTAACCATGTACGGCGTTCCACCCGCCGGTCCGGAGATGATCATGTCTGTCAGCGTGTGGACGCGCCGGTTGAACGTCGAGTCCTGCCTGTAGCTCCAATCACCGTTGGAAGCCTTGCTGACCTCGATAACGCTGACACCATGCAAGTAGAACTCGCGCAGAACCTCGTCGGGTACGGTTCGGGCACCCGCCACGGTGGTCTGCCCGGTTGGATGAAGGAAAGCCGGTGTGATTGCCTCATGGTTCATCACCAGCAGCCCGCGATCATTCGCCGTCGGACTGTATTGGCCGTTGGCGCCCAGACCGTAGTACTCGATGGCATCGTGATGGTCGCCGGCGCGCCGGTCGTAAGTGCCCGGTGAATCGGTGCCAGTGTTCGTGTAGGCAGGCACGCCGGCGGCGATCGGATCGCCCAATCGATACAGCACGGTTGCGACGTATCCAGAGGGAACTACCACCGCATCTGCGAGTGATTTCGAAACGGGGCTGAAGCTCAGTGAAGTGGGACGAGCAGGCCCTGCCGGGGGCGGTGGTGGTTGCGATGACGATGCTGGACTGGGGGCGGGGGCTGGGCTTGGCGCCGACACAGGTGCCGGCGCGGCAATCGCATCGTCGCTGCCACCACACCCCACCAGCATTGGCGTGCCAACGAAAGAAAGTGATGCCAACCCAACGCCGCCACGCAGCAGCTTGCGGCGCGCAGGATCCTGCAACCGCCGTTCGATCAGGTCATAGATATGTGGGTTGGTCGTCGTGTTGGTGACGATGTCGTCGTCATGCGGCATGAGCAAGCCTCCGGTTGCGTCGCTGTGGCAGGAAAGGCAGGGAGTCTCATGTCGGCACGTGACGCGCGTGTTAAAGAAGGCCCCGATCGGGAGAGGTCTTCGACGCCCCCGGGTCTTTCCAACGCACATGAACAAAACAGTCCAAGTCGTTGTGTCACATCAAAGTCACCGTGCGCCTCTACCCTCCGGGCCTCATGGTGCGATGGCTTCGACTCAAGATCGCGTTATGGGGTGCCGCGGACACGGCGTCGTCGCGGGAACTGCTGCCCCGTCTCCAGGTGGCGTCCAGCGAGGTCGATGACTGGCCACTGGCCCCTGCAGCAGCACCGGTCCATCGCTATCGCGCGATCTTCATCTCCGACATCCATCTCGGAACACGGGGCTGCAAGGCCAGCTACCTGCTCGACTTTCTTCGGCACAACGAGTCCGAGACGCTGTACCTCGTTGGCGACATCATCGATGGCTGGGCGCTCAAGAAGGGCTTCTACTGGCCCCAGGCGCACAACGATGTCGTTCAGAAAATACTGCGCAAGGCGCGCAAGGGCACGCGCGTCGTCTACATTCCGGGCAACCACGACGAGGTCGGGCGTCAGTTCGTGGGGCTCGACTTTGGACAGGTCGCGATCCGCCAGGACGCCGTTCATGCGCTGAAGGATGGCCGCCGCCTCTGGGTGGTACACGGCGACTTCGCGGACGGCGTCATGCTGCACGCACGCTGGCTCGCCTACGTCGGCGATACCGCCTACGAATTCGTGCTCTGGCTCAACAACCACTTCAATCGAATCCGCATCAGGCTGGGCCTGTCTTACTGGAGTCTGTCCCAGTATCTGAAGCATCGCGTGAAGAACGCGGTGAGCTTCATCACCGGATTCGAGCAAGTGCTTCTGCGCGAAGCCCGGCGTCACGGTTACGACGGTGTCGTCTGTGGCCACATCCACAAGGCCGAGATCCGCACGCTGAACGGACTGCTCTATTGCAACGACGGCGACTGGGTCGAAAGCCTCACGGCGCTGGTCGAAACCGAAGCAGGCGAATTGCGCATCGTCACCTGGGACCGGCAGCTTGCCCCGGCGATGCCTGCCGTCCGCTGGGACGACGACGCCACCGAGCCCCCCGCACCGGCCCTTCCGGAGAAAGCACTCGCATGAAGATCATCACCGTCACGGACGCGTGGCACCCTCAGGTCAACGGCGTCGTGCGGACGATCGAAGCAACCAACCGTGAACTCGAGAAAGCGGGTCACGCGACCGCAGTCATCACGCCGCTGTCGTTTCGCTCTGTCCCCTGCCCGGGCTACCGGGAGATCCGGCTTTCGCTGATTCCGTATCGGCGCCTTTCCCGGCTTCTCGACGAGATGATCGGGCACCAACGCGACGTCGCGATCCACATTGCCACCGAAGGGACCCTCGGCTACGCGGCGC
>Ga0316601_100001386_pt1 | contig 11740 bp, 8 predicted proteins | sample OWC_soil_day5_no_FD_207663 | JGI IMG/M metagenome (GOLD analysis project Ga0316601, IMG submission 207663) | Wetland soil microbial communities from Old Woman Creek delta, Ohio, United States - OWC_soil_day5_noCT | ecosystem: Environmental > Terrestrial > Soil > Wetlands | place: USA: Ohio...
TACCTACATATAGCTTAATCTTACCAAAATCCACATCCGCCATGTGAGTACATACTTTGTTTAAGAAGTGTCTATCGTGGGATACAACAATTACAGTACCCTCAAAATTTATTAAGAATTCCTCTAGCCAATTAATAGCCTTTATGTCTAAGTGGTTGGTAGGCTCGTCCAATATTAGTATACCAGGCTTGCCAAACAATGCTTGTGCAAGAAGAGTTTTAACCTTTTCTCCTCCAGTAAGCTCACTAACCTTCTTATAGTGAAGATCTGTACCTATTCCAAGACCTTGAAGCAAAGATGAAGCTTCTGCTTCCGCTTCCCAACCGTCAAGCTCAGCAAATTCACACTCAAGCTCAGAAGCCTTTATTCCATCCTCATCACTGAAATCTTCTTTTGCATAAAGAGCATCCTTCTCTTTCATTATTTGATAAAGTCTTGCATTTCCCATTATTACTGTTTCTAAAACTTCAAAATCATCATATTCATAATGATCCTGTTTTAAAACAGACATCCTAACTCCAGGAGCTATTGACACATCTCCAGTATTGGCTTCTATTTCTCCAGATAAAATCTTTAAAAAAGTAGATTTTCCTGCACCATTTGCTCCAATAACACCATAGCAGTTTCCTGGGGTAAATTTTATATTTACATCTTCAAATAATTTTCTTTCTCCATAACGTAGACCAACATTTGTAACAGTTATCATTCGCTATCCATCCTTTATATTTTTTTACGTACTGCGTCATTATACCATAAAATTCACTTTAAACAAATAGGTATTTTAAATTAAAGCAGTCCTTTTTCAGACTGCTTTAATTTCACTTCAGTGTTATACTTCCTTCTGTAGCTTCTCTTCAAACTCTTTAGCATTTATAGGCTTACTATAATAATATCCCTGAGCTTCATCACATTGTCTTTTAATTAAAAAGCTTTCCTGCTTATCTGTCTCTACCCCTTCAGCAATAATTTTAAGCCCAAAGTTCTTACCCATCTCAATAATAGTAGTTGCTAGGGATCCATTATCTTTTTCAGGAATGTCCTTTATAAAAGCTCTATCAATTTTCAACTTATCTATAGGCAAATCTCTAAGATAACTTAAGCAAGAGTATCCTGTACCAAAATCATCTACCGCAACCCTTACTCCTTTTTCCCTTAAGGAGTTTAGAGTGTTTACTACCTTTTCCTTGTCGTTAATAAACAAACCCTCAGTAACCTCAATTTCTAGGTACTCTGGAGGTAATCCTGTTTCTTGAAGAGCTTCGCTGATGATACTCTCCATATTGGTGCTACTAAACTGTATAGGTGATACATTAACAGAAACAGTCAAATTCTTGTAACCTAAATCATGCCACAGCTTTGTTTGTTTACAAGCAGTATATATAACCCATTCACCTATTTCATTTATCATTCCAAGCTCTTCTGCCAGTGGTATAAACTCCACAGGAGATATCCACCCTAATACTTTGCTATTCCAGCGTATTAGAGCTTCCATGCCGATAATTTTTTTACTTACAAGATTTACCTGAGGCTGAAAAAACAGTTCAAATTCATTCTTATAAATTGCATGTCTAAGCTGGTATACTATCTCCATTTTTTTCTCATTGCTTTTATTTAACTCTTCATCATAAAATTGATATCTACCCTTTTCTCCTTCTTTAGCTCGGTTTAATGCGATTGATGCATATTTGATTAGCACATTTGATTCTTTACTGTCCCTAGGGTAAGTAGTAATACCCATTGAAGAAGAAATAAATATCTCTTTTCCCTTTACATTAAATGGAGCTTTAAACATTTCTCTTAACTGCTCTACTTCTAAAATTATATTTTCAACCTCAGTAGTTCCTCTGAATAATAATACAAACTCATCACCATTCATTTTAAACAACTCAGTACTGTTATTTATAACCCTATTTAAACGTTCTGAGGTGATTCTAAAGACTTCATTTCCACCATCATGTCCTACAGCCTCATTTACCTTTCTAAAATCATCAATACCTATAATTACAATAGTTCCACTTTCATCTTGCTTTATATACTCTTCTATCTTATTCAGTAAAACATTCTGCTTTGGAAGGTTTGTTAAGGTATCATATTCCTCTAAATGTTTTATTATTAATTCTTTACTTTGCCTATCTTCTATTTCTTTTTTTAGTAATTGGTTTTGTTCATTCAAACGAAAGAAGGTAGATTTAATTTCCAGCACCATTTTCTTAATAGTTTCAGCAAGTTTACCAAACTCATCATCAGAATCTACATCAATATCCACATCATAATTACCATATTTTATTTCTAAAGCAGCATGCTCTAGCTTTTTTAAATCCCTTGTGATCTTACTAGAAAAAATATATATAATAACTCCAAAAATTATTATTAGAATTAAAGATATAATGATTTGTTTAGATAAAATTTCACTTTTAGTTTGGTTAATCTGGTTTCTAACATTATCATAGGTACCATATAACTCACTCTTTGGAACAACAAAGCCTAAAGTCCATGCTTCCTTATAAAAGCCTTTCTCTTTATTCCAAGAATTCATAGCGTTTAAATTTTGCTGCAACAAGATATACTTTATACCATCAATTTCTATCTCATCCATTTTAGGAATAGTATCCTTTGGTAACGTTACTTTTTTTACTGCTTCATAGCTGCTGTTTTTTAGATATCTAAGCATTGGATTAAATTCTGCACCAGTTTTTCCTTTAACAGTAGAATCATCCAAACTCTTAAGCCCTAAGATTTTTTCCCCATGCTTATTTACAGCAAAAATATTCCCATTAGCTTGGGTAATATATGCAAATCCTGTCTTTCCAAGCTTTAAGTTACTTATATAATTAATAATTTCATCTAATTCAACATCGAAATCGATAGTGCCCTTAAAGGTTTCTCTGTTTTTATCCCATATAGGATGAGATAAAGTCATTACTATTTTCCCAGTACCTCCATCTTGTACTGGCGATTTTACAACTGCTAAATCTTGCAAATTACTTTTGAAAATGTTATTTCCCTTTATCCTATCTTCCCATTGTCCAACCAGCCCTGGCGTAAAGGCTTCTCTAAGAGGATTATCGGTGAAGGCTGGATAAATTTTGTCTAAACTCCCACCTGCGTCATTCCAGGGCGCAATTCGCATAAATTCTTGATCCTTTGCCCCCTCAAAATAAACCCACAATTTTTTTGCTCCATGTTTATATGCAGCTGGCAATAGCAAATCTAAAATAGCTGATTTATCTATTTCATTTTGAACTTCAGGTTTTATCTTATTATTTTTGTCTAATAGATACTTTTCCACAAGCAGCACTGAAGGTTCATCTTTAGAATTCTGGTACCATCTGCCATTAAAAGTCATCTTATCTTTGAAATATGGAAGTTCCTTAATTGAGCTCACAAAAGGATTAAATTCTTCTCCTTTATCGTAAAAGGTTTGGTATATCTCTGAAATCTGTGCTTCTTCATCAAGGAAACGTTGTATCTTTGTTTCAACTAATTGTGAAGTAATATGAATATAATTAGTTAAATATTCCTCATTGACTGTGCCTAAGCCCTTGTTAACTTCTCTAGAAGAATCATTATAAAGCTTGTTAATTCCACTATAAGCTATAGAAACAGTTAAAATCAAAGAAAGGCATACGCTGACTAAAGCAACTAAACTAATTTTAGTTTGAAATCTACCTACTAATATTTTTTTAATGATTTTAACTATTTTTTTACGCAGCAGATCTAACTTCATAAAATACACTTCCTTATCAATAGAAATAAAAACTCTTAACTTAAGCTTATTTATATACAACATTTTTTTACTTTATTCGTTGTTTAATTACAAATTTTTCATTGTAATTCTTATTATATCACAACGCTGCATAATTTTAATACTCATTTATTTAATTTTTACCTCTTAAAACACCTATTGCCACCCCGATAATTCTCGCTCCTTCGTCATTAATTGGAATTGGACTATATTTTTCATTTTCTGGCATAAGAAAAGCTTTTTCTTTCCCAAGTTTAAGTCTTTTTAAGGTTGCACTGCCATCTAAATCTACAGCCACAATTTCATTATTCTGAGCCATGGACTGCTTACGAATTATAACAAAATCACCATCATTTATATCAGCGTTAATCATACTGTCCCCTTTTACCTTAAGCATAAAGCAATCTTTCATTCCCTTTATCCAGCAAGAAGGCAAATGGAATTTATCTTGTACCTCAGGATTTATATAAATAGGTTCACCGGCAGCTATATCGTTGAAAACAGGGAGCTCCTTAAGCTCTTCCTCAGTAAACAAGTTTCCTCCATCCTCTTCACTAAGGATTATTTCAGATACATTACTTATATCTCTCATAAAACTAAAGGTTTTACGGTTTCTTATATCACAATATTCATAGTTTTCCAAGGTCTTAAAGTCCTTTTGTTTCTTCTCAGAAATGCTATTAGTAGAAAGCATATCTACTTGTGAAAAGCTGTTTTTAAACAAGTAACTCTTAATCTTTTCATCTGCAAATAAACTTGTGATTTTACGTCCCTTTATTAACCAGCTGTTTCTAGCATTGCTCTCCTCCTTATCAAAAATATATATTGTACTTCCGTAGCTTCTTTTATTTTTTATTTCCTTCAATAATTCATGCTCTACCTTTGTTAGTCTTTGACTTTCATCTACTATCACATGGGTATATTCTAATAGCTTATTATTCCTTGCTTGCTCAAGTGCCATAATAGCCTTATCTTCTTTATCAACTAGCCCAGTAGCTCTTAGCCTTTCATTATAAAGAACCATTAGATTATAAATAGCTTCTCTTTCCAAGGAATTTTTCCAAAGTCTTTGTGGTCCTTCTCCTTTTTTGCATTTTCTCCCCACCCTATCAGCATTTTGATAGCAGTTAAATTCTATGAAGTTACAACTCTTAATCCACGCTATTTCATCTATAAAAAAATTCAAATTATTATCATTCATAATTCTTACTAAAGGATATCTTTTTTTATTATCATTAATGCATTCACATATTACTTCTCTTTTTCTTCTTGAATCACTTATTATTTCATATTTAACTTTATTGCATTTTTCATACTGAAGAAAATATTTATTTATTATATCTTCTGTAGTATTTAAATGAACCTTATCCCTACTGTTTGAAAATAATGTTATATATTCTAGTTCCACATTACATTCAACTGCTTCATATAATTCCTTAAGTCTATTAAGTTTTTCTTCATTTTCCGTAACCATAATAATTTTATCTTCCTCATAAAGACAATAATTATTTTTTAAATATACTATTCTATTCACTGCTGCTGTAGTTTTCCCTGAGTTAATCAGTCCTCTAAGGACTGTATATGGGATAACTTTACTCTTAATTACTTTCATTTGGACTGCATCTAATTCCATATCTCATCCTCCGTAAATTCATATAAAGCCTCTAATGCCTAAATAGTGCAACCTTCATTATAGCTTAAATTTAAGATTTTAAAAACACCTTATATAGAAAAAGAGAGCAGCCTTTGAAATTTCAAAAGCTGTTCTCTTTATAAAAAATTATTTGATAAATAATTATTCCACCTTAAAGGAACTCTTTAATGAAACAATTCTATTAAATACTAATTTATCTTCAGTAGTATATTTAGAGTCTACATTAAAGTATCCGTGTCTAAAGAATTGGAACTTTTCTTGTACCCTTGCACCCTTCATATTTGGCTCTACAAAGCCTTGAAGCACTTCTAAGGAATTAGGATTTATTTGATCAAGGAAGGTCTTTCCTTCTTCCTCTTCCTCATCTAATATTAAAGGCTCATAAAGTCTAAATTCAGCTGGTACAGCATTTTTTCCATCCACCCAGTGAATAGTTCCCTTAACCTTTCTTCCAGTAAAGCCGCTTCCGCTCTTAGTCTCTGGATCATATGTACAATGTATTTCTGTAACATTACCATTTTCATCCTTAACAAAATCATTACATTTAATGAAATATGCACCCTTTAATCTAACTTCATTTCCTGGGAATAGTCTGAAGTATTTCTTTGGAGGAACTTCCATAAAGTCTTCTTGCTCAATGTATATTTCTTTAGAAAATGGTATTTGACGAGTTCCCATAGCTGGATCATCTGGATTATTCTCTATTTCAAGCATCTCCACTTGATCTTCAGGATAGTTTGTAATAACAACCTTTAATGGTCTTATTACTCCCATTGTTCTAGGAGCTTTATCATGTAAATCTTCTCTAATAAAGTGCTCTAGTAATTGACCATCTACTGTACTATTAGCCTTTGCAACACCAATTGCTCTACAGAAGTTACGAATTGCTTCAGGAGTATACCCTCTTCTTCTAAGACCAGCAATAGTAGGCATACGTGGATCATCCCATCCATCAGTAACCTTTTCATCTACTAAAAGCTTAAGTTTTCTCTTACTCATTACTGTATTTGTTATATTTAATCTAGCAAATTCAATTTGTTGTGGCTGGCTTTCCATCTCGCATTCTCTAATTACCCAATCATATAGAGGACGGTGGTCCTCAAATTCTAAAGTACAGATAGAATGAGTAATTCCTTCAATAGCATCTTCAATTGGGTGAGCAAAATCATACATTGGATATATGCACCATTTATCCCCAGTATTATGATGAGAAGCATGAGCTATACGGTAAATAATTGGGTCTCTCATGTTTATGTTTGGAGATGCCATATCTATTTTAGCTCTCAAAACCTTTTCTCCATCTTTAAATTCACCCTTACGCATACGCTCAAATAAATCTAAATTCTCTTCAACAGTTCTATTTCTATAAGGACTTTCTTTTCCGGGCTGTTTTAAAGTTCCTCTGTGCTCTCTAATTTCTTCTCCTGACAAATCACATACAAAAGCCTTTCCTTTTTTAATTAAAATTACTGCTCTATTGTACATTTCTTCGAAGTAATTAGAAGCAAAGAATAATTCTTCCCAATCAAAGCCTAACCATCTTACATCTTCCTCTATGGATTCAACATACTCGGTGTCTTCTTTTATTGGATTGGTATCATCGAAACGAAGATGAGTCTTTCCTTTGAACTCATCGGCTAATTCAAAGTTTAACACTATAGATTTTGCGTGACCTATATGCAAATACCCATTTGGTTCTGGTGGGAAACGGGTAACTATCTCCTTATGTTTTCCAGATTGCAAATCTTCTACTACAATATTTTTAATAAAATTAGATGAAGTAACTTTATCTTCCATTTGTATCGTTCCTTTCTTAAATGCTTATCTGTATTTTTCCACTATATTAAATAAATATATCATAAAAATGCATAAATTTCTATTAAACTTTGAAAAATACACATATTTTATTCATACTGAAAAGCAACTATGAAAGTTTACAGCGTTTCCTTCAAAGTAAATAAAATACAAAGGGACCTTTCCATTGCCACCTTAAAGGTTGCAGAGGAAACGTCCCTTGGCACAGAGGAAAAATCCCCTTGATACCCTTTAATACTTAGTTTCTAGCTACTTCTTTTGCCCATGTACGCTCTCCACATTTAGGGCATTTTAAGTATTTAGTACTTTTAGTTTGTGGTGAAAATAAATCTTTATAAAAATTAATTTTAAACTGATTTCTACATCCTCTGCATATGTATGAGTAGCTTATAGAATGCCATGTTACTAAAAGTATTAATCCTAATATCATAATTCCGAATAGTGCGAGAACACCTAACCCACCTTTAGGTATTAAGAACACACCGCCTACTAAAACAGCAGCGGCATATAGAGCAAGAAACACCCCTGTCACTATATCTCTCTTAGTAATTTTCTTTTCTGCTTTCTTCATCAGAATCCCCTCCAATTATTTATATAATATATATTATATTACAGTTATTATAACATAGGAATAGGGTAATTTATATTAAGCTCTAAAAAATAACTTTTAAATCATAAAAAGATGAAGAATCAACTTATTCTTCACCTTAAAAATTATAATTATTCGTTCATTACTTTTTCTATAGTATTTATTACTTCTGCAACTACACGCTCTGCATCACTCAAGGAGAGTGTTGAATAAACTGGTAGAGAAATTTCATTTTCATATTGAGCAAATGCATTTGGATAATCTGCAATATTGTAACCTTGGTTTTTATATAAAGTAAACATTGGCAATGGTATAAAGTGAACATTAGTTGCTATTCCCATTTCAGCAACCATTTGTATTACTTTTCCACGTTTTTCTTCATTAAAGCCTTTAATTCTTAAAGGATATAGATGATATGAAGTTTCATTCTTTTCATCCTTGCTGAAAGGAATTATTGCCCACTCTTTATTTGAAAGAGCTTTAGTGTATATGTCAAATATATCGGCTCTCTTCTTAAGCATATCTTCATAACGCTCAAGTTGAACTATACCTATAGCAGCTAATATATCTGTCATGTTGCACTTAAAACCATCTGTAACTATGTCATATTGCCATGCTCCAGCCTTCATTTTTGAAAGAGCATCCTTTGACTGTCCATGAAGTGAAGTAACCTTAAGCTCACGATATAAATCTTCCTTACCATTGAAATGATTATCGTTAAATGTTATAGCTCCACCTTCTGAAGTAGTTAAATTCTTTACAGCATGGAAAGAAAACACATGAAAATCAAATTGACCGCCAACCTTCTGTCCTTTATAGGATGCACCAAAGGAATGTGCTGAGTCAGCTATAAGAGCGATATCTTCTCTTCCTAGCTTCTTAAGTAAAACTCTAATTTCATCATAATCTACTGGAACTCCAGCAAAATCCACAGTAAATATAGCTTTAGTTTTAGGTGTTATTGCTTTTTCTAACTGTGTAATATCAATTAAAAAACTATCCTTCGCTACATCTACAAGTATTGGTTTTATACCTCTGTGTAGTGCAACACTAGCTGTAGCAGTATATGTATAAGGTGTTGCGATTACATCATCACCCTCTGATATATTAAGAACCTTTAAAATTAACTCCATACCTGCAGTAGCACTATTTAATGCAACTGCATATTTAGTACCACAGTATTTTGCAATTTCTTCTTCAAATTTAGCTACCTTTGGACCAGATGTAATCCATCCGGACTTCATAACCTCAACTACTGCATCAATTTCTCTTTGGGTTATATCTGGAGGTGAAAAAGGAATATTATTGTTTTTCATTATAAATTACCTACCTTTCATCTTTCAAACTAATATATTTTCTGGCTTCAAAGAAACCTGTATCCTTCGTTATTAAAATTGCTCCTGATTTATTAATAATATCTTCTATAAATCTTATTAGCTCATGTAACTTTTTCTCATCAAATCTATCTTTTAAATTTCCAGGCATTGAAAATATATAATCAACTAAAGGAATAGCATCAGTAACCTTTAAACTATCGGTATATCGTTTAACATTTACATTCTCAAACCATTTTACTACTTTATCCATGCCATTTTCAAGATGAAATTTTTCAGTAACATCCCAGCTCTTCGTAGTAATAATCTTTGAATCAAAGTTAGTAACAATTTCCCTTAGCTCTACCATATGATTTTTACCCACTGTAGAAGCATAAAAATATCCTCCAGGTTTAAGTACTCTAAATATCTCTGATAAAGCCTTTTCTATGTCAGCTATATGATAAAGCATATTGTTAGCTATCACAACATCAAAACTGCAGTCCTCATAAGGAATATCTTGTGCATCCACTACCTTAAATTTAAATCTACCTTTATTATGCCCAATAGCATTCTTTGCATCCTTTATCATTCCGTGAGAAAAATCAGTAAGAGTAATACTCCACGCCTTAGGTATTCTATCAAAATTTTTCACCCATAAACTTGCATCTCCACAGCCAAGTTCTAAGATAGATACATCTTTAGGAACATTTATTTGTTCAAAAAACCATCGCATCCATCCATATTTATTAGTGCTATATAATTCATGAATTTTTATTCTAGCTTTAAGATTAGAAGCATTTTCATATTGCTCCAACCATTTTTTATCAATATTAATTATATTTATAATATTGATAAATCTATCCCAATTTAACACATTGTCATTATCTACCATATGGAGAGTTTCATCTATGGCGTTCATTACCATATTCATATGATTAATTTTCTCTTCCATAATATCTTTTTGTATTTCGAGAGATTTTTTAAAATCCTCTTCTTTTACATCATACTTTATAATATTAGTTATATCTTCAAGAGATAGTCCAATAAATTTTAAAGTTAAAATCTTTTGAAGCTTCGCAAAATCATGTCTGCTATATAATCTATGACCAGCTTCATTATGATCGCTTGGCTTTAGAAGCCCAATATTATCATAATACCTCAAAGTTCTTAAAGTAACTCCAGCCTTAGCTGCAAACTCACCTATTGAAAATAAGTACTTTTGCTCATTCTGCAATTTTACCACCTCTACATTTATTTTAATACATTACGTAACGTCAATTGCAATAGTTTTAATAAAAAAATATAAATAATATTATAATTTATGTTTTTTTCATCCAAAAACAATAAAGTGATAATTTAAAAAATTTGGGGAAACCTAAAATCACATAACAAAATATTTTAATAGGAGGAATTTATTATATGGCAGATAGAGATAGGGATATAGAACGTTCGCATAATAGAGGTGGAGTGCTTGGTATTCTAATTAGGTTTATTGTTACTGCAGTTGTATTAGCTATAACCTCTTATTTGACACCTGGATTTACTATAATAGGACTTTGGTCAATTATAATAGCTGCAGTTGTAATATCTTTATTAGATTATCTTGCAGAAAGACTTATGAGAGTTGATGCTTCTCCTTTTGGCAGAGGATTTAAGGGTTTTGCTATTGCAGCTATCATATTATATATAGCTCAATTCTTAGTTCCTGGAATGAGTGTATCCATCATAGGTGCTATACTTGCCGCTGTAGTCATTGGAGTGGTAGATGCTTTAATTCCTGGAAGAGCAATGTAGTTTAAATTTACAACCAAGATAAGAGGTGTTTTTGTGCCTCTTATTTTTATTTGTGCCATAATTTTTCTTCTGAAAATTACACATGTCTTTTTTATGAATAACTATACTAGAATTTATATAATTAAAAAAATGTTCATATTTTCATCACAAAATTGCCACATTAGAACATATGCTAATAAATGAAAGCATAATAAAAATACTTAGGAGGTAACAAAGATGTTTAAAACAAAGGTAAAAAAAATTGCAGCACTAACCCTTTCTCTAGTAATACTTATAGGGTCTACAGCTTTTGCTAAGCCCACTTCAAATGAAGGAGATTCAATTAAATCTGAAAAGAAACTAGACCAAAGAAACCATAAGAAAGGTCCAAGAAAATGTAACAAACTTTCCTCAATCAAGGAATTAGGTCTAACAGAAGAAGAAATTATTAATGCTAGAAATTCTGGTAAAACCCTTTTTGACCTAGCAAAAGAGAAAAAAGGTCTTACTCCTGAACAAGTTAGAGCTATCCTTATAAAGGCTAAAACTGATGCTATCAATAAGAAAGTAGAAGAAGGTAAAATCACAAAAGAAAGAGCTAATGAGATTATACCAAAAATGAAATCAAGGATTGAAAATTGGGATGGAAACCTAAAACCCCATAATCTTAGTAAAAATCCAAAGCTAAAAACAAATTAAATTTGCAGGTGCCATACTCCTAATTAAAAGTAATTAATTCCCTGACTTAATTGTCAGGGAATTAATTTATCAGTTGCCTGGTACCTCATCCAAAATTTCAATTAAGTCATTGTCTAAAATATCGTCAGAATATTTCAGCTCATTTAAAG
>Ga0316601_100001396_pt1 | contig 11715 bp, 11 predicted proteins | sample OWC_soil_day5_no_FD_207663 | JGI IMG/M metagenome (GOLD analysis project Ga0316601, IMG submission 207663) | Wetland soil microbial communities from Old Woman Creek delta, Ohio, United States - OWC_soil_day5_noCT | ecosystem: Environmental > Terrestrial > Soil > Wetlands | place: USA: Ohio...
CGCGCGGTGGTCCTGCTCGATGAGGTTGTTAAGATACTTGTTCGTGCGAACTTCGACGTTGCGCCAACACGGATGTTCGCGCCGCAGCAACCACAACGTTCGCCGACTCGGCACGTGGCCATCCAGTGTCACCTTGCGCGGGACGCGCGGCAGAGTCGACGCGAGCGCTTTGCGGAAGAACGCCTGTGCGGCGGCGATGCCACGGTCACGGCGGAGCAGGAAGTCGACCGTCTTGCCGTGCTTGTCGACGGCGCGGTACAGATAATGCCACTTGGCCTTGATCGAGATGTACGTCTCGTCCACCCGCCACGAGGTGCCAACCACCTTGGAGAAACGCCTCCAGCGCTTCTCGAACTCCGGAACGTAGCGGGTCACCCACCGAAGCACGGTCGTATGGGCCACCTGGATGCAGCGCTCGGCCATCATTTCGACCAGGTCCCGGTACGACAACCGATACGTGATGTACCAGCGCACGCACAGCTCGATGACGTCGGCGTCAAACACTCGGCGGCGGTAGATCGGGTCACGGGCAATCGGCTTGGTCATTCAGCACCTCGGGCAAGACTCTCCGCGAGTCTACCCGCGGCCCTGGATGCACCAGAACCCAGCCACAAAGTTGCACCGTACACCGCTAGATCCTCGGCGCGGGTCAAGATAGTTGTCGCCTGAGTCAGGCTGCCTAATTGGCCTTACTCATGCCGTTTTCGACGGCGTCAAAGCACCTATGGTTCCGGCGTATAGTGGTGCCAGCGGGACAATCCGGGGGCGCGGTATGACCGATAAGATTTCTCTGGATGCGCAGGAACTCGAGAGCGCACTGGGGATCCTGCAGCGCGAGCAGGTGGCGTGCGTTCCCACGGAGCGCGAAAGACGCCTGTACCGCTGGTTCAACATCTGCGTGTACTCGACGGCGGCCTTGTGGGTGTTCGTGAGCGCAAGCTCCGTGTTCATCATATCGCGCGCGCCGGGCGACATCGTTAACTCCGATCGTTTCGTCGCCATTCTCGGTTTTATCAGCCTTGTCAACGGCGTTCTCACGGTCGGCGCGGTCGTCCTCTTTTTCCTGAACTGGGGACTCATCCGCAAGCTTTTCCGCCATGCGCAGCTGCGCAAGCGCTTGAAACTCGACAACTACTTCGCGAGTGCGTTCTCCGCCGAGCGCAAGACAACTGTCGTCGCAAATGTCACCACGCTACTGACGTCAATCGTCGGCTGGTCGCTGATCCTTATCAGCTTCTTTGCTGCCCTCGGCAGCATTGGCACCAACATCGAGAGCATTGAGGAGAAGGCAGCGGTGGAGGTTGCCTATGTCGTACTGGGATTGATGTTGATGGCCCTCGTCGGAGTGAGCCTCGTCTCGTTTCGGTACGTGCAGCGCGGCAAGCAGCGGCTCGAGGTGGTGATGCGGCTGCAGACGACGCTGACCAAGCAGGCCACGCGCGGCGACGAAGCGAAAGAAGTTGAGGTGTTGCCCGAGGACTACAACGCCATCGCCGCCTTCGAACGCCAGCACATCATCCACGACAGGGCGAACAGCATCGCATCGGGGCGAACGCAGGCCGATGGGCCTAGCTACCTCTGCCAGTCGAGCCGCCAAATGAACCTCGCGAAGAGCAAGCTGACGCCCGAGCTACTGGTGAAGGTCGAAGGCGCCATCGCCGAGCTCCTCATCGCCCCGCCGCTCGCGGTTGCGGCGAACGACGCGCAGCCGGAAAGGTCCACCATGCCGGTCGCCGGAACTGGATTGTGGATCGAGTACGACGTCGACCGGCACCGGAACCTCGTACGGCTGTACGACCTTCGAACCGAGCGCGAGACCTCCGTTAGCGCGGCGGGAGGCGCCGATGGAATTTCCTGAATACGCCATCAAGTATTCTAAACAGGCCACGGAGTCCAAGGCCGGGCTCCCGCCCGAGCTGCTCGCCATCGTCGACGACATCGTGAACAACACGCTCGCCTACGATCCGGTGACGCCCCGCCCGGAAATCGTCCCAGTCTCGCGCGACGGCAAGACCTTCATCTACATGAACCGCCGGCCGCAGATCCAGATCACCTACGAAGTGGACCCGCAGAACAAAGTGATTTTCCTGTTCCACTTCGTCGCACCGTCGTTCAGCGTCAAGAAGTCGCTCTTCATCAGCTACAGCCACCGGGACAGCGAATGGCTTGCGCGCCTGAAGGCGAACCTCTCCGGGCTGGTGCAGGAGGGAGTGATCGATTTCTGGGTCGACGACGACCTCGAGAAGGGCCTGCGGTGGAAGCCGCAGATCGAAAAGGCGCTGGCCGACTGCATCGGCGGAGTGCTGCTCGTCAGCCCGGATTTCCTGCAGTCGGCGTTCATTACCGACATCGAGCTGCCGACGCTTCTCAAGGACGCCGCCAAGGCCAAGAACAAGAAGATCTTCTGGCTCCCGCTGCGCCGGTGCGATCCGAACGACAAGGAGCTCAAGTTGATCATGGAGTATGAGTCGCTGCTGTCGCAACCGGAAACGCCGCTTTCGGAGTACAACGACGATGACAAGACCAAGGTGCTCGCCAAGATCGCCCGTGACCTCCGCGCTGCGGTCATGAACTGATCGCAGTTCGAATCGCGCGGCAGTCTGCGACAACTGACACGGACGGCAATGACATGGTGACACGCCGAATTGATGTGACACTTGACGACGTCACGATGGGGCACGAAGCGTCGCCGGGAACGTACTGGCAGGCAGCCCGTCAATTCATGAAGGAAGCCGAAATCCTCGCCAAATCATGCGAGGTCGTGGTCGCTCCGCTAGGTCTGCTTGCTTCCCAGTGTCTGGAACTGGCGTTGAAGGCGTACCTCCGAAACAGGCATTACGGAGGAGGACTTTCTTCGAAGGAATAGCGGAGTGCGCCACAGCCTCGTGGGTGCGTGGTCGCTATGTGTAACCAGAGGACTGCCTTTGGAAGCCGATCCCCCCGTTGTGGGTAAGGCAACTTCATGGCGGCCACGACCGCCCGTATATGTTTCGCTATGCGTGAGACAGCACCGGCATCGTGCTTCCGGGGCGGCACAGGCCGAGGAGCTGCGACACCGGGTCGGATTCGTGTTCGCTAACCGAGCGCGCATGGAAGTGCCCGCGACGTGGCAGGTGCGATATCCGGATACGCTGAACAGCACGACCTACGACGTGCTCTCGGTCCAGGTGTCGGCCGCTAACTTCGCCGCGGGCAACCTGACGGTCGGCTCGCTCGACCTGCTGACCTGGTTCAACGCAGGCCTCAGCAAGGAGGTCGAAACGCTGCTGGCGAAGGGCGCCAGTCAGCGCGAGATCGAGCGGCGGACCGGGGCCGATCGCAAGACGATCCGCCGCTACGCGGCAAACTCCCCCGGGGCGGCCACCGGCTCGGCGGCTGAGCCGGGGCAAACTCCCCCGCCCCGGCCACCGGCAACGCCGGGATCGACCTCGGCGAGACTCACCGTGCGTTCATCGAGTCGCAGGTCGCGCTCGGCCGCAACGCGGTGAGCATCTAGGGGTCCCCTTGTTTTCGGTGCCAAGACTCCATACGGACTTAATTGCCCCCGATCACCAGCAAATTGAGGCATCCCCGCGGCCTGCATTGGGCTGATACCTACCACGCACATCGTGCCCACTGCGCCCCAGCCGACCTGTCGACCTGGCCATTCTCTTCATGTTCTCTTTCGAGTGTCTTTCGATCCGGTTCGGCGCGGGCGGGGGAGTGGTCGGGAGGGCGCGGGTCTTTGGGGAGGGGTGGAGCGTGGTAGGTATCAACTCAACGACCGCGAAAACAGGCCTGCCTGGAAAGTGATCGGGGGGAATAAAGTCCGTATGAGGCGAATAAAGTCCGTACGGAACAGGGGCCTCATTGGTTGAATGCAAAGTCCGTACGGCCCGGCCACAATGGCGAACGGCGGGACCGTCCCGGGGCGGCCGACCGTACCAGTGGCCTCAGGTGGCGTGCAATATCTATGCCTCTCACAACAATTCTCTGATTTGAAAACTGTTTCCGCCTCGGGGGCACCCGCGCTCACCGTCGAGATGTAAAGTCCATCGACACGGGAACAGCAGCGCAGGTGGCATGCACGGTATCCCGCCCCCCTTGCTGTGCGGTGCCATAGATCTCCAGCTGCCCACCCACTCACCGTGCTTGTCTGCGGTGAGGTCTACCATGTGCCAAGCCTTCAGGACGGCCGGGTAAGGCCCGGCGAGCGTCTCTTCGCGGCCACCGAGTGAACCCGCCAGCTGTCGAAGTGCAGCAGCGTGCTCACCATCAGCGACTCGATCAGGAGTGCGTACCTCCCTGAAGTCGCGGCGAAATACACCGACTATCATGAAATTTGAGACGGTGACTGGGGCCGCACGCACCTGGGTACGGGAGTAGGGCATGGCAACGGGTTCCGCAGCGTCGATGCTGCCGAATGCCGGCACGGATGCGACGACTACGCTGGCCGTGGATCTCGACGAGACCCTGATCGCGGCCGACACGCTCATCGAAGGCGCTGCGGTCCTGCTCAAGCGCCATCCCTCCTACATCGTCCGGCTGCTGCGCTGGCTCGCAGCGGGGAAGCACCGGTTCAAGGCCCGCATAGCCGCGGCGGTCACGCTGGACGTGGCTCGTCTCCCCTATCGAGCCGAGGTGCTGGACTACCTTCGCAGCGCCCGGTCGCAGGGACGGCGCATCGTGCTCGCCACCGCGGCGAACGGCCGGGTCGCAAACCAGGTGGCGGCCCACCTCGGACTGTTCGATGAGGTGATCGCAAGCGACGAGATGGTGAACCTGGCGGGCGAACGCAAGCGCCAGCGGCTCGTGGCTCTATACGGCGAACGGCGCTTCGACTACGTGGGCAGCGGCCGGGCCGACGTCCCGGTATGGCGGTCCGCGCGGCGCGCCGTCCTGGTCGGGCACGACGCTGCTCTCTCGCGGCGCGTCGGCGCCGTGACCGAAACGGGCGTGGTGATTGCCAAGCGCGAGACGAGGCTCGCCGACTACGTCTCGGCGCTGCGCCTGCACCACTGGCTGAAGAATCTGCTGATCTTCGCGCCCCTGATCGTGGCGCATCGGCTGGCCGACCAGGCCCTGCTGGCGCAGGCGGGTGTCGCATTCCTGGCCTTCGGCACGTGTGCCTCGGGCGTGTACCTGCTCAACGACCTGCTGGACATCGAGGACGATCGTCGCCATCCCCGCAAGCGGGACCGTCCGATCCCTTCGGGCCGGTTGCCCGCGAGGGTGGCGCTGGCAGGGTCCGTGGTGCTGCTGGCGATCGGCCTCGGCCTCGGCTTGAGGCTCTCGGGCGCGTTTGCAGTGGTCCTCGCCGGCTACGTGTTCGTGAACCTGCTGTACTCCCTGTGGCTCAAGGCGATCGTCATCGTGGACGTTCTGGTGCTGGCAGGCTTCCACGCCGCTCGCATCACGGCGGGGTCGGTCGTCGCCGGTGTGTGGCTGTCGCCATGCCTGATGGCTGTTGCCGTGTTGATGTTTCTGAGCCTTGCCCTCGTCAAGCGCTACGCCGAGCTGCTGACCATGCGGGAGCTGGACGGCGTCCACGCCAGGGCGCGCGGCTATCGGTCCGACGACGCCCGATTACTGGCCGCGTTCGGCGCCGGCGCTGGATGCCTTGCGGCAGCGGTGCTGGCGCTCTGCATCCACAGCGGCGCGACCTACGTGCTGTTCGCGCGGCCGAGCGCGATGTGGGTCCTGTGCGTGCTGATGCTGTCCTGGATCAGCTACCTGTGGCTGATGGCCCGCCACCGGCGCATGCACGACGACCCGCTGGTGTTCGCGCTCCTCGACCCCGTGAGCTGCGTATTGCTCGCGCTGATGGCGGTGGTCTACCTGAGCGATCTGCGGGTCACGTGATGCGACGCTTGCCAGGGGTGCTGCTCATCGCCTGCACGGCGGGCCTGTCCCCTCCGGGCATGGCCACCGATGGGCCTTGGGAGACGGCACCCCCGGAACAGGTGCAGCAATACCTGGCCGAGCGGCCCAAGTCGATCGTCGAGCTCCAGCCGTTCCGACGCACGCAGGTCCAGCCGGTGACGGGCGCCGCCGGTCGCGGCACCGCGACGCTGATCGACCTCAACCCCGGGATCGGGAGGTGGTACCTGCTGACCCTGGACTGGGGCGAGGGCAAGCAGCAGTACTTCCACCTCGAGAACCGCGTACCCGGCCAGACGCTGGCGCTCGACCCAGGCATTCCGGGCGGGCTGCTGCTGCGCCGAGGTGAGCAAGCGCAGCGCTGTGAACTGTGGTCTGGTGGCGCCCTCGCGGCCGCCGCCGCGCGGCCGACCCCCTACGCAGCCCTGTGCGAAGAGCGGCTGTATCTGCGCAACGCCGTGCGTGGGCGCATCAGCACGCTCGAAGCCGTGGTCGAGTTCCTGCGCCGCCATGTCCCGGGCGGCGAGAGGCTGATTTCGGCGACGAAGCAGACTGTCCTTCAAGATGCAGGGCGCGAACCGGCGCAATTGGGGAGCCGGGCAGGCGAGCATTCGGACGCCCCGTCGATGCCCGCTCCGGCGCGTCTCGCCCCCGAATACGCGGGCAGCCGGATCGGCAGCGGCAGCCTCGGCATCACCGTCAGCGGTTCCGGGAGTGAGCCGCTCACCGTGGGACGGTGGGTTGCGATGCCGGATGTGCCCGGTGTGTTCGTCAGCCTGATGGCGCCTGAGGCGATCGCTCCCGAGATACTGCGCGGCCATCGGGACCGCGTCAGCGCCCTGGATGCCAGGGAATCGACCGCGCTGGTCTATTCGGTCGCCTTCGACCTGGAAGGACTGGAACTGGGTTTTTCGCTCGGGACCGATAACCCGGGTGTCGAGTGGTCGCCGCGCCCGCCGGAGTCGGTGCGACTGTCGTCGCTGCCGGGTCCGGACGGCATCGGCTCGGTGCGTCCGCTCGTCAATACTGGGGCGATTCCGCCCGATGAGCGCGGCCGCGTCGTGGCGACGTTTGCCGGCGGCTTCAAGCGGTATCACTCAGCCTTCAGGTACGGGCCTCTTGCGCAGCGCAACCACGGCAGCCACTACGGATTCGTGCAGGAGGGCGTCGTGCTCAGCAAGCTCCAGCCGGGGCTCTCCACGCTGTACGTGCTGCGCGACGGCTCCGTGGACATGCGCGCCTGGACGGACGACGACAACCGCCTCCTGCCCGAGATTCGCTATGCCCGGCAGAACGGCGTGCCGCTGGTGGAATGGGATCCGGCGGCCGGTGCGCCGCGACCCGGGGCACTGGTCAACCAATGGGGCCCCGGGAACTGGTCCGGCTCCGCGCAGGGTGAGCTGCGAACGGTCCGCGCGGGTGCCTGCCTGCAGCAGACGCCGCACGCACGGTATCTCTTCTACGCCTACTTCTCCAGCGCCACGCCGTCGGCGATGGCGCGGGTGTTCGAGGCGTTCGGCTGCCGCCACGCCATGCAACTCGACATCAACGCGCCGATCCTCACCTATCTGGCGATCTACACGGGCAGCGACGCCGATCTCAAGTTGCAGTACCTCGTTCAGCCGATGGCGGAAGCCGAGCAGCGGGTCGGCGGGCATCCGGTTCCACGCTTCCTGGTCATGCCAGACAACCGGGACTTCTTCTATCTGATGCGGCGCAGAGACAGTTCACCATGAGAGCGTATCGATGGGCACGGCGGTCCGCGGCCGCCCTGACGGCAATCCTGGTCGCCCTGGGGGCGACGGGGGCCGCGACGCTGGATGAGCAGAACGAAGCCATGCTCGAGAAGCTCCAGCGGGTTCACGGTCTGAGTGGGCAGCAGATGGCCGAGATCCGGGCCATCTTCCGTCGCTCAGGCTACGTGGGGCAGGGCAACCCGGCGATCGCGCGGCACCCGGAAACGAGCCGGGAATGCCTCGCCAGACTCGAGACGCGCGGCGTGCGTTACGACGATCCCGAGTTCGAGCGCATCTGTTCGGCCAAATACATGGCACCCCTCTACGATCCCGCCAGCCACTCGGCGGGCGAGGCCAGGGCCTGCATCGATCAGTTCGAGTTCCCGAACATCCCCTGCGAGTATCCGGTGGTGTGGGTGCGCGCCCGCGAGGCAGCCGAGATCTGCGCGGCGCAGGGCAAGCGCCTCTGCGACGCCCACGAATGGGAGGGTGCCTGCGCGGGCGCCCTGCAGGCGCCGGACTATCGCTTCGACCTTGCGAAGGGCGTGGGCCCGGCCGCGGCGGTGGCGCGCATGGGACAGGCGCACAACGCAAAGCACGGGCCCACCCGGACGTGGAGCTACGGCCCGGATTATCGGAAGGGAATCTGTGCCGCGGGCAGCTCAAAGACGCCGGGATGCGACGGCGGCGGCTGGACCCAGTGCGGCTCGAACACCTATCCCACGGGCGCCTTTCCCGACTGCAGGAGCAGCCTCGGCGTGTACGACCTCCACGGCAATGCCGCGGAGCACATGAACCTGCCGCTCGAACCGGGCCAGATGGCCAGTCTCGGCAGCGAGACGTTGGGCTACACGGAGATGAAGGGCAGCTGGTTCATCTTCGACAGCTATCGCGCCCACCCGGACTGGTGTCGCTGGCGTGCGCCCTACTGGCACGGCAGCCGGGTGATGGACCCGGCCAGCCATCACAACTATCACCTCGGCTTCCGCTGCTGCAGGAGCCTCGAGAAGTGACCCGGCTCCGCGCTGGACTGCGATCCAACCAGCGGGGCAACGGTACGCTGCTCGCCGGGATACCCGGCCGTCGGTCAGGTCCCGAGCAGCGCAGCGGTCCTCACCGGTCCCTCGTCACTCAGGACGGCTGCGAGGACGGGATCCTTCAGCACCTCGCGGATGTCGGCAGGCCTGCCGTCGATATAGACGGTGTCGCTGACGAGACGGATACCGTGGCTGTAGTCCGCATAGCTCGCCCCGTGTACCGTGCTGAGCGGCTGGATCGGTGCGCCGCCCGGCCGGTGCCAGCCGTAGATGGCGATCCGCCCCGGCTGCGCCGCGAGACGGTTGCTGATGACCACGTCCTTCTTGTTGCCCGAGACCAGTGCGCCGAGGGGGGCGTTCAAGGATGCGATCTGTTCCGCGACGCTGCGGTTGTGGCGGACATAGTAGTCCGTGCTGGCCATCGCAGGCCCGGGCTGCATGGGCTGCGGACGCAGACGGACATCGGACTGCTCGTAAATGGCGTCGACCATCTTGCGCGTCGGCAGCATGAAGCCGAGGTGATCGGCGATCTCGGCGGCCGTGTGGCGATTCATCGGTACGCGCAGGAAGTCGCGGTCACTGCCGACGGCCAGGTAGTCCGGCATCACGCAGATGGTCGCAGTCACTTCGCGGCCATTCGCAAGCCGCTGTGTCAGCGTGACTGGCTTGAGTCCAAGCAGGAACTGCGGCACGTTGCCGCGCAGGATCTCTTCCTTGATGGCGACTTCGCGCAACTGCGCGCCGTCGGAGCCGATCCTGCCGGCGAACTCGGAACCGTCGGGCGCTGCGCTCGGTCGCTGCGGAATGCTGTCGGCCAGCGTCGAAGGACACTTCGCGATGCCGCCCGCGGTCGCGCTCGCGCTCGCGAGCCCGGGCGAGAGCCACAGCGCCAGCACGACCACTGCGCAGGCGCTACCGAATGCAGTCCGTATCAAGGAGGTCTCCGGGAAGGGTGACGCCTGTCGAGGGAAGGCGCGTCAAGCGCCTATACTTGTGGCTGTGGCGAGAGAGTTCAACTCACTGCGCGCGCCGCGCCCGGTCAGGCATATGGCCGCTCATTTGCGGCACAAGAGCGCGTCTCACAAACCGCTCAGCATGTTACCCGAGAATCCATCATGGCGTATGTCCTGCTCGTTCTGGCGCTGCTCCTGAACGCAGGCGCCAACCTGCTGCTCAAGGTCGGAGCGTCGCAGTTTCGCGACAACGCGGAGGTCAGCCTGCTGCCGAGACTGCTGGGCAGTCCTCACCTGCTGGTGGGTCTGTTGCTGTTTGCCGTCAACGTGACGCTCTATGTGGCGGCACTGAGCCAGCTGAAGCTGTCGGTCGCCTATCCGGTCATGGCGGCCGGAAGCCTGCTGGTCGTGGTGCTGACGTCGGCCTTGTGGCTGGGCGAAAGCCTCACTTTCACGCAGTGGTCCGGCGTCGTCCTGCTCCTGCTCGGGATCGTGCTGGTCACCTCGCGGTCCGCGGCATGAGCAACCCACGCTGTCTCGTCACTGGCGGCGCGGGCTTCATGGGGATCAACCTCGTGCGCTACCTGTTGCCGCGGGGATACACGGTTCGTTCCGTGGACATCGCGCCGTTTTCCTATCCGGAACGGGATGTCGTGGAGGCGATACAGGGCGATGTCCGGGACGCGGATGCAGTCGATCGCGCCATGAACGACGTGGATCTCGTCTTCCATTGCGCAGCCGCGCTGCCACGAAGCTCGCCGAAGGACATACAGACGTCGATCGTCGACGGCACCCGCAACGTGCTGGCCTCGGCGGCCAGGCATGGCGTCGAGAGAGTGATCTACATCTCCTCGACCGCGGTGTACGGCATTCCCGACCACCATCCGCTGCGGGAGGACGACCGGCTGGACGGTGTCGGCCCGTATGGTCGGGCCAAGATCGAAGCGGAAGCCTGTTGCGAATTCTCCCGCCGGCAGGGATTGTGCGTGCCGATCCTGCGCCCCAAGAGCTTCGTCGGTCCGGAGCGTCTCGGGATTTTCGCCATCCTCTACGACTGGGCATTCGAGGGCAGGAACTTCCCGCTCATCGGCAAGGGTGACAATCGCTACCAGTTGCTCGACGTGGAGGATCTCTGCCAGGCGTGCCTGCTGTGCGCCACCGCACCCGCCGACACCGCCAACGACACCTTCAACGTCGGCGCCGAGGTCTTCGGCACCATGCGCGAGGATTTCCAGGCCGTGCTGGATCGCGCCGGCCACGGCCGGCGAATCGTCGCGTTTCCCCGCCGGCCGGCCATACTCGCTCTGCGGCTGCTGGAGGCGCTGCATCTCTCGCCCCTGTATCAGTGGGTGTACGAGACGGCGGGTACCGACAGTTTCGTATCCTGCGAGCGGATCGAGACCAGGCTTGGCTTTGCGCCCCGGTACTCGAACCAGGAGGCGTTGCTGCGCAACTACCAGTGGTACGTGGAGCACCGTGATGAGGTGCGTGCCAGCAGCGGGGTCTCGCACCGGACGCAATGGCGCCAGGGGCTGCTGGGGTTGCTCAAGCGACTGTTCTGAGGGCGGCGCACCGCCGCTGTCCAGGTGCGCCCACGACCGAGGGGCGACCGCATGGACCCGCATGCCTGCAGGTATGATCTGCTGCTATCGACGTGAAAAGGACATCCGATGTCGATGATCAAGCAGGTCGCGCTCGTCGAGGACGACGACGTCATCCGGGCGAATTACGCCGATCTCCTCAGGCAGGCGGGGTTTGTCGTAGCGACCTACGCCGACAAGGCATCCGCGCTGGCAGCGTTCGCCAGAGCCCTGCCGGACGTCGCGCTCCCGGGGCAAGTCGAGGGAAAGACTTCGACGGGTCCAACCGAGTCCACGGATGACGCCAATGAACCCGATCGCGTCCAGGGACGGACGCGATCCGGTCTTCTCTCCAGCGTGGACTTCACGACGCGGGCTCTTTAGAACGGCCGCTTTGTGCTCGTGTAGAGACCGGCCGGAACCGGCCGAGGCTGTGTAAAAACGCATTGGCCGATAAAATACGGCATCGCACGACGCGGGGCCGACTGCATGAAGCGATTCATCGAAGGCGCGGACAGGACCCAAGTCAGTTTGCTGCCTGAGTGTATCG
>Ga0316601_100001397_pt1 | contig 11713 bp, 9 predicted proteins | sample OWC_soil_day5_no_FD_207663 | JGI IMG/M metagenome (GOLD analysis project Ga0316601, IMG submission 207663) | Wetland soil microbial communities from Old Woman Creek delta, Ohio, United States - OWC_soil_day5_noCT | ecosystem: Environmental > Terrestrial > Soil > Wetlands | place: USA: Ohio...
ACATGTTCAAAAATCCAGCTCGCCCATCGCATCCTCACCTGGGGGTTCCGCCGCCCCGGTCCCGGCGCCGCCGTCCTCAGGCGCCCTGACGCTCGATGGTGAACCGCATCATCTCGTTGTTCAGCTCCCGGATGCGGCCCGCCATCTTCTGCAAGATCCGGAACGCGAGCGACGGGTCGTCGTGGATCTTGCGGAGGAACACCTTCTTGTCGACGGAGAGCACGCGGACCTCCCCCACGGGCCGCACCGTGGCCGAACGGACGGCGCCCTTTTCGAAGAGCGCCATCTCCCCGAAGAAATCCCCCTCGACCAGCTCCGCGAGCCGGACCTCCTTCCCATCCTTCTCCTTGATCACCTCCACCTTCCCCGACTGGACGACGTACATGCAGTCGCCCGCGTCCCCCTGTCGCACGATGACCTCCCCCGGCTTGTAGACCTTCCCCAGTCCTCCCAGCTCCACTTTGTCCTCCTTGATCCAGGTGCGCCGCCGCACCGGCCACAGCTCCACGCCCGTCGCGTAGGCCAGCCGCCCCAGGAACGCCGAACTGAGCGTCCGCAGGAACACGTCCCGGTACGAGGCACTCCCCGTGAAGGTGTCCCACAGGACGCCGCTCATCCGCTGCCGGCGGGGGCTTACGCCCTGCTCGTCCGTCGTCATCCTCAAGACCCCGCGGCGGGCGAACCGATAGCCCTGGATCATCCTCGTGATTTGGAAGATCACCTTGCCCACCTGGTTGTCCCGGTTCAAGGCCCGGCACACGGGCAAGTAGTGCTTCCGGAAATCTTCGGCGGAGACCCCTTCGAACACGGCCGTCTTCGCCGCTGCCTTCGCCGTCCGATACGCACCGCCGATCCCGTCCTTGTAGAGCCGGCTCACCCCCGCGTCCCCTACGAAGACGACCCGGTCCGAGAACGGCATCGGCGCCCCCGAAATATTGATCGACGGGGCGCACCGGCAGTAGTCGGCGGGAACCGACCAGCCCGGCGGGAAGCATTTCCTCACCTCCTGGCTGGAAAGGAAGCTCTCCACGAGCTTCGCGTCGATCCCCTTGCCGAGGAGGCAGACCGTCACGTAATCTCCCTTGGGGATGATCGCGGCGAACTCGAGTCGGGGCAGGTTGAGCAGGAAGACGTGCATCGAGTTGCCGAAGTACGACCGGATGGTCTCCTCCCCGAGGAAGAATTCGCAGATCCACGTCTTCGCGGTCTTCGGCGGGAGGTACCCCAGGTCGAGCGACTCGAAATATTTCAGGAACGGGCTGTTGACCCCGACGGCCCCCACCAGGAGGTCGTACTCTCCGCCGACACCGCTTTTCGTGACGACGCGCGGCTTCCCGTTCGTCCACTCCACGCTGTCGACCCGCTCCCGAACGACGCTCACTCCCTTGGCGGTAGCCAGGTCGAGCAGGTGCCCGTCGAAGCTTTCCCACCGCCTGCCGGCGATCCCGCGTGGGCCCGCACCCCGGTGGATGGCGGCGATCCGTTTCTCCTTCCTCGGGGGGTCGATGCGGACGGAACCGACATCCATGTGCAGCACATACGACTCGATCCCCCGCTGGACAACGGTCGTGGGGAGGTTGATCCCTTCGGTGGTGAGGAGCTGGACCAGCGTTTCGGAGATGATCCCGCCGCACATGTTGCAGCCGGCCGGGCCTGGTTTGGAATAATCCTTCGGCTCGTAGATGTCCACGCGCGGTACGATGCCGATCCGCTCGCCCAGTGACATGAGGAAATAGCTGAAGAGGGATCCGGCGGGACCGCCCCCGATGACGGCGACGCGGGAGCCGGTATCCAGGCGCATGTCAGGAGATCCGCTCACGCCATCCCACCCCGCTTTGCGACGGTAACGCCTTCTATATCAAACCCTTATAGGACACAGTCCGTTCATTCTTCCGGACATAACACCGTTTGTCAACAAAGGGGGCACGGGGTCAGACCCGGATCGTCTCCCCGTCCACGAGCAGCCGCATCCCGTCCGTGCCCATCTTCCGGATCTCCGCCTCGATCGTCTTGCGGTGGTGGGGCTTGGGGTGGGTGATGAGCACCCGTCCGGGTGGAAGGATCATCTTGGCCAGCTCCGCGCGGAGGAGCCGCGGCGTCAGGTGCCCCGTCGTGATCGCCAGTTCCTCCATCGAGTTCGGAAAGGAGACGTCGATGATCAGGCAGTGTATCTTCCGCTTCCCGATCTTCTCCCACGTCCCGTTCGTCGGCCCCGTGTCCCCGGTGTAGAAGAGCCTGCGCCCCTTTCCGTCCTCCACCAGGTACCCAACGGAGGGGACCGTGTGGTCGACCCGGTACGGGGTGACCCTGTACTCGCCTTCGCGGACCGCTCTCCCTTCCTTCACCTTGACCAGCTTCAGGATGGCGTCGTCGGGATGAGGGATCACCGTGAAATCGGGCCAGACCGCGCTGTTGAACAGGTGCTTCCGGATCGTCGTGACCACGGACGGGATGCTGTAGACCGTGACGCGGCGCCTCTTCCGGGCCATGACGATGTTGTCCGCGAGGAACGGGATGCCCCGGATGTGGTCAAGGTGGGCATGCGTGACGAAGATCGACCGGATCTTCATCTGCTGCCTTTCCCCGAGCACGGAGGCGAGCGTCCCCGCGTCGAAGAGGAACTCGTCGTCGAGAAGAAAGGCGGGGGAGTTCATCCCGGGCGATTCCGCGCCCGAGCATCCGAGGACCTTGATTCTCATCGATCCCTCCCTACTTCGAGCCCCACAGTTCCCCGTCGGGATTCTGCTTCGTGTGAACCATGACGCCGGCCCTTCCCTCCTTGAGCATCTTGAGGAGATCCTTCAAGGGCGCGTGCTTCATCGGGCCGACGAACTGGTCCGTCGTGATCTCCCCTTCCGCCAGGGTTCCGGAAAAAGCCCCTTCCCGGGGCGAGGGGACCTGCCCTTTCGCGGGGTAGAGCCCGACGAGGATGTCGCGGGGATACCCCCGGTCCCCCACCATGTGCACGTGCGCGGCCGTGACGTCGTTGACGTTTTCGACGTCGAGCTTGTAGTGGACGGAGTTCCCGTCCTTTCCTTTTTCGAACGTCGCGGTGCCCTTGCCCTGCGTAACGGCCTTCGCGAAACCGGACAGCTTGACGGCGACCAATTCCTCCTGCCCTTCGACTCCCAGGGCGACTCCCTGCGCGAACAGGATGGCGACGGTGATGCCGACAACATGAACCAACCATGTCTTAAGCATTTCGTGCTCCTTTCCCCATAAATTTCACCATTTCCAATGCCACGTCCGATCTATCGCTTTACATAGCGGCCTGCGTATACACGATCTCGAACACCTCCAGTTTTCCGGTCTTCCCCTTTACCGAGGCGGGGGGATGTGCCCTTATCCGGACATCGGGTCCGAGGAGCCCGCGGGTCTCCTTCGTCACGAGCACCTGGCCCGGCTTCGCCAGCCCCGAGAATCGCGACGCCACGTTGACCACGTCCCCGATGACGGTGAACTCCATCCGCTCGGGAGAGCCGATGTTCCCGAGGAACACCTCCCCCGTGTTCACGCCGATCCCGATGTTCATGTAGAAGGCGTACCGTGTCTCCCAATGCCGGTTCAGCTCCGGGAGTCTCCTCATCATCGCCACCGCCGCCGCGACGGCATTTTTCGCCGGGTTCTCCACCGGAACCAGGCTCCCGAAGACGGCCACGATCGCGTCCCCTATGTACTTGTCGAGCGATCCCTGGTGCTCGAAGATGATCTGCGCCATCACCGTGAAATATTCGTTCAGGATGTGGACGAGCTGGCCCGGCGGGCGGTTCTCCGTGATCGTGGTGAAGTTCCGGATGTCGGAGAAAAGGATCGTGACGACCTTACGATCTCCACCGAGATTCACTTCCACGTCGTGGCGGACAATCTTTTCCACGATCTGGGGAGACAGGTAGCGGGAGAAATTCACGCGCGCGACCTCTTCGCGCTTCATTCTCTCCAGCAGCTTCGCATTCTGGATGGCCACCGCGCCCTGGGCGGCAAGGGTCGCCAGCAACTCCCCGTCGTCCACTGCGTACGGCTCCCCGGAGAGTTTCTCCCCCAACCCAATCCCCCCGCGAAGACTTTCGCTCACGCGAAACGGAATCCAGGCGTTCAGGCCGACGGAAGCCAGCGAGCGCGACGCACCGCCGTCACCATTCCCCGCAGGGTCCACCGCACCGGCGAGGAAGATCGGCCGGGAGACGCCGCCGAGCACCTCGAGATAGTCCCTCCCGAATCCCGCTCCCTCCCCCGACATGGAGGTTTCCCCCATCCCCCGCCACTCCAGGACCTCGATCTTCCCTTTTGCGACATCGGCAAGGACGGACACGCCGGACACCGTCCCGAACGTCCCCATCACCGTCATCAGCAAGGCCCGCAGGATCTCCCGCGGCTCTTTTAGGAAGACGACCTCCTGGCTGAGATCGTACAGGGTCCGCAGGTGGAAGACCCGCTTTTCCAATTGCTGAAGAAGCCGGACGTTCCGCACCCTCGACTCGCCATGGGAAGCGAGGGTGCCCAGCAACTCCATATCTTCATCGGTGTAAGGCTCCCCCGTGATCCGCTCCCCCAGGCCGATGGCGCCCTTCACCTCTTCGCTTACGCTGAGCGGCTTGAGAAGGAAAACCCCGAAGGAGGAGAGAAGCAAGGGATCCGGCGGGGAGCCCGTGTCGAAAAACCCCTTGAATTTCCCCGCAGACAGAAAGTCGCCGAGGCGAGGGCCGGGATCCTCGTCGAACCCGCGGTGCAGGATCGTTTTGACCTCTCCTGCCTGGGAATCGGCCAGGAAAACGAACCCCTTCGCGGCGCCGAACCCCCCGATCGCGTTCAACAGGAGGTTGTCCAGAATATCCCGTGCGTCGCGAAAGCCCCCCAGCTCCTGGCTTGCATCGAAGAGGGTCTTCAGCCGATAAAGACGCTTCTCGAGTTCCGATTCCGCGAAAGCGGCATTTTCCGTCGATTGGTTAATGGATCGCTCCATTCCTCATGCGGAGTGATTGTCGAATACCCCGTCAGAAATCCTTGAGCGCCTCCTCCTCCGTGGGGAAGATGGCTACGTATTTCGTCAACCCCATCATGTGGAAGATCTTCCGGAAGTGATCGGAGAGGCCCGCAATACGGATCGCCTGGCCGTTCTTCCGGCTTGCGGAAGCGATGCCGATCAGGATGGCGATGCCGCCGCTGTTGATGTAGCATTCCTTGCTGAAAAGAAACAAAATTTTCCGTACCCCCTCACGGGTCATCCCCCGGTACGCCTCCTCAATCGACCCGCCGTTGACCGCCGTCAAATCTCCCTTGATGGAGCCAACGGCGACTTCCCCCTTTGTGGTGATCTCAAGCTGCAGTTCCTTGTTCATGACAGGTTCGAAAATCCTCCTTTGATGTTTTCCGTATCTCGCTATCTGTCCAGGTGGATGATCATCCGGACCATGCTGCCTCCCTCCGGCGCGGACCCGAACTGCACTTCATCCATCAGGCCCCGGATGAGGAAGATGCCCCACCCCCGGGCCTGCTCCTTCCCCGCCATCTTTTCGTCGATGTCGGGCGTCGCAACCTCCCCCACGCCTTTCCCCTGGTCCCGGACGTCGACCTGCAGATTCTTTTCCGTCACCGTGAGGGTCACACCCACCTTGGTGTTCGCATCCATCTTGTTGCCGTGCTCCATGGCGTTGATGCACGCTTCGGAGACGGCGGTCTTCAGGTCCTCGATCCGGTCGTCGGAAAAACCCATGCGACGAGCCACCTCGGCGGCGCGCTCCATGGCCACCTTCTCCGCCCCGGAGACGCTGGGGATGTGGAGCTCTATTTTCTTATCCGGGTCCGCACGCAAGTTTTTCGCCCCCTCAGAAGTACACGGCCAGTTTGAGCGTAAGGTACTTCTGCTCCAGGGAGTTGTTCCTCCCCGCGAACATGTACTCGTAGCCGAGGGATGCGTCCATCGGGACAGGGAACTTCTTTTTCGTGAACAATTCGATGGTGGAATAGGAGATCTCGGCCGACGCCAGATGGGATTTCACGTCGGTCTCGTCCTCCAGGGACTGATAGTTGAACCCCATGTCCCCGGAGACCTTGTCCTTCGATTTGGAGGAGTACATGTACCCCAGCGCGAACCTCCACCCCGGATAGAACTCGAACGTTCCCGACAGGTCCAGCGTCATCGTATCGCCGAGATTCCGGCTCACCTTTTCCTTGTTCGCCGTGATCGGAGAGTTCGCGCTGTCAGGCACCCTCTTCTCCTGACTGTCCGGAAGCGTCAGGTCGTACTTCAAACTGGCGTTGAGAATCAGGTCTTTTATCCCAGTGTAATCGTTGTTCATATGAAAAAGGAGGGCATACGCACCGGTCCCGAACCCGACGTCGATCAGGTTGTCCGGATCATCGACCTTTCCCGTCGGGAGCCTCACCCCCCCCGTAAACGCCAGCCGCCAATTGTCGGACTTGTAATACTGGTATCTCCCCCCGACCTCGATATCCGAAAATCCGTTGCCGGACCACGTCTCGATCGGCTTGTACCCGAACCCCGGGATGTCGATCACCCCGTCCCCGTTCACGTCCAGGCCCCGGCCGAGGAGATTCTGGACATCGTTGGTGGTCAGAGGGGTCCCACCGAGGCTGATCGGGATCAAGGGGGACCCCAGCGACAGGGACGGATCCTTCCCCACCGTCGCGTTCGTGGTGTCGAGTCGGGCCTCCAGGACCCTGGTCGTGCTCCAGTAATACGGAGCCTTCACCCCTACCGTGAGTTTCTCGGTAAGCCCGTACTGCAGGGACAGGATGAGGTCTGTAAACTCGTACTGGAAGTCGACCACGCTCCGACCGATGCTGGCCGACCCGGCAGGCATTCCAAAGCCCGCCTCCACCAACGCCAACGGGGAAAAAACGTTGCTGTTCAGGTCGGCATTGAAATCATGAGACACGGACTCTTTCTTCCCGTCGGGATCGAATCGCGTGTCGATGGGGAGGTACCCGTTATACTGGGCGCCCGCCCGAAATACGCCCTTCGGAAGCACCTCCGCGCTGTCCCCGTACGCAGAACCGGAATATGCGATCACAACGATCAGCCAAAAGAGACCGTATGCCCCATTCCTCCATTCCCCGGCCATGTCAGACCCCCCTTCATACACGAATTTCCGCCTGTTCCTCCACCTTCACGATCACGATCGTGATGTCGTCGTGCTGTTCCACCCCGCCCACGAAGCGCTCCACCTCATGCACCAACCCGGAGAGCAATGCCTCCGACGGAAGCGATCGCCCTTCCCCGATCGCGGCGAGAAACCGGTCGAAGCCGTACATTTCGCCCGAAGCGTTGACGGCCTCGACTACCCCGTCCGTGTACAGGACAACGACGTCACTCCCCTTCAGGAAGACGCGGCTTGCCTCGTACCTGCAATCTTCCACGATGCCCAGAGGGAAGCAGTCCCCCTCGGTTTCGAGGTACACCGGCGCGGAGCCGTCCCCGGGGCACAGCACCGGCTGGGTCTGGCCGGCGTTCGACAATGTGAGCGTCCTCTCTCCCGGGTCCAGCACCGCGTAGAGGGTGGCCACGAACATCCCCTTCTTCACGTCCTGCTTGAGGCGGAGGTTTGCCTGGTTCATCACCGCCTCGACCGTCGCAGAACTCTCCGTCAGGACCCGGAATACACTCCGGGAGGCCGCCATGACCAACGCACCGGAAATGGCTTTCCCCGAAACATCGCCCACCACGATAGCCAGACGTTTCCCCGTCCCCGCCACGTCGAAGGGGATGAAATCGTAGAAGTCGCCCCCCACCTCCCGGGCGGGGATCGAGGTGGCCGCGATCGTGAACCCTTCGATTTCCGGCGCCGAATCCGGGAGCATGCTGACCTGGATGTCCCGGGCGATCTTCAGCTCCTCCTCCATCCGCCCCTTGACGAGGTTCTCCTCGAACAGCCTGGCGTTCTCCAGCGCGACGGCCCCCTGGCTGGAGATCGTCTTCAGCAGGTCAACGTCCTCGTGGGTGAAGATCTTCCCGGACTTCTTCCGCCCCAGAGAAACCACCCCCCGCAACCGGTCTTTGTAGCGGAGAGGGAGCATCACCTCGGAGGAATACGCGAGAAATGCATCGGATAGCGCTTGCCTGTCGGAAGCGTACAGGGGATTCAGGTCGATATCATGGCGGAAGATCGGCGAGCTAGTCCCTTTCAGATATTTCAGAAGGGGCGCATCCGAGGGCATTGCCGGCGCCCCTTGCATGCTTTTTTCCAAGCCTTCCGTAAACTCTATCCTGTAGGAGGCACCCGCACGGTCCTCCAAGGCCAACATGCCGTTCTCCAGGAACATCTCCGAAACCACCGACCCCACCAGCATGCGCTGGATCTGTTTCGGGTCCAAGATGCTGGTCATTGCCTCGCTGACTGATTTGATGGTCTTCCGATAATCGTATCGCTGCCGATAAAACACCCTGTCCACAAACGCCTGTATCCTTTCGTGGAGAGGCCGGAACAAGAAGACCGCCGCCAGGGCAAACCCGATCGAGAAGAGCGGGGAGCGCGCGGCTTCCGCGGAACGGAAGACGAGATTCAACAAGGAGATGACGAGCGAGTACACTCCGACGATCGCTCCGGTCGACAGCACGTACCCGGTAGTGCGGCGCACGATGACGTCGATGGAAAAAAGATCGTGCTTGACGATCGTGTACCCGATAGAAGCCGGAAAGAGAAACAGGAACGTAGCGAAAGCGATGGAGGGATTCGGAAACAGATAGACGCCCCAAAGGAATCGGCAAAGCATTTCCGCCAGGGGAATGAATAATCCCAGGACCAAACCGACGAAGATCATCCTCGACTGAATCCTGACCATTTGCGAAGGGTCGCGCAGGGAGTACCAGGCAGTACACGAAAGAAACGCCAGGACGGCGGCCAGGAGATATATGTAGCTCACGAGGATAGGACCCTGCGGAGTATCCCATAAAGAGGTCGAGAGCAGCCGGTTGGCGAGGAATATTCCGGCGCTTGCGAGATACATGACGATCCATCCCCGCGGCCTGCGGGCGATGATCGGGTGGACCTTGGGAAACCGGAGGGCAAGGTGGAGAATCGGGGCCGGAATGAGGTCGTCGAAAAAGAATCGAACGTGGTAGAACCAGAAGGGACGTATGATTTCGGAGGGCGCACCAAAGCTCACTGTCATCCCGAGGACGGAAGTCATGACCAGAAATACCCAACTCTCCCCGTCCCACGGCTTCATCAGGAACACAACGATACCGATCAGCGTGTAGATCAAACCGATGGCAAAAACCGGTCCGCTGCGCCGCAGCACTGTTTCCATTCCAAGGCGTCCCGTCGGTACCCGGACCTCTACTGTCTGATCGCTCCGCATGACCGTATAGACATTGATCGACCCTGGAGTACCTTTCCTGGAGGTCAAGAAGAGTTCCTCGAAGGTCGAGTACGGCTTCCCGTTGATGGCGAGTATCCGGTCGCCGGTTCGCAGTCCCGCTTCCGCGCCCGACGCGAAAACTTCGGCAACCACGTTGGGGCCGGAGTCGTACATCGTGATCCAGCCGTAGTTCGGGCTGTTCCGCCACCGTACGATGTTGACCCCGTAGACCGTATATGCCGTCAACACAAAGGCCATCGCCGCAAAGAAAAGCGCCGCCTGTGCGGGGTTGGGAGGGTGCAGGATTTTCGTCTTCAAGGAGCAATCTCGGGCATCGCCTTTCTCCGCCGGAGGAAGGCGATGAGAAGCACTATGGCGGTAAGCCCGATACAGGAAAAAGCGAAGAGATCGCCGTATCTGGTGTAGAAAGTCATCTCGTTTCGAACGGGAAGATCGGCGACCAGGAATCCGGCGACATGGAACTCGTTTCCGCTTCTGTCCTTGATCGTATCCTCGATCCGCCCGTTCGGCCGGATGACGGCGGAGATTCCCGTCTGATGGGCTCGCGCAATAGCGACCCGGTTTTCGACCGCCCGGAAGACGCTCATCGCAAGGGTCTGGTAAGGGGCGGGAGACGACCGGCCGAAGAACGCCTCGCTCGACACCGCCACAATGATATGCGCCCCCCGTGCGACAAATTTCCGGAAGAAGTCGGGGAACATGTTCTCCCAACAGATCGGGGTCCCGAATCGAATTCCTCCGATATCGAAAAGCGTCAACTCCTTCCCCGGAATAAAGCTCAACTTGAGCGTTGTTACCCACGTTGGCCAGGGGATGATCCCTTGGAGGGGGATATACTCGTTGAACGGGAGAAGGTGGACCTTGTTGTATTGCCCCACGAGAACACCCTGTGGGCTCACGAGGAACTCGCCGTTGGAGTACGGTATCTCGCCCGGCACCGGGGGGCTGTCCTTCAGATGCCCGGTTCCACCAACGAGCAGGTACGACCCTGCGCGGCGGGCGGTCATTTCCGTCCAGAAGCGGGAGACGCGCGCCTGGTATGGAGCCGGGAGGGAGGATGCAGGCCATATAATCAGATGAGGCCTCATGCGGGCGGCCGTCAGGGACCACTCTGCATACGCTCTCATGTGATCGACCTGCTGCATCAGGCTCATGTTGTTGTGAAAGATTCGATTGGGCTGAACTATCGCGACCCGAAGTCCACCCGGAACCCCTTCGGATCCTTGCCGTTTCCATCCGTAACCCACCACCAATAGCGGAACGAGAAGGGCGACAACGACCCGTAGCGGAGCAATGTTCGCCATTGGACGAAAGTTCCCAGCCGCCTTCGGCCCGCTTTTCCAAAGGAGTTGCCCAACCGTTCCGGCAAGGAGTTGATTGACCAGGGCGAGTGTGAAGGAAACCCCGTAGACCCCGGTAATGTCGGCAATCTGGACAACGGGCAGGTATCTGTATTGCGAGTGGCCCAGGAGGCACCAAGGAAACGCAAGAAAACCGAGATTTGCGCGGAGATATTCGACGGCGACCCACTGGGCCGGTCCCAGCACAAGCACGCCTGCCGGGAACCGCCGGTTGGCCCCATGGTAAAGAACTGCGAACAACAGGAAGTAGAGCCCGAAGAATATCACCATCACGATGAAATTGGGGATATTGACCGAGTCGATCTTCAGCGCCCACCAGTACGTCCCTGCGCCATGGACGACCCCGAAGAGGTATCCGAGGACGATCGCATCTGCTCGGCGCGCATGTCCAATTGCCAGCAGGAAAGGCGCAAGCCCAAGCCAGGCCAGAAACCCGATGTTGAAAGGAGGGTAGGCGACCGAGAGGAGAATGGCTGAGGCAATCGTGAGGCCGGCCGAGAAGGCCAAGCCCCCACGATTGCCCGCCGTGGAGTTCACTTCACGTAACCACCGGAAACGCTTGTTTCCTTATCGATCCCCCCTGTAATTTCCTTTAACCGCGATTTTTAAATCCGCAAGCAACGTATACTCCACTGCGTCGGGAAATGACGTGGTTCCGACGGGAGGTTCCTGGACGTTCGTAATGGATTTAAACTCCCAGGAGGGGGTCCCGCGGAATATGTTGGGGAGTACATCGTTGCTGATGAACTGCTTGAGCGCCTCGATCTGAGCTTCGGGCGCAGTGGTGTAGCAAGCGACGCCTCCGTAGCCGAAGAACGTCCAGTTGTCAGGACCGTTGCGCAGGGAGATCTGGAAAAACATGTTCGTCGGGAAATCGCCGTCGCAACCATAAGCAGGATCGAACGGATCGAGGATCGAGTACCGGATGTAAATTTTCCCGGTCAGAACCGTCCCCGGGGCAAATGGGTTGACGTACTGGGCAACAAATGCCGCCATGGCGTCCTCCGTCGCAC
>Ga0316601_100001398_pt1 | contig 11712 bp, 4 predicted proteins | sample OWC_soil_day5_no_FD_207663 | JGI IMG/M metagenome (GOLD analysis project Ga0316601, IMG submission 207663) | Wetland soil microbial communities from Old Woman Creek delta, Ohio, United States - OWC_soil_day5_noCT | ecosystem: Environmental > Terrestrial > Soil > Wetlands | place: USA: Ohio...
TGGACGAAAGCATTCAAGTCATCCAGGAATCCCTCACCCACATCAAACAGAGGCTGACCCTTCGGTACGGTGAAATTCATGGTCATGGAAATCTGCAGGGGCCGGTCCCAGATCAGGTAGTTCTCGCGGATATTCTCCGGCTCACCCTGCTGGATCCGGACAACGTTTTCGTTCGGGGTCGAGCTCTTTCCGGTGGCGATGGAATACGATCCCGCGACACCACCCCGGAACCAGTTGCCGAACCGGGTCTTGTACTCCACCTCGATCCCTCGCACGCGGCCATAGTCCGAGTTGAGATAGGTGGAATAGTATTGCGCAGCGCCGACGGCGTTCAGCCGGAGCACCGATTTTTCTGTGATGTAGTCAAAGATGTCCTTGTAGAATGCCGTGATGGTGAGGACATCGCTGCCGGAGAGCTGGTTCCGGAGACCGAGCTCATATGCAACGGTGGTCTCGGGGTTGAGATCGGGGTTTCCCACCGGGAGAGACGAACGGACATTTTTCTGATTCAGCTTGGCATACACGTACTGCGGACGCGGGAATTTCGAGAAATGCCCGTACGAGAAGAACAGAGTCTGGTTGTCCGACACCGGATGAGAAATGCCGAGCCGGGGACTCAAACGGGCCTTAAAGCGACGGCCAAAGAGGGAGAAGGTGTGGTCCAGGTACGCCTCACGCAGCGCTTTCGAGATGATCAATGCGGAGGAGGTGTCCCCGGCGATATCATCCACGTATTTCCCCGGAGCCCAGTAGTCCAGACGAAGGCCGAAGTTCAGCAGCATTCCGCTGAGCGTGATGTTGTCCTGTGCGTAGAAGGATCCCTGCAGCGGCCGAACAGGTTTCGTGCTTTGCCCGCTGTACTGCAGGTTTCCTCCGTAAATATCATAATCGAAGCCGAGTGGCTTGACCCATGGCCTGTAGATATCCACCATCTGCAAATCCTGGAACCGCATATCAAAGCCGGTCTTGAACTTGTTCTTTTCCGTGAAGAAGTTCGTCAGATCGCCTTTGAGCGTGTATTCGGTAATGAAGTGGTCGCGCCAGGATGTCGGAGAACCGATGTCGTAGAACCCGTCACCTGGAATCACGCCGACCGTGTCACGGCCGAGGTTGTAGTACACAATCGGATAGGTAACGATGTCCTGGGGTTCCAGATAGTTGCTGAACGCCTTGCCGTTCGCATCTCCCCGGATGTGCGCGGTGTACCGGCTGAGCTTGATTTCGTAAAATGTCTGCTTGCTGAGCGTGTGCATCCACGATAACGAATGCTGGATATTGATCTGTGTAAACGTCTGCGCACTGTCCGGAATGTACTGGAACAGATACTGATACCCCGGATTGGGCTCGACGTACTCGAGCGTCGCCTGGATGGCCTGCGTATTCTGATCGATCACAACCGACTGGTTGTACGCGTACGACAACTTCATGGTCGGGTCGGGTTTCCAGGTGAGCTTGGTCAGCCAGGAGTAGTTGTTGGATCGCCGGGGCGCCCACCGCCGGCCGCCGGCAATGGATGAATACAGACCGTCCGGCGCTTTTACCACCCAGCCGCTTGGACGGTTGTCTCCTCCCACCGTTTCGATCCAGCGGGTGGAGCCGTCGGTCAGGTTTGCATACAGGGTGCCGAAAAAACTCACTGAACCGGGTATCTGCACTCCCAGAGCCGGCAAGAGATAGGTGGTCAGCGGTTCCGGACCGCTGAGCATGGCGTCGAAGATGTCGGTATTCCAGTTCGACCGGCTGTCCTTGTTGAATCCCAGCTTGTCCGTCTTGTATCCCAGCGCACCGCTGTACGCATCACTTCCTTCGCGCGTCGTGATATTGACAATGCCCGACGTCGCCTGGCCGTATTCGGCGTTGTATCCCCCGGTGATCACCTCGACTTCCTGGATGGAGGAAGGGCTCAGCTGAAGACCGAATCCCGAGCCGGCCATGGGATCCTGCACGGAGATCCCGTCCAGGAGAAATGCGTTCTCATGTGTACGCCCCCCCCGGATGTGAATCTCGTTGTCTGCCATGACAACGCCGGGTTGCATGGCCACGACAGATTGCACATTCTGCACGGCGGCAGCCTGGATATCGGCCTGCTGCACATTCCTGCGGCTCGATGTTTCTTCGATGTCGAACAGCGGTCTCTCACCGATGACAACGACGTCCTGATCCAGCGTCAGGACCGTCTCCTCCATCTTTGCGCGAAGGGTTGTGGTCTCTCCCGCTTCCACTTTCACATTCGTAAACCGGACAAGCTTGTAGCCCAGCAGGGAGACTTCCACCGTATACGCCCCGGGATTGATGCGTTCGATCCAGACGTTCCCTTCGATATCGCTGGTTCCGCCGTAGTAGGTCCCCTTCACCACCACGTTGGCTCCCGGCAAACCCTCCCCCGTCTTGGATTCCACAACCTTCCCCACAATGCGTCCGGTTTGCTGCGCGGCGGTCCGCACGGCACCGAAGGCAAGCAGGCCCGCAAGCAGGAAGACAAGCCGATGTGGTATCGTTGAGATCATGTCAGAACCGGAACCTGTTCACAACCTGCCCGGGGCTGAACTGCGTGAGTGCCTTGTCGAAAAACGCACTCAGTCCGAGGGGATTTCCCTGCACCGTATTATTGAGCAAATGCAGCGGGAGACCGACAAAGATGATGCTGTTCTGCCCGTCGATGACCGCGATGTTGGGTGCACCCAGATACCGTTGTGGCGTGCGCGTGTCCACCTGCAGATGATAGAGGTAACGTGCATCAGACCTGCGGTAGACGGTTCGCATGAACACCGAGTGAATCACGGGTGACGCGTTGAATGCGAGCTGAGGGTAGATCGTTCCCGGCATGCTGCTGTCGGCATACACAACGAAGTTGGCAGGAATCCGCGAATCTCCCGCGACTGCCGGCGGCACTGGCCGCGTGGGGGAAAGATCCACGGTGCTGATGCTATCGACCGGCGCAAAATCCCGCAGTGCTCCGCGCGGGTCTGTCGTGTTCAGAAACATGGTCGAAAAGATCACCCGTCCGCCATTCTGCAGGTACGGGAAAACCGACAGTTGGGCGATGCCGAGACTGGGCACCTGATCCGTATACCAGATCACGTAATCATAAAGGAGGAAGGTCTGGATCAGCGCGGGATCGACAAACTGGGGAACGAGCCGGCCGTATCGCCCCGCTTCTTTATCCGCTGCGGCCAATCCCAGCGCAATGTCCAGCTGATCCACCTGTCCGAACGCGCCGCCCGAAGCTGACGTCAGCGCACTGACGTATGTTGTCCGCGCGAGCTGAGCATCAAAGCTTGTATAGTCATTCACCAGCAGCACTTTGGCTCTTGGCCGGCGCACATACCACCGGTCCGTTCCCGAGGGGAGACGTACCGGAGCGCTGTATTCCCCAGCAACATCCCGCGCTTCAACATAGAACACATTCTCTGCATCGAGACGGAGATTCGGCACCTGTCCGACCAGCCGCCTGCCGAGGAAAGAACCGCTGTACAGATCGGCGGTGACGGTTGCTCCAGCAGCATCACTTCTCGAACGCGGGACGACGAGCGTCAGGATTGTATCACGCAGCGCGACAGTCACCCACTGTGCTGTTGCACCGGTATCATTGAGCGCAATGCGATATGATGCCAGCGTATTATCACCGTCATCGTCAGAGCCTTTGAACCCGATCGTGACGACGGTGAACGTCGTATCGGGCATCCGTTGCACCACCGACGCATCGTACGGACTGGGCAGCAACCCGATGGCAGGAGGAGTGTTCCGGATAGGAAATGTGCCGACCGCACCAACGGGATCGACGGCCTCTGAAAGGGCATCGAGCCGCTGGTCAGTTGCATCAAAGACCCCGTTGTCATTTCTGTCCCAGAACGGGAACGGCAGCATCCGGACGATGCTGTGTTCAGGGAGACCGGCAAACGCATCGTCGACCGCGCGCACTACCACTGCGAATCGTCTGAAGAGCGTGTCGAGAGGAAAGAGGAAGGTCGAATCGTTCCGGGTCACCCAGGCATAGCGCAGGGTATCCGGCGAGGGCAGCGTTGTGACGTTCTCTGTGACGACCTTGAATGAAAAGAGGTAGCCGCGGATGAGCCCGTCCGGAGATTCGCCCCACCACCGCAGATGCGTCCGGCTGACGCCGACACGCACCTCCGCGTCGGGAAACAGCCACAGGAATGTCTGTGGCGGTTTCCCCGCGGTCGGATTGTCTGCCACATGCTCCCGGCAACCCTGGACGAGCAGCGCAAGCATGAGCAATGCTGCAGCAGAGATGAGATGAAGTCGATTCATAACAGGGACAACCGTGTCGTCTCTCTCCTTTTCATTCCACCAAACCCGGCAGCACAACCGTCGCACCGCACGTGTGCCGCCGGGAGTCATGGAGTCACAGGATCACAGAGTCACAGAGTCACACACAAACCCGCCCTTACGTTTCGTTTGTAACAGGTGACACTGTCTCTTGCTGTTAGGGCACACGTCCTTAGATTACATAGAAACGGCTGGACCCAGATCCACTCGTCGTAGGTTGATTCGCTATCTTGCGAACCAGAGCTGCACGAGTGAGACAGGTCCCCTATTTGACGAGAACCATCTTCTTCACCGCCCGGAATGACCCGCTCTCCACGCGATAGAAGTAGATGCCGCTCGACAACGACGACGCGTCGAACCGGATCGTGTGCCGGCCGGCTGTCTGCATGCCGTTGAAGAGTGTCGCCACTTCCTGTCCGACCAGATTGTACACGCGCAGTGTCGTCATTCCGCTCGCCGGAATTGCATATTGGATCATCGTCGAAGGGTTAAACGGGTTCGGGAAGTTCTGTTCCAGCGCATACGCCGCCGGCAGAGCATTGCCCGATTCGTCTTCCACACCCACCAGCACGACACCAACAAAATCGGCATCGGTGCGGGGAACAAACTTGTACTGGTTGAAACTGTAATAGACAATTCCCGTCAGGGATCCCATCCGCGTTCCTACCTTCAGGATGGTCTTGCCTGAAACGGAATCAGCGGCAACATTGGAATAGGAATATTTGCCGCTGCGCTGTACCACAACCCCGCCGCTGCCGTCGTTCACCGTGAATTCCGTCGGATCGGAGAAGGTTGGATTGAGATCCGTCACCGTGACATTCGTGAAGCGTACCAGCATTCCCTCATACGTTTCTGCGCTCGCCGTGCCATTGCCCACGTTGAGCGTACCTGTCGTACGGCTGACAGGTGTCGGTTCGGGATTGCCGCTCGAGTGCTTGACCACCGCCGTGATGTTGCCCAGCCGAGTGACATCAAACTGTTCCTGCACGGTGCCGGTCACCGACACGCTGTCGCCGTTGCGGAGCGCGGCCATCTGCTTCTGCGCAGTTGTGTCCGCCGTCGTCAGCCAGATGCCGCTCCACGGCTGGTTTGTGCTCTGCATATACCATGCGTTGGTACTTCCCGTGGTCACGGGCGACAGGGCAACATGTGAGGTGTCACCCGTGACAATGCCCGACAGCGTCAGGACCGCGCCGAGATAGGGGCTCCGCCCGTTGATGAACGGCGTCGATTGCACGTCCTGAATGGTCAGAGCACGGAGCAGCGACGTGTAGCAGAAGAATCCCTTCGACGTATCGGATGCAATGCCGCCGCTCGTGGCCGAATTGGCAAGACGCACCGTCTGCCCGAACGAATCAGCCACGGCGACGAAATAGCGGACAAATGCGTTTGTCTGCTGTTGGGGAATGACGCCAACATAGCTCGTATCGGAAGCCCTGTACGTCATGGCTACCGTCTGAAATGACGCGTAGCTGACGCTATAGAGCAATGAAACGGTCTTCGGAACCGAGCCGTTTGTCTGTTGCGTCACTCGTACGCTCACTGTTGCGGTTGAATCCGGTGTGACCACAACAGGATTCCTGCGGTGCGTCGAGATGAGCGGCGGCGTGGGCGCCGAGGCGAACACGATGTCTTTGGGATAGATCGGCGAAATGCGATAGCCGCGCGGGCCCTCGCTGCCAGAGGCACAGGTGATATACCCGCGGATCGTGTCGATCCGGGTCCCGTTGCCGATCGCTGCGTAGATGCGTGACCATGCCGTGTCTGCCGGCCACAGAGGAAGCGCAGATGTCCCGTGCCCCAGAGTAAAATAATGCGACCAGTCATACTCGGACACCTCATTACCGGCGGCATCCACGAAGCTGAACGTGCCGCGGCCTGTATTGACCTTGTTGTTGACCGTCACGTTGTGGAATTCGACCAGCATACCCTCATATGGCTCGCCTGTCGCGAACTGGACTTTCCCCGTTGAGAACACCCCTGTGTAGAAGTCGCCAACGTTCTTGACGATCGGTTTGTGGAGCGGAGCTGCCCCGATGATACTGATTGGTTTGCCGGGAATAGGCGCCAGCTGGGTCGCACTGAAACCCCTGACTGTGGGGAATTCGCTCACGACACCGGTCACGGTGATAATGTCACCAGCTTCGACGTTCAGAAAGCCGTCGCTCTTCATCTGTGTGCTGTCCGCAAGATTCCCCCGGAGCAGTATCCCCGCCCATTGATTCGCCGATGCTGCGGTATCGTACAGAAGCATCGTCCAGATATCTGATGTGTATGTGATCAATCCGGGCGGGACCATGACCTGAGCTGTCACCTGCACCGTGTCTCCCATGTACGGTGACGTTTGCAGGGTCCACCGTGACTGTGCGGAGTTCGCGGCGAAATTCGCAATCGCATCCGCAGCGGCAAGAGAATCTGCAGGGACCTGTTGAATCTGTTGAATCGTCACCATCGGGAATTGCGCCAGCGCGGCCGCAACCATGACGATCCCCATCGCAACAACCAATGCCACTCGCTTCATGACCACCTCTTCTGAGTGTAGTAAATGTGCACGAACATCCATGTTCATGCTATTGTTGGTTATTTTTCACCGTATGCACTTCTCTTCAGCAACACCTTGAGCTTTCCAAGCCTTCCGTCTGTTTTTAGTTTGCAACACCTGGAGCTTCCAAGCCTTCCGTCTGTTTTTCGTTAGCAACACCTGGAGCCTTTCAACCATACCGTCTATTTGATGATCAAGAACTTCCCGGTCTGAAGATCTCCAGTGTCTGCATCCTTGACGCTGAACAAATAGAGTCCGGTCGCGATGGCCTGATCGAACTTCGTCACCAGATCCCATGCGTGTTCCCCGCCCGAAAACTGTATCGGCACGTCAGACCCGCCGAATTGCTGGAACCACTGGATGTCCCGGCCCGTGTAGGTGGCGGCGTCGTGCCACAATTCGGCGACGACATCGCCGGCAAGGGTATACACGCGGATGTCACAGCGGCGCGGGAGGTTCGTGAAATAGAGTTTGCGTGTGCGCTCACCGGTGCCGTCCCAGGCTGCCCGTGCGTAGTACGGATTGGGATAGACACCCACCTTCTGCGTCCCGGTATTCGGAGGGGTACCAGCAACAACCCGCGCGATCACCATTTTGCTTTCCAGCGAGCTCACGCCGGCACTGGAGTCCCCCGCATCGAATGCTGAGACACCGTACACGTACTGCCACCCATTCAGATGACTGACGGTCACGCCTCTGGGCGGGAAGCGGTACCAGTAGGCGACCGTGTCGCCTGCAAACTTCCTGGGCGCATCCAGAAGAATCTTCCCAAAGCCGGTGTTGTAACCGATATCATTGTCCGCTCTGTCGAATTCGCCGGCAAGGGGAATCGTCAGCAGAAGGTTGGCAGGATCCACAAAATCAGCCCCCGCATTGGACCGGTAGATCCGGTATCCTTCAAAATCGAGTTTCCGGGAGATCGGGTCGATGGAAGTTTCTGCAGCGTACTTGTCCCAATAGATGGTCACCGTCTGATTCTCGACCTCTGCCCGGACGACCGGCGGCTTGGGCGGCTGGGGCAAGCGGTAGTGATCCAGCCTGCCATTGCCGTTGAGATCTTCTCCGGGATCGAGCACATTGTTTCCGTTCAGATCTTCTCCGTCATACGCCTGCTGGCATAGCGCCGCATTGGAGGCAAGCGTCTTGCGCTGGTCACGGGTGTCCAGACGGGCCGACTGTGTCCCCGCCTTTCGCGCACAGACAACGCCGAAGACCACAGACAGGGAGTCGCCGGGTTTCAGGGTGACAAAAGGTCCGGTGGAAAGAAGCGTGGTCATGTTGTCCGCCTGCGTGCGCAGCGAAGCAATCTTGTCCTGCGGCAGGGATGCAAGGAGCCGTTCGTATCTGCTGCGGGCACCCAGAATATTCTCTGCATCGTCCTGCGGCGAGAAGTAGTCGGCATCGCCACTTGAGCTGCTGAACCGCCAGGCATTGTAGTAGGTTCGGGTCCGGAGAGAACCCAGAGAATCAATACCCCTCGGGAACGGCGTCGCGCCCAGAAGTTTTATGCCGATGTAGGAATCCGCTGCAGGCGGTGTGGGAATTCCATCGAAATCAAATGTGTAGCCCATGCGCAGCGTATCCAGATACCCGTTTGCACCGTGGAAAAAATACCCGGTTGTCCCCGGACGGACGTTGTTTGTGTTCCGCACGACGTTGTTTGTCCAGAGACCGACATAGACGGAATCAAGCGTGTCAGCGCCAGCGTTGTAGATCGTGTAGTTCAGAATCACAAAGAAGTCAGCAAACGGGAAGTTCCAGGCATAGCTCTCCTGATGCACACGGAGTCCCAACGGTGCTGACTGGTCCGGAGAAGAGCTGTCCCGCACGACGGCATCATGATACTCTGCAACAAAATCCTGATGGCTGACTGCATTTTCATTGAAGAAGGCGGATTCGGAAAGAGACGACCGCTGGACGAGCGTGCTTCCCGAAAGAGACATGAATTCCAAACCCTTTCCGGTCGTTGTGGAGACGCGGTCGCTGGACCCGGTGGACACATGGATCTGGCCGGTGCGCCTGGAGAGAGCGCCCACCCAGAGTGCGCCCTGGTACAAATGCTCGACCCGGGAACCCCTTGGATATTCGCACGACGGCTGATTCGGCCAGTAGGCATTGCGGGTGCCAATGGTGCCGAAATTGGTGATCGTGAGTCCGATTGCCCCGATCGTCGTGGCGTTCTTATCGGTGTCTTCAGCTCGCTTGGCCAATTCCTGCGCAACCAGGCCGTTTCCCGCAATACTCAGGAGGAGGATCACCGCAAGTAGGATGGCAGGTGAAGGAAGACAAGGAGTGGACGGACGGCGCATGAATTCCGGATCGCTCAACGGTGGAACGGGGGAACATCAGAAAAGTGAATGTTTTTCAATATATTTTTAAAGCGCCCGAAAGTCAAGTTGCATTTAAGACGGATTTTCTCCACTTTTTTTGACCGATCACGATGACGTTCCTCAATCCACTGGTGCTGTTCGGGCTTGCGGCGGCTGCCATTCCGATTTTGCTGCACCTGCTGAATCTTCGCAAACTCAAAACTGTTGAATTCAGCACATTGCGGTTCCTCCATGAGCTCCAGCGCACCCGCATGCGGAGGGTCCGGCTCCGGCAATGGATCCTCCTCCTGCTCCGCACCCTGCTCATCGTCTTCCTCGTCCTGGCATTCTCGCGGCCTGCGTTGAAGGGCTCGTTTGCCGGCCTCGGGACAGTCAGCGCCCGTTCCACACTTGTCCTCCTGCTTGATGATTCCCCCAGCATGGGACTCCGCAACACCGGAGGTGTGATCTTTGACCAGGCCCGCGCAGCAATCCAGGACCTTGCCGGTCTGGTGCAGACAGGCGACGAATTGCATCTGTTGCGGCTCTCCACTGCTGTCCACGGGGACACCTCCGGAACGCGTTGGTCCTCCGCGGGAGCACTGGAGGCATTACGCTCCTTGCCGGTTTCCAACCGGTCCTACCGCTATTCCGACGCCATCCGGGAAGCGCTGAAGATCGCCGGAAATTCTTCGACAGTCAACCGCGAGATCTATCTGCTGACAGATCTTCAGGGATCGCACTTCTCGCTTCCTGCAATACCGGCCGATTCTGTCGGCGGCACTGCACCGCGGGTAAGGGTTTTTCTGGTCGGCTTCCCGCAGATCAATCATGCCAACGCAGCAGTGACCTCCTGTGCAGTCGAGAGCAGGATTCTGGCACAAAACAGGCCCATGACAATCAATGCCACCGTCCGCAACTATGGCGACCAGCCGATACTCAAGAATGTTGTCAGCCTGTACCTCGATGGCATTCGTGTCGCGCAACAATCCGTGGATCTCGCGCCCCGTGGATCATCGTCGCTGACGCTGACCGCTGTTCCCAAACGCCGGGGCATTATGGGCGGGATGGTGCGATTGGAGGACGACGTTCTCGAGATCGACAACAGCCGGTACTTCACTGCCGCCATCCCAGAAACTCTCAAGGTGTTGTTTGCGGGAGGCACGACGGAAGAAACGCGCTACGGCTCGCTCGCACTGACACTTTCAGGCGACTCTTCGGTTGCCGGGTTGTTCCGTGTGCACCGTATTACGGACAATCAGCTTGCCTACACGGATTTGCAGCAATATGACGTGCTCGTCCTCGCTGCCATCCGTTCACTTCCTCCCTTGCTTGCCTCCCGCATCGTCTCAGCCGTTCAGCAAGGAAAAGGACTGTTGGTGTTTCCGGGGCCATCCATGAACGTCCAGGAGGTCAATGCAGGCCTCCTGGCTCCTCTCGGCATACCCCCGATGACCCTTCCGGCGGCGGTGTCTGCCACTGAATCCGGGGGCTTTGTGCGCTTCGAGAAGATCGATTTTTCGCATCCTGTCTTCTCCGGGATGTTCGAGCGCGAGCCTTCAACGCAAGGCGGCGCCCCGTCCATCGAATCTCCCCGCATAAGAGTTGCTGCGACCTTGCCGTCCGGCGGTGCTGGTCTGACATTAATCACGCTGTCCGACGGGCGGCCGTTCCTGCGTGAATACCGGCCCAAGGCGGGCCGAGTGCTTGTGTCGGCGGTCGATGCCGGCATCGATTGGTCGGACTTCGCCGTACGGGGGATCTTTGCACCATTGCTCCATCGGACAATCCTGTACCTTGCAGCAACCCGCCAGTCCCAGCGGGAAGCCCTCATCGGGGACCATCTCACCATTCAGATCCGGCAGTCCCCGGGGGATTTCCAACGGACCTATGTTCTCCAGTCCCCCTCGGGAATTGAAGAACGGATAACGTCGCAGACCCGTTCTGCGGCCGGCCTTCTCACGTTCGATTCTGCCCCGGCGGAGGAGCCTGGCTTGTACCGGTTGCGCTATGAAAGTACTTCCCCGGACCGGGGTGCAGCGCTTCTTCAGGCTGTGCCGGTGCACCCCGACGCACTCGAATCTGACCTGCAGCCAGTTTCTGAAGAAGCTCTCAAGGCGTTCTGGAAACACCACGGAATCCCGGAGGCGAGCGTCAGCACACTCGATGCCGGTGGTTCATTGAAGCGAGAGGTGGAAGAGACACGGCACGGCGTCGAACTCTGGCAGCTGTTTGTGCTCCTTGCAGTGCTCTGTGCGGGACTGGAAATGGTTGTGGCACGGGTCTCCAAAGCAGCCGTGCCGGGAGGAGTCGAGCATGCCTGACATGAGAATGACGACGGAACGTGAACGCGCGATCCTTGTGGGGATGGTGGCAAGGTCAGCGGGAAGGGAACGCACGACCGAGTATCTTGAGGAGCTGGCACTGCTGGCCGACTCTGCCGGGGCGGACGTTATTCATAAGATCATCCAGGCTCGCCCGAATATTGACGCCGCATACTATATCGGCAAGGGGAAGGCGGAAGAAATCGGCCACCTCGTCGAAGACGACCGGATTGACCTGGTGATATTC